>ERZ773109.1616-NODE-1616-length-12986-cov-2.905034_pt1 | contig 12986 bp, 10 predicted proteins | sample MGYA00580569_ERZ773109 | MGnify/ENA primary metagenome ERZ773109 (study PRJEB29015, sample SAMEA2737852) | human gut metagenome | biome: human gut; feature: human-associated habitat; material: faeces | place: China | collected 2012 ...
GTTGAACCGATAGATTCCGGGCCGCTCGCCGCGATCCGTCTCACGGAAAAACGGAACGGGACCGGAACGCCGCTACTCGACCAGATGGCTTCGCCGCCGCACGCGGTAAGCCATGAAATAGAGCAGTCCGAGCGCAAAAACGTACCACGAGATGCGGCCGATCACGTCGCCGTAGCGGGTGTAAAAAGTCATCCGGTCGTGAAGGCCTACCTGCGAAGTGAGTGCGCTCCGCACATCCCACCCGAGCGTTTCACCTACATCGCCGCGGGCATTGATAAAACCCGAAATGCCCGTGTTCGCACTGCGGGCGATACTGCGGCGCGTTTCGATCGCCCTTAGGCGCATATGAGAAATGTTGCCGGTAGCCCGGCGTGTCACCCCACCAGCCGTCGTTGGTGATGACGAACATCAACTGGGCGCCGTTGCGGATGAATTCGGTGAAATACTCGCCGTAGATGGATTCGTAGCAGATGGCCACACCGAAACGGGTGCCCTGCGGAGAGGTAAATACTTTGCGTACCGAATCGACACCCAACTGTCCGGTGATGCCGCCCAGATCGACGGTCAGGAAGTCGAGGTGTTTGAAGATGTTGTAATAGGGCATCTTCTCTACCCCGGCTACGAGGATCGATTTGTGGTGGATTCGGACGTTGCTGCTGGAGTCGATAGCCAGCGCGCTGTTGTAAAAGTCATACCAGATTTTACCGTCGGTACGGGCTGTTGCCGATGCGTGTTCATAGTCCGGGTAGCGTTGTGCTGTAGTGGCGCCGCTGATAATCGTAGTGCCGGGATAGGATGTGCGGATCAGTTCTTGGAACTGTCGTACCGAAGGAGCAAGCGATACGAGTTGTTCCCAAGGGGTGTCGTCGATCGCTGTTTCCGGTGCGACGATAAAATCGACATTATGGGGAGCTCGCGACATCAACTCCAGCATGACAGCGTTCTGCTCGGATTGATCGAGCGTGAATTTTACGTTGTAAGGATCGAAATTGGGTTGGATGACTTCGACCGAAACCTTTTGGTCTGGTTCTTCGCAGCTGTAATAGATTCCCAGCGATACGATGACGGGCAAGAGCACGGCTACAGCGGGTGCGATCCAGCTTTGGAGACGGCGGCGCTGTTTCCATGCCTCGAAAACCAGCAGGTTACAGATCAATACCCAGAGCGAACCGCCCAAAACGCCGGTGTATTCGTACCATTGCACCAGCTTTACGTCGTGTGCGAATCCGTTGCCGAGCGTCAGCCACGGGAAGGAAATCTCACCGCGGATATAGAGGTATTCGTATGAAATCCAGCCGACGACCAGTAATGTGTAGGCCAATGCGCGGGGAGCGCGGCGCCAGACCGCATGATAGATCATGAATGCCGTGAAGTTCAGTGCCGTGCCGAAAACAACGGCCAATACGGCTCCGATAACGGCGGCTTCACCTACCCACCATGTGGTCGCTCCCCACCACAGGGCGAAGGTCAGTGCGAGGTAAGGCCACAGGCGTGGAGTTCGGCTTGAGGGTTTCACCCGGCTGTTTGTCCTGCGGCCGGCAGCCGGGGCGGAAGCTTCAGCGGTTTTTGCACTCTTCTTCTTGCCTTTTTCCTTCTTGGGATCCTGTCCGGTTCCGGATACCTGGACGGTGTGTCCTGCGTCGGCATCGGCAAGCTCCTGTTGCAGGATCAGCAGCGGCACGAAAGCGACGAGCAGTGTGAGGGCCGGGGCGCCGAGCCATGGAAGCGCGAGCAGAACTGCGCTGCAAAGGGCATATAGTATCCGTTTTGTCATTTTTACGCTTTCCTTTTCGGCAAAGATAGATTATATTTACTATTTTTGTGCTTTACAACGGGAGGCCGGGAGCCGATCCCGTTACTCTTTTTCTGTCGGTATGGAGTTTATAGCACTGTTGAAGGGTATTGTCATCGGGCTGGTCGCATCGATTCCGCTGGGACCTATCGGCGTGATGTGTATCCAGCGCACGCTGAGCAAAAGCCATCGTTCGGGGTTCATCTCCGGGCTGGGGGCCGCCACGGCCGACTCGCTCTTCGCCACTGTAGCGCTCTTTTCGCTGACTGTGGTGATGTCTTTCATCGAAAATTATATTGCGATTATCAAGGCATTGGGCGGCATCTCGGTGATCATCGTCGGCATGGCGATTTTCCTGAAGAACCCCGCTGTGCAGATTCGCCGTAACCGGGCCGGTAAGGGAAGTCTTTGGAGCGATTACCTTTCCCTGTTTTTCATCACGTTGGCCAATCCCGCGTTTATCTTGATTTTCGTTGCGTTGTTTGCCGCATGGGGAATCAGTTACGACGGTATCGGTTTCACCGACGGCATGATTATGATCCTTGGCGTGTTGGGCGGTGCGTCGCTGTGGTGGTTTACACTGACTTTCTGCGTCAGCCTGCTGCGCAAGAAATTCCGTCCGCGCCACCTGTTGTGGATCAACCGCGTCACGGGGGCTGTGATCGTCGTGCTCGGTGCGGTGGCTATTCTCTCTATTTTCATACAAATACAAGTTCCCGTACATGGAGTCCTTCCCCCCCAATAAAAAGAAAATCATTATCGCGGTCGACGGATTCTCGTCGTGCGGCAAGAGTACGTTTGCCCGTGAAGTAGCCGCACGTATCGGCTATATCTTTATCGATACCGGTGCGATGTACCGGGCCGTCACGCTGTTGGGACTTCGTCGCGGTGCGATCGGTCCGGACGGAGTGGATGAAAAAGCATTGACAGACTTATTGTCCGCAGCCGATATATCGTTCCGTTTCAATCCGGAGCGGGGCGCCAGCGATATTTACCTGAACGGTGAGAATGTCGAAGGCCGGATTCGCGGCATCGAGGTAAGCAATAGCGTCAGCCGTGTCAGCAGCATCGGCGCCGTACGCGAGAAGCTCGTGCATCTGCAACAGCAGATGGGGGAGCAAAAGGGTGTCGTGATGGACGGTCGCGATATCGGGACAGTGGTATTTCCGAATGCCGAACTGAAAATTTTTATGACAGCCGATCCGGCGGTCCGTGCCCAGCGCCGTTATGCCGAACTGACGGGCAAAGGTGAGCAGGTCACGCTTGAAGAGGTGATGCAGAACCTGCTCGAACGCGATCATGCCGACCAGACGCGCGCGATCAGTCCGTTGCGCAAGGCAGATGATGCCATTGTCTTGGACAACAGTCGTATGACGATTGGGGAAGAGCTCGAATGGGCGATGGAACTGATCGGTAAGCTGACTGCCTGATTTTACTCCGGTGGTGCAGACCGCATCTGTCGGAAGTTTGCCTTTGTCCGGATTCAGGTGGGCAAATCGTGTTGCATATTTTCCCAATCAATGAAATGAAAATCGAGATCGACGATAAATCGGGTTTTTGCTTCGGTGTGGTGAAAGCGATCACCAAGGCCGAAGAGTCGCTTGCCAGCGGGGAGAAAGTTTATTCGCTCGGCGATATCGTGCACAACCGGGTCGAGGTGCAACGCCTCGAATCCCTGGGGCTTGAGACGGTATCGCATGCCGATTTCCCGCAGCTCATCGGCCGGACCGTGTTGATCCGTGCGCACGGGGAACCGCCTTCGACCTATGAACTGGCACAGCGGCACCGGCTCAAAGTGATCGATGCGACCTGTCCCGTGGTCGCACATTTGCAGAAAGTAGTAGTCGAGGCACACCTCAAGATGCAGGAGTGTGGCGGCCAGGTGGTGATCCTTGGCAAACGGGGCCATGCCGAAGTGGTGGGATTGACCGGTCAGGTGGCCGGCGATACGTTGGTGGTCGAACGGTTGGAAGACCTCGAGACGGTCGATTTCAGCCGGCCGGTTTACCTGCTTTCGCAGACGACACAGAGCCTCGAACTGTTCGACCGGATGAAAGAGGAGATTCTCCGGCATGCGGCCGATCCTGCGAAAATAACCGTGCACGATACCATCTGCCGCCAGGTGTCGAACCGTAATCCTCATCTTCAGGAGTTCGTACGCCGGTTCGATGTGGTCGTCTTTGTCTGCGGCAGGAAAAGTTCGAACGGGAAAGTGCTTTACCAGACCTGTCTTGCACACAATCCGCGCAGCTATCCTGTCGAGGATGAGACCGAATTACAACCCGCATGGTTCGACAATTGCCGGTCGGTCGGCATCTGCGGTGCGACCTCTACCCCGAAATGGCTGATGCAGCGTGTCGCCGAAAACATTGCACGACTGACCGGATCGGTTACCGAATAACCTGTCTGTTTTAAGGGTGTATCAACGTGCTTTTTCGGCGTTGGCGGCCAAAAAACATGAAATCCGGAAATTTTCACCGTTCCCGTTATTTTGTCGAGCGAATCTTCTTACAGCTCTTTTTTTAGATAAATCATATCTTTGAGTGTGATGCCTTCTTCGACGATCGGATGGTCGTAGTGGTCGGTGAAAAAGTCCGGAATACGGTGCGAGCGGACGAATCCGCACGATTCATAAAAGGAGAGCGTACCGGGCGTTTCGCCAGTACCGACGAGCATGGTCCGGTAGTGTCCTCGGTAGTATTGCGAGATGTGACGTATCAGTGCCCGGGCGTATCCCTGTCTCTGGTATGCGGGCAGTGTGGCGAGGTTTTTCAATTCGCAGGTATCGGATGCCTCTTCGGTTACTACGCAGACGCTTTTGAGACCGTCGTCGTACAGTGAGAACAGTTCGCCCCGGTCGAGGTAAAGGTCGATCATGGTCTCCTGTTCGTCGGCCAGCAGCAGCAGTTCCAGAAAATCTTTTTTCCGTTCGCGGATAATCCTGATCTCGTGGGGCATTGGGGCATGTTTTTCTTTGTAAAGTCGGCAATTGTTTCGTGGGGTAAGATCCCCTTTTGTACGAGGTTACTTGCGCAAGGTAATAAAAAGAGCCGTCCTCCAAGACGGCTCTTTTTATTTATTAAGTACAGGAACTTATCCCAGGTAGGATTTCAGCAGTTTGCTGCGTGTGCTGTGGCGCAAGCGGCGGATTGCCTTTTCCTTGATCTGGCGTACACGCTCACGCGTTAGACCGAACTTTTCGCCGATCTCCTCGAGGGTCATTTCCGAGCAACCGATACCGAAGAAGTACTTGATGATGTCGCGCTCACGGTCGGTCAGCGTCGATAAAGCGCGGTCCACCTCGGTGCTCAACGATTCGTTGATCAGGCCTCGGTCGGCGATCGGAGAGTCGTTGTTGACCAGTACGTCGAGCAGCGAGTTGTCCTCGCCGTCGGCGAACGGTGCGTCCACCGAGACATGGCGGCCCGAAACGCGCAGCGTGTCGGTCACTTTCTCCTTCGGAATATCCAGTTCGTTGGCCAGTTCCTCGGGTGACGGCGTGCGCTCGTGCTCCTGTTCGAAACGGGCGAACGCTTTGTTGATCTTGTTGAGCGATCCCACCTGGTTCAGCGGGAGCCGCACGATACGGCTCTGCTCGGCCAGTGCCTGCAGGATCGACTGGCGAATCCACCATACGGCGTAGGAGATGAATTTGAATCCCCTCGTCTCGTCGAATTTCTCCGCGGCTTTGATCAGACCGAGGTTTCCCTCGTTGATCAGGTCGGGTAGCGACAATCCCTGGTTCTGGTACTGCTTGGCCACCGAAACGACGAAGCGCAGGTTCGCGCGGGTCAGTTTCTCGAGTGCTTCTTTGTCCCCTTTTTTGATGCGTTGGGCCAAATCGACCTCTTCCTCGACGGTGATCAAGTCCTCTTTACCGATCTCCTGCAGGTACTTGTCCAGCGAAGCGCTTTCGCGGTTGGTAATCGACTTGGTGATTTTTAGTTGTCTCATGTTATTTCGTAGGTTAACCTGTTTCGTTTTCCGCCTCCGGGGAGGATGGCCGCCTCCCCGGAGCATTGCGGGAAAACGGGTTATTTGCCGACGATCGAGTAGCTGACCGCACGGCCGTCGGGATAGATTCCGTCGATCGATTCGATCTTCGAGGTAATCCGGTTCAGGTCGGTTATGCTGCGTACCGGACGGTCGTTGATCGCGGTGATAATATAGCCGGTGCGGATGCGGGCCTGCGCCAGTACGCCGTCGCCGCTGATGGCTACCACCTGTACGCCTCCGTTAATCTTCAGCTCTTTGCGTGCGCGGTCTGAAATGTCGGTGAACTGTCCGCCCAGTGCATCGATTGCTGCGACGACGTCGCTCTTGACGATTCCTGTGTTACCAGATTTATTACGCAGAACGACCTCCATTTGTTTCACATCCGAACCTCTTTTTATTTTTACCGTGACTTTGTCGTTCGGACGGTGCTTGGCGATCTCTTCGAGCAGCTTCGACGAATTGTCGATGGAGAGTTCCTGAATACCGATGATGACGTCGCCTTTACGGATGCCGGCAGCATGGGCCGCACCTTCCGGATCGACCTCCACCACGTAAACGCCGCCTTTCTCTTTGATACCGGTCTCCTTACCGCGCTGTTCGATGAACGCATCGTTGATCTCCTGGAACGTTACGCCCAGCATGGCCCGCTGTACGACGCCGTACTCTTTCAGGTCGACGACTACTTTCTTGACGATCGAGGTGGGTACGGCGAACGAGTAGCCTGCGAAGCTGCCGGTGGGCGATTTGATCACGGTGTTGATACCGACCAGCTCTCCGCGGGTATTGACCAGTGCGCCGCCGCTGTTGCCGGGATTGACTGCCGCGTCGGTCTGGATAAACGATTCGATGCGGAACTGGCTTGGAATAATATCCAGGTTACGTGCTTTTGCGCTGATGATGCCTGCCGTTACGGTGCTTTGCAAACCATAGGGGCTGCCGATGGCAAGCACCCATTCGCCGAGGCGCAGCGCATCCGATTCCCCGAACGGAATATTCGGCAGGTCGGTCGCGTCGATTTTCACCAACGCGACGTCCGTGGTCGGATCGGTGCCGATTACTTTGGCCGTGAAAGTCCGGTTGTCGTTGAGCGTTACCTTTACTTCGGAGGCGTCTTCCACCACATGATTGTTCGTGACGATGTATCCGTCGGGACTGATGATGACGCCCGACCCGCCGCCCCGCTGCTGCTGCGGTTGCTGGGGTTGTTCGAAACTGCCCTGCGGGATGCCGAAAAATTCGAAGAACGGATCGAATCCGCCGCCACCGCCGAAACGGCTGTTGCGGCTCGATTTGACCTCTTTGGTCACTTCGATGTTCACGACTCCTTTGACGGCGTTCTCGGCCGCATAGGTCAGGTCGGGATACTTGTCCGCTTCGTATGAGGTGAAATGATTGCCTGCCTGCTCGCCGAATGCGGCGGGGGTATAGGTGCGGGTATCGTTGCCGGCTACTTGGCCTATCGTATAGGCCGTCACGCCTCCGGCCAGCATGGAGGCTGCCACTACTGTTGCAAATAATGTGACCTTTTTCATAATTAGAAATTGTGTTAGAATTGGCAATTAATAAAATAAAAAGGGTCGAAATGTTTCACGCGTATGTCGGTTAGTCTGTGAATCGTAATTGTAACACCGGAGTCCGGTTGTGTCAAAAACGTGCGGACCGGACCGTTTGTTGTCGCCGGTCCGCACGCTTTCAGTTCAAACGCAGTTCCGTATTTCAATATTGTATGCGGCGGAGATAAATCCTTTGCATTGAATTTTGTTCCGGGCGTGAGGGTATTTATTCCCTTTTGCCGGAAATGTTCGGTTGCTTATGTTTTGTGGTCGCTTCGGTTATTTCAGTCCGAACTCGGCCCGGATCTTATCGACCGCATCGAGCTTTTCCCAACTGAAAAATTCGACGGTTTTGGTCGCCTCCCTGCCGTTCTCCCATACGGTTACCTCTTCGGTGTAAGGACGTCCGCCGAAGTGACCGTACGAAGCGGTCGCCTCGAAAATCGGATTGCGCAGCCCGAACCGTTCGACGATTTTGGCCGGGCGCAGGTCGAACAGCTTGCCGATCCGTTCGGCGATCTCCCCTTCGCTGATCGCGAGGTGGTTCGTGCCGTAGGTGTCGACATAGATGCTGAGCGGCTGTGCAATGCCGATCGCATACGAAAGCTGGACGAGGATCTCGTCGGCAATGCCTGCGGCGACGAGGTTTTTGGCAATGTGGCGTGCTGCATAGGCGGCGCTGCGGTCCACTTTCGAACTGTCCTTGCCCGAGAAGGCCCCACCTCCGTGTGCCCCCCGGCCGCCGTACGAATCGACGATGATCTTGCGGCCCGTTACGCCCGTGTCGCCATGGGGACCGCCGATCACGAATTTTCCGGTAGGGTTCACGTGCAGGATATAATCTTCGCCGATCAGTTTGCTGAGGCAGTCGCCGGCCCGTTCCAAACGTGCTTTCGTGCGCGGAATCAGGATCGTGCGGACATCTTCTCGGATTTTCGCGCACATGGCCAGTTCCGCCTCTTTCTCGCTGCGGGTGCCGTCGGGCCGGATGAATTCGTCGTGCTGCGTCGAAACGACGATCGTGTGGACCCGTTTGGGCTGTTTGTCGTCGCCGTACTCGATCGTCACCTGGCTTTTCGAGTCGGGACGCAGGTAGGTCATCTCTTTGCCTTCGCGCCGGATGACGGCCAGTTCTTTGAGGATGACCTGTGCGAGGATCAGCGAGGCGGGCATGAACTCTTTGGTTTCGGAGCAGGCATAACCGAACATGATACCCTGGTCTCCTGCTCCCTGCTCCTCTTCGGTCTCGCGCACGACGCCCTGGTTGATGTCGGGCGACTGTTCGTGGATCGCCGAGAGGATGCCGCATGAATTCGCGTCGAACATGTAGTCGCTTTTGGTGTAGCCGATCCGCTGGATGACGCGGCGCGCTACGGCTTGTACATCGACATAGGCTTCCGAACGCACTTCGCCGGCCACGACGACCAAACCCGTCGTGCAAAGCGTTTCGCAGGCCACTTTCGATTGGTTGTCGTGGCGCAGGAATTCGTCGAGAATGGCGTCGGAAATCTGGTCTGACACCTTGTCGGGGTGTCCTTCGGACACCGCTTCGGAGGTAAATAAATATCCCATTTTTATAAATTTTTACTGCCTGCGGCCGGCCGACTAACGTCCTGCAAGGCGTGCCGGAAACTATATTTTCGGCAGGAAGCATACGGTACCGGCGGCCATGCCGGCAAAATCAATAAAACGGGAAAAACTTAGCTGTTGGGGAAAACCAAATACTAGAATTACAATTTTAGCATTTTTTCGAGTGGTTGCAAGCGGCCAAATCTTTCCACACTGTCTTAAACGTTCCGTTGCGGGAAATCGTTTGTACAAAGGTATGAAAAAAACGGCATATTTTTCAAAATATTCAAATCCGGAGTGAAAAACTCCATGCTCCATGCCGTTGCCGGGGAAATGAAACAGGGAGGTTTTCCTTTTCCTCCCTGCCTCATTTAATATGTTAGACTTTCAGTTATTTCGGTTGCTGTTTCCGCCCAACGATGAAAGTGCTTTTGACCGCCGGAAGCGTCAGGTCGAACCGGGTATAATCCTTACCGTCTCGTGAGACGGTTTCTGCGGGAACAGCCGCTACCTTTCCTGTATAGGGGTTCCAGGCTTCGAGCGTCAGGCATCCCTCCAGTTCGACCGGGGTGGTTAAGTTGTCGTCGGTCGAGTTCGAGAAGAAGTAGATATCCTTGCCGTCGCGTTGTTTGTGAATGTAGTTGAATACGCCGTTTCCGCTGTGATGGAATGTCGTGTCGACGATATTTACATCCGGGGCGATACCCAGCCTGTCCAAAGCGTTTGCGAGGGTGCCCGCATCGGGATTGGGGACGAAAAGGGCCATCCCGCCGCGCGCATTGGTTCGCAGCTGTCCGTCGTCCTGCTGCTTTTTCGGTCCGAAAATTTCCGCGATCAGGTTGTTTATTTCGGCGTCACGGCCAAATTCGGCCGATTTGGTGGGGAGCGCCGTCGTGGCGAGGATCTTTCCGCCTCCGTCGTAGTAGGCTTTGATCTTTTTCAGCGTTTCGGCCGAAAGAACTTTCCCGCCCGGAATGATCAGCAGGTCGTACTCCTGGTGGTTGACCCTGTTGTGCAATACCAGATTTCCGTCGTTTCCGGTAATCCGTCCGTCCACCAGCGATTCGGGATGGATGAAGGTGAAATCGCGGTGCAGGCGGTTCGTCAGCAGCGAGCCTACCGCCTGGAAGTCAGCTTCGGCCGGGACGTATTCGCCCCAGGGACGATAAACGGCAATATCGAATTTGTGGTGTCCTTGCAACGAGGTGATCGGGTAGAGCAGTGCGATCTTCGATACGCGGCGGCCGCCTTGCAGCATGTAGCAGCTGCGGGCCACGAAATCGCTGTATTGGGGCAGCGTTGCAGCGAGAGCCGGGTTGTAGGACGAGATTACGGGCGGAATGTAGACCTTTTCGGGACGATTGTCGTACCACATGCCGTGCGGAATCAGGAAGTTGATTCCCCGCGAGAACATGTCCATCGCCACCCGGTAGAGCATCAGCGAATCCATGTCGGCCTTGAACGCACCGTTCACCTCGGCGCCTACCATCGGACGGTCGTAGAGGTCGGCGGCCGAGCTGATCTGCTTGTGCCCGTCCCGGCCGTAACCGTAGTAGAAGATGTAATCGGCCAGCGGAATTTGTGAATGACGGTAGAATTTGAGGATGTCGCCGTGCAGCTCGGTCGTGTTTTTCGTGTAATTTCCGGGCGGGTGGCCGATGCTGCTTACATTATGATCGGCGCACCAATCGGCCACCAGGCGCGGATAGCCCTCGGCCATCAGTTCCGAACGGATCGTATGGAACGCCACGCGTGCCGCTTCGGTTTCCGGGCCGATGTCGTAAAAGAGCGCGGGGTAATACAGCGCCGCATTCTTGCCATAGCTCTTCTCGAATATTTCGGTAATCGCGGGTGTCCAGGTCTTCTCCATGCCGTTGAACCCGATGTCGTCGTAAAAGACACGCTTGACGGTATTGCCCATGTATTTGCCGTAGCGTTTGCCGTATTCGTCGTAATTCATCCGGATGAACTTGCGGACGGCCGTCGTGTCCATGTAGTCGACCTGCGGGCGGACGTTGTACCGGCAGCAGAAAAACATGACCCGCCAGGCGCCGGGCGGCACCTCCCACGTTACTTTTCCGTCACGGATATGGTCCCTGAGATCGATCATCTCGTACGTGTTGATGTTCATCGCCGTGGTAGCCATCAGCAGTTTTTCCGTGCTGTCAGGCAGGATCTGCGTGAAGGTCGCGGGGCCGGTAATGACATATTCGTCCTTCTCGAGGAGCTTGCGCGTGTCGCGCGGATATTGGGCCTGCAGTCGTCCGCCGGCTGTACCGCTCGGGAAATCGATGTCGTCGTAAATGATCAATTCCATGCCGTTGCGGTGCATCGTTTCGATCATATCGTCGTATCGCTCGAAATAGGCGTCGGTCAGGTACTCGGGCCGTGTACCCGAGACCGGCAGCACGGCAATGCCTCCGAATCCGGCTTCGCGTTTGGCCCGGTTGATTTGCTTGACGATCGTGTCGCGCGTGAGCGTGCCGTTCAGGTGCCAGAACGGCATCGGCCGGTATTCGTTGGCCGGGCGGCGAAAGGCGGCCGCGTCTTTGTCAGTGGGTTTCGCTGCGGTCCCCAGCAGCAGGATCAGGGCGAAAAAAGGGAACAGACGTTTCATGGGAGAGGTTGAAGGTTCGATTAAAGATTTTATTAAAGCTGTTTAAGTCAATAAGGGAATGATTCAGTGTTGTTGCCATTGCCGGCCAGCGTTATTTGTCCGATTTTGTAGCGCTTGTGTCCGTCGCAGCCTTCGTAGGGCAGTTCGTAAAGCGGGGTCCCGTCGCGACGGCCCACCGATACATACAGGTCGTATGTGCCCGGCGCGCAGGCGCGGAAGAAACAGTGGCCTCGTTCCGTAAACCGGGGGGCGATCGTGAAAGTCGAAGCCAGTGCCAGCGTTGAGGCCTGTTCGGGCGCTGCTACTGGCAGAGTGCCGACATCGAGCGAGTCGTCGACCAGCACTGAGACGATACCGCCCCGTGCGTCTTTCAGTGTGAAACAGGGGAAGCCCCCTTTGTAACACGGTGCTACGCCGGCGTTACTCCAGGCCGATTCTATTGTGAACGCTTCTCCGAGTGCCACTTTTTGCGGCCAGGAAGCATTGTCCATCCGGAGCCGGTAGCCGATGCGGCGGTTGATCCGGTCGATCGCCTCCCGGCATTCGGCCAACTCTTCGCGCGGCCACCAGTGGATCGACATGTAGGAGGCGTGGTAGGCTTCGACCGATTCGACGAGCAGTTCGGAATCCCAGTTGCCGCGCTTTTTCGACAGGCCGTAATGTTCGTGTTCGAGCACGACCGGCATCGCGGGCCAGAAAAGTTGTGCCATCTCGTCGTGGTACCACTGTTCCGGCGCTTTCGAGACGAGGATACTGTCGTCGCGCATCGTGACGCCCTTCGAAAAGGCGTAGTCCATGATCGGAAACCGTTTGCCGCGCAGGAACGGCCCGGCATAGTCGTCGGAGATGGCAAGCTGTGTTTTCGTGAAATGGCGGCAGTAGAGATCGATCATCTTTTTCTGCGTTTCGATGCTCCATGCTTGGGCGTCGTGGCGACCGAATGGCCTTCGCCCCACATCCCCATGTGCCCGATGTCTACGAATGCGACATTCGGATTGCCGTTGTAACGCTCGGCCATTGCACGCACGAAGTTTTCGACTTTTTCCAGGAAAACGGGATCGTCGTAATCGGGTTCGTAGGCCCAACCCGCGGCATCGTATCCTTTGGCCCCGGCATCGAACACCCATTGCGGGGTGGCTTTGTACATCCACGACTCGAGCGCCGAAATGCGGAACGACACCTGCATTCCCTTGTCGATCCATCGTTGTGCGGGCGTGTCGAGGGTTTCCCAGATGAAATGTCCCTCTTCGGGCTCGACGAAAGCCCACGGAATGCGCAGGTAAGCGCCGCCCAGGCCCGGGAAATCGTCGAGCGTATCGGACGGGGCCAGTTTGGAGCCGTAATTTTCGAGTTGGTTCGAATAGAAGTGCATCGTCCAGCCCATATTCGGATTGCAGAGCGCACGTCCATGGTCGCTCATCGCGGCGTACAGGCGTTCCCCCGAAGCTGTGACAGCGGC
>ERZ773109.1631-NODE-1631-length-12897-cov-11.543218_pt1 | contig 12897 bp, 7 predicted proteins | sample MGYA00580569_ERZ773109 | MGnify/ENA primary metagenome ERZ773109 (study PRJEB29015, sample SAMEA2737852) | human gut metagenome | biome: human gut; feature: human-associated habitat; material: faeces | place: China | collected 2012 ...
TACGATAGTCCTTTTTGTCGTTCCTCATAATCAACAAATTGTGACAATTCGACAGCTTTTCACATGCCGCATTCCCATGTTCCGAAACCAAAATCTTAATATATAAAAAAATAGAGTTCTTCAACTCTATTTAAAATGCTCATAAGCAATACGATTTATATTCGCCATAACATCAGCGCCCTTATTCCCTAAATCAGTTAAAACAACTATACTATATGATGTATTACATTCTACAAAACCTACACTATTCAAAGCAGAATCATACATACCATATTTTTGAGGCATACTTAATTGTGTATCTCTATCTAAATATTCACCTGGTTCTGCCTTTTCCATATTCTCAATCAAATCTTTATAATCTTCTTTATGTTCATATAAATAAGTCACCACATCATTCATTGTATTAGCAGTTGAAACATTATCTTCTGTATAATAGTTTTCACTGATAAAATCCGTATATTTTGTCATAGCTTCCTTATATTCTTTCCAGCCGCCAAGATTTTCATATAAAATATGACCCGCATCATTATCTGAATATTCAATCAAATCATCCAAAAGATCACTTAAAGGAATCTGACTACCAATACCATAATTTGAATTAATAACCCCTGCATCTTCATGCATATATCCACTGTATGTAAATGTTGAATCTAATGTATACTCACCATCATTTACTTTATCATAATACAACATTGCCAAAGGTAATTTATAAATGCTTGCCGCAATAAACTCATCCTTCTCGTTCATACTATATTTAATGTTATGTTCTAAATCCGTGATACAGTATGCTACTTTTTCATGATCAATACCATTCTCTTGAAAATATGCTTCTATCTCTTTTGCCAAATCCATATCAATATATTGACTATTATCTTTATTTTCAACTTCCGTATTTTGATCTTCTCCGATTTCAGACATTCCCTGATATGCCTTTTTCTCAGTGTTCTTCATTTCAACCGCAAATACACAAAGTACAATCAACAATGCAGATAATAAAGAAATAATAATAATTTTGTTTTTCTTATCCATAATAGACCCTTTCAAACTATGAAAAAGAGTCTATACAGACTCTTTTATATATTAATGTTTAAAATGACGTACTCCTGTAAATACCATTGCGATGCCGTGTTCATTACATTCATCAATTGAAAGTTGATCTTTAATAGATCCACCCGGCTGAATAATTGCAGTTACACCCGCTTTGATAGCTTCTTGAACTGTATCTGGCATTGGGAAGAAAGCATCACTTGCCAATACAGAACCTTTCGCTTTTTCACCAGCCTGTTCAATCGCAATCTTAGCTGCTCCAACACGGTTCATTTGTCCAGCACCAACACCAACTGTCATATCATCTTTTGCCAAGACAATCGCATTTGATTTTACATGCTTAACAACTTTCCAACCAAACAACAATTGCTTGATTTCTTCTTCCGTAGGTTTACGATTTGTCACACATTTTAAATCTTCTTCGTTAATTGTATGCTGATCCATCTCTTGAACCAATAGACCATCATTAACATTTGTATATTTTAACGCACTTGAAACAGATAAGCTAGTATCTAATTTCATTAATCGAATATTTTTCTTACGAGTTAAGATTTCCAACGCTTCATCAGAGAAGTCTGGCGCAATAATGATTTCCAAGAAGATCTTAGATAATTTTTCGGCCAAACCCTTTTCAACCTTTGCGTTCAACGCTACGATACCACCAAAAATTGAAATTGAATCCGCTTCATAAGCTTTATCCCAAGCCGCTTCAATATTTTCACCAATACCAACTCCACATGGATTCATGTGCTTAACACCTACAGCTGCATATTGACCTTCAAAATCTTTTAAGATTTCAATAGCCGCATTTCCATCCTGGATATTATTATAAGACAATTCTTTACCATGAAGCTGAGTCGCATTTGCCAAAGAATATTGAGGATTCATTCCTTTATAGAAAGCAGCCTTTTGATGAGGATTTTCACCATAACGCAAGTCTTGAACCTTATCAAAAGTAATAGTCATACTTTCTGGGAATTCCTCATGTGTTCTCTTAGTTAAATAATCTGCGATCATCGCATCATAACGAGCTGTATGACGGAATACTTTTGCAGCTAAACGCTCACGCGTTTCCAAAGTAGTTTCTTGGTTTTCTCTAATTTCTTCAAGAACTTTATCATAATCTTTTGGATCACAAAGAACTGGAATACTTTGATAGTTTTTAGAAGCACTACGAAGCATACTTGGACCACCAATATCAATGTTCTCAATAATTTCTTCGTGTGTTACCCCTGGTTTTAATACAGTTTCTTTAAAAGGATATAGATTCACACAAACCAAATCAATATATTCAATTCCTAATTCTTGTAGTTGGCGTACATGATCTGGATTTGAACGAACACAAAGTAATGCACCATGAACTTTTGGATGTAAAGTTTTCACACGACCATCCATAATTTCAGGAAAACCAGTTACTTCACTGATTCCGATTGGATGAATTCCAGCTGCCTCAAGGGCTTTTTTTGTTCCTCCAGTTGAAATGATTTCATATCCACAATCTACTAATCCTTGTACAAATTCAACTAAACCTGTTTTATCAGATACACTTACTAATGCTCGCTTCATTCTTTTTCCTCCTCAATACTTTTTGCGACTTGTTCAATGACTTGCCAAAACAAATCATATTCCATCGCATGTACATGCGATTCTAATGTTTCTAAATCCCAAGACGGATCGATCGCAACTCTTTCCTGACGAATAATAGGACCTGTATCCACACCTTCATCCACAAAATGAACAGTGACTCCAGTTTGCGCTACTTTTGCCTCATACGCATCCGCAATACTATGAGCTCCTGGAAATTCAGGTAAATAAGCTGGATGCAAATTGATGATACGATTTGGATAAGCACTTAATAAAGTGTGTCCAATAAAACGCATATATCCACTTAATACAATCAAATCTACCATTTTTTCTTTTAAAACTTCTAAGATAGCTGCTTCATAACCTGCTTTACCATCGTATCCCTTTGGATTAAAGTAAAACTCTTCTACTCCGTGATTACGCGCACGAACTCTAGCATATGCATTTTCTTTATCCGCAATCAAACATGCACAATTCACATGCAAAGATCCATCTTCAATATGTGATAAGATTGTTTCAAAGTTAGTGCCCGAACCACTCGCAAATACCGCAATATTTACCATTGGACATCTACCTGTCCTGTTTCAGTTACTTTACCAACTACATAGCTAGGTTCATTGATTTCATTTAATACAGCTTGAACCTTTTCAACATCCGCTGGATCTACAGCCATCACAAAACCAAGTCCCATATTAAATACGTTGTACATTTCTTTCGTAGAAATATCTCCATTTTTTTGAATCAAATCAAAGATTGGAGGTTTTGGGAACGCCTTTGTATCAATTTCAACACCCATACCCTCTTTTAACATACGAGGTACGTTTTCATAGAATCCACCACCTGTGATGTGACTGCAAGCTTTTAAAGTAATGCCTGATGCTTTAATATGCTTTAATGCTTTTACATAAATTTTTGTAGGCGCAAGTAATGCCTCTCCTAAAGTTTTACCTAATTCATCATAATAAGTATTCAAAGATTCTTCTGTAATATCGAATACATTACGAACCAATGAGAAACCATTACTGTGAACACCTGTTGAAGGAAGCCCAATTAACACATCTCCTACATTTAGATCTTTACCAGTAATCATGTCTTTTTTATCGCATACACCAACCGCAAAACCAGCTAAATCATAATCATCTTCTGGCATTAAACCTGGATGTTCTGCAGTTTCTCCACCAATCAAAGCAGCTTCAGATTGTAAACAACCCTCAGATACACCCTTCACAATGTCTGCAATTTTTTCTGGAACATTCTTTCCACATGCGATGTAATCTAAGAAGAATAGTGGTTCTCCACCTGCACATGCGATATCATTCACGCACATCGCAACGGCATCAATTCCAATTGTGTCATGCTTATTCATAACCATCGCAAGTTTAACTTTTGTACCACAACCATCTGTACCAGAAAGTAATACAGGCTCTTCCATATCTTTAATTTTAGATAATGAAAAAGCACCAGAGAAACCACCAAGTCCTCCTAATACTTCTGGACGCATTGTTTTCTTAACATGCTCCTTAATCAATTCAACAGATTTATATCCTGCCTCTAAACTAACGCCTGCTGCTGCATAATGTTCTGCCATACTCTACTCCTTTACCTCATCTTTATAATCTTGTAAATCTTCTGGATATTCACCTGTACAACAAGCTAAACAGCTTGTTTCAGGCACACACTTTTTAAAGTCTTCAACACTTAAGAAACGCAACGAATCCACCTGGAACAATTGTTCCATTTCATCTACTGTATAGTTAAAAGCCGCCAAATCTTTTTGTGCCGTTGAATCCGCCCCATATAAACAAGGATATTTCAACATTGGCGAAGCTATACGTAAATGCACTTCTTTTGCGCCTGCCTCTTTTAATAATTGACAAATTCGACGTGATGTAAAACCTTTCACAACACTATCATCTACTAAATAAACTCTTTTATCTTTAACAACCGAACTGATCGCATTTAAACGAACACGCATACCTTGCATTCTTTGTTGTTCTGTTGGACGAATAAATGTAGAACCAATATAACGGTTTTTAATTAATCCCGTTTCATATGGTACATTCAATGTTCTGGCAAAACTTGCCGCTGCACTTAAAGCTGAATCAGGAACACCAACAACGATATCCGCTTCAACATTCTCTTCTTTAGCTAAATAGTAACCACATTGTTTTCTTACTTCATGAACCGTTAAACCATTATGAACACTATCCGGTCTAGAATAATATACATACTCTAAAGCACAAGCTTTAGTTTCTGTTTCTTCAACAATTTGACTCGACTTCATGCTTTCACGACTGAAACAAATTAATTCCCCCGGATTTACTTCACGAACAAATTCTCCACCAAGGATTGGGAATGAACAAGTTTCACTACTGATGCAATACCCTTCATCTACCTTGGCAATATATAAAGAGCGAATGCCGTGTGGATCTCTTACTACGTACAAATTATCTTTTGTGATGACCATAAATGTATAAGCACCACTCATCATACGACATGCCTTCGCAATTTTTTCTTCAAAAGAACCTGGATTCAATTGAATCAAATGTGCTAATAATTCTGAATCACTTGTACCTTGGAAAATCAAACCTTCATTTTCTAATTTTGTTCTTAAAGAAATCGCATTCGTGATCATCCCACTTGATACAACCGCAAAATATCTTTGATGACTACGCACCATGATTGGCTGAACATTTTCTAATTGAGAATCATTTTTTGTTGCCATGCGAAGCTGACCAATCGCAATATCACCTTCTAAAGAATTTAATGTATCTTGTTTTAAATTCTCTGATAATAAGCCTAATCCCTTTTTACAAACAACATTTTCTCCATCACTAACAGCTAATCCAACACCATCTTGTCCTCGATGTTGAATAGCATGCATTGCTAAATAGATATTCTGGGCGGCTTGTTCTACATTGAACAAGCCAACGATCCCAGAAGAATCTTGAACTACTTTTTTCAACGTCATTCTACTTCACCTGCTTGTGTGTAAAATAACGAACACCATTTGCGAAAATATCCTGGTCTTTATTTCCAGCAATATTCTGGAACAAGCCTTTTTCATAACGCTCACTGTGACCCATCTTACCAAAGATCTTTCCATCTTCAGAGAAGATACCTTCGATAGCCATACTTGAACCATTTAAGTTGTCTTTTCCATCCATTGTTGGAACACCCTTTTCATTTACATATTGTGTTGCAACCTGGCCATTTTCAATCAACTTATTCAACACTTCTTCACTCGCAACAAATTTACCTTCGCCATGACTAACAGCAACTGAATATACATTTCCAGCTTTCATACCTGCAAGCCAAGGAGAAGCATTACTTGTAATACGTGTACGTGCAATATGAGAAACGTGACGGTTGATATTATTTCTAAATAATGTTGGATTTTCTGCATCCAATTTTTCAATATCACCATAAGGTAATAATCCCGATTTGATCAATGCCTGGAATCCATTACAGATACCTAAGATCAAACCATCATTTGCACGCATTGTATCGATTGCTTGAGCAATCTTTGGATTTCTCAATACATTCGCAATAAATTTACCTGAACCATCTGGCTCATCTCCACTACTAAATCCACCAACAATCATCAAAATTTGAGCTGTACTGATTTCATCTGCTAAAGTTTCAATACTCTTTTGAATGTTTTCTACAGTTAAGTTATTAAATACGATTTGTTTAACTTCAGCACCCGCACGTTCAAACTTAGCTGTTGTATCAAATTCGCAGTTTTGTCCAGGGAAGATAGGAATGATTACTTTTGGTTTTTCCACAACAACCTTAGACATTGGCACTTCTGCATCATTTAAAGGAGTTTCTAAAGTATCTTTTCCTTCATCCACTATCATTGGATAAATTTCACTATAACGTTTTGTCCAAGCCTTTAATGCATCTTCAATTTCAACTGTTTCATCATTTAATACAATCTTAGAATCATCATTTAAAATACCAATCAATTCTAAATGTTCATCTTGAATGCTTTCTGTAGCTTCAACGATCATTGAACCCAAATTGAATCCATATACATCTTCTTCTGTGTTGATCGCAACACCGACTTTAGATCCAAATGCCATCTTCGCAATAGTTGCACCTAAACCACCAAATTTAATTGTACTTGCCGCAACAATTTTCTTTTCCTGCATTAATTTATGAACCGTTTCAAAATTTTCTTTTAATTGTTCATAGTTTGGAACATTATTTTTAACTGGTGTATGTTTTACCAAATATACATAGTCTCCAGGATTTTTAAATGAAGCCGAAACAATATCATCCGTTTTAGCTGTTGTTACCGCAAATGTGATCACTGTTGGTGGTACATGAATATCTTTATACGTTCCACTCATAGAGTCTTTACCACCAATACTTGGTGTTTCAAATGCCAATTGTGCATCAATCAAACCTAATAACGCTTCAAATGGTTGTCCCCATTTTTGTGCATCTGCATCTAAGTGCTCAAAATATTCCTGATTTGATAAACGACACTTCTTATAGTCCGCACCTAATGCTGTAACACGAGCCAATGCTTCAACAACTGAATAACTAGCACCTAAATATGGAGAATATTTAGATACTTTTGGATCATATCCATATGTCATAACCGAACATGTATTTGTCATTCCATGAACCGGTAATTTTTGTACAGAACCTTCTTCAGGCGTTAATTGATATTTACCTCCAAATGGCATCAATACTGTACTCTTACCGATTGACGCATCAAACATTTCTGCCAAACCAATCTGACTTGCGACATTCGCATCTTGTAATACTGTATTTAAATCGGATTTAACTGCATCAAATGGATGTTCATCATATTCATTTTCGCAAACATCAACAACCTGATGCTGACGAACACCGTTAGTATCCAAGAAAGCACGAGACATATCAACAATTGTTTCACCACGCCATTTCATGACTAAACGATTTGTATCTGTAACATCTGCAACTTTGATAGCTTCTAAGTTTTCCTTATATGCTTCTTCTTTGAATTTTTCAAAATCTTTGGCTTCAATACATACAGCCATACGTTCTTGTGATTCACTAATAGCTAATTCTGTACCGTCTAAACCTTGATATTTAACTGGAACTGCATCCAAGTTGATATCCAATCCGTCTGCAAGTTCACCTACGGCAACACTAACTCCACCTGCTCCAAAGTCATTAGCCTTTTTAATTAATTTTGTACAAGCAGGATTTCTAAATAAACGCTGCAATTTACGTTCGATCAAGGCATTACCTTTTTGAACTTCACTTGAACATTTTTCCAAACTTGTTTCATTATGTTCTTTACTTGAACCAGTAGCTCCACCGATTCCATCACGACCAGTAGCTCCACCAATCATAACGATAATATCGCCAGCTTGTGGTTGTTCACGTTTTACATGTGATTTAGGAGCAGCACCAACAACAGCACCCACTTCCATACGTTTCGCAACATAGCCATCATCATAGATTTCGTCTACAAATGTAGTTGCCAAACCAATTTGGTTACCATAACTTGAATATCCATGAGCTGCTGTTTTAGAAATCTTTGATTGAGGTAATTTGTGCTCTAATGTTTCACTAATTGGTTTTGTGATGTCTCCAGCACCTGTAATACGCATTGCTTGATATACATAGCTACGTCCTGATAATGGGTCACGAATGGCTCCACCAATACATGTACTTGCTCCACCAAATGGTTCAATTTCTGTTGGGTGGTTATGTGTTTCATTTTTAAACATCAATAGCCATTGTTCGTCTTTTCCATCTACATCCACTGTGATTTCCACACTGCACGCATTGATTTCATCGGTAATCTCCATATCATCAAGCTTACCTTGTTTACGAAGATATTTACCGGCAATAGTAGCCATGTCCATCAATGTTTTTTCTTTACGATTTCCATGAACTTCCTGACGTAATTTTAAATATTTATCATAAGAAGCCTGTAATTCATCGGATAATGTATCCAAATGGAAACATACATCATCCAATACAGTTTCAAAAGTAGTATGACGGCAGTGATCTGACCAATATGTGTCCAGCACACGTAGTTCAGTCATTGTGCAATCTCTTTTTTCTTCCTTTTCAAAATAACGTTGAACATGCTCAATGTCCGCTTGAGACATGGCCAACCCTAAAGTCTGACGTAAAGAATCTAATTCTTCTTTACTCATTTTTGTAAATCCTTCTAATACAGGAACATCTTTTACTTCAACGTCCTGATCATCTACTAATACAGAAAGGTCTTTAACACGTGCTTCAACAGGGTTAACAATATAATGTGTGATTTTATTAAGTGTTTCTTCATCTACTGGGTTTGCGAACACTAATAAAGTACCTGAATGAATACGTACTGTTTGTTTGTTGTTCAAAAGCATCAAACATTGCATTGCACTGTCTGCTCTTTGATCGTATTGACCTGGCAAAAATTCATATGCCAAATATGATTTACCTGTTAAATCTACAGAATCATATACATCATCTGTAACGACTTCGCTACAAACATTTTTCTTTAATAATTCAATATCATTTTCGTCGGCATCAAAAATATCATATAGATTGTATTTTGTAAGACCAAAATCTTCTTTTAAAGATAGAGATTGTCTTAATTCAGCCGCTAATGATTCACTTTCAACCTGAAACTGTTCTTTTTTATGAACAAAAATACGAGTATCCATTTCCTTCTCCTTATTCAACAATTGACTGTTCTAATACTTTTTGTGCTTGTTCTTTTTTAAATTCAACAATTTTATCCTGCAATGACTTATCGTTAAGTCCAATCATCTGGCAAGCTAAAATAGCTGCATTTCTTGCCCCTGATTTTCCAATCGCTACAGTCGCAACAGGAACACCTTGAGGCATTTGTACTGTCGATAATAATGAATCCAATCCACCTAAAGCAGATGTCTGAATAGGGATTCCAATAACTGGCAACGGCGTAGAGCTAGCTAAAACTCCAGCTAAATGTGCTGCTCCTCCGGCTGCCGCAATAATAACCTGAATTCCACGTTCACATGCTGTCTTTGATAATTCCAAAACAGCTTCTGGAGTACGGTGAGCACTTAATACACGAACTTCATAGCCAACTTGAAAGTCGTCTAATTGTTTCATGCAGCCTTCCATACTTGGTAAGTCCGAACGAGAACCCATCACAATTAAAACACGCTTTGTTTCCATAAATGACCTTCCTTTCAAAACAAAAAAAGCGCACCTATAGTAGGCACGCTTAAAAAAGCAATTCTTCTCTATCAATTGTGGTAAATCTTCTTAAGACCATAAGTAAGACCTCCAAAATCAGAAAAAACACTTCTGCAAGATTATAATACCTAAAACCAACTCAAATGACAACCCATATTTCATGAAAGTTGTTCTCTTGGAGTAAATAATTTATATTTTCTTAAATCAAATACATAGACTATCGAACTCAATCCCCAGGTAATTGGATACAACCAGTGTGTTAAATACAGACTATGTATACTTTGTCCTATTGTCATTAATACAACAACACGAACGGCACACCAACACACAAGCATAACTACCATCGGCATTACAGGACGTCCTAGACCTCTTAAAATACTTGAAACCACATGTGAAAAACCTAAAAGAACATAAAAGAAAGCACAAATTTTAGCACGATCCACTCCAATCGCAATTACTTCTGGATTTTGATTAAAGAATGAAATAAAGGTTGGCGCAAATAAGTAGATCAAAATACCCAAACATTCAATCATTAATAATGCAGCTGCAAGCCCAAACAAGATTCCTTTTCGTGAACGCTCCTTTTGTCCAGCTCCTTCATTTTGGGAGACAAACGTTGTAAGTGCCATCGAGAATGAAATTTCAGGAAGGAAAATAAATCCCTCTACCTTTGAATACGCACCAATACCCGCAATGGCAGCTGCACCAAACGAATTAATATACGACTGAATCATCACGTTCGCAAAATCAATGACGCAACCTTGTAGTCCTGTTGGCAATCCATAAATGCAGATTTGTTTCAAATTTTCAAAATCCAAAGATAAATGCGTCCAAGAAATATGCAAAATACTTTCTTCTCTTGCGAGTTGCACAGCACACAAAAACATACTCGCAAATTCAGAAAGAATCGTAGCCCAGGCAGCTCCGGCAACCCCCATCTTAAATACAGTGATAAATACCACATCTAAAATGACATTCAATATCGAACTTACAATCAAATAATATAGTGGATGTTTGGCATCGCCTCCAGCACGAATGATACCCACAAGCATGTTATATAAGACTAAAGAAAAACCACCTAGAAAATAAATTTTTAAATATGTAGAAGATAGGCCAAACACTTCTTGAGGAGATCCCATCCACATCAACATTTGATCAGTTAGTAAATAACCAACTCCAGTCATAATAAGACCTAACAAGATACCAAATGTAGCCGTTGTATATACGGCTTTTTTTGTTCTTTCTTCATCTTGTGCCCCTATCGCATTGGCAATAATGACACTAGCTCCTGTCGCAAAACCATTAAAGAAACCAACAAATAAAAAAATCAAAGAGCCAACACTTGTAACGGCAGCCAACGCATTCTGCCCTAGAAAATTCCCTACAATCAGTGCATCTACAGTATTGTAGAGTTGTTGAAAAAGATACCCGATAAATATAGGTATCGCATAGCCAATGATTTGTTTAGCAATACTTCCTTTTGTCATTAACTGAATCGAACTTTGTTTCGCCATAAAATTCCTCCCCATACAAGAAAAGCCTGCACCAACATTAAGTTAGTACAGGACTTTGCTTTGCCCTAATATTCATTAGAATACATCATGTGTTATTTATTTACAATATGAGCTGTCGCAATAGATTGAGCCCAATTATAAATAGATGTTGTATGCATTCCTTTAATATTCTTATTTCTTAAGCAATATGTTTTAGTTGAATCTACAGGCAAATAACCACATAGTTCACTTTGACGAACTAACGCATTATGATAATTCTCTTTAGATACTTCATTATCTGAAGTATACATGCCTGCATCTAGATACGTATCTAGTTGTTCATCACTTAAACGACCAAAATTATTTGTAGCACCTGTTCTTAAAATGAAATTAATACCTGTATCATCTGGAGATCCATAAGAAAATCCAAGATATGTTGCATCCCAGCTACCTGTTTGTGCATCATCCTGCACTGTATTAATGACCGTATTAAATTCAACTGTATTGGCTTTAAAATCAATTCCGATCGCATTTAAACACTTTTGTAAAACTGGAATCAAAGAATCCAAAGAATCCTTATCCTTATTTGCCAAGAAACGAACTATTAATTTTTCACCATCTTTATAACGATATCCATCATCTGCCAATTTATATCCTGCATCCTCTAAGATTTGGTTGGCCTTTTCTACATCATAATCATAATAAGTAACGCCATCGACCTTTTCTTCATTACGAATCATTGGTCCGTTATTTAAAGAAACAGGATTTCCAAAAGTACCAGGCTTATAAGCCATGCCTTCAATTTGATAGTAATTATCAATATATTCTTGTGCATTAAATCCATATCCGATGGCTTTTCTTACCGCAACATCACTGCAAGCTCCCGCATATGAATTAAAGATAATGAAGCTTTCACGATCACTTGGATAAGAATCTACGGATAAACTCTTATTCTTTTGAACAGATTTAATTTTATTTGCCTCAATCACATCCGGAATATAGTCCACTGTTCCATTTTCCAATTCTTTAACTTCTGTTGAAGTATCTGTCTTTTTGATCATGATCTTTGAAATTTGATATTGTCCTTTTTTAGCCTTAAACTCTGAATTTAAAACTAAACTAGCCCCACTTGTCTTCTCAAACTTCTTCAATACATAAGCCCCCGTTCCAATTGGCTTACTATTCTTCTTTTCAATGTTTTCTGTTTTACCTTTTTTATAATTTAAATATTCAGCACTACAGATTTTCTGTGTTCCAAGGGTAGAAACCGCATCAATTCTTGGCTTATCCAAATGGAAAACAACTGTATAGTTATCTGGCGTTTCAATGCCATTAAAGCTAGATGCATCTGCATCATGATATTCGCTATAACCATCTAAAAAATCAACGTTGTTCACAAAACGACCTGTATAGCTTGGATCGGCCATAACGGTAAATGTTGTCTGCACATCTTTTGAAGTAAACTTGGATCCATCACTAAACTGGATGCCTTTCTTTAATTTAAAAGTCATTGTCTTGCCATCTTCACTGATTTCAGGTAAGGACTTAGCCAAATCTGCAACTAACTCTCCTTTTTTGT
>ERZ773109.1637-NODE-1637-length-12860-cov-4.645217_pt1 | contig 12860 bp, 14 predicted proteins | sample MGYA00580569_ERZ773109 | MGnify/ENA primary metagenome ERZ773109 (study PRJEB29015, sample SAMEA2737852) | human gut metagenome | biome: human gut; feature: human-associated habitat; material: faeces | place: China | collected 2012 ...
TGTTGGGGTCAGTGATGGTGATGGGATTACCGGCCTTGATCTGGTCGATGAACAGCGGGATGACACTACCGCGGGAGCACATGACGTTGCCGTAACGAGTGCAGCAGATAGTCGTACCACCACGCTCTGCCGCAACACGGGCGTTGGCATAGATGACGTGTTCCATCATGGCCTTGGAAATGCCCATAGCGTTGATGGGATAGGCAGCCTTATCAGTAGACAAGCAAACAACACGCTTGACACCTGCATCAATGGCGGCGTGGAGGACATTGTCCGTGCCGATAATGTTGGTCTGAACAGCCTGCATCGGAAAAAACTCGCAGGACGGAACCTGCTTCAGCGCGGCTGCATGGAAAATGTAATCAACGCCCGGCATAGCGTCTTTAATAGACTGCGGGTTGCGGACATCACCGATGTAGAACTTAACCTTCTTTGCAGCTTCCGGATGCTTAGCCTGAAGTTCATGGCGCATATCATCCTGCTTTTTCTCATCACGGGAGAAGATTCGGATCTCCTTAAGGTCAGAGTCAAGGAAGTGTTTCAGAACGGTAGAACCGAAAGAACCAGTACCACCAGTAATCATAAGGGTTGCGTTATCAAATGCAGACATTTTAATTTTCCTCCATATTTCTAAAGAGCGTTTTGCATCTTCATTTACTTAATTCCACGAAGAAGGAACGCATCAATCATCAATTTTACATTAGGTCTCATATCTTTCCAGAAGCACGGTAAAATAAGGCTTGTGCAAATCTGCGTAATCAGAGATGCCAATGCCGCGCCGCTTGCACCCCACATCGGAATCATAATATAATTCAAACCTACGTTAATAAAGGATGCGCTCAGATACATATACTTGAGATATTTCTGTTTATTTTCGCATACAATCCAAGCATTTCTTGCAACACCTAAATACGAGAAAATCGTATACCATGTTATTATTCTGAGCGGTCCAACTGCTGGCAGATATGCTTCTCCATACAGTATGCGAATGACTAGCGGCGCAAAAATCACAAAGCATACTGCAGCCATCATCGAAACATAGATTACAATAGCATAAAGTTGTCTATTCTTTCTTTCAAATGTCTTTTTGTCCTTTCCATACAGATTCATTATTGTGGGATACATTGAATCAATGATTGCTTGAAGGACAAATACCCACATCAGATTGACTGTCGAAGCTAATGAATAATAGCCAACAGAAGTCTCATCCAGCATTTGTTTAAGCATAAACTTATCCGTTTGGCCATATATTGCCACCATCATTCCTGAAAGGATATAGTGATAACTACGCCCCAATAGACTTTTTCCCCTGCTAAACGACACAGACAATTTGGGACCGTTATGCTTCTTATATGCATAAAAAAGGATTGCACCTAGTACAATGTAATCAACAGATGTTGCAAAAGCAAACAACTCAACATTCTTCTGAAGTGCCAGTAACACAATTCGATACAAGGCAGTCGCTGCGTATGCCACAAAAGTAGCTATCGAAGTAACTTTCGATTCATATCTCGATTGAAACCAATAATTAAGGGTATCTAAAACCTGAAATACAAGAGAGATGCTACAAAGAACCGCTATAATAATGGTTGTAGGTTCATCGCTATCCACCACTCTTACGATACAAAGAATCATAAGAGCAGACAAAAAGCTCGATATGAATCGCATTGCAAGCGATGTGCCAATCGTCTCACCTTGTTCTTCCGGCTTATCAACAAAATCTTTTATAATAACCGAATTGAGTCCCAATGTACAAAGGGATGTAAAAAATGCCACATAAGCGTTGACATAACTGATAATTCCGTAGTTTCCGGGGCCAAGATATCGTGCTGTCAGAATGCTTACGAAAAAGGACAGCACCATTTGAGCAACTTTGCCGCCTATCAGCCAACTAGCATTTTTTGCTTCTTTGTTATTTTTAAATCGTAGCAGTATTTTTTTTAGTAGTTCATTCATTTGCGATTTAGCCTCTGCCTATTATTTTGTCCGCATATGCATTCCAATGACTTCTTTGCAATTTCGCTGTATCTGTAAATATTGGTTTTATCCGACAGAGCCACTTCCTGCATTATCGTATAGGTTTTCGTATGAAGTAGGCTTTCAAGGACCGCACGGATTTCTTCTTCCGTGTGCAGAGAGGTACAAATGCAGTTCCCACCATTATTCAGGTGTTCCATGCCGTCCCAATAATTAAACACACAGGGAGTCTTGCTCGCACAGGCCTGTTCCCACATAACGGAGTGCCCACCAGGAAAAACGACCAAATCAGCTGCGAAGAAATAAGGATAAACTTTATTTGAATCAATCCAACCGATATAGGTGACGTTCTCTGCCCCACTCAGTGCCTTATCAAGCTCTGACTTGAAATCAGGAGAGACACTTCCGAAAACAAGCAATTTGACGCTATCTTTCAATCCAGCACATACTTTAATAAGAGTGTCGATATTCTTCGCCTTATCAATTCGACCGCCTGTAACAATTGCAAAATCGTCTGGAGCAAAGCCATATTGTGTGCGAACCGCTCTCCTCTGGTCATCTCTGTGTTCTATATCCAAATACTCATCATCAGCGCCCATAATAAGAACATCTGTCTTTTCCTTTGGGATGTGATAATAATCTTCTGCAAACGTTTTTCGCCATGGTGTTACACCGTAGACCTTACTAATATACGGTATAGACTTCCGATTTACCCACCGTTGGAAAGCACGGCAAAATTGTCCTTTGAAACCCGCTGGATCGTTGCAATTGTTGTAATCCATGTGATTGTCCTGAACAATAACGCAATCCGGATTGATTCTCTTCTTATATTTGATCACATCAAATATAGTCGTGCCATGCAAACTATGATAGAAAATGAAGTCCGGTTTGATTTCTTCGAGATATTTATAAACCGGAAGTCTTGAATTCAAATTTGTAAGGACAGGATTTCCGTAGTTCTTGACTTTCAGTCGGATAACTCGCACCCCATCATTCAACACATAATCTGCGCAATCTGTTTCTACAATTTTCCCATCCTTGTGCATCGTATTCGTAACGATCATTGTCACATCATGTCCAAGTTTCTTTTGATACTTGGGCAGCAGGTTATCTTGGTAGCCCCAATAGTCATTGTAGGGAGCTCTTGCTGCTATATGTACAATCTTCATGTGCTTTATATACTCCACTTATTTTTCTTATACCCCAGATGTGCTGGGATAATCTTTAGTTGTATTGTCTTTGTGGTGGATTGTTCCAGGGTTTCCAATTACGATCGAGTTATCCGGAACATCAAAATCAACGAATGAATTTGCAGCAATCAGAACATTATCCCCGATATGGATTCCACCGCATACAAAGGCTCCTGCACCAATAACACAGTGATTTCCAATCTGAGGAACACCCTCTCGTTTTCCGCTCCGAATCGAACCAACGGTAACATTCTTAAAAATCACGCAGTCATCCCCTATAATAGCTTTGGGGTTAACTGTAATACCGCTGGGATGCGCCAAAACAAGGTTTCTTCCGATTGTTTTGAAATTCGGAATCTCCAGATGATATACAACACCAATTCGTTCAAACTTCTTCTTTACAAACCTTGCTGTCCCCCCCCGCTAAATATCTGCCCAGTCGGATATTATCGTTTGCGGTATAAATGCCAAACAGTAAGCGAATAAATGTTTTGATCTTATTTTTAATGTCGCTCATACAGCTTTACATACTCCTCAAACTTCAGATTCATATCATACGATTTAGCTTTTGCAAGGCACTGCTCTTTTGTATATGGGCGGTTCGATGCTATGTGCCGAATTTCTCTTTCCATTGCATCAACATCATCGCAGTCCACAACATAGCCGCAGGTATCATCCACGATTTCAGGGCTTCCACCTGTCCGAAATGTCAGAACCGGTGTACCGCAGGCAACTGATTCCATGTTCACAGTCGGATAGTTTTCCTCCCGTGTCGGGTTCACAAACAAATCCGCAGCAGAGTAAATTTCTGCAAGCTCTTTCTGATTCTGCGTCTTATGGATCGAGATGATATTCTCCGGAAGCTGTGCGTCCACAGTAGAGTCTGTACCAACCAGTACAATCTGATAATGGTCACTCAGCCTTTTTGACAGCTCGATAAATACATCCAGACCTTTTCGTTCGCCCCAACCAAATGCAACGCACAAAAGAAGATATTTATCATCAGCGATTTTGTTACGCTTGCGGAAGTCGCTCTGCGTCGGGTGAAAAACACTTAAATCGATGCCGTTGTTAATAACCTGAACCGGATAATCTTTCAAAAAAGACTGCCTTACAAGTCCGGCCAGCCACTCTGAAGGTGTTACAAGAGTCATATCTCGCACCCCAGTGAACCATTCCTTCTTATGTGCGTACATCCACTTGCTATTATCAATGCGGCTGCGTGGATAGACATTAAGTTGCGGACAATGCTCGCATCCAGTCCTCCATTTTTCACACTTTACCATGGTAAAGTGTGGACACTGCCCGGTCATTGCCCAGCAATCGTGCAGTGTCCATACTGTCCGCACATTGCTTTCCTTCAAATAATGGAACAGCATCGGGAGATTGATACAAAACTTATGTAAGTTGTGGAGATGAACAATATCCGGCTGGAACGCTTTCAAGTCCGCAATCAGTTCTGCTGTTCCTTTTTTAGAGAAACATCCATTCCGTCCCAGCGCAGTGCCTAAATAATAGTGAAGCTGATTTTCTTTTTCGCTTCCCCATACAAAATGGTTTTCAGTTGGTATCGAGGCCGCGTGTTCGTTCTTATCAAATGGAATCGTGGAGTATGTACGCACTTCATGCCCATGTTTTCTTGCCGTCTCAGCAATCTGAAGCATAATTTTTCCCGTGCTTCCATACAGTATCATATTGATCTGAGCAATTTTCATGTCGTACATTCTCCTTAAAAATCAAACGTCTCCTACGAGTTTTTTGTATTTGCTCTTTCTGATTGCGCCCACACAGAGACCTATTAGTGCGAAGAACCATCTGTCATCCATAAACGACCCCGACAGAAACAGTTTAAGGAAGGATGAGCAAATCAGCGCGATAATCAAACCTTTTTCTGCACTACTGCTACTACAAAGGTATCCCCTCAAGAATGCAACAATCAAGGTCACCAAAACAATCGTGCCAATAATTACACCAAATTCAACCCACAATTCCAGCGCAATGTTATGTGCATATACGCCAACCATCATTCTATCCGAACAAAGACCAGTGCCCCAAAAGCTGTGCTCTTTTACAGATGCTATCAATGTTTCTGCCAATACATCTCGCCCGGATGAATCCATCTGTCCGACTGAAAGCAGCTTATCAAAAATACGAACACTAAGTCCAAGATTTTGTGCTGTCTTATACATCCACAAAATGAATGTCTCATACAAAGGACTCATGATAAACGCTGCCACTGCTCCGCACAGCACAATAATCCGTGCAAAAACCTTTTTAGAATTTTGGTCAAGAACCAATGCCCAACCAACGCAGAGCAACATCATCAATGCCGCACCTCTTGTGCCAAGCAGCAGCAGATAGAACGCTCCAAAAACTGTAAATGCAACATTCAGAATATTCGTTTTTCTCTTTGCGTAATAAGCAATAAGGGAGCAGTGCGGTAACAAATGATACGCCAAGTCCATATTACCCTGATACTTTGAAGCAATCTCATCCATCGGTGAGCCCAAAATCATATTGTAGGCAAAACAGACCGGTAGTGTAATCATCGACAAAATATATAAATGATCAATGATTTCATCTTCTCTTTCGTTCATCGAAAGAGAAGAACCTACCAAATAGAGCAATACTGTTTTTAGCGGAAATTCAAAATAATACTTTTCCAGATATGGATTGTTCTGCCCTCTTGTTAAGCACTCGATAATGAAAATAAGATATATCGTCAAAACAAAAATGATATCTTTTGCTGTAATTTGAATATCGCGTAATGCAAACAAAATTGCGATAACAAAACAGTCTGTCATAATAACATCCGGGAAATCGCAGATAATCGGAATTCTCAGCACAACAGCTCGGACATACTTCATTAAAATCGTGGATGTCCACAGCATCCATAGCAGAATTTCAAAAGGCATTCTCTGCTTTTTGCTTATGCTAACTATCATTAGACATTACCATTTCCTTCTATACTGATTGGAGCAAGTTTGTTATTTTCTTTACCTGCTCTGCGCTATTTTTTTGATTCAAAACGAATTCACGCCCAGCTTTTCCTGCTGCCGCTCTTTTGGATTCAGGCATTTCACAAACTTGTCTTATTGTATCCGCCAGGCAAGAAAGCGAATTTTCTTTCACATAGAAAATATATGAGTCATATTCATCTGGAATTCCATCCAGCTTATATGCTACAAGCGGAACTCCCGATGATAGATACTCCATCGTCTTGGACGGAAAGCTGTACTTAGTAAATTCTTCGTTGTTCTGTCTTGGATTCACTAAAACAGTTGCCTTGCTCTGCCACTCCAGCACTTGTTCTCTCGGTAGCTTTCCCCAAAAATGAATTCGCTCATCTTTTTGCGCCGCAGCTTTGATCGCATCTTCACTATCACCTACGCCGCAAATCCTTAGTTCATAATTAGGATCTTTGATTTGCTGAAAAGCATCAATCAAATTCATAATCCCGAACTTCTTATGAAGGGTTCCGGTATAGAGAATTATCTTTTTATCCTGTAACTGATAATCTGCACCTTTGCTTTCCGGTGACGAGATACCTTCCATCACGCAGAACGGCTTATCAATCTTCAAATATTCTGCCATCTGTTTTGTCAACAATACGAAGCAATCCACACAGCCAAGTGCATCTTGCGACTGTTCTGCACTGTGTTCAATAAAAGCTTTCAATAACGCTGATTTCTTGCTTGATAAATTCGTCATCGCAGGCAGATCTGCAATGATGTCACAGACCACAATATCCGGATAACGCTCTTTTATTCTATTTACCGCCCTGAGAAAGCTCGCTGTCGCAGAGTACACAATTAGAACTCGTTTTTTTTTTGTCTGATGTTTCTCAAAATACTCAACAAGGTTCTTATAAATGCTCTGTTCGATAAAGCTGTTACGAACAAGCTTCACATTGCAAAATCCTAGATTCACATGGTCTGAACGTTGCCCAAGCGCAAAATCAGCCCGCTTTATCAGTGCATCTTTATAATACTGTGGGAAGCTATCAATTGGGAGAACATTAACTATATGCGGCTCAAATCCGAGGTTAGCGCAAAGTCCCTCATAGATGTGCTTCTCCAATGCATCTGCCGCATCTTGCATATTATGTGATGACTTTTGTGCAACCTCTTCCTTCATTGCATCCGGAATCATCATCGTCAAGTAAGTAACATCCATCATACAACCCCACTATTACTGCTCGCTGCTTCAATATCAGATACTGTCTGCTCCCTTAAAAGCGCCCCTCAATGCCTTTTTAAGTCCCATTGTCTGCGTCTGACGACCATTCTTGGCCAGAAGAGCGACCAGCAGAATCTTTGCCCATGGGCCAAAACACTGTTTCATCAGCACACCCTTATCAAAGAAATACTTTTCATCGAAGCCCTTAAACCATGTTGACTCTTCCTGCTGAACAGTCCCAATTATCACATTGCTGGCTAACCCTTTGATGCCTTTTTTGAGACACTGAATGATGAACAAGTTATCTTCGCCTGACTGGTATTTGGCTCCGCCTCCGAAGAGGAGTGAATAGAAAACATTAGCTTTCCGGATTGCATCTTGCCGGATTGCAATCCGGCAAGCGCCAAATTTCAGGCTATTGTACCAATGTAATTTATACTCGTTTTCTACGATTGCTTCAGGTCTGTCCGGATTCTGAGACTTCAGATTAAAAACGATTAAATCCGCCTTTGGATGATTCTCAAAGCTCTTTACAATTTCCTCAACATAGCCATCCGTGTAAACCACGTCATCATCAGCGAACAGCAGAATATCGCCAGAAGCTCTCATAAGCGCATTATTTCGGCTCAAGCCCACGCCGCGCTCGTTCATAGACATCCACAAGACATCGTGCCCTCGGAAAGTAAATCTCTCAATGCAGTCACGGTCGCACTGGTTTATCACGATAGCATCCGACTGAATATTCATTTTTTCAAGCAGACTATGGTCCGTCTGGTGCATTGTTGAAACCAGTACCTGTAATTTCATTTCTTTACTCTCCTATTAACTCACAAATAGTACTTCATCACGCCGTTTACCGCGTACCTCACAAACGCCCACACACTTGTTACTGCATTGAGTTTTAGTGCTTTCCGGTATGTATTCCACCGTTCCTTGGCTGCATTGCCCTTTTTGTTCGATCTTGATCCAGTGACCTGACGGTAATGCATCAGCACCTTCTGGTCACCGTATGCAGTCGGGCAGACTCGAAGCAATTCCATCCACAAAACATAATCTTCATGGTAAAAGTCCGGATTAAAAGGATGCGCTTGCATCAGCTCAGTCTTGATAAAGCTGGTCGAACAGCTTATGACACTCGAAGCCAGCATCTTATTGAAGTTCGTTTGCTGCGGCACGACAAATGGCTTTTTAATGCTCCTGTTCTCTTCATCAATAAAGTCATAGGAAGAATAAACAATGTCTGCACCTTTTTGAGCGAGAGCAAGCTGTCGCTCCAGCTTGTCTTTAGTCCACAGGTCATCATTATCCAAGAGGGCGATGTACTCTCCTTTAGCTTCTTTGATACCGACATTGCGGGCATTTGCCACGCCTGCGTTATGTTCTAAAGCAATCACTCGGATTCGGTTATCACTCTGTGCCTTTTGCTGGATAAGGCTTAACGAATCATCTTTGGAGCAATCATCTACCACAAGCAGCTCAAAGTTTTTATATGTCTGGGACAACACGCTATCGATTGCCTGATCTACAAAACGATGTCCATTGTAGTTCGGCATCACAACAGTGATAAACGGCTGCTTCGTAGTACTCATCTTCTCTTCCTCTCTCCCACAAAAACAGCCCAGACTCATCTCAAAGAGTCCGAGCTGTCAATATTTTCAGCTCACAAAACACTTTGCTGAAATATATTCATACAAAACCCAATCGCATAAAGCTAAACCGTCATTCGATCATTGTGATTCGTCTTTTCATGCCCAAGCGCTGTTGTCGCGCCCTCTGCGACGCCCTCGGTGGACTCCGGCATAAACAGGATCTTAACTGTCGCAAATACGATCTTAAAATCCTCAATGATACTCGGATGAGCTATGTACATCAAATCCATCTGCAATTTGTCATACGGCGTAGTATTGTACTTTCCATAAACCTGTGCATAACCTGTCAATCCTGCTTTGGCCTGCAGGCGCAATGCAAATTCCGGCAACTCCTTTTCATACTCCATGGCGATTTCCGGCCGTTCCGGACGCGGGCCAACAATGGACATATCACCAGATAAAATACATATAAGCTGCGGCAGCTCATCAATGCGGCATTTTCGGATAATGCGCCCGATTGGTGTAATGCGGTCATCATTCTCCCCGGTGGAGAGGCGCGCCACACCATCCTTCTCCGCATCTACACGCATGCTTCGGAACTTTAATACGTCAAACAGTTTTCCATCTTTCGTGAGACGGCGCTGCCTGTAAAACACAGGGCCTCCATCAACCGCTTTAATTGCAATTGCTGTTATAACAAAAACAGGAGAAGAAACAATAAGCGCAATCGTTGAAAAGGCAATATCTAACGCGCGCTTTATAAACAAGTACTCCGGAGATGCAGCATATCGCTGTAAACGCAGCATCGGCAAATGAAACATATGGAAAGGATGCGCGCCTGACATAAGTGTGTCGCCTACACGAGGGATTACAAAGGCATTGATATCATTTGCAACGCAGTACTTGATAATGAGATTCCGTTCATGGCTGTGAATACCACTTAAAAACACCGTGCTCATATTGGCTAACATATCTATGTTTTCCAGGCATTCGTCTACACTCACGGCATACTGAACATCGTATTTATTTTTCAATCCATGCTCTTCAATTAACCGGCTTATTCCTCTGCGCTCATCATAAATGATTGCCGTAGGCTGTGGTTCGAACGTCCGAAAGTACCATCGTCTTGCTCCGCGTGCCCATAGCACTGAAAGAAGAAGCTGCCCGGCAATTGCCAAAATGCCTGGGAGCAGATTGGGGAAGCCTTTGGACAGCAAACAAATGATGACATACATGACTCCGTCAGACAGCATTGCCGAAAGTATTTGTGAATACATGATTTCAGCGACAGAGTATATTGATAAAGAAAAGCGTCATATATGCGTCCAAAAGTGATGTAAAAAACAAGGAAAAGCAAAATCACAAGCCAATTCCCCTTCGAATAAAAGGGTGACACCACGTGATCTGCATAATAAAAAAACCAACAAACTGCAAATGGTATTGTTATTAAAATAATATTTATCGATTTTACAATTCTGAGCAGAATATCGTGTTTAAACTTATTCATCGGAATCCCTCTCGTGCACCAATATCAACCCTGCTTACTCGATTGTGCAGTGATTTCCCAATCACTCACAATCTCACTTCATTTCCCCGGAAATAAAATCATTTACTCCATTTTTCACAAAAAAATTAATGTTTTTACACAAAATAAAAGCATTATATCCATCTAATAATTATAAAAAATGGTTCCCAACAGATACACATCCTGTCATTAGAACCATTTTGAGATGGGAACAGGCTGCTCTACATCAGGAGCATCCCCGTTAAAAAGAGATTGGGCATTGCATTCAAGCTTCCCGCCCACTGCATTGTCAAACTTTCTTGTGATCAAACGCATTGCTTTCGTTAACTGAGGGGGGCGCTTATCAGGAGAATGCGTATCTGAAGCGATCACATGGACCACTCCATGCTTAATCAACCTGTACACAAAATTTCGTTGCATTGTATCTCCCACAATGGAATCAGCATTTACTTGTAAATAGGCGCCCGCCTCGATCCAATCCAATGCAATATTCGGGTTTTTCTGCACATATGGATATCGCTCAATATGCGCAATCAGCGGTATCACGCCACCAAGAGTCAACTGATAAATAACATTTGTATCCCACTGGGGTCGAAGCGTCCTCGGCATCTCAAGAAGCATTACTTTCGTTTTCTGAAAGCATAAAGGCAGAAAATCCAAATCAAGAATTGTTGGCGAAATTCTCACTTCAGCACCGAACTTTAAACGCACAGGCAATTCAGAGCGAAATACATAATCAGCTAGGTATCTTGCAGAACGGTATCTTTTATCAATAAATTCCTCTAAATTCTGGCTGTCGGGATTAAAATGTGGCGTACACACAATGTCGGTGACTCCGGCATCGTTCTGCATTCGTAATAGTTCCATAGAAACTTTGGCGTTTTTAGCACCATCGTCTATTGCAGGTAAAATGTGGCAATGTAAATCCGTCATCGGTCAGCGTTCTCATATGAATAGTTGTAGCTGTAATAGTAACCGTTTTTCTTTTCGGTCGATTTTGTATCAAACCCGTTCAATACCGCACCCAGGATATTAGCATTTACCGCATCGAGATTCTTTTTTGCAAGCCCGACCTCATCAAAGGTTGCATAGTTTTGCCGCACTACCAAAATAACACCGTCGGCATATTGACTTAAAACCGCTGCATCCGTTACCACGGAAACGGGCGGTGTATCGAAAATGATGTATTCATAATGCTTATCGAGTTCATCAATCAGGTTCTTCATTCGAGGAGACCCCAGCAATTCTACGGGGTTCGGTGGAATCGCATCCGCGACCATTACATGCAGGCCGAGGCCCTTCATGTTGATGATAGATTCGGCCAAAGAGCCATCCGCAAGAGTACTGGTTATCCCCTTGTAGGCAGAATTGTCTATTTTCAAATACCGATGGATAACCGGCTTGCGTAAATCGCAATCGATCACAAGGACACGGCTCCCCGTCTCGGCCAGAGACACAGCCAAATTTAACGCAACACTGCTCTTTCCTTCACCCGGGATCGCGCTGGTAAAGATAAGTTTTTTGCAAGCCTTACCCATGGCCATGAAATTAAGGTTTGTTCGCAGGCTCTTGTATGCTTCCTGATACTGGAAAGGAGTATTCTTATCCATCAAAACAAATTCTCGCCTTATTGGTTTTGATTTTTTTGCCATCATCTCTCCCCCTTCATATCAATCTGAGGAATTACGCCAAGAACAGTAAGCCCTAATTTGTTCGTGATATCATCATCTGTCATGAACTTATTGTTCAGAAGATACCGCAAGATCACGATGCCGACTGAAATGACCAAACCAAGCATCCCAGCAAGTACTGTGTTTTTGGCTTTGCTGGGAGAAACAGGCTCCAGCTCTACTTTGGCCTTCGATATTATCTCTACGCTGCCGGCTTTCACCGTTTGGATAATAATCTCCGGTGCTTGCTCAACGATATCTGCTGCAATCGCTCGCGCCCTCTCGGGATCTGTATCCTTTACGGTGATTTTCATTACCTGTGTGGAATTCACCGATTCAATGCGCACTCTTTCTACCAAATCGTTGTACGACATGTTAAGGTTCAGATTTGAAATCGTTTTGTCCAGCACCGTATCACTGGTAAGGATAACAGCGTATGTATCTACCAGCTTCGTAGCCGACGTGAGCTGATCATTTGTAATGGGCGCTTGCGTAGTTGCCTGGTCCTCTCTCGAGTTAACAATCAACGTGGCACTGGCTTCATATTGCGGTGTCATTGCAAATGTACTGATGAGATATCCCGCAACAGCAAGCAAAATGGTAACAGCAAGAATGACCAATAAATTTTTCTTTAATAGCCGCAGTATTTCAAGCAGATCTATGGTCTCGTACTCTTCCTTCAAGCGTTTCCCTCCGTTGTCTGGCATCAACTACATAATTTGCATTATGT
>ERZ773109.1662-NODE-1662-length-12747-cov-13.768358_pt1 | contig 12747 bp, 6 predicted proteins | sample MGYA00580569_ERZ773109 | MGnify/ENA primary metagenome ERZ773109 (study PRJEB29015, sample SAMEA2737852) | human gut metagenome | biome: human gut; feature: human-associated habitat; material: faeces | place: China | collected 2012 ...
TTATGTGTACAATTTAATTTGAATACTGTGTTAGCAATTAATTTGGCAATCAACAATTTGCGATGGCCGTTCAGTTTGGCTTAGCAGACTCTTACTATGTAAATGCGGTGGAAGAACCGGTTGAACCTCAACAACAAGAGGAAACAACAACGACTGCACCACAAGAGCAAGAGCAAGTGCCAACAACTGAAGAAGAAACTCCTCAACAACAAGAAGAGTATGCTCCAGCGGCTGAAGAAACAAATGAGCAGTCGGCACCAGAAACAAAATCTGTTGAATTAAGTTATGTAGCAGAAGATGGAACAGTTCTTCATGAAACTGCTTCTCGTGATTTTAATTTAGACTACAGCTTAAAGACAGATAGTAGTGTTATGTTGAATTTTGATGGTTATACATTAAAGGATGTAATCATTAATAATTCTCAGACAGTTCCTGCTGATCAGGCTAATCTAAGTGTTACTTCAGATTTAGTTAGTGTTAAATTTGTCTATGTAAGTGTAAATACTAAAGAAGACAAACAAACAAGTGAAAATAATGAACAAACTAAAACTGAAGAAGCAAGTGAAGATGATGCTGAGGCAGACCCGGAAACCAAGGAGGAATTACCTGAGTATCCGGCATTTGATCAAAGTGAAACAGCTGGTAATGTAGTCGTTCATGCGACAGCAGCTGAGGGTGTTTTACCAAGAGATTCTAAGCTTGTTGTAAAACGTATCACAAGAAAGGCTATCTTAAATGCGGTTGAAGATACAGTTTCTGAAAAGAACAAAGAAATGGATTCAGCAGTAGCTTTGGATATTACAATCCAAAATAAAGATGGTGTTGAAATTCAACCAAATGGTTCAGTAAATATTAGTTTTGAAAATGCAGCAGTAAGTGGTGATGAAATTAATGTTTACCACGTAACAGATGATGCGAGTGCAGTCACTGAGGTAGCTACAAATACTCAAAGTTTTGATGCAAATCACTTCTCTATTTATGTTATTACGGGTGAAAAAGAAAAACCATTAACAACATTTAACTTTGTTGATGCGAATGGAAACATCGTAAGTACACAGATTGTTAAAACGGGTGATGAATTGATTACTCCAACAGCTCCAGATGTTGCTGGAAAAGCATTTGTTGGCTGGTATGATGGCGAAACAAAGTTTGAAGATTTCAATACAGCGTTGACAATCACTGAAACAATAACTCGTACAATTACAGCAAAATACGAAGATGCATTATATATTTACTTCTATAATCCAGATGGTACACAAATTATGCGTACTGAAAAAGTCCCAGATCATGATGCACGTGATTTTACGGATGTTTCTTATGAAGTAAATGCAACGCATAAAATCGTTGGTTGGGCAGCCCAAAAGAATGGTACTACTAATATTGCAGGTAGTATCGCAGTTCCAACAGACAAGACTTCTGTGAATGTATATGCAATTATTAAAGAAGGTTATTGGATTTCATTTGATTCAGATGGTGGATCTATTGTTGATTCTCAATTCGTATTAAATGGTGACAAACTAGTTCTAGATAAATCTACAACTCCTACAAAACCTGGTTACGAATTCAATGGTTGGTATGATGGTTCAAAACCAGTTGTCGATGGTGCAACAGTTACGAATCCAATGACATTAAAGGCTCATTGGACAGCAGCAGAAGTTAACTATACAATTAACTACTGGCAACAAAAAGTAACAGATAACAAAGATGCAACAGATGCACAGAAAACTTATGAATATGTAGAAGCTGAAACTAAAAAGGCAACTACAGGTACACCGATTTCTGCGAAAGATTCAAAAACATATAAAGGATTTAAATATAACGCAAACAATTCTAGTAAAGATGTAGAAATTGCTGGTGATGGAACTACAATCATCAATGTTTACTATGATCGTGTATTATGTACAGTTAATTTCCATGCATATGAATCAACTGACTGGTTTGGTGGTGGTAGCTGGAATACAATTAAAACTGTAACAGGTTTATATGGTGCTAACCTTCCTGAAGGCGCATGGGATACATCAACCTATGCTTGGTATCAATACCTGGAAAGGGGAGGTGTAAGTGGACTTTGTGTTATTTTAACATCATTTGATTTCAAAACAGCTGGATATGCAGATAATACGGGTAATAAATCATCGAATGGAATTGTTACAACTTGTAATTTTTATGGAAAAAAAGGAAAAGGAACTTACAAAATTAATTACTATAATGAGCAAATTGATGGCTCATTTAAAAAAGTTCAAACAGTTAGTTTATCTCAATCAGGATTAGTAATTCATGAAAAATATGCTGGTTATGAGTTATATAAATATAGTACAGGTGAAAACGCAGGTACAGATGATTCATATTGGACTAGACAAAATGATGCTCGTGAAGGAAAGGAAGTTGACGGTACTCCGGTAAACGTAGCTTCTAAATTAAAGACTTATAGCTTGTCTTACTATAACTATAACAAGGTTACTAAGACAGAAAAGAATATTAAGTATACGGCTTCATTGAAGTCTTATGCAAACTATACTCCTGCAAAACCTAGTGAATTGCCAAGTTATTATGTATTTGGTGGTTGGTATAAGGATAAAGCTTGTACAACTAAGTTTGATTTTAATACTGAAAAAATGCCAAATGCGAATGTTCAGATTTACGCAAAATGGACGGCTCAGAAGATCAACTTAACTTATAACTTGAATACTCCAGATGGTACTTCAAAGGTAGTTAATAATGATGTTGATGCTGGTACAATTGCAAGTACAGTATTGCCAAGTGCAACAACGATAAGTGATTACTCATTTGCCGGATGGTATTATGCAGATGGTAATGGAAATATTACTAAGGATGCATTCAATGCAAATGAGGCGATCACAAAGGATACGAGTGTTATTGGTAAGTGGCTATACAATGGTGAATTAAAAGTTGTTTATGATCCTGGTACAGAAGGATCAAACGCAAAGGTACCAACGGATAGTAATATTTATGCAGGTGGAGCTAAGGTTACCGTAGCTAAGAATGCGACAACAACTTCAAAAAAGAAATTCTTAGGATGGAAGTTAAAGGGAAATTTATATCATCCTGGAGATGCATTTGAAGTAAATAAGGATTTGGCAAAGGATGACAACGTTATTACATTAACAGCTATCTGGGGTAATGAAGAATCTTCAACAACAATGAGTTATAATCCAGGTAATGGTCGTGGTAGTGTTCAGCCAGTGCCAGTTAAGAATAACGAGAGTGTTACATTAAAATCTGAAAAAGATTGGGGCTATCAAGCGCCTGAAGTAGAAGGTAAAGAATATTACTTTGCAGGTTGGGCAACATCTATGGATGATGCGAATAATGGTAAAGCTACTTATGCAGCTGGACAGACAGTTCATGTAGATGTAAATGGTGAAAATGTTTTATATGCAACATGGATTGAAAAGACAGTCATCACAGTAAAAGCTAAGAGTGGAACAGCTACTTATACTGGAAAAGAACACAAAGTAGAAGGATTCGAAGCAACTGAATTTACAGTAGACGGAAACAAATATAAAGTTGAAGGCTTGACAGCAAGCGGTGCAGCAGGAACAGATGCAGGTAATTATACAAGTAAGGTAACTGGTACAGCCGTTGTGAAAGACGCAGCCGGAAATAATGTAACGAAACAGTTTACAGTGAAGACAGAAAATGGAAGCTTAGTCATCAGCAAAGCGACAGTTACATTGAAGAGTGCGGATCTAAACAAGGAATATGATGGAAAAGCATTAGTAAATGGAAAAACCGCATTAGCAAAAGAAGAAGGCTGGGCAGAAGGTGAAGGAGCTACATACGCATTCACAGGAAGCCAGACAGTGGTTGGATCAAGTGCCAATGCATTCTCATATACATTGAAAGACGGAACAAAAGCAGACAACTACACAATCAGCAAGACTGAAGGAACGTTGACAGTAAAAGATCGTGCAACTAAGTATGAAATCACAGTAAAAGCTAAGAGTGGAACAGCTACTTATACTGGAAAAGAACACAAAGTAGAAGGATTCGAAGCAACTGAATTTACAGTAGACGGAAACAAATATAAAGTTGAAGGCTTGACAGCAAGCGGTGCAGCAGGAACAGATGCAGGTAATTATACAAGTAAGGTAACTGGTACAGCCGTTGTGAAAGACGCAGCCGGAAATAATGTAACGAAACAGTTTACAGTGAAGACAGAAAATGGAAGCTTAGTCATCAACCGTAAGAAGTATTCAGTTGAAACATTAGATGGAAATAAAACTTATGATGGTACTCCTCTAACTGCTGGTGCTAAAATCAATGGAATTATTGAAGGTGAAGTAGTTGAGATTAAAACAACTAAGAGCTTAACGGATGTTGGTAATATTCTAAATGACAAATATGAATTAACTTGGACAACTGCTAAAGTTACTAACTACAAATTAGATGGTGAAAAGTTCGGTACATTAACAGTAACGGTTCAATCAATTGATCCAGGTACAGATCCAGAAAAACCAAACCCAGACTATACAGGTGCTAAGGTAAATAGTCCAAGCGATGAAGTATATGATGGTAAGGAACACAAGTGGATCCCTACAGTAACGGATAAGGCTGATAAGAAATTAGAAGCTGGTACAGATTACACAGTAGAATACTCAACTAAGAATTTCAAAGATGTAGGAACAATCGATGTAACTATTACTGGTATTGGAAACTACACTGGAACAGTAACACGTACTTATAAGATCACTCCTAAGAGTGTGACAGTAACAGCTGAAGACAAGACAAAGGTATTTGGAGAAACAGATCCTGAGTTGACGGCAACAGTAGCTGGAACTCTTGGAAATGATACAGTTGATTACAAATTGTCAAGAGAAGCTGGAGAAGCCGCTGGTAAATATACAATCACAGCTAGTGGTAATGCTGAACAAGGCAACTACACAGTAACTTACGTAGCTGGAACATTGACAATCACAAGTCAATCAATTGATCCAGGTACAGATCCAGAAAAACCAAACCCAGACTATACAGGTGCTAAGGTAAATAGTCCAAGCGATGAAGTATATGATGGTAAGGAACACAAGTGGATCCCTACAGTAACGGATAAGGCTGATAAGAAATTAGAAGCTGGTACAGATTACACAGTAGAATACTCAACTAAGAATTTCAAAGATGTAGGAACAATCGATGTAACTATTACTGGTATTGGAAACTACACTGGAACAGTAACACGTACTTATAAGATCACTCCTAAGAGTGTGACAGTAACAGCTGAAGACAAGACAAAGGTATTTGGAGAAACAGATCCTGAGTTGACGGCAACAGTAGCTGGAACTCTTGGAAATGATACAGTTGATTACAAATTGTCAAGAGAAGCTGGAGAAGCCGCTGGTAAATATACAATCACAGCTAGTGGTAATGCTGAACAAGGCAACTACACAGTAACTTACGTAGCTGGAACATTGACAATCACAAGTCAATCAATTGATCCAGGTACAGATCCAGAAAAACCAAATCCAGACTATACAGGTGCTAAGGTAAATAGTCCAAGTGATTCAGTATATGATGGTAATGAACACAAGTGGATTCCTACAGTAACGGATAAGGCTGATAAGAAATTAAAAGCTGGTACAGATTACACAGTGGAATACTCAACATCTGATTTCACAAATGTTGGAACTATTGAAGTGGTTATTAAAGGTAAAGGTAACTACAGTGGAACAGTTAAACGTTCTTATAAAGTAACTCCTAAGGAATATACAGTAACTACTGAAAGTGCAACTAAGACTTATTCAGGTACTGCATTAACAGCTGGTGGTAAGGTAGAGGGTATTGTTTCTGGTGAAACAGTCGAATTTACTACAACTGGTAGTCAGACTGAAGTGGGTACTTCTAAGAATACTTATGAATTAGTATGGAAGTCTGCTAAGGCTACTAACTACACATTGGCTAAGGAATCTATCGGTGAATTAACTGTTAAGGCTAAGTCTATCGTTCCTGATGATAAGGATACTCCTGAATCAGAAAAGACTGGTATTACAGTAAATGAACCAAGTGATTCTAAGTATGATGGTAAGGAACATAGAGAAGTATTAACTGTAACAGATACTAAGACTGGTAAAGAATTAGTGGCTGGAACAGATTACTCAGTAACTTACAGTTCAGATCTAGTAAATGCTGGTACAGTAACGATTAAGGTTGCTGGATTAGGAAACTACACAGGATCATTCACTAAGACTTACAAGATTACTAAGCGTTCTGTAACATTGACAAGTGCTACAGTAAGTAAGGTATATGATGGTAGTGCATTAACGAATACTTCTATCGCAGTAAGTGGTGATGGATTCGTAGAGGGTGAAGGTGCTTCTTATGAGGTAACTGGAACTCAAACAGAGGTTGGAAATAGTGCAAACGCATTCGAATATAAATTGAATGAAAATACATTAGCTTCTAACTACAACATTACTAAGGTTGTTGGTACATTAACAATTACAGCTGCTCCTGCTCCTGTAACTCCAGCAACACCTAGTACACCAAGTAGTACTACTAGTACAACTCCTCGTACTCCAAGTGCTCCTCAGGTAACTACTCCTGTTGAAACAGTTGAAAAAGAGACAACTCCTAAGGCTGAACCTAAGAAAGAAGAAAAGGTTGAAGAAGAGTATACTCCTAAGGCATCACCTCAGTACTATTGGGCATTAATCAACTTGATTTGTGCAATCTTAACAGTATTATTCGGATTATTATTGTTGATTTCTAAACGTCATAAATCTGAAGATGATGACGAAGAAGATGATGATGAAACAAAACAACAAACAAGTGATGATGATGAAGATAAAGAACAAGAAAAGAAACGTGGATTATTCACTCGCGTACTTGCTGTTCTAATCGCAATCGTATCTGTTGTATTCTTCCTAGTAACTGAAGACTTAAGTCTTCCTTGGACTTGGACAGATCAATGGACAATTTGGATGATTGTTATTGGATTGGTACAAATCGTAGTATTCTTCGTAGGACGTAAATGGAAAAACGTTGATAACGACGATGATGATGAAGAAGCACAACAAGCTTAATAAAAGTTAATAACACAAAAGGAGTAGCCTCGTGCTACTCCTTTACCGTCCAATACCCATTTCGATTTGAGTCTTTGCGAATTACAATTTCTTGTTGCTGCAACCTATTTAGCATGCGCTTAATAGTTGAGCGTGATAAGTTTAATTGATTTGCGAGCTCTATTTGAGTGATTTTTGGGTTGATTTTAATGAGTTGTATGATATCGGGTTCATTGGGTCCATTGGGTTCATTTACTTTGAACCCGATTTTTTTGTTAGGCTTATAGAATACATTGTTTCTATATATGATGACTTTTAACTCGGTTTCTCCACCAATAAATACAGGAGGTTTTAAACCACATTCTTCGATTGATTTAATGATTCTAGGAATACCGCGACCCCAGCTTTCAAGGTATTTTAGATAGCGCAATGCATACGCTGTTGCTTCATTCCTAATATTTGAATTTCCTTGTTTCATTTTCTCGATTGTTTGTCCCATAACTAGTTTTCCTGGAGAAGTTACTTCTAAACGGTCATCGAATATCGCAACTTTAATGCTGTTTCTATCTATATAGGATCTGTGCGCAATGGAATTCACAATGAGTTCTCGTATGACATATACGGGAATTTCGTATGTTTCTTTTCTTTCTAGAGATTCAAATGATGCATTTAAACGTATGTTTCGTAATACAAATTTATACGCAAAGTCAATTTGTTCATAAATGGGTCCTGAGTATTCTTTCATATCAATGACTTCTGTTGTATCTGTTCCTTTAAAAAGAGCACATTGAATACGGTTTGGCAATGCGGGATGTCCTGTTAATAAGGCATAGGCATTAGTAGGTACAATATGATTGTTTGATTGTGTAAGTATTCCCCACGACAATAAATCTTGTTTCGTAATGGGTGTAACCGCATCTTTTTCAAATTGTGATTTAGAGTTTTCTAATGCTTTATGATAAAGGGTATCACATAAGTTTTGGATACTATTTTCACTGATTTCTAATTCGGGACAAATCATCTTATCAAAATAGCGATTGCTACCTTCAAACATCAATTCTTTGATCATATTACGATCAGCTTTTCTTGTTGTTCCACTAACGCGTACATAAACGCCATCAAATTCACCCTCTGCTTTTAAATGATATGGGCGATCCCATCCAGATGGCACATTCACAATTAAAATGGTTTTATCTTCGATTGTATCTAAATCAATGCTAGGAATAATATGAGGTTCAATACTTGAAAATATTGAATTTGTGATGGAATCCTTGATTTTAAAAACATCACCCGATAGTCCACACACTTCAAATGAATCTTGCTTTTTTTCAATGCCAAAAATAATTTTTCCACCAAAACCATTCGCGAAAGCTACGACAGATTTTAAATATTTCTTATGTTCAGCAGGAACTTCTTTCTTTACTTCGATATTGTTGTTTTCACCATATTTATTTAATTCAGTTATTAACATAATATCCCTCCTTCCAGTTCATTATATCTAAAAACCCATCCTAGTGCTTACAAGAATGGGATCTTTGTCGTTAATAGTTTCCTGTATAGTTCTACACCTTTGTATAGGATGTCTTCATCAAAAGTGAACTTATTTGAGTGTAATGGGATAGTATCTCCCGTGCCTAAAAAGAAGAAAATGGATGGGGCTACGTTTCTGTAGTAACCAAAGTCTTCACTGATAAGTACAGGGCTTTCTAGTTTGTTGACTAGATTGTTTTTGTATAGTGCATAGAATAATTCTTCGTTATTGAATACGGGTGGATAGTGGTGATTGACTCTGAAGTTGACTTGTACTTTGTATTTTTTTATTGCGTTATTCATGTTTTGTTCAATGATATCAACAATTTGGTCAAATACCCTTGGATCATAATAGCGAATGGATCCTCGTACGTGAGCTTGGTCGGCAATGATATTGAAGGCTTGGCCAGAATGGAAAGTGCCAAAGTGTAATAGGTGGAATGTATTGTTGTCAAAAGCTTTTTCCTCTTGTTCTAAAGACTTTTGTAGAATTTCTACACAAGCTGTTAGTGCATTGATTCCATTTTGAGGTTGAGCTGCATGACTGGCTTTTCCTTTTACTAGTAATTCGAATTCGCATCCGCCTGCCATCATTTCATTAGGACGTGTATAAACTTTGCCTTTTTCAAGTTCTGGATAGATGTGTGTTCCGTAGATGGCGGCAATATTAAATTTATCGAAGAATTTAGATTCAATGATAGGTTTGGCACCACCAGGTTTTTCTTCGCCTGGCTGAAATAACAATAATACGTTATAGTCGCTTTCCTTGGCATATTTCGCTAATTCTAGAACCATAGCCATGTGGCCATCGTGCCCACAGGCGTGCATACATCCATTGGTGCTTTTGAATTCTAGGTCTGTATTTTCTTCCATAGGAAGTGCATCCATATCGGAACGGAATACGATTGTCTTTTCTTTTTGGTTATCAAAATAGGCGGTTACACTATTTTGGATGGGATGCTCAATTGTGCAGTCATATAAGTCTAAAATGTTTTCAATGTATTGTGCTGTCTTTTGTGTTGTGAGTTCAATTTCTGGAATTTGGTGTAAATTCCTTCTGTTTTCAATGATTGTTGGCATAAAATTCTCCTTTTATTGGGTTTATTATACTCCCTATTTTGAAATGTTAAATAAATTTAACATAGATTTAACATTGTAAAGATAGTATGAATTTCTATTTAAATTTATATTAAGTACGAAAAATATGAAAAGGTGGAAAATATGACAACAACAAATATATTGTCTTTATTGGGTGGATTAGCTTTATTCCTATATGGAATGCAGATGATGGGAAATGGTCTTGAAGCTGCGGCTGGAGATCGTTTAAAACAAATTTTAGAGAAATTAACTTCAAATCGATTTTTAGGCGTCATTGTAGGTGCGCTTGTTACGGCGGTTATTCAAAGTTCGAGTGCAACAACAGTTATGGTTGTTGGATTTGTCAACGCCCAGATGATGACTTTACAACAAGCTGTATGGATTATTATGGGTGCTAACGTTGGTACAACGATTACAGGTCAATTGATTGCGTTGGATGTAAGTGCCATTGCTCCATTAGTTGCCTTTATGGGTGTGGCATTGATTATGTTCACCAAGAGTGCCAAGGCAACCGATATTGGACAGATCATTGCAGGTTTGGGTATTCTTTTTATTGGTATGAATATGATGAGTACAGCTATGATGCCATTAAGAGAATCAAAAGAATTTGTTGAATTAGTAACACATTTCTCAAATCCATTAGTAGGTATTTTGGTGGGTGCAGGATTTACGGCTTTGATTCAATCGAGTTCAGCTTCCGTAGGTATTTTACAGGCATTGGCAGCCAGTGGTGTTATTGGCTTGGATGGAGCTGTATATGTATTGTTTGGACAGAATATTGGTACTTGTATTACGGCTGTTCTTGCCTCAATTGGAACAAGTCGTGAGGCTAAGCAGGCTACCGCCATTCACTTGAGCTTTAATATCATTGGTACAACGATCTTTACAGTTGTATGTATGCTTACGCCATTGGTGTCTTGGGTTATTCATTTAACGCCATACAATGCGACTGCACAGATTGCGAATATGCATACTATATTTAATGTTTGTACAACAATCTTGTTGCTTCCATTTGGAAAGTATTTGGCTGAGTTTGCACAACACATCTTACCGATTGAAAATAAAGAGATTGAAGATGAGCGTTTATTGTATTTGCAGCCTCTACCTAAGTCTAAGAAGATGATTGGTGGTGCAGCTATTTCGGTCAAACAAATTAATGATGAAACAATGCACATGTTGAGTCTTGCGTATGAGAATGTAAATCAGGCTTTTGATCAATTGTTGCAGTTTAGTGATAAGACAGATGAACAGATCTACAAAAGAGAGGATACAGTCAATTACTTGGATAAAGTCATTAGTGAATATATTAGTACGGCTTTGGCTACACCAAACTTGAATGTGAATATTTCTCAAGCATTGTCTAGTTACTACTTGATGTTAGTGGATATTGAACGTATTAGTGATTATGCCGTGAATATGAATCATCAGGCGACAAAACGTCTTCAAGGAGATATGACAATTTCGGAAATTGAAATTGTAGAGCACATGAAGAAGTTATGTGTGGATATGAAGAATGATTTGGATGATGTAGAAGAGGCAGAGCGCAAAGATGATGTGATTGACTCACTTGTATCAAGTTGGCGTGAAGCACAGATTCAAGCTTTAAAACAACAGAAGTGTTCAAGTGAAGTCAGTATGATGTTGTCACGTATTTTTACAGATTTTGAGCGTATTAATGACCACGCTTTAAATGTGTCTCAAGAACTTGACAAAATTACAGTGGAGATTCCAGATTAATAAGCAGTTTTTCTGCTTATTTTTTGTTATAATTTGTGTATGAATATTGAGAAGTTATTAAATACAATTATTGAAGCCGGAAAGATGTTAGTGGAGAGTGGTGCGGAAGTCAATCGTGTCGAAGAAACAATGGTCAGAATGTGTCGTTGTTTTGAAGGCATTGAATATGCGGATAGCTATGTGACTTTAACGGGTATCATGTTTTCTTTGACGTATGACAATCAGACGATGACGCGTATTTGCAGGGTACACACGGGAGAGGTAGATTTGAATCGTATTGATCAAATTAATACGCTTTCTAGAAGAATTTGTTCAAATCCAATATCAGTGGATGAGTTAGCTAATGAATTGGATCGAATTAAGAGGATGTCTCGCTATACATTTAAAGAGACAATGCTTTTTGGTGCGGTTGGCGCTGCCGGATTTGGAATGTTCTTTAATGGGACTTTATTAGAAATTGTGATGTCCTTTTTTATTGGAATTTTGATTCGTTGTATCAGCTGTTTCTTGTCAAAACACAAACTAAATTCTTTCTTGAATAATGCGATATCGGCAGGATTAGCAGCACTGAGTGTACAATTGATCCATAAAGTGTTACCGCAGACGAATGTGGATATTATGGTTATTTCTAGCTTTATGCTTCTAGTGCCTGGGCTTGCGATTACCAATGCGATTCGTGATACGATTGCAGGAGATTATGTTTCTGGCGTCGCAAGAGCGGTAGATGCTTTTTTGTGTGCTATTGCCATTGCGGTAGGGGCTGGTTTTGTGATGTATTTTTGGATATAGGGGAATGAATTATGATATATGTGATTTTAAAAGCAGGAATCTCTTCATTCCTTGCTAGTTTAGGGTTTGGTTTCCTATTTAACATTAAAGGAAGAAATTTATGGCTTGCCGGAGTTGTAGGTGCCATTGGAGGTGTCTGCTACAAGGTGGGACTGTATTTAGATTGTTCTGAAATATTATCCAATTTTTATGGGGCTTTAGGTTTAGCCTTAGCCTCAGAAATATTAGCGCGACAATGTAAGACGCCAGTCACAACGTTTTTAGTTTGTGCATTGATTCCATTGGTTCCTGGAGGCGGTATGTATCGTACGATGCTTGCGGCCATTCGTGGAGATGCTCAGAATACACTAAATGTGGGGCTTCAAACATTGAGTATTGCGGGTGTTTTGGCTTTAGGAATCCTATTGGTTTCCACAATTATGCGTGTGTATTATCAAGAAAAGAGAAAATTTTTAGAAAAAAAGTAAAAAAGCACTTGCAAAGATAAATATTTATGGTATTATATATAAGCGTCTTGGGGATATGGGCCTGTAGCTCAGGTGGTTAGAGCGCACCCCTGATAAGGGTGAGGTCGTTG
>ERZ773109.1667-NODE-1667-length-12736-cov-8.590174_pt1 | contig 12736 bp, 11 predicted proteins | sample MGYA00580569_ERZ773109 | MGnify/ENA primary metagenome ERZ773109 (study PRJEB29015, sample SAMEA2737852) | human gut metagenome | biome: human gut; feature: human-associated habitat; material: faeces | place: China | collected 2012 ...
TACATCAAAACCCATAAAACTGTTGGCTATTTTTGGGATTTTGATGTTTTTAAAGTGGGATAAAGTTGAAAAATGGCTTGAAATAAAGGTATAATGTAAAAGTGTTGGAAGGAGATTTAGATTATGCCACATCTATTTGAGTCTAAAGATAGTTTTAAAGAAAGCTTTAAAGAAGCTGTTTCTGATGCCTATGGACGTGATTTTGAAGATACATATCCTGAAGAGCGATATATTGTCCTTGGTAACATGATTCGTGATTTTGCCGGAGAGCATTGGAGAGAAACTAAAAATGCGATCAAGAAAACAGAATCAAAACAGCTTTATTATTTTTCTATGGAATTCTTGATGGGTCGTTTAATGACAAGTAACCTAATGAACTTAAATATTTATGATATTGTTAAAGATGGTTTAAAAGATTTGGGTATGGACATCAATGACATGGAAAACATTGAAAGTGATGCAGGATTAGGAAATGGTGGTTTAGGAAGACTTGCCGCATGTTTCATGGATTCATTAGCATCTCTTGACTTACCAGGACATGGTAACTGTATTCGATACCGTTACGGTTTGTTTAAACAAAAAATTGAAAACAACCAACAAGTTGAATTGCCAGACTGCTGGTTAAAGAATGGTAATGTTTGGGAAGTATGGAAACCTCAACATGCCGTAAAAGTTAAATTTGGTGGTTACGTAGATGGATACATGGATGGATATGGAAAATTTTATGCTCAACATCATCCAGAATTTGTCGTACGTGCTGTACCTTATGATGAACCAATCGTTGGATATCATACAACAACCACAAATACACTTCGCTTATGGGATGCAGAAGTTGATGAAGATTCTGTAAACTCAGGTGGATTAAATGAATATTTGAATCAAGTAACAGCTATTACAGCAAATGTATATCCTGATGATTCAACAATCGAAGGAAAACGTTTGCGTTTAACACAAGAATATTTCTTTGTATGTGCTGGAATTGATCAAATTATTCGTTCACACTTACGTGTATACCCAAGCTTAGATAATTTAGGTGATAAAGTTGCGATTCAGTTAAATGATACACACCCTGTATTAGTTATTCCTGAATTAATGCGTGTATTACTAGATGATTACTTCTATGAATGGGATGATGCTTGGAATATCGTGACAAAGACTGTTGCGTATACAAACCACACAGTTATGGCAGAAGCACTTGAAAAATGGCCTCAAGACATGGTTCGTTCATTGTTGCCACGTCTATATATGATCATTGAAGAAATCAACCGACGTTTCAAATATGACGTAGATCACAGAGGATTATGTGGAATCTTCAACAATGTTTCAATCTTAAAAGAAGGACAAGTTCACATGGCTAACTTGGCTGTTGTTGGTTCACACAGTGTAAACGGTGTTGCGAAACTTCACTCTGAAATCTTAGTAAATGATGTATTCAAAGATTTTGTGACAATTTATCCAGATAAATTCAACAATAAGACAAATGGTATTACTCACCGTAGATGGTTATTGTTCTCAAACCCTCAATTGACTCAGTTGTTAGAAGATACAATTGGAGATGAGTTCAAGACAAATCCAGAAAAATTAGAAGATTTAATGGCACACGTTGAAGATGAGGCTTTACAAGCTAAATTCATGGATGTGAAATTAGAGCGTAAAAAGATTTTGGCTGCCTATGTAAAAGAAAACTTAGGTATTGATATTGATGTGAATTCCATCTTTGATTGCCAAGCTAAACGTCTTCACGCATACAAACGTCAATTATTAAATATCTTCCACGTTATGTATTTATACTTAAGAATGAAACAGGATCCTTCATTTAGAATTTACCCTCGTACATTCTTCTATTCTGCAAAAGCAGCAGCAAGTTATGATTTAGCGAAGGAAATCATTAAATTGATCAACATGGTTGCCAATGTTGTGAATAATGATCCTGAAATCTCTAAATACATGAAGGTTGTCTTCATTCCTAACTACTCAGTATCTATTGCTGAAATCTTATTAAATGCGGCAGATGTTTCTGAACAAATTTCTACAGCTGGTAAAGAAGCAAGTGGTACAGGAAATATGAAGTACATGATGAATGGTGCAATCACTCTTGGTACTCTTGATGGAGCTAACGTTGAAATCGTTGAGCGTGTTGGATACGAAAATGCAGAAATCTTTGGTTTACATGTAGAAGACATCAATGAACTTCGTCATGAAAACTCATATAATGCATGGAACTTATATAACAAAAGTTACAACATTCGTATGGTGATTGATTCACTTAAAAACTGCACTTGGTCAAATGATCCAAATGAATTTAAGTTGATCAACAACGACTTAATGATGCGTAATGATGAATTCTTTGTATTAGCTGACTTTGATGCCTATGTATATGCTCAAGAAAAAGTACAAGCTCGTTACATGGATAAGAGTCGCTGGGCTAAGACAATGTTAGTCAATATTGCCAAATCAGGATACTTCTCAAGTGACCGTACAATTAGCGAATATGCTAAAGAAATCTGGGATTTAAAACCATTGTCATTTGAAGATTAATTTAAAAAACAGATCATATTTACCGAACAAAGGTGATATGATCTTTTTTTCGTGATAGAATTGTTGTATGAACGAAATTCTTTTTGCGGAAATCTATTATATATGTGTAGCTATCATGCTGATTTTAGGATTTAAAACCTATCGTTCTATGATGAAAAATACTCAAAAAGTCAGCTTTTTAGCTGTTGTCATTTTACATATATTATATTTTCAAACCGATTTAGTACGAATGACGACAAATAGTCAGGACCTGTTTCTAAACGAAATGTGCTTCCTGTTCTTTTCATTATGCACACTTGCATGGTTTAACTATATTCAGACAATGCTTGATATTCATTATGCAAAGAAATCGCAAACACTTTTTGCGATGCTTCCTGTGATTATTAGTGTTGTATTACTATTGATAAATACATTGAATGGATGTCTATTTTATATTGATCATAATGGGAATTTTCGAGATGGACCACTCTACATTCTGTATGTGCTTATAAATGATATCTATTTCATTGTCGGAGCTTATCAGGCTTATATTTATAGTCATAGGGCAAAGAATTACCAACAAAAGAAATCGAATCAAATTTTAGGCATCTATATGATATCCCTATTATTGATTGGTACGATTCAAGATGTTTTCCGTGATATTCCTGTTTTCTGCGTAGGAACCAGTCTTAGTATTTTAACCGTATATATTAGTTTGGAAGAACAAATGATTTCCATTGATCCATTAACCCAATTGAATAACCGAAATCGTATGGAGCAGCATTTGTTTGAGTGTGTAAGAAGTCAAGATTTAAATATGTACTTGTTAGTGCTGGACGTGAATAGATTTAAGAAAATCAACGATGAGCATGGACATGCGCAAGGGGATTTAGCATTAAAGGCCATTGCGAACTGTTTAAAAGAATCTTGTATTGAAAAAAGTGATTTTATTGCTCGCTATGGTGGGGATGAATTTGTGATTGTGTATAAAGGAAATGATGTAGAAGGTTTGTGCCAAAGAATTCATGCGTATATAAAAAAACTATCTTTTCCCTTTGACTTAGATGTGAGTATTGGATGTGCACCATATCACAAAGATATTCATAAATGGAATGATTGGTTTATTGAAGCGGATAAACAATTATATAATGAAAAGAAAAAATTGAAAGACCGGTGATCCGGTCTTTATTCATACCAAGCAATCGCTCGAATAGGAAAGCCTTCACAGTTTTCAATTTTAAGTGGGAAACAACTAAACCAAAATAAATCATTTCCGCATTGATCTAAGTTAGTCAGGTTTTCGATGTTCACAATATCTGTATCTTTAAATAATGCTTTGTGTCGAGTCAGATTTTCATCATGTATGGGATCCAATCCAATCACATCAAAGCCAATACCTTTAAAATTTCCTTGAATTATAAGGAAAGTCATTAAAGTAAGTTTCGTCTTTGAAATGTTTGTCCCAACCAAGATTAAAGAAAAGAAAGTCTGCAGATCTAGCTTTCTCGATATTGATTTTATCCATTGTGATGGCTTGTCCTTCCTTTAAATCTCTACAATCTACAACTAAAGCCTTACCAATGAATTGTTCTGGTGAAAATTGATCCAATGTGGTGCGATTTTCATAAATATGGGCTGGTGGATCCATATGCGTTCCGACATGAGAACAAATTTGGATGCATGTTTCTTTAAATCCATCTTTTGAATATGTATTGACTGTAGTGAGTTTAGGTTTTTCTGTACCCGGATAAATTGGCATATCTTCTGAAATGGTATGTGTTAAATCAATGACTTTCATAAGGTACCTCCTTATGATTATTTAACCACAATTCTATCTGTATTGTGTTAAAATTATAAGTACAGGTGATGAATTATGAAAAGAATATTATTATTGGGAGCTACAGGCTCTATCGGTTTACAAACAGTGGATGTGATTGAACAACATCCAGACCAATTTTGTCTAGTTGGTATTGCGGCTGGACATCAAGCAGATGTTATGCAGAAAATCATTGATAAACATCCAACCATTCAGGTGGCTGGTATTTCAGATGTTTCAAAGGCTAAAGAATTAAGTGGTGTTACTGTGTATAGTGGTGATGAAGCCATGGTTCAATGTATTGAAAACTGTGAATACGATTTGTTGGTGAATGCCGTTGTTGGATTTAGAGGTTTAAAACCGACACTTACATCCTTAAAGAAAGGAATCAATGTGGCATTGGCCAATAAAGAAAGCTTGGTTGCAGGCGGTGTTTTGGTGCGTCAGACATTGCAGGAAACAAACACCAAACTATATCCAATCGATTCAGAACACTCTGCTATCTTCCAATCTTTGCAGGGAAATCGTAGTGAAGATGTGAAGCGCTTAATTATTACGGCAAGTGGTGGTAGCTTTAGAGATAAGACAAGGGATGAGTTAAGTGATGTAACAGTCGAACAGACTTTAAAACATCCAAACTGGAATATGGGAAAACGAATCACAGTGGATAGTGCGACTATGGTGAATAAAGGTTTTGAAGTGATTGAAGCACACTATTTATTTGATTTGCCTTATGAAAAAATTGATACGGTGTTGCACCGTCAAAGTATCGTGCATTCTATGGTTGAATACAATGACAACGCAATTATTGCACAACTTGGATCTGCCGATATGCGTTTACCAATTCAATATGCGTTATGTTATCCTGATCGTCCGGTATTAAAGGAGGATCATCCTTTGGATATGACAAAAACAATGGATTTGAACTTTAAAGAAATGGATTATGTTCGTTATCCGATGTTGAAGTTAGCATATTCCATTGGTAAAAAAGAAGGAAATCTAGGTGCCGTATTTAATGGGGCGGATGAACAGGCAGTACAGCTTTTCTTAGATAAAAAGATTTCATTTTTACAAATTGAAGAAAGTATTGAACAAGCTTGTAAGCAGGCAGAATATATTAAAAACCCTACAATTGAACAATTAGAAGCAACGGATGCGTGGGCACGAAAGTTTGTTGTGGAATATTGGGACTAGACCAATTGATATTTTGGGAGTAAAATAGTGAAATGGAATGGAGGGTTTGTCGTGAATAAAGCAAAAGTTTATTGTGTCGCAAGTGCTGTAGCGGTTTGTGTGGCTTCAAATCCAAATATGGATGTGCTTGCCAAACAAGTACAGCCAGTAAAATTAGAAGAAAAAGCCCAACAGACAATTACTGCAGAAGATTTTATCAAACAATATTTGAGTACAAAAGAAATTGTTAAAGATAGTACAAATAAAGATGTAGAGAAATATACATTGATCACTAAGGTGGATGAAAAGAATTATTCTTTCGTATTAGCAGGAGATCAATTGTTTAAAGTCTTGACTAAAGAAAATCAGGATCAAATCAAAACAGCTTATGAAAATGCATATACAGAAGCAGGTATGAAAAAAGCTGAAGGATGTAATTTAAGTGCATATGAAATTGTTGTAGCTGAGGCAAATACATTGATTTTAAATGCTAAAACAGCTTTAGATACTTCTTTAAAAGATGCACAAAGTTTAAATTCTACAAATTTTACTGCAGATAGCTATGCCGCTTTAAAAACGGTGATGGATGAATCAAGCCTTTTGGTTCAATCAACAACTTCAACTTTAGATCAACTTAGCCAAGAGTTATTGAAGTTAGATGGTGCAAAAAAAGCATTGATCAATATTTCTGGTTTAAAAGCTATTGTAGATCAATCAAGTACATATGGTAAAGATAGCTATACGACTCGTAGCTATACTGCATATGAAACGAGTTTGAATGAAGCTAAAAAAGTATTAGAGAATGGTGCAAGTACTGTTGAAGATATCACAAAGGCACAGTCTGCTTTAAGTGCGGCAGCTGCTTCTTTAGTTAAAAAAGCGGATTTTTCTAAGTTGAATGAAACAGTGCAGGAAGCGAGTGAAGTTTTAGAATCGGATAAGGATATGCTTGAAGAAGAGTCTTATAATAACTTCAAGAAAGAATTGGATGATTGTAGTCTTGTACTTTCAAATGATGAATCAACACAGGCAAAAGTGGATGAAACGTTAGCGCATTTAAATGCGTATTTAGAAGATAATTCAAACTTTGTATACAAGGTGGTTACTTTAGAAGAAAAGGTTGCACCAAAAGTAGAAGCAAGCAATGAATTACTAGCACAAACACCAATTGTACAAGAACAGCCTCAAGTTGTGGCTCCAACTGTAGAAACAAAGAGTGTGGAAGCTGCAAAAGTAGCAACGATAGTAAAACAAGAGGTTACAAGTACTGCAGCAGATAACTTTATTAAGACATATTTAACGAGTGCAAGTGGAAATATCTTTACAAGTGCTAATAATTTGAATTATCAAAAGATCCTTTCTGCGATGCCTAGCTGGGTGAAATTATCTACAGCGGATAAAAATGCAGTTAATGCAGAATTGGTGAATAAGGTTGGTAAAAAATATCAACGTTTATTGCAGGAAGCACAAAAATTTAGTATGAGTGCTGGAAAATATACACCTGTAAACACATCAACAAACACAAATGTATCGATCTATTCATGGTTATGTATGATGTCTTTAGGTGCATTAACATTTGCACTAAAACGTTTAAGAAAACAAGATTAAGGGCTATGGCCCTTTTTTTCATGCCCAAAAATTGTTATAATAACGAAAGAAAGGCTTATGATTTTATGAAACAACAGAAATACAATTTTAAAGATCTAACTCTAGCATACTTTCAAAAAAAATCGAAATTGTATCGTGCAGGCGGATATAAATATGCTACTCCATTAAAGCGAGATCTAAGAGATTACCAAAATCACTTCTTTGCGTTTTTGATGGATGTCAACATTTGTTTGTTGCCTGTTTATATATGGGTTCTTGAGTTTTTATTGATTATGTGTGGATTGATTCCACCACACTTCTTTGATTTATTATTCTATTTAATGTTTGCCTTGTTGTTTGTATCTAGCGTATTATTGCTTGCGTTTTTTACAGCACGAACAAATGGGCAGTCATTTGGATATGCCATTATGGATTTGAAATTGGTTCGTAGAAATAAAAAAGAGGCAATGCCAATCAATTTGATCTTACGACAAGCATTGGGATTTGGTCTTCCTTTGATGATTTTAGGATTCTTCTTTCAAGTGCCAGGAGTCATTTTATGGTGGCTCATCAATGGTATTGTTGTCTTGATTACTCCAAACCAGCAAACTCTATTTGATTTGATTTTTGGTTTGGTTCCAGTGAATGAACCCGATCAGGAAATTCGTTTTGAAACAAAAGCAGAACCAGCTTTAGTAAAAGAAGAATTGGTTGTAACACCAATTGATTTACATATTCGTTCAAACTACAGCGATGATGGTTATTACGATGTAGAAGAGCTATTTAAACAAGCCAAAGAAAATCGTTTGGAAGTCATTTCAATTACAGACCACAACTGTGCAAGAGCCAATGCGGCAGCGGTGCGTTTTTCAAGCTTATACAATATCCAATACATTCCAGGTGTGGAAGTGGATGCGCAATATAAAAGAATGCGTGTACGTATTCTAGGTTATTATATTGACTGGACAAATGAAGTGTTTGAAGTGTTAGAACAAAATTCTTTAAAACGTGAAAAAGATTTATCGATGGAGCGTGTTGAGAAATTTGAAAACTATTCAGGCATTCGAATTGATGTGGATTCTTTGATTTCGAATTCTCGTTTCCAGACAATTACGCCAACAGAAATCACAAAGATGGTGTTCCATAACGAAAGAACGCGTTTATTGCCATTTGTGAAGAAATATATTGATAGTTGTGAAAGTGAAAGTGTTGCGATGTCTCGCTTTGAAACCGATGTATTTGGCAAGAATGGACCTTGTTATGTAAAGGCCAACTATCCGGATGCGAAAGCGGTGATTGATGCGATCCATAGTGCTGGAGGAATTGCGATTTTATCAAGCTGGCACTTAGACTATATTTCAGATGATGTTCTAGAAGAAATTGTGGATTTAGGCATGGATGGAGTGGAATGTTTCTCTAATGATATTCATGAACAAACCATTGCGGCGGCATTAAAAATTGTTCAAAAACGTAAATTATTCGTATCTTGTGGTAGTGATTATCATGGTCCTACTAAGCCAAAATACCATATGGGTGTTTCAAATTGTCCTGAAAAGGCTTTGCCGTTGGTAAAAATTTTGACAAAAGCTGCGAAATAAATTTGCTCAAAATACGTTTTATAGCGTATAATAAACAAGTCAATAAGCTTAGAAAAGAAGAGTATTTATATGGCGTACTAAAGAGAGCGGATGGTTTGGTGTGAATCTGCGTACAATATATAGAGAAGATGGTCTTGGAGCTTCTTTATCGATAGGTAGGTAAAGACGTATGCTGGCGTTAACAGCTTGAGGTGTGAAAACACAAACTAAGGTGGTACCACGAAGCTTTCGTCCTTGGATGAAGGCTTTTTTATTTGTAGGATAGGAGGAAATGAAGATGACACAAAAGAAAGAACCATTTTATTTAACAACGGCCATTGCGTATACATCAGGTAGACCTCACATTGGGAATACATATGAAATTATCTTGTCGGATGCGATTGCTCGTTTTAAAAGAGCACAAGGATATGACGTATTCTTTCAAACAGGTACGGATGAGCATGGTGTAAAAATTGAAGAAAAGGCAAAAGCTGCAGGCGTAAGTCCACAAGAATTCGTTGATGGTGTGGCTGCTCAAATTAAATCAAACTGGGATTTAATGAACACAAGCTATGATTATTTTGTACGTACTACAGATGATTATCACGTAAAAGAAGTACAAAGCATTTTTAAACGTTTATATGATCAAGGCGATATCTATAAAGGAACTTATGAAGGATGGTATTGTACGCCTTGTGAATCATTCTGGACAGAATCTCAATTGGTAGATGGATGTTGCCCAGATTGTGGTCGTCCAGTTAAGAAGGCGAAAGAAGAAGCTTACTTCTTTAATATGCAAAAGTATGCAGATCGCTTGATCAAATATATTGAAGATCATCCTGATTTCATTCAACCAGAGTCTCGTAAGAATGAAATGTTGAATAACTTCTTGCGTCCAGGATTACAAGATCTTTGTGTATCTCGTACATCATTTACATGGGGAGTTCCTGTTGACTTTGATCCAAAACACGTTGTATATGTTTGGATTGATGCATTAAGCAACTATATCACTACACTTGGCTATCATGCGAATGGTGAAAGTGATGAAAAGTTTAAAAAGTATTGGCCAGCTACTCACATTATTGGTAAAGATATTTTGCGTTTTCACACAATTTATTGGCCAATTATTTTAATGGCATTGGATTTACCTTTACCCAAGAAAGTATTTGGTCATCCATGGTTACTTACTGGAAGTGACAAAATGTCTAAATCAAAAGGAAATGTGATTTATGCTGAAGATTTAGTAGCTCACTTTGGTGTAGATGCTGTTCGTTACTATTGTTTACACGAAATGCCATTTGCACAAGATGGAACGATTACTTGGGAATTGATGATTGAAAGAATCAATTCAGACTTGGCAAACATTTTAGGAAACTTAGTATCTCGTACAATTGCGATGTCAAATAAATACTTTGGTGGTTTAGTCACAAATCCAAATGTATGCGAAGCTGTTGATGAAGAATTAAAAGCTTGTGCTTTAGAAACGAAGAAGAAAGTTGAAGCTAAGATGGAAGAACTTCGTGTTGGTGATGCATTAGATGAAGTATTCACATTGCTTCGTCGTACAAATAAGTATATTGATGAAACAATGCCTTGGGTACTTGCGAAGGATGAAACAAAACAAGATCGTTTAGCTACAGTTTTATATAACTTATTAGAATCTATTCGTATTTCAGCTGTATTGTTGCACTCATTCTTACCTGAAACTGCAGATAAGATGTTCGCATATTTAAATACAAAAGTAACAGATTTAGATTCTTGTGAATCTTTTGGAAACTTAGAAACAGATATCCATGTCGTTGAAAAGTGTGAACCATTGTTTGCGCGTATCGATGAAAAGAAATTCATGGAAGAATTCAATAAAGAAAAAGAAGCAGCTAAAAAAGAAGAGCCTAAAAAAGAAGAAAAAGTAGAAGAAGTCACAATTGATGATTTTGCGAAACTACAATTCAAAGTAGGTACGATCGTGAAGTGTGAACCACATCCAAAGGCAGATCGTTTATTGGTTGAACAAGTTGATTTGGGTGGTGAAGTTCGTCAAATCGTGAGTGGTATTGCGAAACACTACAAACCTGAGGAATTGATTGGAAAACAAGTTGTTGTAGTGACAAACTTAAAACCAGTTAAATTACGTGGTGTAGAATCAAATGGTATGATTTTGTGTGCTACAGATGATAAAGACTTGTCATTTGTCACAGTCGCAAAAGAAATGCCTAATGGTGTAACTGTTCGCTAATGAATGATAAACAAAAGGTTATTTTTAAACAATTACAGCTTGCTGGACTTGGCATTGTCGTCTTTGTGTTTGGCTTGTTGTATCAAGAAAAAGCTATTTCCATGATTGGAATCTGTATCTTGATTTTTGGTTTATTAAGAACCTACTACATTAAAAAAGTAATTGAAAAACTAGATGAGTAATCAAATTGCTCGTCTTTTTTTTGCAAATTAAAAAGGCGATGAACTCGCCTTGTTTAGTACATTAAACGATGCATATTTTTAGCTTCATACATGGAATCATCCATCGATGATAAGAATGTATCAATATTTCCATTGTATTTTGCGATTCCAATCGAGAATGATAAATGTAATGGTTCTTTAGAATGGATATTGAATTGACGAACATTGTTTTCAATTCGCTTTTTCAATTTCACGGCTTCTGTGTCTGACTGTAATTTTGCGAAGATCACAAATTCATCACCACCCATACGAATGGCGACTGAATCCTTATCTATCGAGTATTGTAGAATTCTACCAAACTCAATGAGGGCATGATCACCTTTTAAATGTCCATAGGTATCATTGATGGCTTTAAATTCATTAATATCCATCAAGAATCCGTATACATGTTTCGTTTTATTGCTTTGTAGCTTATTCAGATAATGGTTCATGTATTTTCGATTGTAAAGCCCAGATAAATCATCAATAAAGGATATAGATATTTGAATTTCAATGTAAACTATGATAAATGCGATTGCGACACAAAGCCAAATCGTAGAAACTCCAAAGAAGAAACCTTGAATCATGGTACCAATCATACAAGGGATGATAAAGTAGTAAATGGGAAAGAATTCTACTAAAATGGAATCATATTTAGCTTTATGAACAGTATATATACTTTCGATATAATAAACAAAGACAAAAATATATAAAATAAAATTCATGGGACCACGAGTATATACATTTTCCTTTGAAATATCAAAGATGATACCCGTTCCCAATAAATTGATAATGATCAAGATTGTGGCAATAATCAATGGAATGGCTAAGATTCTTGATTTCTTCTTGATGCGCTCAAAATTTCTATGAATATGATATTCTACGAATAAACACCAACAATATCCGATGATGCCTGAGCTAGCTGAAGAAATTGTATTTGAGATATATTGTAAAATATGAAAGATAAAACCTGGGCGTGCATCAATGATAAAACTAAGCGTTTCATTGATCGTGGCAATAAAGGTAACTATAAGCATAAAGTTATAGGCTTTTTCATCAAACTGATTCGTTTGCGCAATTCGTATTCGATATAACAATAAGAAGAGTACTAAAAATGCCCCAGTCCCGTTTGCCACCAGTATCTCGGGTATGTTGATCATAATAAACTCCGTTTCTTTATGGTTAGTTACTTTAATCATAATCCTCTTTATAAGAACTTGCAAATGAGAAATTGAATCTTATGTAAATTAAAATTAACATAGATTAAGGATAAATTAAGCGTTGGATAAATGTCTGTTCAATCGTATCTAGTCATATTGTACTTTATTTAAAGTGTTTTATACTAAAAATGTAAAGGAGGTACAGATATGACTATGATTAAAAATTCAGTTGTAGAATTATTAATTTTACTACTTTGCGCATGTACCGTTTTTATTTATAAAATACCGAGTACAATCAACACTTGGTTATTAAACTCAATTGCGATTGTGGTGATGGGCATTTGTGTTCTTAGAATTGCACTTAAAATGATGAATAATAAATAATCTTGGCTTTTCCTAATGGGAAAGCCTTTTCTTGTATATTAAGATTTTGGTTTCGGAACATGGGAATGCGGCATGTGAAAAGCTGT
>ERZ773109.1673-NODE-1673-length-12717-cov-6.263071_pt1 | contig 12717 bp, 16 predicted proteins | sample MGYA00580569_ERZ773109 | MGnify/ENA primary metagenome ERZ773109 (study PRJEB29015, sample SAMEA2737852) | human gut metagenome | biome: human gut; feature: human-associated habitat; material: faeces | place: China | collected 2012 ...
GAGCTCCTGAAGCCTTATGGGAATATAAGCCTTTATCTTGTGGTGACAAAGATTTAAAAAGTTTCCAGAGGTTGACTGAGATAAGTAATAATATCTTGGAATTTATTGCAGGTGGGAATAATTTATATCTTTATTCTCACAACTGTGGCAACGGTAAGACAAGCTGGGCAGTGCGATTAATGTATAGGTATTTTGACGAAATATGGGCAGAGAGTTGTCTTGAATGTAAAGCCTTATATGTGAACGTTCCACACTTCCTTTATTCTTGTAAGCGTTCTATTTCGCAAAAGGTAGAAGGCTTTGAGGAGCTTTGCAATTTAATTAGTTCCGTAGATTTAGTCATATGGGATGATATTGGTGATAATACAGCGACAGGATATGAACATCAAATATTGTTACAATACATAGATGGAAGAATTAATGCTGGAAAGAGTAATATATATACAAGCAATAGAAATTTCAATGAATTGCAGGATATGTTAGGAGAACGTTTGGCAAGTCGAATCTATAATTGCTCCACAATTATAGAATTAAAAGAAAATGATAAGAGAGGTAAATACTGATGAGATTTATTAATAGATTTAAGACTTGGAAGGTGTGGAGAAAACATAACAAAGACCATATGTTCACAAAAATTCTTGTGTTATTTAGCATAATACACTCTCCAACCTTTGAAATATTTGAAAGAGAACGTGGGGTGGATTGATGGTAGAATTACAGATACTGAACAGAATACTTGAGAGGAAAAGCACATCTATCCTGCAGGATAATAATATTACAGCTGATTATTTCAATCAGTATAGCGAGGAATATGAATACATAGCAGAGCATATAGCGAAATATGGTAATGTTCCCGACAAGGAGACATTCCTTTCAGATTTCCCTGAATTTGATATATTGAATGTGAATGAATCTGACGAATATCTCGTTAAGACTTTCCGAGAGGAACACTTATATTCCAAGTCCGTCCCAATAATTACGAAGTTAGCTGAATTATTACAGACGGATTCATATGAAGCTGTGGATTATTTAAAGGCACATATGGATGACCTAAATATTAATACAGATTCTATAGGTGTTGACATTATAAAGCATAGTGAAGACCGATTTAAGGAGTGGCAAGATACTAAACAGAATAAAGACGTTAAATTTATTCCCAGTGGATTCAAGGAGATTGATGATGATTTAGGTGGCTGGCACCGTGGGGAAGAATTAGTAGTGTTATTTGCTAGAACTGGTCAAGGAAAATCTTGGGTTATCATTAAGATGCTTGAGCACGCTTGGAAAATGAAAATGCGAGTAGGATTGGTTGAGCCTGAAATGTCGGCAAATAAAACAGGATTTAGATTTGACACTGTGCATCAGAATATAAGTTCTCAAGCATTATATAGAGGTGATGATATACAAGGCTATGATAAGTATATCAATCATTTATCGCAGTCAGATACTCCATTCTATGTTAGTTCCTTACGTGATTTTGATAATAAAGTCACGGTCAGTAAACTGAAGACTTGGTGTCAGAATAATGAATTGGATATATTAGCTATAGATGGAATTAGCTACATCAAGGATGAACGTATGCAACGAGGAGATAATAAGACTACTCAACTAACCAATATCAGTGAAGACTTAATGCAATTAAGTATTGATTTGGGGATACCTATATTAGTTGTTGTTCAATCCAATAGAGCGGGAACGCAGAATGAAGATTTAGAGTTAGAGAACATTAGGGATAGTGATGGTATAGCTTATAATGCTTCTGTGGTTCTTTCAATTCAACAGAAAGAAGTGGGATTGCAAATACAGAATGTTAAGTCAAGGAACGCAAGAGTTGGACTTAAATGGGTATATTTATGGGACACTGACAAGGGAACTTTTGAATATATTCCACAGCCAGAAAAGGGTGAGCAAGATGAAGAAAAAGCTCAAGAATTAAGAAGACGCTATGCTGACGTCGAGATTAGTGGAGAGGAATATTAATGTTACGATTAGATGATATAATATTGCAGACGGATACACAGACTATTCTCAATGTGTTAAAGTCGGAATTAGCTATTCGTGGTATAGATAGATTTCATATGTTCAGACCTAATGGGTCTAATATTCAGACAAACTGTCCCTTCCATAAGCAAGGACAGGAAAGGAATCCCTCATTCGGTGTGAATGGCGAAAAAGATAAATGTCACTGCTTTGCTTGTGGGTGGAGTGGTTCTATCGAAGAAATGGTATCTGAATTATTTGGATACCAGGATGCAGGAAAGTTTGGAAAAAATTGGCTTGTTAAGAGATTCAATTCAGTTGAGATTGAAACAAGACCAAATATAATGGAGGGATTTAATGGAAGAAATATTAAGAATGGCATTTTGGGTGGCAGGCGTTCTTCTAATATATGTGATAAAATATCTAATAATCAAGATAGTTTTATTGATGATGAAGAATTAGACAAATATAGATATATTCATCCTTATATGTACGAAAGAGGATTAACAGATGAAATTATAGAAAGGTTTGATATAGGATACGACAGAGAGCGAAAAGAAATTACATTCCCAGTTAGAGACATTGAAGGAAGATGTGTATTTGTTGCAGGGAGAAGTGTTAAAGGGAAGTTCTTCCGACTACCGAAAGAAAAGGATAAACCAGTATATCAAGGATATAGATTTATGTCTGGAAATTATAAGGAAGCGTATATTACAGAATCTTTTTTAAATTGTTTAACTTGCTGGAAATATGGAAAGCCTGCTATGGCATTAATTGGTACAGGTAATGAAAAGCAATATAAGATATTGGAGAAGCTACCAGTGAGAACTTATATTTTAGCCCTTGACCCAGACGAAGCAGGGAGAAAAGCAACAGAAAGATTCAGAAAGAATGTACACGGAAAGATAATAAAAGAACTTGTATATACAGATGAGCGTGACATTAATGACTTACAAGAAGAATTTCTAAATTGCAAAATAATTTTTTAATTTTTTTAAATTTAGGTATTTACATATTGTAATACATATGTTATAATGTATACATAAGTTAAAGAAAACAAAGAAAGTTGAGGTAAACAGTATGTATATGAGTAAAGAAGAAGCACTAGCTAATTATAAGCAGGCAAAGAAAAATTATTTAGATAACAGCACCTATGAGAATTGGATTATATTTTGTGATGCAAGAACAATTTGTATGCGATTAGGTGTAAGGATTTAGATAGGAGGTAATTAATATGAAACGTGTATTTATTCCTATGTGGAAAGCCTTAAAAGAAGCAAGAGAATGTGATTCAAATTTAACAGTTAATGACGGTATTTGTGCTTGTTATGATGTAGAAAATATGGGTTTCTTAAAGAATGGAACAGGTAAATGGTATCACTTTACAAGTGTTAATGGAGTGCCTGCATATACAATTAAGAGATAACAAATAAAGGAGATATATATGCGAACTATCAAGATGAGTATTCCTAGTAGAACTTTAAAGTTAGTTCTTTGGGAAGGCACAGAAGATGAAGAATCATTTAAAATTAAGTCGCTAAATAATAATCCATATGTAACTGCTTATGGTGTTAGATACAATCTTACATCTGAAGAAATTAAATATTTAAACATACTTAAATCAATGTGACGCGATAACACTATAAACACTAATATAGCCCTTTCGCCAAGCGGTAAGGCACAGGACTTTGACTCCTGCATTCGTTGGTTCGAATCCGACAAGGGCTGTCAACCAGACTAACTGGTTGAGTGTTTACCTTTTCTGTTTTTTCATAACAGATTATTTACCTCAGGTTGGCTAATCGTTGGGATTTTAGGTGGTTCGATTCCACCATAGTCAATTATCGTGGCAGACAAAAGGAAAAAGGACCTGGATATGGTAAATGCGTTCATTGCGATAGATTGGGAATAAAGCTGGGAATACCAATCAAAAGATAAACAAGACTCACACGATAAGAAAGGAGAAAGAAAGTATGAGAAAAACAAATTGTAAAAGTGATGTAAAACCAATTTTAGTAAATGCTCAAGGATTACAGGATTTATGTCAGTGTGGTAGACCTACTGCTATTGAGATAGCCAATAATGCAAGAGCAGTTGTTAGATTTGGCAGAAGAGTGTTATTTAATGTGAATAAGATTCAGGAATATATTGATTCAATTAGTGGCACAGATTTAGATATCAAGGAGGATGAATAATATGGGAAGAATTGATGTAAATGATATTGACAAATATTCAAGTAGTAATTCAAGTGAGTGGCTTAAATTACAGAATGATGGTGATGTAGCAAGAGTGCAGTTTCTGTACGACAAGTATACAGATTTAGATGCATTTGTTTGTCATAAGGTTAAGATTGGGGATACTGAAAGATATGTAGATTGTAAGCGAACATATGATGACCCATTGGATGCTTGTCCATTATGTGAAGCAGGTATTCCAATTAAACCAGTAATGATTCTAGCTATGTATGACCACGCAGATGGAAAGGTTAAAATCTGGGAAAGGGGTAAGACATTCATTAAGAAGATTGAAGCCCTATTCAATAGATACCCTAATCTTTCTAATATGGTTTTTGAGATTGAAAGAAGAGGAGCAAAAGGTGATAAAAAAACTCAGTACGAGATTTTCCCAATGCCTGATGTAGAACCAGTGGATTTAAGTGAAATTGAAAAGCCTGAATTTTTAGGCTCATTTATATTGGATAAGACACCAGATGAAATGATGACTTACCTTAATACAGGCTCTTTCCCACAGGAAGATAATAATAATGATAATGTATCAGAACGTCGTAGAAATAATGAACCTATTAGACGTGAAGGTGGTTCAAGAAGAACAAGCAGACGTGTAACATATTAAGAGGAGGATAAATATATGATAGTCGTTGAAGGTGGAAAAATAAAGTTAGAAGGCACACTAGCTGAAATTTCAGCTGAGTTGAGCACATTGATATATAGCTTTAACAAGCATAATATTCTAGATAAGAAGGACCTTGAAGAAGCTATTGCTGACGGATTTATGAGTGAAGAAGAGCTTAGAAAAGACTCTGAAGAACGTCACGAAAGAGCAAAACAATTATTTCCAGAAGGTCACTTATTACACGATATTTTGAAGGATATATTCAGTTAGATGGCTCTTTCATTTGCAAGAAAAACAGTTAAGGATAAGAATATAATCAACAAGACAAGAAATGCTAAAACAAGAACATCAGTTCGCACAGGAACCAATTTAGCCTCACAGATTCAGACAATGACAATGATTGCTGAATCTAAATTGGCACATCATAAGGACGACTATATTCTTATCAGAACTGTTGAAGAATTAGAAGAATATAGAAAGGCTATAGCAGATGCCGAAGAGTGTGCTATAGATACAGAAACAACAGGATTGAATCCTTTATTGGTTGATTTAGTTGGTGTGTGTTTGTATGTTCAAGGAAAGAAAGCTGCTTATATACCTGTAGGACATAAGTCGCACATCACAGGACAGAAGGTAAATAATCAAATAGAATCAAAGGATTTAATTGAGTTTTTTAATGAATTAAAAGACATAAAATGGATATTTCATAATGCTAAATATGATATAAGGGTATTAAGACATACATTGGGAGTATATCTTGAACCTTATTGGGATACGCAGTTAGGAGCGTGCTGTATAGATGAGAATGAAAGTCATAGACTTAAAGACTTACATTTGAAATATTGTGACAGCACAGACACTGAATCCCTCACATTCGATAAGTTATTCGGAGGAATTACATTTGATTTAGTTCCAATAAAGATTGCTTATCTGTATGCAGCAGGTGACGCCATTAAGACTTATGAGCTTTATCAATACCAAAAAGGATTATTGAATAGAAGAGTATTATCAGGTCCTTATAATGTATTCAAGAACATTGAAATGCCTTTGATTACAGTTGTGGCAGATATGGAAGACAGAGGAGTATGTTTAGATTCTGAGGTGTGTGAATATTTACACGAAAAATATCATAAGATTAAGGAAGAAAGACAGCAACAAGCAGATGAAGCAATAGCAATGTATAAGGAGCAGATTGATAATTATAAGATGAAAAATCCTAATCATAAGTTATCCGACCCTATATCATTAACGAGTCCTACACAGTTAGCTATTCTTTTTTATGATATTTTAGGACTTACAAGTCCTGATAAGAAATCACCAAGAGGTACAGGCGAGGAAATATTGAAGCATTTTGCTAAAGGTAAAGAAAAGAACTTATGTGAAGCGATATTAGGAATTAGGAATGTAGATAAGTTGCTTAATACTTACATAGACAAGATGCCACAGATTGCTCTTGATGATGGTAGAGTACACGCAAGCTATAATCAGTATGGTGCGAAAACTGGAAGATTCAGTTCTAGTGACCCTAACTTGCAGAATATTCCGTCACATAATAAAGAAATCAGAAAGATGTTCAAGGCTCAAGATGGCTATGTATTAATAGGTGCAGATTATAGTCAGCAGGAACCAATGGTTACAGCTCATTTATCAAATGATAAGAAAATGCAAGATGCTTTTATTCACGGAAAAGATATATATGCTACAATCGCAGGCTTAGCTTTTCATAAGCCTTACGAAGAATGCTTGGAGTTCAGGGAAGATGGAACAGTAAATCCAGCTGGTAAAGAAAGAAGAACACAGGCAAAGAGCATTGTATTAGGTATTTTATATGGGAGACAAATTCCATCTATTGCCGAACAATTAGGAGTATCAACAAGAGAAGCTCAGGATATATATGATGCTGTATTAAGAGCTTTCCCACAGTTAGCCCAATTCATTGATGAATCACAGGGAATGGCTAAAGAGTTAGGATATGTGACTACTGCTTGGGGAAGACGCAGACACCTCAAGGATATGCAGTTAGACCAGTATGAGTTCAGCTATAGCGGGAATGTGACTAACTTTGACCCCTTGGCTTTTGGTAAGAGTGTTTCCGTTGAAGTACCTGAAAGCGTTAAAAAAAGTTATATTAAACAGTTAGAAAGAGCCTATGGCTGGCAAAAGAAAAATCAAATAATACAGCAGGCTTTAGCCCAAGGAATCAAGATAAAAGATAATGGCGGATATATAGCACAGGCAGAAAGACAGTGTGTTAATGCTAGAGTACAAGGTTCTGCAGCAGATATGGCTAAATTAGCAATGATAGCAATTAATAATGACCCAAGAATGAAAGAACTTGATTTTCATTTATTAATACAAGTACACGACGAAGTAATAGGTGAATGTCCAGAAGAGAATATGAAAGAAGCAAGTGAAAGGCTTTCATACCTTATGCGAACAGCACCAAGTCATCTAATCAAATTACCCTTCAGGTGTGACTGTGAAATTACTCGAAATTGGTATGGAGACAGTATAGATATTAATTTTTAAATTTACTATTGACATATGTATTACAATATACTATAATGTATACATAAGTTAAAGAAAACAAAGAAAGTTGAGGTATCTAATATGAGAGAATTAAGTAAGGAAGATAAGTTATGGACATTAAAGGGTGATAGACTTATAGCTGAATGCGATAAGTTAGGTGTTAAAGTCAACTGCAATAAAGCTAGGACACAGCTTAAGGAAAGCAAAGCTAAAGTTATTGATAGAATTTTAGCATTTGAAAATAATAAAAATAGTGTTCCAACTATTGAATTACCTAAAAAAGTTAGTACGCCAAAATCTGATTTAGTAGAATTATTTAAGACTTTTGGATATGATTTAATACGAACTAATCGTAAAAATGCAGAAACATATACTTTCAAATATAATAAGTTAACCATTGAATTATGCAGAAATAAAAAAGGAATAACATTATATTGTGGAAAGGATATATTTAATGATAGCATTGCAGTTGGCAATAAGTTTAAAATTACTGAAGTAAACGTTAATAATTTAAGTTATTATTTTAAGGAGATATAGGTATGTCATTATTAAATGTGAATAAAAAGGATTATATGGCTAATGATACTAAATACTCAAGAACCACACATATACCACAGTATCAAATAAAGGGTGAAAAACCTTTCCTACAGGAACTATATGATAATCGTAAGGTTATTAAATTACTTGACGAGATTAAAAAATCAGATGTTTCAGAAGAAGAGAAGAGATTTTTGACCATTGCAGCTTATCGACATTACGTATTTAATTATGAGAAGATAGCTGAATATTATCCACACGCAAGCAAGGAAATGCAGGAGCTTATGGAAGCTTCAGCACTGGTTATAGTTGATATTAATGATGCTATTATGAATGGATATGTAAAGGCTAGTAAAAAAATAGATAGTATCATTGAGACTAATGCGAGAGGTAAAAAAGATGAAAAAATATAAATTTATAACTTTTATATTATGTTATAATCGTCCCAATATGGTTAAGACTTTATATACATTAGAAAGATGCAATTATGCTGGTGATTATAGGCTTATTTTAGGAAGTGATGACCCGCAGTTGAGTGAGTATCTAAAAATTTATGGAAAAGATAACATATGTATTTTTAACAAAGATGACTATAAATGGGTAGATAAACAAGATACCTTTGGACGAATGAACTGTGTAGTATACGCAAGGAATGCGGTATTTGACATAGCTAAAGATTTAGGCTATAAATATTTTGTTGTATTAGATGATGATTATACAGAAATTAGATATAGATTTGAACATTGCGGAAGTCTATCTTCTAGATACTGTAAGGATGCTGATGAGCTTTTTAATGTGATGTTTGACTTGCTTGAATCATCGGAAAAAATAACGTGTACGGCTTTAGCTCAAACTGGTGATTATATAGGTGGATTAGGTAGTGCTTTATTTAAAGGTTCAACTATACGCAAAATAATGAATAGTTGGTTCTGTTCTACAGATAAAAGATTTATATTCACAGGGACGATTAATGAAGATACTACTGCATATACTACTCTTGGAAGTCGTGGAAAAGTTTTCTTGACGGTACAAAAAGCATCTATTAATCAGGCTGACACACAGCAGTTAAAAGGAGGATTAACTGATGTATATTTAGACTTAGGTACATACATTAAAAGCTACTATTCAGTTATGAGCTGTCCATCCGCAGTTAAAATATCTATAATGGGTGATACACATTATAGGATGCATCATCTAGTTAAGTGGAATAACTGTGTACCCAAAATAATAAGTGGAAAATATAAGAAACTTTAAAATACTATAAATTAAATTTAATATCTACTCAAAAGCAGTTCTTAAATTTTTTTTCGTAGTGCTTGATATTTTTGCTCGTATGTATTGCAGTATAACTTATTAATGAAAGGAGAAGTACATTGAATTATGAAGATTTTTTGAAAACAAAAGAATATTCGTATAAAAATACAGGATTTGATGTATCAGCTGATGAATTAAATTCGAATATGTTTGATTTTCAAAAGGCCATTGTCAGATGGGCATTAAAAAAAGGAAGATGTGCCTTATTTCTTGACACAGGACTAGGAAAAACAATATGCCAGCTTGAATTTGCTAACCAAGTCTGCAAGCACGAAAATGGAAAAGCATTGATTGTTGCCCCACTTGCAGTGAGTAAACAGACAAAGCAGGAAGGAGAAAAGTTCGGAATAATTGTGAATATTTGTAGAAAACAGGAAGATGCAAAGGATGGCATAAATATTACAAATTATGAAATGCTATCACATTTTAATCCAGATGAATTTATCTGCATTGTCCTTGACGAAAGTAGCATATTAAAATCATTCACGGGAAAAGTATCAACAGAAATTATTGATACTTTTAGATTTACAAAGTACAAGTTAGCTTGTACCGCCACACCATCACCAAATGATTATCAAGAACTTGGAACACATTCAGAATTTTTGAATGTAATGAACAGGACAGAAATGCTTGCGACATTCTTTATAAATGATGCAAAAGAAGGACAGTGGAGAATGAAACATCACGCAGAAAGCAAATTCTGGGAATGGCTTACGACTTGGGCAATGGTTGTAAAAAACCCAGCAGATTTAGGATTTGACGGAACATTATATAATTTGCCTAAATTAAATATTGAACATATAATTGTAAAAAGTGATGTTGATAGAGGTTCACTACTAGCAAAGACAGCCAGTACATTATCAGAACGCAGACAAGCAAGAAAAGAAAGTATGACAGACAGAGTAGCAGAGGTAAAGCGACTTGTAAAAGACATGGATTCTTGTCTTGTTTGGGTAGATTATAATGATGAATCAGACCTTATAACAAAATCAATAGATGGGATTGTTGAGGTTAAAGGTGCTGATAGTGACGAACACAAAGAGAAATCAATGATAGGATTTGCAAATGGAAATATAAAGTATCTTGTGAGTAAGCCGTCTATTTGTGGATTCGGTATGAATTTTCAGAAATGTCATAATATGATATTTTGTGGATTATCAGATAGCTACGAAAAATTATATCAAGCAATCAGAAGATGCTATAGATTTGGACAGACTAAAGAAGTAAATGTGTATGTTATAATTAGTCAGAAGGAATTATCTGTATTGAATAATATACATCGAAAACAGGCACAGCACGAAAGAATGACAGATAATATGATAAGCAGGACAGCTGAAATATTAAAAAATGAGATACAAGAAACAATGAGAATGACAGAGGATTATATCGCAAATGATATAGTTAAGATTCCAAAGTGGCTTGTATCAGAAAGTGAGGTATAGAAGTTGGAAGTAAAATGTAAACAGCAGTATGAGGGAAATGGATTCGCATTATATAATGGTGATAGCTGTGACATAATGAAAGCTATTCCAGATAATTCAATTCATTATTCAATATTTAGTCCACCGTTTGCGCAGCTCTATGTATATTCAAATAGTGTTAGGGATTTAGGGAATTGTAGAGATACAACAGAGTTTTATACACAATTTGAATTTATTTTGAAAGAACTATATAGAATTATGATGAATGGCAGACTTGTATCAATTCACTGTATGGATTTGCCAACGCAGAAATCAAGAGATGGATTTATAGGTATTTCAGATTTTAGTGGAGATATAATTAGAATGATGCAAGATGCCGGATTTATATATCATTCAAGAGTTACGATTTGGAAAGACCCAGTTGTTGCAATGCAGAGAACAAAAGCACTAGGACTATTGCATAAGCAGATAAAAAAAGATAGTTCTATGTGTAGACAGGGAATAGCTGATTATATTGTAACATTTAGAAAGCCAGGAGAAAATCCGGAAAGAATTGAACATACAGACGAAACATTTCCGGTTTCAAAATGGCAGAATTATGCAAGTCCCGTATGGATGGATATAAATCAGTCTAAAACACTACAAAAAGAATCAGCAAGAGAAGAAAAAGACGAAAAGCATATCTGCCCATTGCAGTTAGATGTCATAGAAAGATGTATTGAGCTGTGGACAAATGATAATGATATAGTATTTACGCCATTTCTAGGGATTGGTTCTGAATGCTATCAGGCATTATCAATGAATAGGCGAGCAATTGGAATTGAATTAAAAGAAAGCTACTATAATCAAGCTGTCGCAAACTGCAAAGGTATAGTATCAGCACCAAAAATGAAAAAGTTATTTTAGGAGGAAATAAAATGAAATTAGCAACTCAGAGATTCAAAGAAGCAGTAAACAAAGCAACTAAAGGAGCATCCTTTAATAATTTAATACCTATCACAGGAATGTTGGGTATTAAATTATCAGATGGAAAGTTAAGATTACTTACAACAGATATGACTAATACGTTATGTATTATCATTGATAAAGTAGCTGGAGACGATATGGACATTACAGTAGATGCAGATAAGTTTGGAAAGTTGATTGCGAAAACAACTTCAGAAGATATTGACTTATCTGTAAAGGATGATGTACTTTCTGTTAGAGGAAATGGAACTTATAAGATTCCATTGATTTCCGATGAAGATGGACTTGTATCTTTCCCTGATATTAGAAGCAATACATCCGATACAGAAGATTGGTCAACAGTTAAATTATCAAGCATAATGCAGGCTTATAATATTAATAAGTCAGCCCTAGCTAAAACCTTAGAGAATCCAGCTCTTACAGGTTATTACTGTGATGATAAGGTAATCACCACAGACGCTAATGTTATCACATTCAACAACTTTAGAATGTTCACAGAAGAATTTGGACCATTATTAATTTCTGCACAGCAGATGCAGTTATTAACTTTATATAAGGAAGAAGATATTAAGGTTACAGTTGACCAAGAAACAATCATATTTGCTACAGAATCACAGGTAATTGAAGGAAGTCTTATGGAAGGAATTGAAGATTTCCCAGTTGAAGAAATCGGAGCCTATTTAGATGTTGCTTTCACTTCATCGTGTAAGGTGCCTAAGGAATTACTCTTGTCCGTATTAGATAGATTATCCTTATTCATAGAACCTTATGATAAGAATGGAGCTTATTTCACTTTTGGCAGAAAGGGTATAAATATTCACAGTAAGAAAGATGCGTCAACCGAGACCATTAACTATGTAGAAAGTAAAGACTTTCAGCCATTTGTGTGTTGTGTAGATATTCCAATGTTGAAAGAGCAGTTACAGGCTTACCCAGAGGAAACAGTCAAGCTTTGGTATGGCAATGAAAATGCCTTGAAGCTGGAATGTGGAAAGGTAATTCAGGTTATTGCATTACTTGAAGATGAAGAACTTGAAAATTAAATACTAATTTAGTATACTAAAATATATGAGTGATAAATCTGTAAAACTCTTTTCTTTATATAATTCGTAAAGGT
>ERZ773109.1680-NODE-1680-length-12670-cov-18.975347_pt1 | contig 12670 bp, 15 predicted proteins | sample MGYA00580569_ERZ773109 | MGnify/ENA primary metagenome ERZ773109 (study PRJEB29015, sample SAMEA2737852) | human gut metagenome | biome: human gut; feature: human-associated habitat; material: faeces | place: China | collected 2012 ...
CTGTGCATCTATCTGCAGAGAAGATTCGCCAGAGCATAGATGCCTTGACCAACCCTCTCTCCAATTCCATCAATGAGAAGTGCGCCCAAGTGAGAACCGCCTTCGTTTCACAGTTTGACGAGTCACTCGCCAAGTACTATTATATAGATGGAAGAAGAGGCGAAGCTAAGAAGATTATACTAGACAGGAAACTCTTGGAATGGAAAACTGTTGTCGTACGAGATTAAAATTGTTGTCGTACGACATAAAGGGTAAGAAGTATGGAACACATCATAACTTGGTACAATATACCCATTCAGTATATCAGATGCCTTCAATCTTTCGTATACATCCCTAGCATTCAGTTCTAATCGACGAGACAAGTTACCAATGCAATACGTTGCGAAAACTACTGTATCTTTATCCATACATCAATTGCTTTTTTGTCATTATCGATTGCAAAAATAGGCTCAGGGGAGATTGTCTTATCCACGGACAATCTCCCCTGAGCCAAAAAATCAGCGGAAAATACAAACTATACTACTCATGCATGGTTGCATAGGCTAGTTTCTGCAGAATTCGCCCTTTCCCATATAAGTTGCGGATTTGAGGTATACAAAAGTTCTAACTTATGAAATCTAAAACTAACTTTTTCTTATATATAAATATGTGTAACTAAAAAATCGACTAAATTTCTAATATAAAAATGCCATAAATATACATTATTTTCGGGCTTTAACAAAAATAATCATCAAAAATGTAGAGATTAAATAGATTTTTTTGTATATTTGCACTATCAAGTGAATTGTAAAATTATGAATAACGACTGGACATCAGTGTTAGAAGTAAAGTTTATATCACCTATGAACTTCAAGTTACTCCATGTAGTATGCTCTATGTGGTGTCCCCTAGGAATGTGCTATGGAAATAGGTCCAAATGATGAAGCATGGTATGCCATGAGAGTTACTTATGGTAGAGAACTTAAAATTCAAGAAGCTATGAATGGAAAGTTCGAAACCTTCATACCCAAATGCTATAAAACAGTAGAGCGTTTTGGAAAAAGACACTATGAACTTACATCCTGCATCTCGAATCTTCTTTTTGTTTATGGAACAAAAAATCAAATAGAAGAAGAAAGACAAAAACAAGCAGAAATTAAAAATGATAAAAAATGGCATCTTCTAAATTTCATAATGAATCATGAAAACAAAATGATTACAGTTCCCAACAAACAAATGGAGGACTTTATCCGTGTTAGTAATCTCCCAGCAGAAGAACTCATACCTTTAGATATTAGAGAGGGAGAATCATTAACAGGACAAAGAGTAAAAGTCATAGACGGCCCATTAGTTGGCATTGAAGGCTTTATCAAAAGAATAGAAGGAAATAAAAGAGTTGTTGTAACGATTGATGGTATGTTAGCAACAGCATTAAAATTCATATCACCATCATTATTAACAAAAATTTAGCTGTCAATATGATAGAAAGCTCATTATTTACTCTCTATTCTTTAAAACAATATATTAAGTTATGGGATTCAAAGGGAATTTTTCTAAATATCAAAGCAAACGTTTGGCAGGCACTGTCCTTTGGTCATTCACATTGAAATGTACCAATCTCATGTTTGGGGAAACCATTGACATTGGACTGTTTCCATCTGATGGCTCGCAGCCGTGGTACCAACGTAACATCAAATTCAAAGCCGGTCAACAAATAATTGTCAACCATGATACTTTCGATTGGATATGGTATCAGGGCGATTATCTTGCCATCATAGACAAGAATAACAAGATTATTGAGAAATGGGTCTTTCAAATGAAGGAATATGGTCCCGGCGAATGTCCCGAATGCCATGGCACACATAAGTGCAAAAAATGCCATGGAGAGGGATTTATATATCCGCCTGGCAGAACTTGGGAGTTTAAAACGTGCCCTCAATGTGGAGGTACAGGAATATGCCAAACATGTGACATTCCAAGAAGAGGTTTCAAACTTGGAGGTGCGCCTACAGGGCTACATCCATTTTAATGCTACATGAATTATGAGCTTTAGAGGAAAATTCAATTGGTTCCAAAGCATTCGCCAAGGAGGAAGAAAAGCTATTTCTTTCACCTTGACATGCAGCAATATGTTCCAAACTGAAACATTTGACGCTGTCATCATTGATGGAACTGGGCAAGACAGCCCAATGTTTTTTCGCCAAGAACGATTAGCAGCAGGTAAGTCGTTTAGATTTGACATCGACAGTGTGGGATGGGACTGGTGTCAAGGCGACATTTTCGCAATATTGAACAAAAAAGGAGAAATCGACAAGAGCAACCAATGGAAGCTCAACATCAAAGTACCTGCATCAGGAGAATGCAAAGAATGTCATGGCACTCATAAATGCAAATACTGCAATGGAACTGGAATTATCACAAATTACAGTACACATGACGTAACAGCATGCACAAATTGCTATGGAACTGGTGTTTGCCAAAACTGTTATATTCCTATCAGAATGACAAACACAAAGGGGATGGGACAGCAAACTGCAGGAATGAGGAGTATTTACAATGCTGCCAACATACCAACTCCCAGCATAGCCAAGCAAAGGAAAATTGAGACATTGCGACAAAGGATCCAAGAACTGCAAATGAAAGTAGAAAGGGCTGATTGGGATGAGAAGATAATGAAATTGCGAGGAACAGACATTACCTCACGCCATAACTATATGTCGCAAGTGAGCCTCAAATACCAATACGAAAAGCAACTGACCAACCTGCAATATGAATTGCAGCAGTTGGAAAATACGCTCTAAAGAACATTACTTATGACGCAAGAAGATTATCTACATAAGCTTTACGCTCAGAAATATCCTTACTTAGAAGGATTCAGAACATCCATGAAGCAACTTTTGAGATATGGATTGAGCGATGATGACTGCATCAAAGGTATAGAATCAGCGTGTGATTTTTTCGAGATACCAATGCCAGCTTTGATTGCAGATTTGACAAGTCATCCCAATGGACAAACAATGTTTTTGAATCGCAACCCAGGATCATTTCTGGATGACATCATCTGCTATGATTTAGAGCAACTGTTAGGAATGGGAATCAAGAACGAATATGCTTTCACCCTAGTCATGACACACGAATGTGGACATCGTGTTATGCAAAATACTCAAATGCCAGGTTTAGCGAATGGTCAATGGGAACAGGAGCTAGTAGCAGATTTCTTTATGGGAGTTCGCGCAGGCGTTGAGGGTTTTCCACACGCTGCACTTGATGTTGTCAGGAGAGGTTTAATGAACACCCCAGGCGGACAAAGCCATCCTACTGGTGCTTTGAGAAACGCCATTATCTCCTATGGATATACTTACATGGGCAACATGGACCTCATCCATCACCGCAAGCAGTCTATCCAAGCCTACCTTCAGATATTCAAGAGTTGGAGACAAAAGCATCAAGGAGAGATCAGACAGGCACAAGTGCCATTTTATGGATATTAAACTAAAAAAAACAGAAAGAGGCAATGAAGCAAACAGATCAAATTATACCTGTTGCCCAATATTTAGGGTTAAATAATATAGTAGAAGAACTACAAGTCATAGAAAGACGTGCCACACAAGTAAACCCAGACATTGTACTGGCACTTGTTGGTGAATTCAATGCTGGAAAAACTAGTATCATCAACGCATTGACAGACAACAAGGCGTTGGAAACCGATGTGAAGCCAACGACTTCCACCATCTATGAAATCCATTTCGGATGTGACTCTTGCCATGCTACCATTATGTCATCAAATGGAGATTCCAAGGAAACCACAGATTTGTCTGAGCTAAAGAATGCAGAATTAACTAACGCAGAGCTAGTAAAAGTATATGATACTTCCAAAGTTCTATCATCTTCTACAATATTAGTGGACACTCCAGGATTATCCTCCACGTTTGAAATGCACCAGCAGACTTTAGTTAGTTTTTTACCTCACGCAGATGCAATTCTAGTCGTAGTAGATATTAACCAACAGCTCACACGCTCCTTGGTAGAATTCATAGACACTATGAGATTGACAAAACGCCCCATCTATCTCGTGCTATCCAAAGCAGATACGATTTCGAGTGCAGATATTGAAAAGACAAAAAAAAATATCATGGAAGGCTGCAATATTCCTTTCCAATATGTAGCAGTCACATCAATTCTCGACAACAAACTTACGGAGCTACAAGAGGTAATCGGAAAGATTCAAAAGTCCAAGGGAAAAATCATACATATTGTAGATGGATACAGAACAAATGAAATTGTGAATTTGCTTGTTTCCCAAATAGATGAGTTGCTGCAAGCAACTACAGATGATAAATCTATCAATGTGTCCATTGCGAAATGTCAATATGAACTTCAGACATTAGGGAACAAGATCGACAATCTCGTTAATTCTATGGAAGAGGATATAGAAAAAGTAAAAACGCAAACCATCCGCAAATTTGAAGATACCATAACCGAAAAATTAAATCATTTGATTAATGGAGCCAACCATAACTATGATGCAGAAGCCATAGGCAATATCAACAAGACAGTTTCTCTCTTGATGGATAATTTCAGATATGAGGTACAAAAAATCCTCAATGAAAATGCCAAGAAACAGAAGAAGAGCGATGACATTACCTTTGCTTCTCTAACAGCCATAGACTTGTCTCAAATTAAAATAGAGGGATTGGAATATGACATAAACCTAAACGAAATGGGACATGAGCATGATGAAATCATCAAAACAGGTTTGATGGCAGCTACCGCAGCTGGTGCTGCTGCCGTTGCTGTATATACAGGTGGAGCTAGCGAGTTGGTTACAACCGTTGCGGCGGCTGGGTTAGATAAAGTTATGGACACTGTAGATACCCTTTCTGATGTTGGAAGCATCATCTCCAATCAAAAAACAGCCAATCGTATAGAAAAGGCTGTCAACTATGCTACAGAGGCAGGAAATCAATATCAGCGTCTGAATAATCAAGCCAACAAATCCAAGGGGTTTGTCGACTCACTTGTGGGGCTAACAGTAGAAAACGTCCGCTCCAAACCACAAAGACGTAGAGCAGTGAGCGTTTACATAAATGACACTTTGCTACCAACTTTCAGAAATAAGTTGAATTCACTAGGTATCAACCTGATAGGTAACATAAAAGCAACCATACAAAATAATGCCGCCTCCATCTTAACCCCCAAAAAAGAGATGCTTGAGCAACTTAAACAAGAGAAGAAAGAGCAAAAAAAATCTTTTGAAGAAAAGATGGACTTGCTCCAAAAATACAAGATTCAATTATTAAATTTATAAATTAGCATTATGGGAATATTAGAATTTGTGACAGGAATCGTTATAGGTGGAGCCATGGGATATATCTCAAAGGCGAAACTTTCAAAAAAAAATCAACAATGTGAGATAGATAAACTGTGCGTGGAAAACGAAAAACTCAGAAAGCAAATTACTTTCTTTAAACGCCAAATAGAAGACTTTGAGGCACAAATGACAAAAGTTAGAAGAGAAGCAAAAGAAAGTGTGCTCTCAAATGACGAGCTTGAAGACGATTTGCTAAGTGCAAAAAAAGAGATTAAGAATCTTCGCCTACAAAATGACACACTTGCCAAAAGACTTTTGGAGTATAAAAATGCTTGCGAATCCTTAGAGGGTCAAATTAAGTTAATGAAATTAAAGTATGATAACGATGAGTGAAAAAAAAGACGAAGTTAAAGACTTTGAAATCATCAAGCTGAAGAAAAAAATCAAGTCGTTAGAAGAAGACATCGAGGACTTAGAGGATGACTTGGGTGATGCAAAGAAGAGATTAAAATCGTCTCAAGCAGATTATCAAAAACTGGAGGATGAGCATAATAATGTACAAAAGATTTTAAACGATACCCTTCGGAACTTAAGTAATAATGAAATAGAAAAATCGAAGTTGCAACAGAAATTGCAAGCAATCGCAGATTCAAATGAATTTGTGAAAGAAATATTGCTTGCCCCAGAAGTAAACAGCAAAGACACCCAACGTCTCTACGAGAATTTGGCAAGAGTGAGATTTCTCATATTGGGACGTCTATTGGATTGCTATATCAAGTTGAATGGCAAATACATTGTATTTGGGCAAGATACCTTTGAAAAATTCAAAAAAGATTGGATTGCAACCTATAATGAATGGGAGGCTGTCAAAAGAAAGAGATGGCTTTGGGACAAGACTACAATCGCATTCATTGGCGAATTTAGTGCAGGCAAAACTTCCATTGTCAATCGCATCTTGTTACAAGACGACCCGAACGCTCCTAAACTTCCAGTTGACACAAAGGCCACTACTGCCATTGCCACCTACATCACCGAGGGCAAGGTTGCTTCGTTTCAATTTGTCACCCCTAGCAACAAAATTAAAGATATTTCCCAAAAGACTTTTTTAAACAAAGTGACAAAGGAAGTGCTCGACCAAACCAAAGGATTATCATCACTTATCAAGTACTTTGTGATGACAACGAAGAATCCCAATCTTTCAAAATTGAGCATCTTAGACACTCCTGGTTTTAGCTCCAATAGCGAAGAAGACTCCAAGAGAACACTGGAGGTCGTCAACGAGTGTGATGCATTATATTGGGTTTTTGATGTCAACTGTGGTGAAATCAATGCAAACTCAATCAAAATCATCAAGGAACATTTACGCAAACCTCTTTATATCATCATCAATAAGACAGACCTTGTGTCACCATCTCAAACCAACGACACTAGGAAGAAAATCGAGAAGACTCTAGCCAGAGAAGGAATAAAAATTGAAGAAGTCATCTATTTCTCTTCCAATGCTCCCATAGAGAACATTATGAAGCCAATCCGTTCTGTCAAGAAAGACACTGACAAGAAGAATTATTTAAAAAATGTAATCGAACAAATCGAGGGCATACATAAAATGTTGTCAGAAAATTTAATAAAGCACAACAAAAGCATCGCTGATGCCAAAGGTATATGCGAAGAATGCGATGAAGCATTCAAGCGTCATATGTCATATCTCGTATCTGATTGCAACAGCATCTTGCAAATACCAGAAGAAGAAGTCAATCTGTTCAGTGCCAACTGTTACAAGATGTCAGTATCTGATTATAACAAAATGAGAGATTTGCTCAGCACTTCCGAACAACGAATTAGAAATATCGGACAAGTGTATTCAAATAGAATTAATGCATCTATAGACTGGGAATACTCCGAACCTATATCGCTTGAACTGAAAGAAGCCATGAAGGATTTGGAGGAGATAAGAAGCCTTTCCAAGAAACTTTTTAAACGAGTACAATATGAATATATTTGAAGAACTGCAAGAAAAGAAAGCCAAGGTTTTGAGCCTAGCTCAAAAGGCTGCCGATTATGGATGGATTGCAAAATCGGCAAAAGGCAACATGTCCAATACTATTTCCTTGGAAGAAATCAAAAAGAAGATAGAAGAAGACAAACTCACGATTGGTGTTATCGGTCAGATGAAATGTGGTAAATCCACATTTTTGAATGCGTTCATCTTTGAGGATGACGTACTACCAGCTGCAATTACACCTATGACAGCCGCCCTTACAGTCATCACCTACGGATCTGAGAAAAAAATCAAAGTCGATTTTTATACGTCTGACGAGTGGGCTGAGCAGAAGATGCAAGCCAAACGTAACTTAAGTGAAGCAGAAACCCCTCTAGAGGAGTCAAAAATCAAAGCTGCCAAAGACCTGGTTACACAATCCGTTTCCTTAGGCGACCAGCTAACTCTCCTATTAAATACATCCAAGGAGGACAGTTTGGACAACCTCATAGAATATGTAGGTGCGGAAGGCAAATACGTGTCCATCACAAAATCTGTCACCATATATTATCCTAAAGATTATCTAAAGGGGGTAGAAATTGTAGATACCCCAGGATTCAACGACCCTATCGTGGCTCGTGAAGAACGTACCAAGAACTTCTTGAAGAAAGCAGATGTTGTACTGATGATGATGTATGCAGGGCGTCCCTACTCGGTACAAGACAGAGACATCCTCTTCAACCAGGTACACCAATGCGGTATCGGCAAGGTACTCATCGGTATCAACAAGTACGACATCCCCTATTGCGACCCTACCCATCCACTCAATGAGCAAGAAATCAGCAATTACGTCAAGCAAGAACTTCAAAAAAGCTGTAGAGAATGCAATGACCGCACACTTGCAGAAATCTTGCTCTCCGAAGAGCCGCTCCCTATATCTGCAGAAATGGCATTACTTTCAAAACTGCCTATGAGCAAAATAGAAGCTTCCGAACCATATAAATACGCATGGAATAGACTTTGCAGAGATTTCGGCATCAACACACAGAAAGAGATGTCCGAATGGAGTCACGTCAAAGACTTGGAAATGGCAATCAAGGGAGTTATCGCAAATGAAAAAGAGAGAGTTTTGTTTGCCAAGCCCCTCCATGCCATTTTAGCTGTAGGTCAAAATAAGGTAAGTGACACCACCTTACAGATAGAAACCAACAGGGAAATCTCACGCACGTTATCTTTGCCAGACGACGAGCTTGAAGAACGTGAAGATGAGCTAAGACGAGCCTGTAAAAGAATTGACAAAAAAATTATTGTATTAAATTACGACTTAGACGATGAAAGTGACAAATTAAAAAAAGCTGGACGACAGACTCTAATAGACGTATTTGAGCATTCATGCAACGAGCTTCGTCAAGTCATAGACAATGACTGGGGACGCTTCAAAAACGTTAAGTCGATTGAACCCAAAATAGAAGCTATCACCAATCACATGATTACAAAAGATTTAAGAATGGCTACAATGGATCTCATTGATTCAGTCAAACCAAAATATAAAAAGGTGACCAATGACTTTCTTTCCGAAATTTCAGACATTCTACTAAGATATATACCAGATTTTGACGCAGATATTTTCTGCCGCACAACCATTTCTAAAATCAATTTTGATTTTAATGAAGATATATTCAAAGTCTGCAACGATGAAGATTCATCAACATTTTGGGAAGAAATTGGTAATGCAATAGATGGGATTGTTGAATTTTACACATTAGGACTATCCAACTTTTTCTCACATTCTAACATCAAGCGCCAATACCATCAAATGATAAATAAGATAGAGCAAGATGGAACCAATATTACGGATGAAATACTGGATACCATCTTTTCTCAAAAAGAGCGCATAAAAAAAATTATCAGCCAGGCTTGCATCGAAGACTTAGAGCATCCTTTACAAGAGGAAATCAAGGCTGCACGAGAAGCAGAAGAAGATAGAAACAAAAATATCAAAGACAAAGAAGACAAAATCTCCTACTTAGAAGGAACACAAAAAGTTCTCATCGCACAGTTAGATGAGCTAAAAGCAGCAAGCGACTTAATACTCAAAACGACTAGCATTTGAACTTACAAATAAGATTATTACATTGATGCCAAACATAGGAAAATAAATATTAAAAGATGGGATCATCGTGGTGACACTTACGATAGTCAAGAGAGCATTGGGTGTTATCTACAAGGTAACACCCGATGCTTACCTTTTCTTGCCCTTATCCGAACCAGACTACCACCATTCATTTAGCCTACAAAAATCATGGACATCAACAAGAGATACAACCAAGGTCCTGGCAACAGAATACTTACACTGGTGTGTACCTTCTCTTAAAAATTGAAACATGATTATCACTAATCTAGGTAAAACTATCCCAATAGGAAGAGAAGAACTCTCAATTTACGACCGAATATCTGAATGGCCTGAATTCGATTCTGCCATTGCCAGAGAGAATCTCAAACAGTATGAACTTACATATAAGTTGTCCTATTGGAGTTGCACTACAGAATATTACAACGAGGTATATATCTTTAAACTAGAAACAGGAAACATAGATGCCTTCCATGTATGAGATTATGGTGAGCCATACGATTATATCTTACGATTGATAGGGAAAGTCATCAAAAAATAGGAATCATTATGTTTAATCTCATACTTCAGATATTTTATGTTGACGAAACCATAAAACGAAAGAGAAAAATATAACATGAATAGACATGATATGTACCAACATACAAGTAAAAGCATAAAGGTAAAAACGCTACATTCTGATAGAAACATCGTAATTTCTTCTCTCTTATAATCAGAACCAAACAGGTTCAATGAAATTTAGAGTAACAACAATTTAAAAGTATAAGACTATGCTTAAAGAGATTCAAGGACTCAAATGTCCAAATCACGACTTGATTCGTGACAATTACTATTTCAGATACCAAGAGGCTTACCCAGGTGCAAGACCTCTCAATAGTACTCGCTGTATGAGATGTGGTTATACCATGTCCCTGCATAAAGTGGGAAAATAAAAAGAAAGACAATTTATGACACCACTCTATTCGCTTAGAAAAATCTCAGAAGAAGATATATCATTTCTCTTCGAACTTTACCATTGTCCTGAGATTACAAAATACATGAGTCATCCTTTTCAAACCATAAAGGATGCCAAGGATTATTATGATTTTATCTCTGGAGTAAATGAAGAAGGAAGTGAACCAGGAAAGGTATATGTCATTCAAATGAGCAATAATGAGTCTATAGGCATTGTAGGTCTTGACTACATATTAGGTCCTACTGCCTATCTTACTTTTGCTTTGAAACCAGAATATTGGCATAAAGGAATCATGCAGACAGTCCTCAATGATTTTCTTTCAAAATATACGAAGTTGTATAAGAATATTATTGTAAGGGTCAAAGAAGACAACACCCCTGCACTAAAGCTATTAAGTAAGCTCTCATATAGTTTACAAATTGAACTGCTGAAAAGCAGCAACTATTAGGCATAAAGATGTAGAACGTTTAAAAAAGGCATTATGGCAAATTCAATTTTCAATAATCCTGCATTCAACTTCTTCGGAAGACCTACAATGGATGACTTCTTGAAAAAATGCAGCACACGCTTTCAGCGATTTGGTTTGAGCGAAGCTGACATCAATGATGCCATCAAATCAGCCTGTGACTTCTTCAACATTCCTATGCCAAGGATGATTCAAGACCTCACAAACGTTAAAGATGGACAGACCATGTTCGTAAACTGGGATAGAGGAAGCTACTATGATGACATTCTATGCTATAATATGCAGCAGATTTTCTGATGGGTTGCAGAACTGGCCTTTGGAACATGGATGACTCAAAAGTATGCCAAGGTCTCATTCTAACTGATGGCTCGCCATCCCATCCAGAAGGAACACTCAGAGTATTATTCATCCGAAGAGGAAAATATATCGCTCAATCCATGAGAGATCAAGGCATTCCTTTGACCATTCAAAACCTTATCAATGAGTTTATGGCTTACCGTCAAGAAATACTTTCGGACATCCTTCATCATGAAAGAAAATACTAAAAGTTCTAAAAAAATATCAGAATCTTGATAGATTTCTGAAAATGTCTCCTCAGTTGTATATGTAAACATTAAAACAAATGAACGATGAATATGCAAGGATTGATTAACAAAGATCTCCTTTTGGAGAAGATGAAAGAGTGGGCAGTAAAGGTTGGACGCATCAGTACACGCCCTGCCCTACTACTATACTATGTGATGGTAAGCAAAGAGACACCAAAGTCTGATAAGTTTCTGATTTTATCAGCTTTGTCTTACTTGGTTCTCCCAATAGACTTGATTTCCGCCAAACGCCTTCCTATCATAGGATGGTTAGATGAAGCGGTCTCTCTAACAGTTGCCTATCAAAAGGTAAGCAAGTACATCACACCATCTATAGAAAGAAAGGTGGATGATATTCTTGATAAGTGGTTTCCAACATACACTCCATACATAGAGGTGGTTGAATAAATTCCTGATAAACATAGTCAAAACCACTAAGCGTTAAGAGAAAATAACCAAAATAACTTTTGAAGAACGGAATACAGCCTATAGCTTGATTCCGTTCTTCTGTTTAAAAAAGCTTGAGACATTTTATGACAGAAATTTTAAAATATCTCCTCCCTTCTTATATAACCATTAAAGTAGAAGCAAATGGAAAAGAATTACGAACATATCATCAGCCAAGCCATTGAGCATATCATGGAGGTAATGAAGCCTAGGGTTTCTCCTGAGGAACTTCATCAAATAGAGTATGCCTTTCAAATCGCAAAGGAAGGACATAGCAAGCAACAAAGAAAGAGTGGAGAACCTTATATCCTCCACCCTCTTGCCGTGGCACGCATCGTTGCCGAGGATATGCAACTTGGCACCAGTGCCATTATTGCCGCCCTACTGCATGATCTGGTGGAAGACACTGAGTACAAGATTGACTTCGTGGAAAGGGAGTTTGGAACCGATGTGGCATACCTTGTAAAGGTGGTTACCAAGCAAAAGAAGGAACACTATGAGTTTACCAAGCAAGTGGATAACTTCAAGCAGATGCTTGACTCGGTGAACTATGACATTCGTGCCTTATTGGTAAAACTGGCAGACCGTCTTCACAATATGAGAACCTTGGCAAGCATGAAGCCAGAGAAACAACTGAAAATTGCCGGCGAGACCGACTTCTTCTATGGCCCTCTTGCTAACAGACTGGGCTTCTACTGGATCAAGACTGAACTTGAAAACCTCAGTTTCCAGTATCGCTGCCCACAAGAATATAGCCATTTGCAGGAAATGCTAGAAAAAGACAAGGCTAATAACGAGTCTTCTCTTAGCACTTTCACA
>ERZ773109.1699-NODE-1699-length-12570-cov-54.405513_pt1 | contig 12570 bp, 11 predicted proteins | sample MGYA00580569_ERZ773109 | MGnify/ENA primary metagenome ERZ773109 (study PRJEB29015, sample SAMEA2737852) | human gut metagenome | biome: human gut; feature: human-associated habitat; material: faeces | place: China | collected 2012 ...
ACCACTTAGCAAAATCAGGTTGCTTCATGAAAAAACCCTTCAAAAAAATATCATTTACTAAAATGCTGACAGGCACTTCATTAAATAGCAACTTAACATCATCAAATAACTTTAGTATTAAGCGTGATTTTTCTTGATTGCTTAAGTTAAAATCATTGACATATGCAACCAACTTATCCCAAATCAATCCCTGTAATTTACAGCTATTTTTATAGGGTTCTTTATCGAGAAGGGAAAATAATGCCTCAGCTCTTTTAGACTGATCACAACCAGACTTAATATTTTTTATCACGTCGCATGCATAATCTATCTTTGCAGCAGCATTAAAATATTCGATACTTTTATTAAAACACCACTCCAGTATTTTTACATCACTCATATATGGCGATTTTAAAAAAGTTTCTAACATCGAACGGATGACCGGTGAGAGGTCAACCGGCGCATCATCTAAGGAATCAATAAGAATATGCGCTAGATCAATTTTGATCTTATTAATTTCATCATTACTTTTTTTATTATTAGTAAAGGCATCGTCAGACGCGCTGAGATTATCTATCTCTTCAAGTATGCCTTCTTCGCCCAGTAAGTCTGGAATAATTTCATTACATACATGAGGCATTATTAGCAGATGCTCTTGCTTTATTGTTGACAATGTTGTAGCCAAGGCATCTTTAAAAAAATCTTTATAGTCCTGGGCTTGCCAATTCATCTAGTTATTATTTAACTGAAGTGCTATTTCGTTGTTAATTTCACGCTGGTAACACGCCAGAACTTTATTAGTAATCAGTAGTAATGAACTCTCATCTTTTGTTTCAAAATCCGTCCCTTCAAAACGAAAAATTGACTTACCAGATTCTGTTACATCATCAAATATAATGGCTGTACGCCCTTGACGAGCCCCATTCACAGAGGGAGGGGTAAGTCTAACTTCTAAAATAACCGGGCGTATATCATCTTCCCACCCTTCAGGATTATTCATGTAAAATCGCATTATTTCACTACCATCATCTTTTTTTAAATAAGATGAGGATTTTATATTACCCATCATTTTTCTTCCCGCTTCATTGCGGCTTTCACTAAAATCTACATGTCCCAAGGTAAATATCCATGCCAGAAACTCCAAAAATGCCTTAGGAGAAAGGATATTTCTTTTGTTATGCTGCCCCTCGGCAATACGGGAAAAATTATTGATTCCCACACACCAGCTATTTAAAACATCATGTTTTGGTTTAAAATTCCTGCAGGAAGCAACGTAGTGAAAATAATCCGAATGCGATATTTTGCTCATGACGAACTCCTTGAGTTAATAAGAACGTCTAAGCATTACAAATTTTACTCACAAAAAAATATCAAAAAACGCTCTTTTCACAAACTCGCCGTAAACCTGGAGTTATTTACGGCGAAAAGTCATCACGCCATCAGCATCTTCACTACTGCTTTGCGAACCTGGGCTGGCGCGCCCACTGCGCACAGCGGTTTATGCACTTCCCCCGGATAAAACACAACAAAATCACCTTCATTAAGGATAACTGTTTTCTCATCAACGCCTTCCGGCAAAAATGCGATGTCTTTGTCTGCTAACCAGTCGGTATCCGGGGTGCCTGCAGGTTGTGTACTGAAGGTCATGCCTTCCTGACCTTTTAACACAATCTGAATGTCGAGATAGCGGGCATGGTACTCCGCACGGCGAGCTTCGTACGGCTCGGTCATATCTTCCGAGATAAGATAAAACAGACGATTGCCTTCGATATCGTGCTTGCCCTTGGGCGTTTCTGCCGTAACGTTTGCTTTGATATGCTCAATCGCCTGGCGTAACTCCTGGGGTAGCCACGACTGAAGATTATGAATATTTCCGATGATCATCTTTTCCACTCCTTAATTAAAACAACGTTTCATTTCTATCGTTATACGAAAAGATGATCAATTCCGCTAGCCTTAACGCGTGAATTATTGTCTTATCACAACTTATCGGCAGGCGCGTTCCCGCCTTTCGGGTCAAGGCCCGCATCACTCCTTGAGAATAGTTTTTATCGCTCCCCCCGCCAGTGCAGCTGTTGCACAGAGTTGTTCGAGGGAGTGCCCCTCTCGTGCCTTCGCAGAAAGCCCTGACATCACGGTACTCATAAAATCAGTCACACATTGTGCGCTTTGTGGATGCCGCCTGGCGATATAGTCATAAATGGCCGTTTCTGCGGCGTGATAATATTGAACGGCAATATCACGCGCTTGTGGATCATGACTATGAATGCCTTCAAGAACCATACAGCCAGCGCAGCCGCCGTTTTGGCTATATCTGCGCGCCGCTTCTTTTAATACCTCAGCCAGGCACTCCCCTACCGGACGATCATCACGAAGAATATCGACAAGCGGAATAGCTTCCGTACCGACGTATTCATTGAGTACACGGCTAAATAACCCAGCTTTACTGCCAAAAGCCGCGTAGAGGCTCGGGGGGTTAATACCAAGATAATCAGTAACTTCAGCAACACTGACAGCATCGAAACCTTTTTGGTGAAAAAGCACTTTTGCCGCAGAGATTGCCTGCTCAGGAGCGAAACGTCTGGGACGACCTGGAACGCGAGATTGTTTTTTAGTGACCATTACAAAACCTGTTGACAGAAAGTTAAAACAGTTTTGTAATGCATGTTACATAATAAATCAAGGAGTCCTTATGGGCGCTTTTACAGGTAAGACAGTTCTCATCCTCGGTGGCAGTCGTGGTATCGGTGCCGCTATCGTACGTCGTTTCGTCACCGATGGGGCCAATGTACGATTCACCTATGCGGGGTCGAAAGATGCCGCTAAACGCCTGGCACAAGAGACTGGAGCGACAGCAGTATTCACAGATAGTGCTGACAGAGACGCTGTCATTGATGTCGTTCGTAAGAGCGGCGCATTGGATATCCTGGTGGTAAATGCAGGTATTGGCGTCTTTGGCGAGGCCCTGGAATTAAATGCCGACGATATTGATCGCCTTTTCAAAATCAATATTCATGCTCCTTATCATGCCTCTGTTGAAGCCGCCCGGCAGATGCCCGAAGGCGGGCGCATCTTAATCATCGGCTCCGTGAATGGCGATCGTATGCCTGTTGCAGGCATGGCGCGCGGGCTGGCCCGTGATTTTGGACCGCGTGGGATCACCATTAACGTCGTCCAGCCAGGGCCAATTGATACCGACGCTAATCCCGCCAACGGGCCAATGCGCGATATGTTGCATAGTTTGATGGCTATCAAAAGACATGGGCAACCGGAAGAGGTCGCTGGTATGGTCGCATGGTTAGCAGGGCCAGAAGCCAGTTTTGTTACCGGCGCGATGCATACCATTGATGGCGCGTTTGGCGCATAACCGACTACGCTCAATTAAGCCCAGCCATTATCCATGATGTCTGGGTTTTGTTTACTCACGTCGTCCGCTAAAAGCGGCTCCCGGTAAAGAGAAATCTTCTGTTCATGTCGTAAATCTTGAGGATAACCAAATGGTAGAAAGAACCGCTGTTTTCCCTGCTGGCCGACATTCACTATATGCTGAGCATCGTTATTCTGCGGCTATTCGTTCCGGCGATTTGCTGTTTGTTTCCGGGCAAGTAGGAAGTCGAGAGGACGGAACACCAGAACCCGATTTTCAGCAACAAGTCAGACTGGCATTTGATAATTTGCATGCGATCCTGGCAGCTGCGGGATGCACTTTTGACGATATCATTGATGTTACGAGCTTCCATACCGATCCAGAAAACCAATTTGAAGACATCATGACGGTGAAAAATGAAATATTTAGCGCCCCACCTTATCCAAACTGGACGGCGGTGGGTGTTACATGGCTGGCAGGCTTTGATTTTGAAATTAAAGTGATAGCGCGCATCCCTGAGCAGTAAGCAATAGTGTTAGCCGTTCGCTTTCACACTCCGCCCTATAAGTCGGATGAATGGAATAAAATGCATATCTGATTGCGTGAAAGTGAAAAAGGAAAAAGCAGGGAATGTCTGCAATTATTGATACCGAAGGACAGTTCCCCTGCAGAATCACATCAAATAAAAATGCATATACCTTGACTTTTAATTCAAATAAACCGTTTGCGCTGACAAAATATTGCATCAAATGCTTGCGCCGCTTCTGACGATGAGTATAATGCCGGACAATTTGCCGGGAGGATGTATGGTTCAGTGTGTTCGACATTTTGTCTTACCGCGTCTGAAAAAAGACGCTGGCCTGCCGTTTTTCTTCCCGTTGATCACCCATTCCCAGCCCCTCAATCGAGGGGCTTTTTTTTGCCCAGGCGTCAGGAGATAAAAGATGGCTAATCCGCTATATCAGAAACATATCATTTCCATAAACGACCTTAGTCGCGATGATCTTAATCTGGTGCTGGCGACAGCGGCGAAACTGAAAGCAAACCCGCAACCAGAGCTGTTGAAGCACAAAGTCATTGCCAGCTGTTTCTTCGAAGCCTCTACCCGTACCCGCCTCTCTTTCGAAACATCTATGCACCGCCTGGGTGCCAGCGTGGTGGGCTTCTCCGACAGCGCCAATACATCACTGGGTAAAAAGGGCGAAACGCTGGCCGATACCATTTCGGTTATCAGCACTTACGTCGATGCGATAGTGATGCGTCATCCGCAGGAAGGTGCGGCGCGCCTGGCCACCGAGTTTTCCGGCAATGTACCGGTACTGAATGCCGGTGATGGCTCCAACCAACATCCGACGCAAACCTTGCTGGACTTATTCACTATTCAGGAAACCCAGGGGCGTCTGGACAATCTCCACGTCGCAATGGTTGGTGACCTGAAATATGGCCGCACCGTTCACTCCCTGACTCAGGCGTTAGCGAAGTTCGACGGCAACCGTTTTTACTTCATCGCGCCGGACGCGCTGGCAATGCCGCAATACATTCTGGATATGCTCGATGAAAAAGGGATCGCATGGAGTCTGCACAGCTCTATTGAAGAAGTGATGGCGGAAGTAGACATCCTGTACATGACCCGCGTGCAAAAAGAGCGTCTGGACCCGTCCGAGTACGCCAACGTGAAAGCGCAGTTTGTTCTTCGCGCCAGCGATCTCCACAACGCCAAAGCCAATATGAAAGTGCTGCATCCGCTGCCGCGTGTTGATGAGATTGCCACCGATGTGGATAAAACGCCACACGCCTGGTACTTCCAGCAGGCAGGCAACGGGATTTTCGCTCGCCAGGCGTTACTGGCACTGGTTCTGAATCGCGATCTGGTACTGTAAGGGGAAATAGAGATGACACACGATAATAAATTGCAGGTTGAAGCTATTAAACGCGGCACGGTAATTGACCATATCCCCGCCCAGATCGGTTTTAAGCTGTTGAGTCTGTTCAAGCTGACCGAAACGGATCAGCGGATCACCATTGGTCTGAACCTGCCTTCTGGCGAGATGGGCCGCAAAGATCTGATCAAAATCGAAAATACCTTTTTGAGTGAAGATCAGGTAGATCAACTGGCATTGTATGCACCGCAAGCCACGGTTAACCGTATCGACAACTATGAAGTGGTGGGTAAATCGCGCCCCAGTCTGCCGGAGCGCATCGACAACGTGCTGGTCTGCCCGAACAGCAACTGTATCAGCCATGCCGAACCGGTTTCTTCCAGCTTTGCCGTGCGAAAACGCGCCAATGACATCGCGCTCAAATGCAAATACTGTGAAAAAGAGTTTTCCCATAATGTGGTGCTGGCCAATTAATTGCGGTTGGTAATAAAAGTCTGGCTCCCTATAATGAGCCAGACTTTTTACCGCTGTAATAAAGGAGAAATCATGAGCAAAACTATCGCGACGGAAAATGCACCGGCAGCTATCGGTCCTTACGTACAGGGCGTTGATCTGGGCAATATGATCATCACCTCCGGTCAGATCCCGGTAAATCCGAAAACGGGTGAAGTACCGGCAGACGTCGCTGCACAGGCACGTCAGTCGCTGGATAACGTAAAAGCGATTGTCGAAGCCGCTGGCCTGAAAGTGGGCGATATCGTTAAAACCACCGTGTTTGTGAAAGATCTGAACGACTTCGCAACCGTAAACGCCACTTACGAAGCCTTCTTCACCGAACACAACGCCACCTTCCCGGCACGTTCTTGCGTTGAAGTTGCCCGTCTGCCGAAAGACGTAAAAATTGAGATCGAAGCGATCGCTGTTCGTCGCTAATCTTGATGGAAATCCGGGCTATCATGCCCGGATTAAGTCTGATGACAAACGCAAAATCGCCTGATGCGCTACGCTTATCAGGCCTACGTGATTCCTGCAATTTATTGAATTTGTTGGCCGGATAAGGCATTTACGCCGCATCCGGCATGAACAAAGCTTACTTTGTCTGCAATCTGAATCGGGGCTATCGTGCCCAGTTTATTCTTTATTGCCAGCCGTAACGACGGCTATAGAACCCTTTCACCAACTGGGTTAATGTCATATACCCTGCCAGAATCGCAACCAGCCACGGGAAATAGCTTAACGGCAGCGCCTGTAATTGCAGATAACTGGCCAGCGGTGAAAACGGCAATGCGATCCCGACAATCATCACGATCACGGTCATGATCATTAACGGCCACGATGCACAGCTCTGAATAAACGGCACACGGCGGGTACGGATCATATGCACAATCAGCGTTTGCGACAGTAAGCCCACCACAAACCATCCCGACTGGAACAGCGTTTGCGTTTCCGGCGTGTTGGCATGGAATACCCACCACATCAGGCAAAACGTCAGAATATCGAAGATCGAGCTGATCGGTCCGAAGAAGATCATAAAGCGCCCCAGATCCGCCGGGTTCCAACGCTGCGGCTTTTGAATTTGCTCGTCGTCGACGTTATCAAACGGGATCGCCACCTGTGACACATCATACAGCAGGTTCTGAATAAGCAAGTGTAACGGCAACATCGGCAGGAAGGGCAAGAAAGCACTCGCCACCAGCACGCTGAACACATTACCGAAGTTGGAGCTCGCCGTCATTTTGATGTATTTCAGCATGTTGGCGAAAGTGCGACGTCCTTCAATAACCCCCTCTTCCAGCACCATCAGGCTTTTTTCCAGCAGGATGATATCAGCCGCTTCACGGGCAATATCTACCGCGCCGTCCACAGAAATGCCGATATCCGCAGCGCGTAAGGCGGGCGCATCATTAATACCATCGCCCATAAAGCCAACCACATGCCCTTCGCGCTTCAGTAAGGTCACAATGCGTTCTTTATGCATCGGCGTCAGACGAGCAAACAGCGTGGTGCGCTGTGCGAGATTTGCCAGTTCGTCGTCAGATAGCGTTTCAATATCACTACCAATGACCACCTCTCCCGCGTCCAGCCCCACTTCATGGCACACTTTCGCTGCAACTAACTCACTGTCGCCAGTAAGGATTTTTACGGTAATTCCACTCGCTTTTAATGCCTTCAGTGCCGGAGCAGTTGTCTCTTTTGGCGGATCAAGAAAAGCAATATATCCTTCGAGGATCAGGTCGGATTCATCCGCCCGCTGGTAATCTCCTTCACGCGCTGGCAGGTATTTCGTCGCCACCGCAACCACGCGCAGCCCCTGACGATTCAGCGTATCAGTAACCCGCTTAATCTTACGCAGCATGATGTCATCGAGCGGCACAATCTCGCCATTGTGACGCACCTGCGAACACACATTGAGGATTTCCTGCAATGCACCTTTGCAAACCAGCTGATGGTGCTCGGTATTTTCTGCCACTACCACCGACATCCGGCGACGCTCGAAATCAAACGGAATCTCATCGATTTTTTGCCAACGACTGGCCAGCGAGCGCGCTGACTCTTCATCCGTACCTTCGAGCACCGCTGTATCGAGCAGGTTTTTAAGTCCGGTCTGATAATGACTGTTCAACCACGCGCTATGCAGCACGCGTTCGCTGGTTTTACCGGAGATATCGGTATGATTCTCCAGCACAATTTTGTCCTGTGTCAGGGTGCCAGTTTTATCAGTGCACAGAATATCCATTGCGCCAAAGTTCTGAATAGCATCCAGATGTTTGACGATCACTTTCTGTTTCGACAGCTTTACTGCGCCGCGCGCCAGCGTCGAGGTAACAATCATCGGCAACATTTCCGGCGTTAAGCCTACCGCGACCGAAAGCGCAAACAGTGCCGCTTCCCACCAGTCGCCTTTGGTGTAACCATTGATTAACAGCACCACCGGAGCCATCACCAGCATAAAGCGAATCAGCAGCATACTGACGCGGCTGATCCCTTGCTGAAAGGCATTCGGCTCGCTTTCCTGCTCACTAACACGCCCCGCCAGTTGACCAAACCAGGTATTGGCACCTGTAGCAATCACCATTGCTTGTGCCGTGCCGCTCACCACGGTGGTGCCCATAAAACACAGGGTGTCGCACTCCAGCGGATTGCTGTGCTCCGGCTGGCGAGTGGTAGCTGCTTTTTCTACGGGCAGAGACTCACCGGTTAACGACGCCTGAGCGACGAACAGATCCCGCGCCTGCAAGATACGTAAATCTGCCGGGATCATATCCCCCGCCGCCAGTTTTATAATATCGCCGGGCACCAGCTGGTCGATCGGGATCTCCAGCCAGCCATTTTCGCCTTTGTCGTTAATTACGCGCAGCACCGTCGCAGTATTGCTGACCATCGCTTTCAGGGCATCTGCCGCTTTAGTGGAACGTGCTTCCTGAATAAAGTTCAGCAACGTAGAAATAGCGACCATTAGCGCGATAACGCCCGCGGCAAATAAATCTTCCGTGGCGTAAGAAATAGCGCCGAGAATGGTGAGTAAAATATTAAATGGGTTGCGATAGCAGACCCATAAATGTACCCACCACGGCGACGGTTGTTGTGCGGGTAATTTATTTTCACCATGTTGTTCGCGGGCAGATTCCACTTCCGCCTGATTTAACCCTTCCGGATGGGTGTCGAACGTTTTCCATAATTCTTCTTCGGGCATCACCGCCATTTTCAGGCAATGCGCACTTAAGGACGGCGGGACCGCCGTATTCACTGTCTGTTGCGCGCCAGGCAATGGATCGCGATGAACCAGACGGGAAGGTAAATGGCGAATGAGCCGGGTAAAAATTTCTTTAAACATAAGGAGTCCCTCCGCACTGTCTGAAACAGTACAGAAATGTCTTCAGGCGTGGCGAAGCCTTACCTGAAGGTAATAAAGCTGAGCAGGGACGTTAAAACGTCACGGCCTTACGCATCCGGTAACGCCGTGAAAAGACGGGCTTACCGGAAAAGTTTTAATCTCCGTCGAGGGAGAGGCGTGGGATCAGGTTCCATATAACCTCCGGTAAGTGAAAAAAGCGCCGCAAATAATAAGGAGAATCCAATAATATTCGTAGCATCTATGGCGATATAATACCTGCTGGCAACTAAACCAACGATAAACCAGACTTTACCCATTGCTGAATGCACGGGTAAAGTTAGGCTCAAATAATTAAACAACACGTTACAGGACAACAGGATGCAAAATCGGCTGACCATCAAAGACATCGCACGCTTAAGCGGCGTGGGGAAATCTACAGTTTCCCGGGTGCTGAATAACGAAAGCGGCGTGAGCCAGCGCACCCGCGAGCGTGTTGAAGCAGTGATGAATCAGCATGGATTTTCCCCTTCCCGCTCTGCGCGCGCTATGCGTGGGCAAAGCGATAAAGTGGTCGCCATCATTGTTACCCGTCTGGATTCGTTGTCAGAAAATCTCGCCGTTCAAACCATGCTGCCAGCGTTCTATGAACAAGGTTACGACCCAATCATGATGGAAAGTCAGTTTTCCCCACAATTAGTTGCCGAACATTTGGGGGTGCTGAAACGGCGTAATATCGACGGCGTAGTGCTGTTCGGTTTTACTGGCATAACAGAAGAAATGTTAGCCCACTGGCAGTCATCGCTGGTTCTGCTGGCGCGTGACGCAAAAGGCTTTGCTTCGGTCTGTTATGACGACGAAGGGGCAATCAAGATCCTGATGCAACGGCTGTATGGCCAGGGACATCGTAATATCAGTTATCTCGGCGTGCCGCATAGTGACGTGACAACCGGTAAGCGACGTCACGAAGCCTACCTGGCGTTCTGCAAAGCGCATAAACTGCATCCCGTTGCCGCTCTGCCAGGGCTTGCTATGAAGCAAGGCTATGAGAACGTGGCAAAAGTGATTACGCCTGAAACTACTGCGTTACTGTGCGCAACCGACACGCTGGCACTTGGCGCAAGTAAATACCTGCAAGAGCAACGCATCGACACCTTGCAACTGGCGAGCGTCGGTAATACACCGTTAATGAAATTCCTCCATCCGGAGATCGTCACCGTAGATCCCGGTTACGCCGAAGCTGGACGCCAGGCGGCCTGCCAATTGATCGCACAGGTAACCGGGCGCAGCGAACCGCAACAAATCATCATCCCCGCCACCCTGTCCTGATCGTTTCCTGAACGATAAATTGTGATCTTCGCTGCGTTTCGGGAACGTTCCCGTTTTTAAATTTTTCCGCGCAATATATTCTGCAGCCAACCAAAAATGTCATCTGCCATGGGGCTTTATGATGAGCAAAATAAACCAAACGGATATCGATCGGTTGATTGAACTGGTCGGCGGGCGCGGCAATATTGCGACGGTGAGCCACTGTATTACTCGCCTGCGCTTTGTCCTCAACCAACCGGCCAATGCCAGACCGAAAGAAATTGAGCAACTCCCCATGGTGAAAGGCTGTTTCACCAATGCCGGGCAATTTCAGGTGGTGATTGGCACCAATGTGGGTGATTACTATCAAGCACTGATTGCGTCAACCGGACAGGCGCAGGTTGATAAAGAGCAGGTAAAAAAAGCTGCCCGGCAGAATATGAAATGGCATGAGCAGTTGATCTCTCATTTCGCGGAGATCTTCTTCCCGTTGCTGCCCGCGTTGATTAGCGGCGGTTTGATCCTCGGTTTTCGCAATGTGATCGGCGATTTGCCCATGAGCAACGGTCAAACGCTGGCGCAAATGTACCCTTCCCTGCAAACGATCTACGATTTTCTGTGGTTGATCGGTGAAGCGATCTTCTTCTACCTGCCGGTCGGGATTTGCTGGTCAGCGGTGAAAAAAATGGGCGGCACGCCGATCCTCGGTATCGTGCTTGGCGTGACACTGGTTTCTCCACAGCTGATGAACGCTTATCTGCTCGGGCAGCAGCTGCCGGAAGTGTGGGACTTTGGCATGTTCAGCATCGCCAAAGTAGGCTATCAGGCGCAGGTGATCCCGGCACTGTTAGCCGGACTGGCGCTGGGCGTTATTGAAACTCGCCTTAAACGCATCGTGCCGGATTACCTCTATCTGGTGGTGGTACCCGTCTGTTCGCTGATCCTCACGGTGTTCCTCGCCCATGCGCTGATTGGTCCGTTTGGTCGCATGATTGGCGATGGCGTTGCCTTTGCGGTACGTCACCTGATGACCGGCAGCTTTGCTCCGATTGGTGCGGCATTGTTTGGCTTCCTGTACGCGCCGCTGGTGATCACCGGCGTACACCAGACCACCCTTGCTATTGATTTGCAGATGATTCAAAGCATGGGTGGCACGCCAGTGTGGCCGCTGATTGCGCTGTCGAATATCGCTCAGGGCTCCGCCGTGATAGGCATTATCATTTCCAGCCGCAAGCACAATGAACGCGAGATCTCCGTGCCTGCCGCTATCTCCGCCTGGCTTGGGGTCACTGAGCCTGCAATGTACGGCATCAACCTGAAATATCACTTCCCGATGCTGTGCGCGATGATTGGTTCTGGTCTGGCAGGATTGCTATGCGGCCTGAACGGCGTTATGGCGAATGGCATCGGCGTAGGCGGCCTGCCGGGAATTCTCTCGATTCAACCGAGCTACTGGCAGGTATTTGCGCTGGCAATGGCTATCGCCATCATCATCCCGATTGTACTCACCTCGTTTATCTATCAGCGGAAATACCGCCTGGGCACGCTGGACATTGTTTAATTTTCTTCGGGGCGCAATTGCGCCCTCTCGCATTTGCAGGAATAACGTAATGACTAATCTTCCCCACTGGTGGCAAAACGGCGTTATCTACCAGATTTATCCAAAGAGTTTTCAGGACACCACGGGTAGCGGCACCGGCGATTTACGTGGCGTTATCCAACGCCTGGACTATCTGCATAAACTGGGCGTTGATGCCATCTGGCTAACCCCCTTTTATGTCTCTCCCCAGGTCGATAACGGTTACGATGTAGCGAACTATACGGCGATTGATCCCACCTACGGCACGCTGGACGATTTTGACGAACTGGTGACGCAGGCAAAATCGCGCGGGATTCGTATCATTCTCGATATGGTGTTTAACCATACCTCTACCCAACATGCCTGGTTTCGCGAGGCGCTGAACAAAGAAAGCCCTTACCGCCAGTTTTATATCTGGCGCGATGGCGAACCAGAAACGCCACCGAACAACTGGCGTTCAAAATTTGGCGGTAGTGCGTGGCGCTGGCATGCGGAAAGCGAACAGTACTATTTGCATCTCTTTGCACCAGAACAGGCGGATCTCAACTGGGAGAATCCAGCGGTACGCGCAGAGCTGAAAAAAGTCTGTGAATTCTGGGCCGATCGTGGGGTCGACGGGTTGCGC
>ERZ773109.1705-NODE-1705-length-12551-cov-4.937340_pt1 | contig 12551 bp, 10 predicted proteins | sample MGYA00580569_ERZ773109 | MGnify/ENA primary metagenome ERZ773109 (study PRJEB29015, sample SAMEA2737852) | human gut metagenome | biome: human gut; feature: human-associated habitat; material: faeces | place: China | collected 2012 ...
TAGTACCCCATATCGGTATAAACGCCGCAATAAGTATTCCCAGCCCGAAAGCCGTCAGCACCGCACCGATAAATTTTCTTTTCATTCTGTCCATATACATGCCTCCGGCTGTTATTTAATATAATATATGCCCGAGCCGTATAAAACTTTCTTTATTATAAAGCGCCGTTTGCAATCAGCATCTCTACTCCTGAAACAGGTTCGGTTTTGCCGGTCTTTATTAAATAGTCTGTTTCCAGACATTTATTCAGAGACGCTTTAAGCATTTCGTAGCTGAAATTCCTGCTTTGTCTGACAGCTCCGTTTGCCACAAAGGGCGCAACTCCTATCTTTTTCGCCATATCGCTTCCCGATAATCCGCTTTCCGACAGGCTTTTACACTTTAATATAATTCTGAACTGCCTTGTTATGAGCGATAAAACCATATACGGAGACTCGTTCAGCGATAACAGCGTTCTGTATATTTCCAATGCCTTCTCCGTCTTTCCCGCTATCATGGCGTCAACAAGGTCAAATACCTTTGTCTCGGAACTTTTTGAACATAATTTGTCGATGTCCTCCGTTTTGACTTCATTTCTTTCCCCAAGATAGGAAATTATTTTATCAGTCTCATTTTTAAGAGTTTCGGCATTTTCCCCACAGTTTCTGACCATATATACACATACGGCTTTTGTTGCTTTTATTCCGCTTTTAGCAAACTTCTTTTCAATCATATTTGCCAAATCTACATCTTTTAAGCCGTTATATGTTTTTACTATGCCGTGCTTTTCGGCGGCCTTATAAAGCTTCATCCTTTTGTCGGCTTTTTCTTCGGAAAAAACAATGCATGCCGTATCGGGTATTTTTTCTATATATTCTGCCAGTAAATCACTTTCGGCTTTTTTACCCTCAGAAAAAAATCCGCAGTCTCTCGCAATTATAATCCTTTTTTCACTCATGAACGGAAATGTTTCGGCAGCCTCTATAATTTGTCCCGCAGTTGTCTTTATGTCGTTAAAAACTGTCATATTCATCATCTCGGAGGCTTCGTCAACAACTTTTTTTCTGATTTTGTCCTCCCAAGCTTTTCTTGTAAATGAATCTTCCCCATAAAGCAAATAACATTTTTCTATTTTTTTTAAATCGATTTTATCCATAATATAATTCCTTTATCAGTCTACTGACAGCTATATATTTCTGTCTGTGTTAAAACTTTTAACTATTTAATCTAAAACCTATATAACGATATTAATTTAACATATACACCTATTTTGTCTTTTCATTAAACCTGACTGTAACGGCAACTGTATCATCATATTCACCAAGCGGTTCGGTTTCATAAAAATTATTGCGTTCTATTATCGGAAGTTCTCTATCATTATCACCTATGGCAACAATCTGCAATACGGTTTCATCCCCGTAATTTATGCTGTCGGCATGAGGTGTATTTGAAATATATATTGATTTTTCATCTGTTTTATCATATTTAGGAACATAAACAGCGCTGCTTTCTCCATCGCTTTCCGTCTGGACAGTTACCGTAAATACATTATCGAAATTTGTTTTCGCCAAACAAATTCGCCCTTCCGCATCGGTAACTTTTATATTGCGGCTTTCACTTTGAATACTCCATTGCCCGTTTTCAAACACATAAAAATTAACATCTATACTGTCAAGATTTTCATCTGCGTAAAAGTTATAAATTTTTGTTTCGCCTTTTATACCGACAAGCCTAAGTATATCTTTTTCAACGTCGGTCAGCTCTGCTCTTTCCATGTATTTTTTTACTTTATTATCATAGGCTTCCGAAATTTCTGTATTATTTTCTTCATCCGTCGGTGTCGAAGCTGCACATGCTGTCATTCCAAAAAGTAAAAAAATCATTGTCAGACTTCGTATTACACGCTTCTTCATATTCTTTTACCTGCCTTTATATGTCTTGACGTCATAACCGTCTTTTTTCAACACAACTTTTACCGCTCCGTTTTCTCCCGTAATATATGTTTCAACGCCATACTCCTCTAAAGTATCAAGAACTTGTTTATGCGGAAACCCGTATATATTATTTTCCCCCGACTCGATGACGGCAATATCGGCATTCGTCTTTTCTATAAAATCTGCCGATGACGATGTATTTGAACCGTGATGAGCTATTTTAATTATATCGCACTCGATGTCGCTGTCCATAAGCCTTATCTCATCTTCATACTCTATGTCGCCTGTAAACAATATTTTAATTCCGTCTATATCCGCCTTAAGCACAAGCGAACTTTCGTTTTCTTCCGCAGACATATCTCCGTAAAAAGGATATAAACACTCTACGGTACATATGTCTGTAACAAATTTGTCTCCTGTGGAAGCGTAATATACTTCAATATTATTTTTATCGGCTTCATCAATGACCTTGTCTAAAATTTCGTTGTGTTTTGTATCGGAAACAACCACAAGTTCGGTCATATCATTTTCAATCAGTTCAAGCGCGCCACCGGAATGGTCTGAATCCATGTGCGTAATAAACAGTACGTCAGCCTTTTCTCCCTTGGCATTCAGATACGGAATAACAGTATTCTCAGCCTCTCCGCTGGGTCCTCCGTCAACTACCGCCGTAAATTTTTCGGGAATATGTATAATCGAAGCGTCTCCCTGTCCTGCGTCAAAGAAAACTATTTCCGCAGGAGCTGTCTTGTTTACCACACACTGTAAAACCATAAATGCTGAAAATGCGCCTATCATAAATCTATTGGCATATTTTTTTGTGCCGAATATAAGACATGCAAAAATAAGAATATACATTATAATAACAGCATAAAGCGATGGTTTTGCCGTACTCATATACAATACTTCCGACGGTATTTTATCCGCAGCTAAGTTGTAAAATTCCAAAAGGCAGTCCAAAAACCTCACTGCCGCCGCTCCTATGGGCGTTGCGGAAACAGCTGACGAAACAACTGCCGCTCCCGTAACAATACTTATATACGGAACAATAACAATGTTTGCAATAGGCGCAATCAGGGAAACTCCACCGAAATAGTACATTGTAAGCGGAGTCGTTATTATCCATATAATAACCGAAAAAATAAACGCTTTAGCCGTTTTTGAAGTTCTACCGATATTTTTTATAATATCTAACGCCAAAACTACCGCAGTAATCCCCAAAAACGACAACTGAAACGAAACATTCCACAGATAAAGCGGATTTATGCACAGCAGTATAAACGCGCTGAAAGCAATCGTATTGTATCTATCGGAATTTTTATAAAACACAAGCGCCGCAAAGGCAGTCAATGTCATAATAACCGCCCTTGCCGCAGACGGTGAGCAGCCTGTAAAAATAAAATATTGCCGTCGGAACAGCCGCCGTTCTTTTTCTCATTTTAAAAACAACTCTGAGAAGTGCGAACAAAATTCCCGATACGAGCGACACATGCAGTCCCGACACTGCCAAGACATGGCTTATGCCCAAATTCCTGAATGTTTTCTCCGTATTGTCGGGAATATCGTATTTATATCCCGTAGTCAGCGCTTTAGCTATTGCCGCTTCACTTTCTCCCATATTTTCATCAAAAAACCGATTAACGTTCTCTCTGGCTTTTTCTATTTTATATATAATACCGTTATCCGTTGAAATCTTCCTTATGTCATCGCACCAAAACGAATAATCATACCCTTTTGATTTCATATATATCCTATAATCGGTCTGATATGGATTAGTCGGCTCTTCAAAACAATAAAGCTTACCATGCGCCTCTATAACGTCGCCTGCATGAACTTCCGCATCCTCGGCAGTCAAAAATATTTTCTGATTCTTTTCACAGCTTATGTTTCCGTCGGTAATACTTTTCGTTTCAACTGTAACGGCTGTTTTTCCGCTTTTTGTTGTATAATAGTTTCTTACCGTTCCGACAACAACGCTTTCCCTGCCGACAATTTTTTCCGCAGAAATATCAGCTGTTCCAATAGCGGAACGGCACAAAATAAATCCTATTACCGCAAGCAGAGGAACATACATATATTCGAAAATCCTATTCTTATACGAAAAGCCTAATGCTGCCGCTACGCAAAATATAAACGCTGCGGCCGCTTTCAGTCCCGTTAAGTACATTCCTCCTATAATTCCCACTGCAAGACCTAACACAAACCAGACAAACGGTCTTCTCATTTCAAATCACCGCTTACTCAAACGTTATATCAAAGTTAGGCTCCACAGGCTTACTTAAATCCATAACGCCTCTGTAATTATCAATTTTTTCTCCGTCAATCAAAAACTGTACCTTATTTACTGTTTCTATTTCCGCAAGCGAATTTACTATACTGTATACCGCCGCTTTGGCGTCTGTTTCGCTTTCAAGCTGTTTTACCAAAAATTCCGCGCTGAGATCCACATAGCAAATACCGTCCGCCGTACTTATTTCCCTTATTTTTGTATCGGTCGGTATAACATTTTTCATATTTTTACTTTCCGGTCCGCTTATAAGCTGTTCTATTATATACAGCTCTATGGGCTGGTTAGGATTGACCTCGACTTCTCTTATTTCCGTATCCAGCTTGTTTTCTTCACTGTCTTTGAAATACAAAGTCAATATTTCATAGTTTGTCGGCTCAGCCGATATATTGCCGTCCAGCACCACATCGTCTCTGCCTATTTTTCCCAGAGCCTGTCCGTTTGTCATTTTCAGACTGTTTCCGTCAACTGTCATTTTTACATAGTCTACAAAATCCAATGATGTAAAAGTATAAACTACGGCTGTTCTGAAAATAAGCTTATCTCCCGGAGACATGCCGTTATATTCGCCGCTGAAATCAACCTCCAAAACTCCGCTGTCAATGCTCAACGTATTTATATCCACATTTTCCGGAACGGCAGGCCTTCTCTCTTCATTTTTAACCGTATCCTTCATTTTTATAAAAGCCTCGTATACCTGCTGTTCCTGCGTATCCGCTTCCAGTCCGGCTATTTCCGATTTTATCGTCTGTCCTGCATTATCAACAAAATATACTTCGCATAACGCTCCGCTTTCGGCAGACGGATTTATCTCCGCTCCGTCTGTTTTACATCCGCATAGGGTCAATGCCGCTATAGCCAGTATATAAATCATTTTTTTAATCATGGCAACCTCACTCTTGTTTAAGCGGAATTATTATAACAAAGGTTGTTCCCTCGTTTTCCTTACTGGATACTTTTATCGTTCCGTTATGCATAAGTACAGCCGAACGAGCAATTGAAAGTCCCAGACCTGTTCCTCCGCTTTCTCTATCCCTGTTTTTGTCCACCCTGTAAAATCTGTCGAATATCTTTCCGAGTTCTTCCTCAGCTATGCCTACGCCGTCGTCAGCTATCGTAACAAAAGCGTTTTGATTGTCGGCGTCTACCGTAACTTCTACATTTCCGCCGTCGTTATTGTACTTGATTGCGTTTTCGATAAGATTTGACACCGCAAGCGAAAATTTTGTCTCTTCTATTTCCGCTTTAACGGCTTTTAATTTATTATAATTGAGATTAATATTTTTAGATTTCGCAATCGGTTCAAGTCTTCTGACAATGTCGGAAATCATATCCGTCAAATTTATCTCCATCGGGTTCAAATGAACCTCTTCCCTGTTCATACGGACAAGCGTGAGCAAATCGTTTATAATATCCGTCATTCTGTCAACCTCGGAGTTTATATCCATTAAAAACTCCACATACATTTCTTTAGGTACATTTTCCGGGTCTTGGATAAGTATGGAATCACTCAAAACCTTTATGGAACTGAGGGGCGTTTTCAACTCATGCGATACATTTGATACAAATTCTCTTCGGCTTGTCTCTATCATGTCCAGCTTTTCCGCCATATAATTGCTGGACTCTGCCAATTCCGCAAGCTCTGTGTGTAAGAAGTCGTTTATTTCTATTCTCTGGTCAAAATGACCGTCTGCCATTTTCTTTATAACCGCTATGGCGCTGTTGAGAGGATTTGTAAACCACCATGCCATGAACATTACAATAACTATTACAACAACTGCGAGCATTAATATCATACTGAATATTTTATTTCCTATAGCTTCTACATTTAACGCTATATCGGCTATGGAACCGCTGACTAGCACAACGCCTACGCAGTTTGAGCGATCGTCTACTATGGAAACCGCCGCATGGATTGTATCGTTACCGTATACCTTTGCGACGTCTTTGTTATTAAGCGCGTCTATAACCTCCGGCAGAAAATAAACTTTTCCCTCTTCCGTTTTATTGGAATCGTTTATAACAGTTCCCGTTTTGTCTATTACAATAATTCTGTATCCGCTCTGTTTGCTTGTTTGATTTATATCGTAGTCAAAAACTATAGCCTTGCTGTCGTCATATAAATAGTCGGAAATGCCTATATGGCCCGATATTACGTTTGCTTGGAGAAGCAGTTCTTTTTTTCTTTCCTCAACAAAATATTCGTTTACGCTTTTCATTGTCAGCTGCGCCATAATCAAAAGCGGACATATACCCACTAACAAATATGTTACCAAAAGGGTCCATTTCAGTTTTATATTCTTTTTAGCCAAAGTAATAGCCCACTCCCCATTTTGTAAAGATATATTCAGGCGCGCTCGGTTTTTTCTCTATTTTTTCTCTCAATCTTCTCACATGTACGTCTACGGTACGGACGTCCCCGGGATAATCAAATCCCCATACCGTATCCAAAAGTTTTTCCCTGCTGTATACTTTTCCGGGAGTTTTCATCAATAACTCCAGTAAATCAAACTCCTTTGCCGTCAGGTAAGCTTCTTTTCCGTCAACAAAGACTCTTCTGCTGTCCAGGTCTACAAGCAAATCTCTTATTTGAAGTTCGTTTTTAGCAGGAGCTTTCTCTTCCCTTGAAGCCGCGCTTCTTCTCAATACAGCCTTTATTCTCGCCTTTAATTCCAAAATATTGAAAGGCTTTGTCATATAATCGTCTGCGCCGTATTCCAGACCCATAATTTTGTCCATGTCCTCGCCCTTTGCCGTAACCATAATTATCGGCATCTGCGAAAACTCCCTTACTTCACGGCACACTTGCAGTCCGTCCATTTTCGGAAGCATAACGTCCAGTACGGCTAAATCATATTTATTTTTTCTTATAAGATTTAAAGCTTCTTCTCCGTCATATGCAACTTCTATTTCCATTCCGTCCTGTTCCAGAGAAAACTTTATACCTTTTACAATCAATTTTTCATCATCTACAACGAGTATTTTATATGCCAATTCAAAACCCTCCCAAAACCGTTATTCTACATAACAATTGTCAATTATAACTTTACGCATTATAGAAGATAGACCTTCTACATACTTTATATCTTCAAGACTTTCAAAATTTCCGTTTTTATTTCTGTATTCTATAATCAGCTCCGCTTCGTCCCGACCGATATACATAAGGGAATCCAGTTCGTTTTCGTCAGCTGAATTCAAATTAATTTTACCGTCTGTATACTGTTCTCCGACATTTTCATTTTGACTATGTACAGGAGTTTCGTTTTTGATTTCAATAGTCTCGGATTTCAGCAGGCGCGCATTTATAAAAATAAATACAAGAAGACCGATAAACACAATAACAATACTGTTATTTTCTCTTTTGCTCTTAATAAGCAGCCCTCCCGTTAAGTATTATACCCAACAAATTTACAAAAATTTAAAACATAATTTCGAAATAATCCATATCTCTCCATTATGTCTACTTAATTATATATTAACGGAAGAAATAAATCCACAATTCACTCTAAATATTTTCAATTACCGCTTTTATAACTATTAGTAAACGTCATACACTGTCAAATTGCACAAAAGCCTAAAAAACGCCAAAAAACGACTCAAAAAAAGTTGTGTAAAACTGTGTAAAAGTTGTGTAATTTTCTTTGTAATATTTCCTTTTGGTTTCATTAAACCCTTTAATATCAAGGAATAAACGGTACGTATTATACAATATATATAGATTATGCATTTCCATTGACTTTAAAACCAGCAATTGTTACAATTCATTTTGTAAAGGGGAAAACCCCTTATGTAAAACGTAAACGGGGAGAACCCCAAAAATTTAAAAGGAGGACAACAAAATGAAGAAAAAATTAGCTTTATTATTGGCTGCGATCATGACTGTTGCAATGGTTCCCATGACAGCATTCGCATCCACAAAGTTAACAGCTGTTGACGAAATCTCAACATCAGCTGGTGATGAGCATCCTTTTACATCAAGAGTTGAACTTTCAAAGAACGACGACCAGGTTGATGTTGAAGGTAAAGTTGTAAGTGGAAAGTATGGCGACAGAGCCGTATTTGAGGTTATTCTCAAACTTACAAACGGTAAGTTCGCTAAAAATGAGAAAACAGATGAGTATGTAATGGAAGAAGCTACATACGGTAAAAACGGTGTTTGGGCAGTTGATGTTAAAAATGACACAACAGCTTATGTTACATTAGATGCAGCTGTTTTCAACGGAGACCAGGCTGGTGAAGAAGCTTGTGTACTTGACATTGAAGCTTATGCAGTAGAAACAGGCGATGTAGTTGCTGCATTTACATCAAACGTTACACAGTTCAAGAAAGCATCAGAAGTAATTGCTACAGCTTACGATAATGAAGTTGCTATCGAAATCGAAGGCGTTAGAACATTCGTTGAAGATGCAACAAAAGATCAGGATACTCTTAAAGATATCACAATCAACGGTCTTGTAAACGATGCTATTGACGGAAACAAAGAAATCACACTTAAGCTTAGCGGAAACTTTGAGTTCGTAACAAGCACAATTGAAGAGTCAGATTTCTCATTCCTTAACAGCGACGCTAAAGTTAAAATCACAGATAAAGACAAAGATACAATCAAGTTTACAATCAGCGGTCTTGAAGACAAGCAGTTAACAAAGCTTACAATTTCAGGTATCGACATCAAAACAACAAAGAAATGTAACGCAGGCGACAAAGCTACAATCACAGTATCAAGCAAGAGCTTTGACTCAGTTAAACTTGAAGCTGCAAGAATGGTAGAAGAAGCTGTTACATACACAGTTGAAGATGAAGAAGTTCCTACAATCTGGGCTGGTAAAAACTACGCTAAGGATTCAGAAGACGATACAAATACTCTTGAAGTAGCTATCGAAGAAAACACAGGCGATATCCTTAACACATCAAGAAAAGCTACATTCACATTCCCTGAAGGAATCGAAGTAGTTGACGCTGAATTTGACGGTGTTAAACAGGGTACATTTAAGTACGAAATCGATGAAAATGTTGTAACAATCTGGAACTACGGTGAAAAAGCAGAGTCTGACGAAACAGATATGCAGGTTAAGTTCCTTCTTAACGCAGCTCCTACATTCAGCGGCGACGTTAAGGTAACACTTGGTGGAGAATTTGACGATGTAGAACTTAAGGTTGCTACAGTTAAGGCTCCTTACACAGTAGAAGCTAAGACAACAGAAGTACTTATCGACTACAGATATGTTCCTGTAAACGAAATCGTTATCACAGAGGCTGAAGAAGGTCTCCTTGAAGACGGCGACGTAATCGCATTACAGGTAGAAAAGATGGACTTTGAAGATGCAGGTTCATACGAAGTAACAACAGGTGACCTTGATGTTGATGTAACAATCAACGATGGTAAGAACGATGTTGCTCAGCTTGAAGTTGAAGTTAAAGATGAATCAACAGAAGCATCAACAGTAACAATCAGCGGACTTGAACTTTACCTTGACAGAACTCTCCCTGTAGGCGGATACGCTCTCCAGAACGTAAAGGCTGACAACATCCTTTGGGAGAACTCAACAGACAAGAAGGGTGAAGATGACAAAGATTCTTATGAATACGTTCCTGAAGCAAACCAGGCTTCAAACGGTCTCTTCAAGTACAAAGAAGTAACATGCAACGACAAGTATGTTGAAGTAGTAACAAGCGGTAGAGATAACGACGATTCTACAACAAACAGAAAGATCGTTATCACAATCGGCGCTACAACAATGGCTGTAGGTACACAGACAATCACACTTGACACACCTGCATACATCAATGCTGAAAACTATACAGAACTTCCTTTAAGAGCTGTATCAGAAGCATTCGGCGCAACAGTAGGTTGGGATGATCCTTCAAACACAGTAACAATCATGATGGGACAGAGAATTGTTTCTATGACAATCGGTTCAAAGACAATGTACATCAACGGTACACCTGTTCAGATGAACACAGCTCCCGAAATCACAAACGAAAGAACATTCGTACCTGTAAGAGACCTTGCTAACGCTCTTGGTATCAGCAAGATCGACTGGAACGAAGCTTCTCAGACAGTTACATTAAACTAAGAGAATAGTTCGATTTTTCAGACCTCCGAGTAATCGGAGGTCTTTTTCGTTTCTCCAATATATGTTTATTTAATTATTCGTCAAAATCTGATATACTCATTACGAGGTGATGTTATGAAATATAGATATGGTATTATGGCTGCGGCTTTGCTCGCCGTTTCAGCCAATGCGGTTCCGTTTTGCGCTTATGCCAATGAGGCGGTAATTGACAACAAGGATACCGAAGCCGACGATATAGTAATAAAAGAGGCGGAAGCAGGTCTGTTTGAGGAGGGCCGTATGTTGGTACTCCAAATCGAAAAAATAGATACAAACGGCGATGTAACATGCTATGTGGAAAAAGGCGACATCGAAGTTTCGGCAGAACTGACGGACAAAGACGGTTTATTGGGTATGTTCAAGGATAAACCGAACTATTCCGATGTTAAAAAATCAGCTTCGGACGATTGCTCTTATTTAGTTATTACGGTTGAGGACGAATCGACAGAGGCTTCCGAAATTGTAGTCAGCGGAATTAAGTTATACCTCGACAGAACTATGCCAAACGGCAGCTATGCCCTTAAAAATGTATATTCGGACAGCGGTTTGTGGGAGAATACATCTACCGATAAAGACGAGTATGACAAAAACGGCGTTTTCAAATATGAGCCTGTGGTTGTGGACTCCGAATATGTACAGGTTGTAACGTCTCCGAGGGATAAGGACGATTCAACGCTCAACAGAAAGATAGACATAGGTATCGGAAAAGACAAAATCTCAGCAGGAGAAGATACGGTCATTCTTGATGAGCCGGCTTATATAAACAAGGATAATTACGCCATGCTCCCTACAAGGGCAATTTCCGAGGCTCTCGGTGCAATGGTAAACTGGGACGAGGCAAGTAAGTCGGTATCGATATTGAGCGGTTCTCGAATTGTATCAATGAAAATCGGAGAAAAGACGATGTATATAAACGGTACGCCGGTTCCGATGAATACTGCGCCCGAAATCAAAAACTCCAGAACTTTTATACCTGTCAGAGACTTGGCAAATGCTTTGGGCATAAAAAATATAGATTGGTCGGAAGATACATCGACAATAACTCTTAACTGATTATTCCATTTTCCCTCATAATCTGATATACTCAGTATGAGGTGATATTATGAAATTTAAACACAAATTAATGACTGCCGCTTCAACGGCTTTGGTTGCCGCAATGCTTCCGATTAACGCCTTTGCCGCCGTTCAGGTTGATATTTACGGCGATAGACGTGTATACGGCAAAAATACTCCGTTTGATACTTATGTGGAGTTGGAGTCAACGGGTTACGGACTTATCAACAATACTGCGACAATCAAACTTACTTTGGAAAACGGAAAATTTGTAACTGACAGTTCGGGAAATTATCTTCCCGTGTATATCACCGATTCAAAAACGGATTTGGAAAGGGACGATATAGCCGACGGATTGGAAAGCGGCTCTCTGGAGGGCTTTGGTATTGTTCCGTCCGATGAGGATTATGTAAAGATTACGTTGCCCGAAAAAATGATAGACGGTTATGCGCAGATAATGTTTACGGCAACGGCAAAAGAATACGGAGATGTAACGCTTTCCCTAAGCGATAACAGGGATATAAATTATATAGTTCAGAGAGACGATAAATCTGACGAAGAGAAAAATACTGCCGAACAGGTTCAGCCTACCAAAGTAGTTATACCGATAGGCTCTCAAGTAATATATATCGGTGATGAAACATATAAACTTGACGTTCCGCCATATATAACTAATGACGTTACAAAGTTACCGCTCAGAGCAATATCGGATATATTTAAAGCCGATATATATTGGAACGGCGCCGAAAAATCAATAGATATAGAAGTCGGAGAAGATAAAATACATATGGCTGTCGGAAACAAAAAAATGTATGTGAACGGGTATGCAGTTCCTCTTTCCGCCGCTCCTGAAATCAGCGACGGCAGAGCATTTGTACCTCTTAGGGATATGGCGCAGATATTCGGAATAGACGATATAAAATGGGACGGCGAAAGTAAAACAGTTTCCTTTGAACTGAAAGATTACAGCGGACACAGCTATTTAATATATGACAATTACAAAAGGTTATAAAGCGGAAATGCCCTTGCTAAATAAGCAGGGGTATTTTTTTGTCCACAGTTTTTTTATAATTAATTCCCGTTTTGCAGACAACATTAAATTAGATGATTAAATTAAAACAAGTGTATAAACAAAATACAATTTACTACAAAAAAAGACCTCCGATTACTCGGAGGTCTGAAAA
>ERZ773109.1706-NODE-1706-length-12540-cov-4.213937_pt1 | contig 12540 bp, 10 predicted proteins | sample MGYA00580569_ERZ773109 | MGnify/ENA primary metagenome ERZ773109 (study PRJEB29015, sample SAMEA2737852) | human gut metagenome | biome: human gut; feature: human-associated habitat; material: faeces | place: China | collected 2012 ...
TGCGGCTTGTCGGACACACTCCGTGAGTGTCCAAACGTGGCCAAGACACGGAATGTGATGCCAGCCACAGCATGGAAGAAATACGTGAATTTTGCTTCAAAGAATTTGCCGCCGTCTGTTTATTCTGGAACTTTTTGTTCTCTGGTATTCTGATAATATTACTTATCGCCCAAAAGCTCTATGCTTATTGCGGCGATTCCCTTCTCTGACGCTTTGTTATCTATTCCGCTTCGCAGCATGCAAGCAGCTCTAATATTTCCTCTCTCGTCTGCAGGCCGATCGCTTTTTTCTTAAAAATGCCGTACTGCATCACAACGAGCATCGGAATGCTCATCACCTGATACTTTAACGCAAGCGCCGCCTGCTCGTCCACATTGACGCTTCCGAACTTCACCTTTCCGGCAAGTTCCTCGGACAGCGCCTCAAATACCGGCGACTGCATTTTACACGGTCCGCACCACTCTGCCCAGAAATCCAGAATGACCGGCACCTTTGCCGCCAGCACCTCGTCCTCAAAATTTTCATTTGTAATCGTAACAACTGCCATATTCTGCTTCCTTTCTGTGCATTCCGCCGGCACTGTTTTCTGCCGGCAGCTGCTCTGACACACGCTCTATTCCCTGCCGAACTCCGAGAGTACCAGACCTTCGTTCCGGTCTAATACCATGCCGACACTCCATGCATTGACAAACAGTAACAGCGGCCTGCCCTTCAGATCCTGAATCTTCTTCATATCCGAGGTTCCGACCAGCTTATCCATATCGATGTCCTCATTCTCAATCCACCGGATATGCTCATACGGAAGCGTATCCATGCGGATTTCAACATTGTACTCATTCTCGAGGCGGTATTTCAACACATCGAACTGCAGTACACCGACCACGCCGACGATGACCTCCTCCATTCCCATATTGTACTCCTGGAAAATCTGGATCGCACCTTCCTGCGCAATCTGCTGCATACCCTTCATGAACTGCTTGCGCTTCATCGTATCCACCTGCCGCACTCTCGCAAAATGCTCCGGTGCGAACGTCGGGATTCCCTCGAATTTGAACGGCTTCGCTGTGGTGAGTGTATCTCCGATGGAAAAAATACCCGGATCAAACACACCGATGATGTCTCCCGCATACGCCTCGTCCACGATATGACGCTCCTGCGCCATCATCTGCTGCGGCTGCGAAAGCTTGATCTTTTTATTGCCGCCCTGCACATGTGTCACTTCCATGCCGGCGGTAAACTTGCCCGAGCAGATGCGCATAAACGCAATTCGGTCACGGTGTGCCTTGTTCATGTTTGCCTGAATCTTGAATACAAACGCAGAGAAATCCTCACCAAACGGATCAACTTCTCCGATACCCGCCTTGCGCGGCAACGGCGAGTAAGTCATCTTTAAGAAATGCTGCAAAAAAGTCTCCACACCGAAATTCGTCAATGCCGAACCGAAAAATACCGGGGAAAGCTCTCCCTTCGTCACAAGTTCCTGATCAAACTCCGCGCTCGCTCCGTCCAGAAGCTCGATCTCCTCCATCAGCTTATCATACGCATCCTGTCCGATCTCTGCAATCAGCGCCGAATCGTCCACGGAAATATGCTTCTCCGTACCTTCCTTGGTTCCCTTTAATGTATCGGAAAACGTCATAATCTCTCTTGTGTTGCGGTCATAGACACCCTTAAAATTCTTACCGGAACCGATCGGCCAGTTGATCGGGCAGGTCGCAATGCCAAGCTCCTTCTCGATCTCATCAAGAAGATCAAACGTGTCGTTCGCATCGCGGTCCATCTTGTTGATGAATGTAAAAATCGGAATATGGCGCATCACACAGACCTTGAACAGCTTTCTGGTCTGCGCCTCGACACCCTTGGAACCGTCGATTACCATGACGGCAGAATCCGCCGCCATCAAGGTACGGTAAGTATCCTCCGAGAAGTCCTGATGTCCCGGTGTATCAAGAATATTGATGCAGTAACCTCCGTAATTGAACTGCAGTACCGATGACGTGACGGAAATACCTCTCTCCTTCTCAATCTCCATCCAGTCGGACACTGCATGACGCGCCGTTGCTTTTCCCTTGACGGAACCCGCCAGATTGATTGCTCCTCCATAGAGCAGGAACTTCTCCGTCAGCGTCGTCTTACCGGCATCCGGGTGGGAAATAATTGCAAACGTACGTCTCTTTTCAATCTCTTTTCTTAAATCAGCCAAACTATCTATCCTCCAAAAAACAAATCACTTCAAAAATGCCAACGCAGCAAAGCCGAAACTTTGCATACGTTGGCACTATAACATAATTTCATGAAAAATGCAAAAACTTCTCTTCCGAAGATCTGTACTATTTCTTAAATACCGGAATCGCCTCGCCCGCGCACTCCGGAGTGAGATCAAAGTAGGACAGAATTGTCGCTGCAATGTCAGAAAAGCTCTTTCTTGTTCCGAAATTCTCCCCTGCCCGCACCGGTGCTCCGTACATCACAAGCGGCGTATACTCTCTGGAATGATCCGTGGACGGTGTACTCGGATCGCAGCCGTGATCTGCCGTAATCATCAGCACATCCTCCTCGCCCATCGCTGCTAAAAGCTCCGGCAGGCGCTCATCGAAGTACGTCAGTGCTTTTGCGTAGCCTTCGACATCATTGCGGTGTCCGTAGAGCATGTCGTAATCCACCAGATTCGTAAAGCACAGTCCGTTAAAATCCTTCTTCATATAATCAAGCGTCTTGTTGATGCCGTCCTCATTTCCGGTCGTGCGGACATACTCCGTGATGCCCTTCTCCGCGAAAATATCGATGATCTTACCGACAGAAAGCACGTCAAAACCGGCTCCCGAGAGCTGGTCTAACATCGTCACTTTCGGCGGCTGTAAGGAAAAATCATGTCTGCGGGTCGTGCGGGTGAAGTTCCCCGGCGTTCCGGTGAACGGTCTTGCGATCACGCGGCCGACACCGTGCTCTCCACGCAGCATATCTCTCGCGATCTGGCAGTATTCATACAGCTTCTCCACCGGAACGATGTCCTCATGTGCAGCTACCTGGAACACGGAATCCGCTGATGTATACACGATCAGATCTCCGGTCTTAAGATGCTCCTCCCCGTAGTCGCGGATGACGTCCGTACCGGAATACGGCTTGTTGCAGAGCACGCCCCTCCCTGTCTTTTTGGAAAATTCCTCAATAATCTCCTGCGGGAAACCGTTCGGGTAGGTCGGCAGCGGCTTTGGTGAGATGACGCCTGCAATCTCCCAGTGGCCGATCGTCGTATCTTTTCCCTTTGACACTTCCGTCATGCGGGCAACCGCTCCGGTAGGAGCTGCCTCCTTTTCCCCGATCTCCACGCCGTCGATATTAAAAAAGCCAAGCTTTCTCATGTTCGGCATGGAAAAATAAGGGCTGGTGGAAGCGGCTTTGATGGTGTTGCTTCCCGCATCCCCGTAATCTGCAGCATCCGGCATCTCGCCAATCCCCACGCTGTCCAATACAATCAAAAATACTCTCTTCATCCTATCTATCTCCCTTCCTCAAAAACTGCATGATCACATCATAGTTCTCCGCCTGATGTGGAAACGTGCACTTCATGCAGGACTTGATCTGTACTTCACTTCCATCCTCCCGTCTGCTCTTAATATACTCTGGCTTTCCCGGACAATGACGTCTCTCATAGAGCGGACAATAACAGAACAGGCAGTTCATCTCCTCAATGCCCTCATGGCACGGATAATACTGACATTCCCGGTTGGAAAAAAAGCGATATGAATTCTCTATCATTATACCACCTCTCCCTCATCTTTGACAATAAGCGTCGTAAGATAGCTTCCGTTCTCCTCGAGCGCCTCCGCTCCCAGGCGGATCCGCTCGTCCGCCATCCCGCAGTTCTCCACGCAGTAGACGGACAGTTTCTTCTCCTTCTGCTGTTCTTCCAACAGCGCTTTCAGCCGCGCGAGGCTTTTTCCGGATTTCATGTACACCCGGGTGCCGGAAAGCGCCATCGTCTCCTCCATCTCGTACGATCCCGGAATCACATGGATCTCATCCCGGTTATCCCCGAGCGATATTCCAAGACTCGCCGCAGCCGCGCAAAAGGACGGCACGCCGCTTATCATTTTAACATTCCCGCCCCACGCCGCGACCCTGCGGTGGATATAACCGTATGTGGAATAGACGGACGGATCTCCGATCGTTAAAAATGCCACAATCTTTCCTTCGGTAAGATAAGAAACAATCCGCGCAAAAATCTCCTCGTGCGCCCTGCGCAGCTTTTCTTTTTCCTTTGTCATCGGAAACGGCAGGCAGACAAGTTCCTTTTTCTCAATCCCGGGGTACGCCTGCCTTGCGATCTGATACGCATGACATTCCGCCGCAGCCGCCGCCGGAAGCACGATAAGATCGCTCTCCTCCATGCAGCGGAGCGCCTTTACGGTCACCAGCTCTGGATCGCCGGGACCCACGCCGATCCCGTAGAGGGTTCCCATGCAGCGCCGCAGATGTCTGAAATAGCACTCTCTCACCGGCTCATACTCTCCAATCCCCTTCAACAGGCAGACCGGTTCATATCCCGCCTCGCGGAGTGCGGCAGCAAAGGAATCCTCCTCTCCTGCCATATCATGATTGGCATGATCTCCCGCAACCAGCATAAACGGCGCCACAAGCACACGTCCGCTCTTATGCCTTGAGACCTTCATCCTCCCGATCACATCGTCAATCGTAACGCTTCCCTCCACGGTCGCCACATAGACGTCGTTCTCTGTCACCTGTGCAAGCACACATTCCAGACGCTCGTAGCTCTCATCCGCCGCATGCTCACTTCCATGACCCATAAAAATCACCGGCGAAGATCCCGCCTCCGCCGCCACCGATTCCCAGAGAGCCTCCGCCGTTCTCTGATAATCCTCCGGTGTCTTAAGCAGCGCATCCGCAATCCGAACGTCCTCAAACCACGGTGCACAGTCTGTTACCTCCTGCTTCATCCGACGGTTCTCAATCCCGTCAATGATGTGGGTCGGAAATACGATCACACGCCGCACCCCGGCATCGCGCATCCGGCAAAGCGCCTGCCTCACATCATCTTTCGCGATGCCGTCCCGCTCTCTTAACACCTTCCTCACAGTGCTGCTGGAATACGCCTCCTCCACCAGATAATGCGGATACTGCTCTCTGACAAGCGCCACCATCTGATCGATATTCTTTTCTCTTGTCTCCTGATAAGTCGTTCCAAAGCTCACGACCAATATGCCACGCTCCATCGCGCATCTCTCTTTCTCTGCCGCCGGTACACATGCCCTTCCCGATGCATTCACCGTTCCGGCACACCTACTGTCTCCAAATTCACACGCCGTCTCCTGCAGTCAACCGCCATTTCAAGTTCCTTCCAAATGATGCAGCGCCTCTGCGGGGATCAGCTTTCCGAGTGTTTTTGCATACTCGCGCAGCGCGCGGTTCGCTTCGTTGTAAGGTCCAAAGGTTTCCGCACAACAGACACACGTCTCACACGTCTTTATCCACGACCTCGCCTCCGCGATCTCCTCCTCTGTGACCGGGAAAAACGGCTTCACGGAAACCACCCGGCTTGCCGCGGCACACGAATCCTGATATTCCACATCATTTTCCATCAGAATTCCCGCCGCAAACGGCACATTTTTCCGCTGTAAGGCATGATAGACCGGTATGCCGCTACCCGCACCGCCGATCACAAAGATCTTTGGCCGGCTTTTATTTCCGCGCAGATACACGGCGCCTGTCCGTGGATCAAAACACTCTGTATCTACCCCGTATAATTTTTGAATATAATCGCCCGAAAATACTTCCTCAGGCGTCCCTGTTTTTCCGATGTGGTCTCCCTCCACGCAGGCGATCACATCCGATACCTTTAACGCCAGATCCAGTTCGTGGAGCGACATGACAACCGCCATATTTCTTTCTGCCGCGAGTCTTCGGATACTGGATAAAATGTCGATCTTGTAGCGCATGTCCAGGTACGAAGTCGGTTCGTCCAGAATCAGAATCCGCGGCTCCTGGCAGATGGCGCGCGCTAACATCACCCGCTGTCTCTGTCCGTCGCTGATCTGTGAAAAATTCCGGTCCGCGGTGTCCCCGGCATGCACCAGCTGCATGGCGTCATCCACAAGCTTCCAGTCTTCTGCTGAGAGAATCCCGAGCCTTCCGGTATACGGATACCTGCCGGTCGCAACCACCTCACGGCAGGTCATAAATTCCGGATGAAGCCGCTCCGTCATCACCATCGCAAGCGTCCGTGCAACTTCCTCTTCCCGCATCCGGCTCATGGATGTCCCCTCCAGAAAGATCGTTCCTCCAAGCTCTGCAAGCTGTCTGGTCACAGTTTTTAATATCGTGGATTTGCCCGCACCGTTCGGTCCGATCAGCGTCAGGACATTTCCCGGACTTACATGCAGTGAAATATGGTTAAGCAGAGGTTTTCTGCCGTCCCCTGCCGCCACATCCTCAAGCCTGATTCCAGACTCTTTTTTCCTCTGTTCCATCACACGTTCCTCCGTTACCTGTCCTCATTCCTGCGCAGCATCATCACAATCACTACCGGCACCAGAAATACGGCTGTCACCGAACTGATCGAAAGCTCCGTCGGAGCAAACACCGTCCTCGCAAAGCCGTCGCAAAACAGCGTGATAATTGCCCCGCCCAGAAAACAGCCCGGTATCAGCAAAAGCGGTTTCGCCGTCTTCATCGCCGTCTTCACCAGATGCGGAACCGCAATTCCCACAAAGGAGATCGGTCCGGCAAAGGCCGTCACGCAGGCAGACAGCAGACTCGACAGCAGAATCAGCAATACGCGAAGCAAACGGATCTTAACGCCCATGTTTCTCGCATACGCCTCGCCCATCTGATACGCACCGATCGGTTTTGCCAGAAAAAAGGTCACTCCCATCGTGATTGCCACCACCGCTGTCATCATCCGCACATTCGACCAGGTCATTCCGGAGAGACTGCCCATCGACCAGTTGTGAAGGTTCACAATGTTGGAGTCATCCGCAAACGTCACGCAGAAATCCGTGATTGCCGAACAGATATAGCCGATCATAATGCCGCATACCACAAGCATGGACATTTTTTTTACCCGGCAGGAAATTAAGAGCACGAACCCCATCGCAAGCATCGATCCGGCAAACGCCGCCACAATCATGCCGAGCGAACTGATCGTCCTGCCCATTTCCAGAAGGGTGATCATCGTCAGCGCAACCACAAGCTTCGCCCCGGATGAGATGCCAAGCACATAGGGACCCGCAATCGGATTCTGAAAAAATGACTGCAGCAGAAATCCCGCAACTGAGAGCGCTCCCCCCAGAATAACTGCCGCACAGATCCGGGGCAGGCGGATCTCCCAGACAATCTGCCGCGCCGTCTCATCCGCCGTGCTGCCAAAGCGGTGCAGCAGAATGTCCGCAATCTCACTTCCCGTCATCTTGACACTTCCGGAACCGATATTAAAGAAAAACAACCCGCCAAGCAGCAGGATCATCGCGCCAAAGGCTATCACATACCGTTTCATTCTTACCTCACGTGTTTTAAAAACCGATAATTCTCGTCTGTCTCATCCGCAAGCACCTTGTGCAGATCCTCAATGAAATCGCAGGTTCCCGTCGATTCCTGAAAGAAATTGCTTCCGGTACAGTATACATTTCCCTCTTTTACTGCCTTAAAATCAGAAAACAGTGTGCTCTTTGCCAGAAGTTCATCGACACTGTAAAGCTCCCCCTCGATCGTACTGTTGTAGATGAGGATGTCGGCGTCCTTCGCTGCCGCATAAAAATCCTCCATCTGCATGTTCATCGTGGACAGGGCATTCTCCTCCGCCGAAAGACGGTCGTTTAGGACGTAGGTACCGCCGGCGAGCCCGATCATCTGCGCAATATAGTCATTCGGCTTGCGGACATTGACCGCTCCGTTCGCCGTGATATAAAAAAAGGCCACCGTGCGGCCTGTATCTTCCTTTTCCATGATTGGTTCTATTTTTTTAAGCTGTTCTTCATAAAATGCATCGGCTTCCTGTTCTTTTCCATACAAAAGACCATATAACCGGATCCACTCCAGTCTTCCGAGCGGATGCTCTTCATAGCTGGAACGTTCCACCATGACCGGTATGCCAAGGCTTTCCAGCTTTTCTTTTACCTCCGGATTATGTCCGATCATTGTGTTCTCCAGTGCAAAGTTGCACCCTTCCTTTAATATCAGTTCATAGTCCGGTTCATTATATTTTCCTGCGTACAGCATGCTACCGCTTTTCATGGCAGATGCCGCTTCTTCTATATACCAGTCAGACTCTTTCACTCCCGTAAGCCGGACGTCGGAAAGCGCTCCGATCTCACGGATCATATCCATCACCGAGGAGGACACCAGATAGGTGTGATCCAGCGGCTGTTTTAACACAACCACATCCTCCGGCACATGTTCCGGTACCGGAACATTCTCCGGCACCAGCAAAAACCGGCTGTCAGCGATCGTAATCAGATCATACTTCCCGTACTGCTCCACCTGGTACTGCGTGGCATAAGAAAGATCCCACTGCCCCGTCTTCGTCAGTTCCGAAAAGTCCGTCTCTTTTAACGTAAATGACAGCGTGTACTCAATCTCATGCGGCACGCTCATCGCCGTCGTATCTCCGATCACAGAGATCTCACACGGCAGTTTTTCAAGCGGGATCGTAAACGTCGAGTTCTCTCCTGCTTCCGCCTCATTGTAATAGGTCTCATCCTCTACCATCATGTAATCATAATACGGGCTGCTCCACACAATGGTGGCATATATTTTGCCACCCTCCACCGTAAGCGCCGCCGGTGAGTCCACCGTCGCCCTGCCGCTGCCGCCGGTGAGCGTGACGTCCGCCTGATAGGTTCCGTCCGCCAGTTTTTCACTCTGCGGCGTGTGGCACGCTGTGAGAAAACAGATTACAGACAGCAGACATACGATCAGTTCTGTTACTTTCTTTTTCATCTCTTACTCCGCAACCGGGTCGGATACACTCACCTTGTGATCGTACCACACACCCTTGGTTCCAATAATTGCCAGATCAAATTCCTGATCCAGTGCTTCCACCGGAATATCGAATCCGTACACTTCCTCGGATGTTCCGTCACTGTAGGTTACGGTATCCTTCGTCGGCTCAAGCAGCTTGGCTCCGCTCTTCTGCGCGTCCTCGGCGGTTCCCGGATACAGATTCACAATACTCTGTGACACAAGACTTACGTGAATGGTCATCTTGCCATCCTTGACGGTAAGCGTGCCGCGTCCGTCACATGCCTCATTGACATGGAACATACTGCTGTCAGTGTCGAAGACGGCACTGTACGTGCCGTCCTCCAGATCTCCTGCTGTGGTTGCTGCTGCAGTATCTACGCTGCCGAGCGAATCGATCGCATCCTGTGTATGGGATACATACAGCTGCTCGATCGTATCGATTCTTCCCAGACCTGCAATCTGGCATGTGACGCTCTCAAAAGATCCGTCTGCCTCAAACATGCTCTTCCAGGAATCATCATCCTCCCCTGCCATATCGTTGTTGGCATGATCTCCTGCCACTACCATGAGCGGTCTTAACACCACTTTCGTGTAACCAGCTTCCTTGACTGCCGCAATCACTGCCTCGCATGCAGTCTCTTCCGGCTCCCCTTCTACGGTGCCGATGAAGACATTCGCGTAGTTTAAGTCCTTCATCACACTTGCCATCTGGCTGTAGCTTACCTTCGCGGTATGAGCGGTTCCATGTCCCATGAATACGAATGCGGTACCATCCTCTGCTGCCGCATCCAGGGAGTCATAACCTGCCTCTGCAACTGCCTCTGCCGTGATCGCCTTTGCAACGGCTTCCTTATCGTCATTGATCACGGTTGCATCTGTGCCAACCTCACCAAGGAGCGGTTCTGCAACTGCAACGGATGTAAACTGATCGCGGTACTTCTCCACCGCTTCCATCAGCTCGTCATACTCTGCGCCATGCATCAGATGTGTCGGCTGAATCACAAGATTCTTCACCCCATTTGCCACCGCGCGGTCTAACGCCTGGTCTACATTGTCGATCTTCTCATCGTCTCTCGCCTGTACATGATTGATGATAATCTGTGCGGTAAACGCTCTTCTTACCGACCAGTCCGGATAAGCCTCCGCGATTGCTTTTTCCACGCCTCCGATATCCTCAGTACGGCTGTCATTGAAAGATGTTCCGAAACTTACGACAAGGATCTCATTCTCACCGATCTCATCCTCATTTAACGGATCGTCCTTGGAAGCGTCTCCGGTATCTCTTCCGAAATAATCCGGATCTGCGTTCTCACCTTCGACAAGTTCCTTCTGTGCGTCAGTCAATGCATCCCATGCCGCCTTTGCCTCTGCACACTGCGCATCGGTCTCATCCGTGCGCTCCTGCACGTAGATTGCATCGATCAGCGCAGCAACATGATCTGCCGCATCCTGATCGGATACTGTCTCTGTCCCGGTCTCCGCAACAGCCTCTGTCTGTGCTGTCTGCACGTTCTCCTCTGTGGTTGTCTCTGTCTTACTGCCGCATCCACCGATCATGCCAGCTGCAAGTGTCAGGCTTAGTAAGAGTGCCAGTGTCTTTTTTTTCATAATTCCTCCTGCTGATGATTGTATATTTTCCATAAAACAACAGAAAGAAACTCCGCTCTATGAAACATAGAAACGGAGCAGCTGATCAACACACAAAAGTACGACCAATTACTCGTGATCCGGAATCTCTTCCTGTACTATCATAACTGGCAGGTTTCCTGGCTGATAGATCCTCATGCAGCTACTTACCTTCCCGGCGCATGCGCGCCAGTGGCGTAAAGCTTTCGTATCTGCACTCCCTAATCACAGTGACGAGATCGTACAGGATTCCCACCTGTTTCCCTTTTAACCGGTACAAAGGCTCATCTGTACATCTTCTGCACATACCTTTGCACCGGCACCAGTTACTTTTTTATGAAATTAAAAACATATTACCATTGCATGTTTATTTTTTCAAGTAGATTCTGTCCGCCGCCTTTTTCAGGAAACGGTACGCGTATTCCGGATTGGAGTAATAATATAGATGCGGGAATCCCATCCATTGCGACGGACTCTCATGAACGCACTCCCACGATCTTCCGTTTACCGGCTTTTTGGCCACCGCACCCACGCCGTTGTCCGTGCTGTCATAATAGTGAAACTCATGCCCCGCAATCTGTGCGCCCGCCGGAAGGAAGTTCTCCTCCTTTTCCGTAAGCATCACATAGCCGAAGCGCACCAGTTTCCCGGTATTTATAGCCGACGCCGGAATCACTCCCGCCATCGGATAGCACACTCCCTCATCGTCACAGAGCGTCTCATGCAGATAGAGGAATCCGCCACACTCCGCGATCGTCGGCAGACCGTCCGCCACCGCGTCGTGCACCGCTTTTCGCATTGGGATATTTTTCGACAGCGCTTTTGCATGCAGTTCCGGATATCCGCCGCCTAAGATCAGTCCTGCAATCCCCTCCGGCAGGCTCTCATCCTGTAACGGAGAGAACGGCACCAGCTCGGCTCCCGCCTCCCGCAGTAGCTGCAGATTGTCCTCATAGTAAAAACCAAACGCCGCGTCTCTTGCAATTCCGATTCTTACATCCGCAATCTTTTTTTTCGGCACCGGATCTGTCTCCAGCGCTTCTGCGGATGCGGCAATCGCAAGAAGCTTCCCGCAGTCAAGCGTTTTTCCGAGCGTATCCGCCACCGTCTGAATCTGCTTTTTCACATCCGCAATCTCTTCGGGCATCACAAGTCCTAAATGTCTGCTGTCCCAGTGCAGTTCCTTTAACTTCGGCAGACACCCCAGCACTGGCAGCGACAGCTCGCGCTCTATTTCGGGACGGATTGTCTCACAGAATGTCACCGATGTCTGATTTAAGATCACGCCCCGGATCAGATGATGCCGGTCATAGTCCAGAAAGCCCCTTATGACCGGCAGAATGGAACGCCCCATTCCATGTGCGTTCACCACCAGAATCACAGGCGTCTTCGTCACCTCTGCCAGATGGTAGGACGATCCCTCCTTGCGGATTCCACCGAGGCCGTCGTAAAGTCCCATCACGCCCTCCATCACCGCAAGGTCTGCGCCCTCTGCCGCGCGCGCAAAAAGGCTTTTCGTCAGTCTCTCCCCAGTGAAAAAAGTGTCCAGATTCCGGGAAGGGACGCCGAGCACCGTCCGATGGAACATCGGATCGATATAGTCCGGCCCGCACTTGATGGCACTGACGCTTTTTCCTTCCTGTGAAAAAAGCATCATCAGCGCACAGGAAAGAAGCGTCTTGCCGCTCCCGCTTCCCGCCGCCGCAATCATGATTCTGGGAATGTTCATCTTACCTCTCCTCCCGTCTGTCCGGTTTTTGTTCTTCCCCCTCGCCGTTCTCCGACAGGGAAAACGAGATCACATAGATCGGATTCTCCGCCTGCATCAGATGATGGGAACCTGCTTTTTTTGCGCGGCTGACCGCAATCTGTGTGATCTCTTCCTCACAGATCAAAAGCTCCTTCCACAGTGCCACAACCTCGGCGACCGTCTCA
>ERZ773109.1741-NODE-1741-length-12397-cov-26.845568_pt1 | contig 12397 bp, 9 predicted proteins | sample MGYA00580569_ERZ773109 | MGnify/ENA primary metagenome ERZ773109 (study PRJEB29015, sample SAMEA2737852) | human gut metagenome | biome: human gut; feature: human-associated habitat; material: faeces | place: China | collected 2012 ...
CAAACGGGCGTTTTGCCGTAGTAGCGAAAACATTGCTTGATGCACTGAAAGAAATTCCGGAACAACCGTTGACATTCTACGTCAACACGGACAATTATGAAATCACCGTGCAGTATCAGAACGGAAAATATAGTCTGATGGGACAGAATGCTGACGAATTTCCGCAGTCGGCTGTGTTGGGCGAAAATGCAGTCCGCGTGGAGATGGAAGCAGGTGTACTGCTGGGTGGCATCAACCGTTCGGTATTCGCAACTGCCGATGACGAGCTCCGTCCGGTAATGAACGGTATATATTTCGATATTACAACAGAAGACATCACGATGGTGGCATCGGACGGTCATAAGCTGGTACGTTGCAAAACGCTGGCTGCCAAAGGAAACGAACGTGCCGCGTTCATCCTTCCGAAGAAGCCCGCTACATTGCTGAAAAACCTGCTTCCGAAAGAACAGGGAACAGTAACCATCGAATTTGACGAACGCAACGCTGTGTTTATGCTGGAAAGCTACCGCATGGTCTGCCGCCTGATCGAAGGACGCTATCCGAACTACAACTCGGTAATTCCGCAGAACAACCCTCATAAAGTGACTGTAGACCGTCAGCAACTGATCGGAGCTTTGCGCCGTGTGTCTATCTTTTCTTCACAGGCAAGCAGTTTGATCAAGCTGCGTATGCAGGAAAATCAGATTGTGATTTCCGCACAGGACATCGATTTCTCCACTTCTGCCGAAGAAACACAAGTTTGCCAATATTCGGGTGCCGCTATGAGCATCGGATTCAAGTCTACTTTCCTCATCGATATCCTGAACAATATTTCGGCCGATGAAGTGGTAATCGAGCTTGCCGACCCGTCGCGTGCCGGAGTCATTGTGCCGGTAGAACAGGAAGAAAATGAAGACTTGCTGATGCTGCTGATGCCGATGATGCTGAACGATTAATTAATTATTTAATGGATAATTGAGAATGGATAATGGATAATGAGCTGCGCTGTCAGTGGTCAGGAATTATCCATTTTTTATGTTTCCTATCCATTATCAATTCTCCATTATCCATTATCCATTAAAGAAAGAAATGAAATTAAATTTGAAAAACCCGATTGTGTTCTTCGATCTGGAGACAACGGGAACCAATATCAACACAGACCGGATCGTTGAAATTTGCTATCTGAAAGTATATCCTAACGGGAATGAGGAAACGAAAACAATGCGTATCAATCCCGAAATGCATATTCCTGAAGCTTCTTCTGCCGTACATGGCATTTATGACGCCGATGTAGCGGACTGCCCGACTTTCAAGGAGGTGGCAAAGAATGTGGCCCGTGACATTGAAGGCTGCGATTTGGCAGGATTCAACTCTAACCGCTTCGATATTCCGGTATTGGCAGAGGAATTTCTTCGTGCCGGTGTAGATATCGATATGACGAAGCGCAAGTTTGTCGATGTACAGGTGATTTTCCACAAGATGGAGCAACGTACCCTTTCGGCTGCCTATAAGTTCTATTGCGAAAAGAGTCTGGAAGACGCCCATACGGCCGAGGCCGATACACGTGCCACTTATGAGGTGCTGAAAGCACAGCTCGACCGCTATCCGGATCTTCAGAACGACATCGCCTTCCTGGCAGAATATTCAAGTTTTACTAAGAATGTGGACTTTGCCGGACGGATGGTGTATGACGACAATGGTGTGGAAGTATTTAATTTCGGAAAATATAAAGGAATGTCTGTAGCCGAGGTGCTGAAGAAAGACCCCGGATACTACAGCTGGATTTTAAACAGTGATTTCACGTTGAATACCAAGGCGGTGCTGACTAAAATCCGTCTGCGTGAAATGAGTAATTTGATTACAAAATAATGCTAAAAGGAAAAAAGATAATTCTTGGAATAACCGGTAGCATCGCTGCTTATAAAGCTTGTTACATTATCCGCGGACTGATAAAGCAGGGAGCGGAAGTGCAGGTAGTCATAACTCCGGCGGGAAAAGAATTTATTACTCCCATCACTCTTTCGGCTTTGACCAGTAAGCCGGTCATCAGCGAGTTCTTTGCCCAACGGGACGGTACGTGGAACAGCCATGTGGACTTGGGTCTGTGGGCGGATGCCATGCTGATCGCACCCGCTACCGCCTCCACCATCGGAAAGATGGCGAACGGGATAGCAGACAATATGCTGATAACCACTTATCTTTCGGCCAAAGCTCCGGTATTCATTGCACCGGCTATGGACCTCGATATGTATGCACATCCTTCTACACAGAAGAATCTGGATATATTGCGTTCCTATGGCAACCGCATCATTGAGCCCGCAACGGGTGAACTTGCCAGCCATCTGGTCGGTAAAGGGCGTATGGAAGAACCGGAAAACATTATCCGAGTGCTGGACGAGTTTTTCTCTGCGAGTGCCGAACTTCAGGGAAGGAAAATTATGATAACTGCCGGACCGACTTACGAAAAGATCGATCCGGTCCGTTTTATCGGCAATTATTCTTCCGGTAAGATGGGATTTGCTTTGGCGGAAGAATGTGCCCGTCGTGGGGCAGAGGTGACATTGATCACCGGACCGGTGCAACTGAAAACGCAGCATTCGCGTATCCACCGGATAGATGTGGAATCTGCTCAGGAAATGTATGAGGCAGCGCAAACCTGTTTCCCGACTTCCGACGTGGGGGTTCTTTGTGCGGCAGTCGCCGATTTCCGCCCGGAAACGGTGGCCGGCAAAAAGATCAAACGGGAGAAGGAAGAAGAACTGACCTTGCATCTTCAGGCTACGCAGGACATTGCTGCAAGTCTGGGAAAGATCAAAGAAGACAATCAACTGTTAGTGGGGTTTGCCCTCGAAACAAATAACGAACAGCAGAATGCCGAAGGAAAGCTCGAACGTAAAAACTTTGACTTTATCGTCCTCAACTCTCTGAATGATGCGGGAGCCGGCTTCCGTCACGATACAAACAAGATTAGCATTATTGATCGCAAAGGTCGCGAGGATTATCCTCTGAAGCCCAAACAGGAAGTAGCGCAAGACATCATCAACCATCTGGTTGCCGTCTTGACTCACTGATCTTTATTTTTTAGGTTTAATTTTTAATTTACAGAAGGTGTTACGTTCACTTTATATTCAGAATTACGCATTGATAGAAAAACTGGATATCGGTTTTGAAACAGGCTTCTCGGTCATCACAGGCGAGACGGGGGCCGGAAAATCGATTATTCTGGGAGCCATCGGTCTGCTGCTCGGACAGCGTGCCGATGTGAAAGCGATTCGTCGTGGAGCTTCTAAATGTATTATCGAAGCACGTTTTGATATCTCGGCTTACGGTATGCGCCCGTTTTTTGAAGAGAACGAACTGGAATACGACGACGAGGAATGTATCCTGCGGCGCGAAGTGCAGGCGTCCGGCAAAAGCCGCGCATTCATTAATGATACGCCTGCTTCGCTGGCACAGGTGAAGGAATTGGGCGAACAACTGATTGATGTACATTCACAGCATCAGAATCTTTTGCTCAATAAAGAAGGTTTCCAGCTGAATGTACTCGATATTCTGGCTCATAACGATGATGCGCTGGAGAAGTATCATTTACTGTATAATGAATGGAAGCTGCTCGACCGTGAACTGTCCGAGCTGACGGCACTTGCCGAGCAAAGCCGGACGGATGAGGACTATCTTCGTTTCCAGCTGGAACAACTGGAGGAAGCTCATCTGGTGGAAGGGGAGCAGAGTGAACTGGAGCAGGAGGCGGAAACTCTGAGTCATGCTGAGGAGATCAAAGCAGGGCTTTACCGCATCGAACAGTCTTTTTTCTCGGACGAAGGCGGACTGCTTTCTTTCCTGAAAGATAATCTGAATACGCTGAATAATCTGAAAAAGGTGTATCAGCCTGCCGGAGAACTGAGCGACCGCATGGAAAGTGCCTACATTGAATTGAAAGATATTTCGCAGGAAGTCTCAGCACAGGGAGAATCCATCGAGTTTAATCCTACCCGTCTGGATGAAGTGAACGATCGTCTGAATCTGATTTACTCCCTGCAACAGAAGCATCGGGTACAGACACTTGAAGAATTGATGGCCTTGGCAGACCAATATCGCACTAAGTTGTCCGAGATCACCTCTTATGATGATCGCATAGCCGAACTGACTGCTCGCAAGGAAGCCCAATACGAACGGGTAAAGAAGCAAGCCGCCGTGCTGACAAAAGCCCGTGCGGCCGCTGCCCGTGAAGTGGAGAAACAACTGGCTGAACGGCTGGTCCCGCTGGGTATGCCCAACGTCCGCTTCCAAGTGGAAATGGGGTTGAAGAAAGAACCGGGCATACAGGGGGAGGATACTGTCAACTTCCTGTTCTCCGCCAACAAGAACGGAACGTTGCAAAGCATATCTTCCGTTGCTTCCGGAGGTGAAATCGCGCGTGTGATGCTTTCTATCAAAGCGATGATCGCCGGTGCGGTGAAATTGCCTACAATTGTATTTGATGAGATCGATACCGGAGTTTCCGGTGAAATAGCCGACCGTATGGCGGATATGATGCAGGAAATGGGGGACTGTAACCGTCAGGTGATCAGTATCACACATCTGCCTCAGATCGCAGCTCGCGGGCGCGCTCATTATAAGGTATATAAGAAGGACAGCGATACGGAAACGAACAGCCATATCCGCCGTCTCACCGATGAAGAACGGGTAGAGGAGATCGCTCACATGCTGAGCGGAGCCACATTGACCGAGGCTGCCCTCAGCAATGCGAAGGCCCTGTTGGCCCGTACTTCATAATCCATAATTCAAAATTTATAATTCAAAATTACAATGACCGATAAAAGTGAAATGATTTTCGGCGTCCGTGCCGTCATAGAGGCCATTCAGGCTGGAAAAGAAATTGATAAGATCCTCGTTAAGAAAGACATTCAAAGTGATCTTTCCAAAGAGCTTTTCGCAGCATTGAAAGGATTGCTGATTCCTGTTCAGCGTGTGCCGGTGGAACGTATCAACCGCATCACACGGAAGAATCATCAGGGTGTGGTTGCCTTCATTTCCTCTGTGACCTATCAGAAGACGGAAGACCTCGTTCCTTTCTTATTCGAGCAAGGCAAGAATCCGTTTTTTGTGATGTTGGATGGCATAACGGATGTGCGTAACTTTGGTGCGATAGCCCGTACCTGCGAATGTGCCGCGGTGGATGCGGTGATTATTCCTGCGCGTGGCAGCGTATCGGTGAATGCCGATGCCATGAAGACTTCCGCAGGTGCGTTGCATACATTGCCTGTCTGCCGTGAACAGAATCTGCGTGCGACTTTGCAGTATCTCAAGGACAGCGGTTTCCGTATCGTTGCCGCTACCGAGAAAGGAGATTATGACTATACGAAAGCCGATTATACGGGACCGATGTGTATCATCATGGGAGCGGAGGACACCGGTGTATCATATGATCATCTGGCTCTCTGTGACGAATGGGTGAAGATACCGATGCTGGGAACCATCGAATCTCTGAATGTTTCCGTAGCTGCCGGTATTTTGATTTATGAAGCTGTGAAACAAAGAAACAACGACTGATATGAAGAAACTTTTAATCTTACCTTTAGCGCTTTTCCTCTTGGTACAGAGCGGTCTGGCGCAAACCCCGAAATGGGTGGAGAAGGCGAAACGTGCTGTTTTCTCAGTAATAACTTATGATAAGAATGACAAGATGCTGAATACCGGAAACGGATTTTTCGTATCCGAAGACGGACTGGCTCTCTCTGACTACAGTCTCTTCAAAGGGGCTGAGCGTGCGGTGATTGTCACAGCCGAAGGCAAGCAAATGCCGGTCAGCCTGATTTTGGGAGCAGATGATATGTACGATGTGATCAAGTTTCGTGTGGCCATCACCGAGAAGAAAGTGCCGTCACTGGTAGTGGCGACTACTGCTCCGGCTGCAGGCGCTGACGCATGGATGCTTCCTTATTCTACGCAGAAGAGCATTGCCTGCGTTTCGGGTAAAGTGAAGGATGTATCGAAGATTGCCGGAGAATACCATTACTATACCTTGAGTATGCAGATGAAAGACAAGATGGTGAGTTGTCCGGTGATGAATGCGGAAGGCCAGGTGTTCGGTATTTCACAGAAGTCCTCCGGTGCGGATACGGTAACGACTTGTTATGCGGCAGGGGCAGCTTTTGCAATGTCGCAGAAGATTAGTGCTCTGTCTTTGGGAGACGTTGCTCTGAAGAATATCGGTATCCGGAAAGGATTGCCCGAAGCGGAGGATCAGGCATTGGTGTATCTGTTTATGGCTTCCACGCAGATGTCGGCTGATGAATATGAGAAATTGCTGGACGATTTCATTCGCCAGTTCCCCAGCAGTACCGATGGATATATCCGTCGTGCCAACTATTACGTAGCAAAAGGTAAGGATGACCAGTCTTATTTTGACAAGGCTGTAGCCGACTTTAATCAAGCCTTGAAGGTGGCGGCTAAAAAGGATGATGTGTATTATAATATCGCCAAGCTGATATACGGTTATCAGCTTTCAAAACCGGAAACGACTTATAAAGACTGGACGTATGATACGGCTTTGAAGAATCTCCGTCAGGCGATGGCTATCGATCCTTTGCCCGTTTATACGCAGTTGGAAGGAGATATACTTTTTGCACAGCAGGACTATGCAGGTGCTTTGGCCGCTTATGAGAAGGTGAATGCCAGCAATCTGGCTTCAGCAGCCTCATTCTTTAGTGCCGCCAAGACGAAAGAATTGCTGAAGGCAGATGCCAAAGAAGTGTTGGCATTGATGGACAGTTGCATTGCTCGTTGTCCGCAGCCTGTCACGGCAAACTTTGCTCCTTATCTGCTGGAACGTGCACAGATGTATATGAACAACGATCAGGCAAGAAATGCAATGCTCGATTATGATGCTTATTATAAGGCTGTGAATGGACAGGTCAATGACCTTTTCTATTATTATCGTGAGCAGGCTGCGTTGAAAGCCCGCCAATATCAGCGTGCATTGGATGATATCGTGAAAGCGATTGAATTGAGTCCCAAAGATCTGACTTATCGGGCAGAACATGCAGTGGTTAATCTGCGTGTAGGACGTTACGAAGAATCCATGAAGATACTGAATGAAATTCTGAAAGACGAGCCGAAATATGGGGAAGCATACCGGTTGTTGGGCCTTTGTCAGATACAGTTGAAGAAGACGGACGAAGCTTGCGGAAACTTCAATAAAGCGAAGGAACTGGGTGATCCGAATGTGGATGAACTTATAAAAAAATATTGTAAATAAGCGGAGGTGCTTGGAAAGAATAACGTCTTACTTTCTTTTCGGACTCCTTAGTAGTAAAAATAAACCCCTGCCGGCTTCTACAGTCGGCAGGGGTTCTCGTTTTTGGGGACGTTTGTAAAATACTCTCTCTCTCTAATTTCTCCCCACTTGTCAAGTTCAGGTTTCAGGTCTTAATATGATATATAGGTTTGATTCTTTTTTTTCTCCCGTTTATAAGTTAAATGCAGCAGTTTATAGAATACTGCATCCTTTCTTTATTTTTTTTCTCAGAATAGTTATTTTTTTTCTTTTTATGGTAAAATCTTCTGATTGAGGTGGAGCTTTTAATTCTTTTTTAAGGGCTGGGCAATGAAAATATTGAATATTTCATTGTTCGTAAATGGTATAATAAATAGGTGTTGAAAATGAAACAAACAGATATTTCCCTCTAATTATGGTCGTTTAACGAAAATATTATTGTTTTTTATTTGCGTATATTGGTAAATATGGTCATCTTTGCACCGTTATTCGTTTCTGTTTGTTAAAGAATAACGAATAAGTGTGGGGTAAATAGATGATTTTTAGTAAAAAAGACATTCAAGAAGTTCTGCCGGCAGATGTGACTGGCAGGAGCGTAGCGTACCATAAACGTTGGTTAGTGGCTTTAGTACGTATTTCTCATGAGAAGAAAACGAGTGAGCGACTATCTAAAATGGGTATTGAAAACTTCCTTCCTGTTCAGCAAGAAGTGCATCAATGGAGTGATCGTCGAAAGGTAGTCGAGCGTGTTCTTCTTCCGATGATGATATTTGTGCATGTCGATATGTATGAACAGAAAGAAGTTTTGACATTGGGCTCTATCAGCCGATATATGGTATTGCGTGGAGAAAGTACTCCTGCTGTCATTCCGGATGAACAGATGCACCGCTTTAAATTTATGCTAGACTATTCGGACGAGGCGATTAATATGAGTACGACTCCCTTGTCACCAGGAACCAAGATTAAGGTTATCAAAGGGCCATTATCCGGACTTCAGGGAGAATTGGTTACAGTAAATGGAAAATCGAAAGTGGCAGTCCGGCTAACTATGTTGGGATGTGCTTTTGTAGATATACCAGTAGGGTGTGTAGAGCCTCTGGAGAAATAAGGGTTTAAATATAAGTGAAACAAGCATTAAGTGAATAAAAGGGGTATGGTGAGTTTTTTACTACAAGAAAATATTGATGAACTGCAACATCTGGCAGATCATTTACTTCACATCGGTGATAAAAATGGGTATATATACACCGATGACCTTTCTGCATTACAACAATCAATCCACGAAAAGATAAACGATTTATATTCACAACGGGGGAAGACACCGGAGCAGGATGCTACCCTGTGTTTGGCCATCCTTCAGGGATATAATGTGTCGATGTACGCCAATCCGGAAGACGAGGATAGAAAACGGTCTGTCTTGCAGCGTTCTCTGACCCTCCTTGATGTTCTTCCCCCTTCTCTTCTTAAACAACAGTTGTCTGCGGTCTGTCACGGTATGCAGGAACTGTGTGAAACCAACTAACTTTTTTATTTGTCAATGAAAATACAACGACTTTTTAGCATTCTACTTTTTTGTTCTATGCTGGGAAGTGGCTCGCTTATGGCCCAGTCCATGAGTGACTCACAGGTACTGGAATATGTAAAGGACGGCATCCGTCAAGGCAAGGAACAGAAACAGCTTGCTTCCGAACTTGCGCGTAAAGGTGTGACCAAGGAACAGGCTATGCGTGTGAAGCAGCTCTATGAGCAGCAGAACAATGTAAACACCTCCCAATCCACGGGTACGGATATCAACGAGTCCCGCCTTCGTGAAGAGACTAAGGAAAATACTTCCGACATGCTGGAAGATCATCCGACTACGGAAGATTTGGCCCGTGAGGATCAGGTTTTCGGGCGCAATATCTTCAATACCCGCAACCTGACGTTCGAGCCGAGTGTCAACCTTGCTACTCCTGCCAACTACCGCCTGGGTCCCGGTGATGAAGTCATCATCGATATCTGGGGTGCTAGCCAGAACACGATCCGCCAGCAGATCTCTCCTGAAGGCACCATCAATATTCAGAAGATCGGGCCTGTCAACCTTAGCGGTATGACAGTCTCCGCCGCCAACGACTATCTGAAGAATGCCCTGAATAAGATCTATAACGGCCTGAACAATACTACCGACCCTACTTCCGACATCCGTCTGACTTTGGGTAATATCCGTACTATCCAGATCAATGTGATGGGAGAGGTCGTGCAGCCGGGTACCTACGCCCTTTCTTCCTTCTCTACCGTCTTCCATGCGCTTTACCGTGCAGGCGGCGTGAGTGATATCGGCAGCCTCCGCAACGTTCAGTTGGTACGCAATGGAAAGAATATCGCCATCATCGATGTTTACGAATTTATCATGAAAGGCAACACGCAGGATGACATCCGCCTTCAGGAAGGTGACGTGGTTATCGTCCCCGCCTACGATGTCTTGGTAAAGATCAGCGGCAAGGTAAAACGCCCTATGCGTTTCGAAATGAAGAAAGACGAGAACCTTGCCACTTTAATCAAATATGCCGGCGGCTTTGAAGCCGATGCCTACACCCGTTCATTACGTGTCGTCCGTCAGAATGGTGAGGAATACGAAGTCAACACAGTCAAAGATATAGATTACAGCATTTATAAAATGCGTAACGGCGATGTTGTAACAGCCGAAGCCATCCTTAACCGCTTCACAAACAAACTGGAAATCCGTGGCGCTGTCTATCGTCCCGGTATCTACCAGCTCAGCGGTAAACTGAATACGATCCGCGAACTTGTCCATGAAGCCCAGGGCCTGACCGGTGACGCTTTCCTGAATCGTGCCGTCCTTTATCGCCAGCGTGAGGATTTGACCAGTGAAGTTGTTCAGATAGACATCAAGTCTATCATGGACGGTACTTCCCCGAACCTTGCCCTGATGAAGAATGACATCCTTTACATTCCGAGCATTCACGATCTGGAAGATCGTGGCAATGTCACAGTTCACGGTGAAGTCGCCCAACCGGATTCCTATCCCTATGCTGATAACATGACACTTGAGGATCTGATCATCCAGGCCGGTGGCTTGAAAGAAGCCGCCTCTACTGTTCGCATTGATGTATCAAGACGAATCAAGAATCCTCGTAGTACTGCGGATAATGATACGATCGGTCAGATGTATACCTTCTCTTTAAAGGATGGTTTTGTCATTGACGGTCAGCCCGGTTTTATCCTTCAGCCTTATGACGAAGTTTATGTCCGTCGCAGTCCGGGTTATCAGGCGCAACAGAATGTAGTCATTGATGGTGAAATATTGTTTGGAGGAAATTATGCCATGACCAGCCGTGAGGAACGTCTTTCCGATCTGGTGAATAAAGCGGGTGGTCCTACCAGTCTTGCCTATCTTCGTGGTGCGAAATTGACCCGTGTGGCAAGTGCGGGTGAGAAGAAACGTATGGGTGACGTGATTCGCCTGATGAGCAGACAATTGGGTGAGGCCATGATTGACTCTTTGGGTATTGGTGTTGAGGATACCTTTACGGTAGGTATTGATTTGGAGAAGGCTTTGACTAATCCTAAGGGTAGTGCCGACCTTGTCCTACGTGAAGGTGATGTGGTCTTTATACCTAAGAATACTAATACTGTAACTATCAATGGTGCTGTCATGGTTCCCAATACGGTTTCTTATATGAAGGGAAAGAATGTGGATTATTACCTGAATCAGGCCGGTGGTTATTCTGATAATGCAAGGAAGAGTAAGAAATTCATTGTTTACATGAATGGTCAGGTGACTAAGGTTAAGGGTAGTGGTAAGAAACAGATTGAGCCGGGATGTGAGATTATTGTGCCTAGTAAGGCTAAGAAGAAAGGAAACATAGCTAATATTTTAGGTTATGCTACTTCCTTCAGTTCTTTGGGTATGATGATTGCTTCTATTGCTAATCTTATAAAGAAATAATATTATGTCAGAAGGTCGGTCAGTAGATCATAAAATCGAGGGAATAGAAGTTGATTTAGTATATATTCTTCGTAAAATAGTGGCTATTCGTAAGCAACTTTATAAAGCTACTGCTGTTGGCTTAGTGTTTGGTATTATTGTAGGTTTGAGTATCCCTAAGCAGTATACAGTTGCTGTAACTCTTTCACCAGAGATGGGGAGCGATAAAGGAAGTAGTGGAATAACAAGTTTGGCAGCCTCATTTCTAGGTGGAGGTGCTGGTATGGGGAATAGTACTGATGCATTAAATGCTTCTTTATCATCAGATATTGTATCATCTACTCCCTTTTTATTGGAATTATTAAAAATGAGAATAATAGATAGCGGAGAAACACAAACATTATCTAATTATTTAATGACAGAATCTTCGCCTTGGTGGAGTTATATTGCAGGTCTACCGAGTCTAGCTGTAAGTGGAGTAAAATCATTGTTTATAGATAAAAAGGAATACTCTAACGAGAAATTGCAGAATGGAGTAATTAGACTAACAAAGAAAGAAAAAGCCCAAATTGATATTTTGAAGAAGAGTATTAGAGCTACTATTGATAAAAAGACTGCGATCACAAATGTTAGTGTTACGCTACAGAATCCTAGGGTAGCTGCTGTTGTTGCAGATTCTGTCGTTCGCAGTTTACAAGAATATATTATTGGTTATCGGACTTCAAAGGCCAAAGAGGATTGTGCTTATTTAGAAAAGTTGTTTGAAGAAAGAAAGCAGGAATATTATACGGCTCAAAAAGAATATGCGGAATACGTTGATTCACATGATAATCTTATTCTCCAGAGTGTACGTGCTGAGCAAGAACGTTTACAGAATGAAATGAGTTTGACATATCAAGTTTATAGTCAAGTTGCTAATCAATTGCAAGTTGCTAGAGCTAAAGTTCAAGAAGAAAAACCTGTGTTTGCTGTGGTCGAACCAGCTGTAATTCCTTTAAAAACTTCAGGATTGGGAATGAAAGTGTATGTCTTGTTATTTATTTTTTTATCAATCTTTGTTATGCTAGGATGGGGATTATTTGGAAAAAAGATATTTGATAGTTTAAAAAGATAATGTGTGTGAAAACAAAGATGTCTGTGTCTTCTCAAAATACGCATAAAATAGCTAAAAATACCTTTATGTTGTATATAAGAATGTTGCTTACAATGTT
>ERZ773109.1761-NODE-1761-length-12302-cov-23.337470_pt1 | contig 12302 bp, 12 predicted proteins | sample MGYA00580569_ERZ773109 | MGnify/ENA primary metagenome ERZ773109 (study PRJEB29015, sample SAMEA2737852) | human gut metagenome | biome: human gut; feature: human-associated habitat; material: faeces | place: China | collected 2012 ...
GCATCCATGAAATCATGGACGGCGGCATGGTGATGGAAAAAAACGGCACCTTCCGGCCCATAAAATACGGGGATATTGTCATCCTTCTTCGTTCCATTGCCGGAAAAGGGCCCCAGCTCATGAAGGTGCTGGAAGAAAATCACATTCCCGCCGTTTCCGATAAGGAAGAAGATTTCATGGAAAACAGCGAAGTGGAAGTCCTGTGGGCCCTTTTAAAAATTCTGGACAATCCCCGGCAGGACCTGGCCCTGGCAGCAGTGCTCCGCTCCTTCTTCGCAGGGCTTGACGAAAAGGACCTGTCCCTCCTTTATCTGGAAAAGGTACGTCAGGGAGAAACGGACCTCTGGCCCGTCCTTACATCATCGGTTCTTTCGAAAGAAAAGGAAGAGAAACTCCACCGATTCCTCCACCATTACCGTGACTGGCGGGAGAACGGCATGCAGGACGGCACAGCGCCCCTGCTGCGCCGTATACTGGGAGATACGGACTACCTCACCTATGTATCCGGCCTTTCCGGCGGCGCCTGGCGGGCAGGGCATGTCCTTTCCTTCTATCATCTGGCTCTGGAGCGGGACAGCGCCCCGCAAAGCGGGCTCTACTCCTTCCTGAACTATCTGTCCAGGCTGAAAAAGGAAAAGAAATCTTTCAAAGCCCTGGCTGTTTCTGCCGTGCCCGACTCTGTCCACATCATGACCATCCACAAGAGCAAGGGCCTTGAATTTCCCGTGGTCTTCCTGGCAGATGCCCGGAAAGAATTCAACCTGCGGGATACCTGGCAGACTGCGATTTGTCATAAAGACCTGGGCCTTGGCATCCAGTACTACGACAAAAAGAACAGGGTCCGCTGGCCCAGCCTGTACTGGTATGCCCTCAGGGAAGCGTCCCGTAGAGAAAACCTGGCCGAGGAAGCCCGCCTTCTCTATGTGGCCATGACAAGGGCCCGGGACAAGCTCTTCGTTACAGCGGTCCTGAAAGACGCTGCCTCGGACCTGGACCGCTGGACCACGTCCCTTTCCTCTGCCGGATCCGGTGAGGCCCTTTCTCCCCTGCCTGCCCACCTCACAGCCAACGCCAAATCCTTTCTGGACTGGATCATGCCCGCCGCCCTGCGGCACCGCACCATGAAAGATGCCTGGGACAAGGCGGGAAAAATCCCTTCCTATCGGGATGACGCCCCAAGAGACCACTCGCGCTTTTCCTTTTCCATCACCAGCCAGATGGACCTTCTCACAGAAGACGAAAAAGAGGCTTCCCTTCTCAAGGAGAAGGATAGCCTCCTTCCGTCGCCAAAGGAAGAAAATCGGGAAGAAAAAACAGAACTGTCCCATTTCCTCGCCCACCTTCCCGCCAAGGCGCCGGACTGGATGGACGCCCAGCTCTCCTGGACCTACCCCTGGCAAGGTGCCCTCGAAACGCCGGCCAAGCTCACTGCCACTGCCGCCGTGCACCTCCGGGAGCTGGCGGAATATGCAGCAAGCGATGAGCCGCCGCAGCCTTCGGTGATACTGGCAGATGAAGGAGACAGTTTGGACGCAGACTATGCGGCGCCGCCCCTCTTCCGCTCAGGCGATGAAACGAAATACCAGGGCACCTCTTTCGGCACTCTCATGCATAAAGCCATGGAAATGATAGACTTCACCACCCTTCCAGCCGATGCAGAATCCCTGAAGGCCGCCCTGCATCAGCTGGTGGAAGAGAAGGTTTTCACCGAAGAAGAAGGGAAAATCCTTCTCTCTCAAAAGAGAAAACCCAGCCCCCTGTCCTCCCTCCTTGCCTTCGCCAGAGGACCGCTGGCAGAAAAGATGAAAACCGCCTCCCACATCCGCAAGGAAATGCCTTTTTCTATCCTTCTCCCTGCCCGCTCCTTCTACCCGAAATGTGAAGAAGGAGAAAATATTTTCCTCCAGGGCGTTATGGACTGTCTTCTGGAATACGAAAAGGATTTCATTATCATCGACTACAAAACCGACCGCACCATGACAGAAGAAGAGCTGAAAGAGCATTACAAAATCCAGCTCCAGGTCTATGGAGAAGCAGCAGAAAAACTGCTGGGCAAACCGGTGTCCCACCTCTACCTCTGGTCCTTCACCTACGGGAAAGCCATAGAAGTGGAAAAGATGTAATGGGACCTTTGGCGGCCCTAGGTTCACCGGTTCACCAGTCACCAGTTCACCAGTTCACTAGTCCACCAGCTCACTAGTCCACCAGCTCACCAGTCCACCAGCTCACCAGTCACCAGCTCACCAGTCACCAGCTCACTAGTCCACCAGCTCACTAAAAAAGAGCCCCTTTCGGGAGCTCTTTTTTATGTCTATCAGATACCCAGGGCTTCTTCTGTGGTAGCCGGCATATCAGGGAGCGGCGTCTTGAACCATTTTTCATGAAGTTCATTCAGTGTGCCCTTCTGTTTCAGGTCCGCAATGGCTTTATTGACTTCCTGCTGCAGCTGTTTATTGTCCTTGTTGAAGCCGAAGGCAAAGTACTGGACCTTGGAATCCGGCACATCCACCACCCGGAAAGCGCCTTTGCCATCGGTGGCTACGAAGTAATCGGCCGCCGGTTTATCCAGAATGCCTGCTACAGCGCCGCCGGCTTTCAGTTCCATAATAATATCGGAAGAGTGATCGAAGTTTCTTGTTTTCATACCCTTATCCTGGGCGTAGTAGGCAGCTGTGGTGCCCACCTGCACAGCAATTTCCTGGCCCTTGTTCATGTCATCTACAGAGTGGATGTCACTGTCTGCCTTGGTGACCACTGCCAGCTTGGTTTCATAGAAGGGAGCCGCGAAAAGGATCTTTTCTGCCCTTTCTTTCGTAGCCGTCATGCCGGAAGCAGACATATCCACTTCCTTAGACTGGAGGGATGGGATGAGGCCGTCGAAGGCAATGTTTCTAAACTCCACATCCCGGCCCATTTCCTTTGCCACCGCCCTGACCACGTCGATTTCATAGCCTGTATAATCCTTGCCGTCCTTTGTTTTGAATTCAAAGGGCACATAGGTGGCATTGGTAGCTACCTTCAGCACATTTTTTCCAGAAGCGGAGGAAGCGGCCTGTTTTTCTCCGCCGCAGCCTGCCATCATGCCTGCCGCCAGCAGAAGAGCCGATGTAATCAATATACCTTTTTTCCACAGTTTCATAGGAACACCTCATTTTTATGCAATTTATACGTTTTATGTAAATAATTATACACTCCCATGTTCCTTCTGTCTATAAGGAAGCATGGATTCATTCATAAAATCTGCTTTAATCCAAATTCTCATGCCCTGCATCGTCATAAGGATTCGTACACAGCCCGGCTGTTCCCATGGCGCCTTCCCTCCATGGCATAAAAAGGGAAGAATCCAAACAGGCCTCCAGAAAATCCGCGTTTCCTGAAAAAGGGGCTGTGAAGAAATGATTGACCTTTCTTCGCAGTCCCTTTTTTATCGGATATTTCTATTCAATTCGTCCAGTGTTTCCATGAAGCTGGAAGCAAAGTATTTCATAAACCAGTCCACTTCTTCCATATGAAGAGCCTTCAGCTTTTCTTCCGTGGACTTGAAGGCTTCCCTGAACTCGCTGTTGCCATCCCGGATTTCTTCCATGCATTTCAGGTAGGCGCTCATGGTGTCCGCCGCCTTGGCCAGAGGCCAGAGGGGATCTTTTTCCATATCCACCACATAGGGTTTATAGGAAGGCCGGAGCCTTTCCGGCAGGGTACGGAGGAGCTTTTCCCGGGCCTGATCTTCGATCTTCTGGTACTGCTCCCGAAGATCACTGGTGAAATATTTCACCGGCGTCGGCATATCCCCGGTAAAAACTTCGCTGGCATCATGATAGAGCGCCAGCAGAGCCGCCCGCTCCGGGTCCAGGTCCTTGTGGAAGATATCCCTTCCTATGACTGCCAGAGCATGGGCAATCATGACGGTCTGCAGGGTATGCTCTGCATCGTTTTCAGAAATGGAATTCCGCATGAGACCCCAGCGGGAAATATATTTCAGCCGGGCCATGAAGGCGAAGAAGGGATAGTTCATTCCATGTGCCCCCAGTTTTCCCCATAAAACCAGAAATGGTGCACCGGACCGTGTCCATGTCCTACGGAATCCACCGCGGCCCTTCTAATCGCCCCTTCCATATACTTTTTCGCTTCTCCCACCGCTTCGGTGAGGGAAAGACCACGAGCCATGGAAGCTGCAATGGCACTTGAAAGAGTGCAGCCGGTGCCATGGGTGTTTTCCGTCGAAATCCGCCTGCCGGAAAATACATGAAATTCCCTGCCGTCATAGAGGATATCCCTGGCATCTTCCACGCTGTGGCCGCCCTTCACCAGCACCGCCGAAGGACCCAGGTCCATCAGGGCCAGAGCCGCCTTTTTCATGTCCTCTTCATTCTGAATGGAAAGACCCGACAGCACCTCTGCCTCCGGGATGTTGGGAGTAATCAGGGTGGAGAGGGGAATGAGCTTTTCCTTATAGCTTTGAATGGCCTCTTCTTCCAGCAGCACGGCGCCGCTGGTGGCCACCATCACCGGATCCACCACCAGGGGCACCTTTCCATGGGAAGAAAGGAAATCCGCCACAGTTTCCACGATAGCTGCAGAAGAAAGCATGCCCGTTTTCACCGCCCTGGGCGGAATATCATCAAATACAGCCTCCAGCTGGGCCTTCACCATGTCCACCGGCGTATTCACCACCATGGTGACCCCCTTCGTATTCTGGGCCGTTAAAGCACAGATGCAGCTCATGCCGTAGGTACCAAGGGCGGCAAAAGTCTTGAGATCCGCCTGGATACCGGCGCCGCCGGAAGAATCAGAGCCTGCCACTGTCAGTACTGGTATCAAGATTCAGTCCTCCTTTTTCAGCTGACGAAGATCGGAAGTGAAATAGCCTATCAGCTTTCCCTGGTTCCATTTCAGGTCATAATCAATCACCGCAATGCCGGCCAGATCGAATTTCACAGCCGCACTGCAGGTGGTCAAAAGATAGGACTGCAGGAAAGGATGGTGACTCACCAGGGCAATGGGAGAGCCCTCCTGCAGAAGATGATTTCGTACCATCTGCCAGTTGGGCTGGAGCAGCTCATCGGCCGTATGGATTTCCTCGGCAAAGCACTCCTCCGCCAGGATACCGGCAGTCTGCCTGGTCCGCACATAGGGGGATGTAAAAATCCGGATCGGATGATCCTTCAGGAAACGGGCCAGCATGCGGGAGGACCGGCGGGCCTGCCGCATACCTTTGGGTGTAAGCCCTCTTTCCCTGTTCGTTATATCTTCCGTCTGGGGAACCGCTTCCCCGTGACGCATCAAAATAATGTACATAGGTCTCCCTCCATTTCTTATTGTTTTTCTTCCATATCCCTGCCTACGGAATAGGCATCCTTTTCCTTTCCGCTTCTGGCATATTTCACAGACAGATTCTTTCCTACTGTAGTGTAGGTCTGCTCCACCGGAGAACCATTGGCCAACACCTTGGAAATCACCACCCTGCCGTCCTTGATATGGATCAGGGCAGTGAGGTCGTTCTTCATCCTTGTTTCCGTCTTCTTCCCGCTCTTATCCTTCAGCTGCACCCGTTCCGACAGCTCTACCACCGACAGCTTCTTCAGCTGCTCCGGCAGCATGTACATACGGTCCGCAGGGAAGCGGAAATGTACAAGCCCGTCCGATGCAGAAACTACCCGGGTTATGATATACATACCGCCGGGCTTCCTGTCAGAGGCGCCTGTAATTTCCAGCAGTCCCTCCCCGTTCTTATCAAAAGACAGGTAGATTTCCTCTCCCTTTTCCGGCGTGGCCGTGCCCTTCCAGGGCGCTTCGGTGAGAGGAATATAAATGGGCAGATAATTTCTCCCGTAAAAATCCCCCTTGAAATCGATGGCTGCCGGTACCTCGTATTCTGCTCCGTCCAGCATGGTGGAACGGTAATCACCGCGAATCCAGAAAAGAGAACCTGCTTCAATCACAAAAACCACGGCCAGAAGGATAAGGGATAACTTCTTCGATATCATCGGGATCCCTCCTCTCCCTGATTTTCCCTGTCCCTATGGACCGGCGCCTTTTTCCTGGAAGGAAGATAGAGAAAATAACAGATTACCGCCGCCAGAAGGCCGATGCCCAGGAAGAAGAACCCTCTTTGGGCAAAGGTAAGGGCCGAGTCAATGACCCGGATGGCTCCGTCACCGGCCAGAAGGAACACACCGGCCCAGCTCTGCACCGCACGGTCTGTCAGAAGGCCACGGATGATGACGCCTCCTGCCAGAATGCCCGTATATACGGAAACGATAATGGCCGGCAGAGCACCGGAAGTTTCAAAAATAGACACAATAGCCGAAAGGCCCATGACAAAGGGCGTGAGCCCCGCCAGCACCGAAAGCCATTCCTTCTTCAAAGCCATACGGAAAAGAAGTACTCCATCCGCCGCCAGGAAAAGAAGGAAAATGAACCACAGCGCATAGCTGCCGGAAATATCCGCCCACACAGCGCCATAGGATCCCTCCAAAAGCACGGCGAATACCGCAATACCGCCGAAGAAACGGAGTGCATCAGCCCCCAGGCCGTAGGAACGGAAAAGCCCCCCTGCCATCCAGGTAAGCGAAGCTGCCAGGGAGAAGAAGATCGTCTGCCAGAGCATATTTCCTGCAGACCAGAAAATAAGGAGCAGTATACCTACCGCCCACACCCAGGAAAAACACACTACCGCCCGGTCCCGGTGGCTCCGGAGCATGTGGCCCAGAATTCCCAGAGCCAGGAACATGTAAATCCAGGATGCCGCCTCCGGCCAGCCCCTCACCGGCGCACTATAAAAAATGCCTACGGACACAATCATGTAAATAATCCCCATGCCCGCCGACTCCGTTACCACCGTCATGACGAGAAGAAGAAAGGCGCAGAGGGCAAGGGCCGTGTACAAATCAGAAGACAGCTTGAAAGAATCCCCCACCATCCAGAAGGCGGCGATGAGACATATGCCATGGAAAGTGGAGGCCGCCTCCCGCAGGAACACCGGCACCCGGTGCACCGGTGGCGATTTCTTCGGAAGAAGCACTTCCTCCTCCGTTTCTTCGCCATCCATCTCCTTTTTCTTTTCCTTCGGAGCCAAAAGACCTTTATCCACCAGCGCCACCGCTGCTGCCAGAATAAAAGACACAGCCAGCGGCGCCAGGGCCAGCAGGAACCGCTGATCCTGGTCCAGTCCGCTCCACAGGCTGGCACAGAGAAAGAAAATCCCACCTATAATACACACTGCAGCCAGGATAAACAGGGCTTCCCTGTAAGCCGCACTGTCCTGTCTTTTATACCGGGAAAGAATCTTCTTCCCCGCATCCTCTGTAATGACCTCTTCCTTCACCCAGTGAGGAATCTCCTGCTTCAGCCAGCTTCGATTCGACATACCTATCACATCCCGATTCATTTTATTCCACGGCAGCCAGGGCTGCCCTTTGATTTCTTTATACTTCTTTCTTTATTCTATACAACCGCAGGGAAAAAAGCTATTACTTCGTGAAAAGCCCCGGAGCTTTCCCCCCGAGGCTTTCCATAGAAAATGTATATGACTCCTTAATCCATACCATGTCAAACATAATGTACAAAGATTCTCATCCTTGACAGACTGTGCAAAGTAAAGGAATTTCTTCGGAAACGGCGCTCAAAATCGGTCACTCTATAATAAGGCAATGCGTCCATTATAAATCCCTAAAAGAATAACCAGCAAAATCATCATAAATCCGATAAAGATGACCACCTGTCCATAAGATGCAAATCGAATCAAGTCATAATATTTCTGTACATCTTTTGATTGTTCATCATGCTTTTTGGCATTTTCGTATATGTAATAGATGAAAGCAGCATAAGAAATCTTGTCTAGCCAAATATATTCCCTTAAAGTTTTCCATTATGGAATCCAACCCCAAGTACAAATATAAAAATCGCCAATCCAATATAATAAGCTTTATTTAATATCCGCAAACAGCTGATATGCCTCCTGCATTGCTTTGCTTCTTTAGAATTATCCCCATATAGCTTTATCTGTATATCATATTTTTTTCTGGAGCACCACTGAGACCTTCTATTCTGCAGAATAAAAATAGCACAAATAAGGCAGAACATGACTGCTACATTAAAATCATAATGGTTTACACTAATGTATAAAAGCCATGAAAAATATAATAAGCCTGATAAACCGCCTGCATAATAATATAATTTTTGCGTTTTCGTCTCGCCTTGCTGCAGGCGATTGCTTATCATAAATAAAACGCTGTCCATAAGCAAAATCAAACTATACTGTATCAATATAGCATCCCTTTCTTTGGGTAAGACATTTAATTAATCATTCTTCTGTATCTTGACTCTTTCTATTTCTTTTTCACTTTCTTTTTCCTCATCAGTTACCAAAAGATCTTTTTTGCTTTATCCTTCAGCTGTTCAGAGAGTTCATCTGATACACTTTCTCCAATAATAGATATGACTGCTCCTATGATGGGATTATTAGTTTCTGCAGCTACGTACGAAATAGTTTGTGCCATATGAGAGATATGATAAAACATAGGAAATATACATACCGTCTGTTTTGTAATCTTCCTTGTTCCCCATATTTCTCAATTTAATGCGCCAAGTACAGAGAATGGCTTTTTCAATGTAAATCGATCCTCAACGGTGAATAATTATTAATAATATTAGTTCTAAATTTGCAAAATCAATTTCACCAAAACATAAACTGCATCTTTCCATAAATACAGCCAGCCAATATTAACAATCATTAAAATTGGAAGAATTAATGGATTAGCCCTTTTTTGCTTTTGGGCACATTTGGTCGAATCGCTTTGGTTATTGTGATGTAGATAATAATATAAAGCCACTGCATAATCAGCTATACCTAAAATTCCAAAAGACATAATTATAGTTCCTCTATCCATCCCATGACCAAACCCCATAATGATTTCCGTCAGATTTGTCGACGTTAGTAATTGCAACATTGCGCAATTTATTCCACTTAGAGCAGTGAAAAGGACAGGTACAATATACAAAAATATATTCAGCTCATGATTTTTTACGTTTTGATATATAACAGCTAAAATAAAAAGTGCAGCATAAATTTCAACTCCGCTCAACATAAGCCAGCCTGAAATATCACTAAGTATCATTTATTATTATCCTCCCAAGCATGAGATTGCGAACGTAAATAAATATATTTAGCTTCTTTAAGCGTATTTTCTTTTTGATCTTCCCAATTATTATATATCCCCTTGAGTATCGCTCCACCTATATAACTTACTACAAAAACAATCCCACCTTTTCCAATTAATCTTATTACACCAGGTTTTCCTGCAAAAATTCCGACATTATCAAAAACATAGGTTGCACCTTTACCAGCTCCATAAGCCCCGAGCAATCCTGCCGCTGCTTCTCCTTTGTCGTCACTGGTATAAAGTGTCCGCGCTCGAGAAAAATAACCATATCCACGATTAAAGTCAGCCCCTAAATATTAGGAAGATACTCACCAATAGTCGGACCAGAAATCTTCAGCAGTATATCTGCTTTTTTTCAAAGCGGATTATTTATGAGTTTATCTACATCTTCCTCATAAAAACCGGGCCTATAAATATTACCATCATATTGCCCTATTTCATACGTCGACACCTCATTACTCAATCTGCGTTCATGCCGTGATTTGTGGAAATATTCAACCGGATCTTGTACTGTATATATTTGTATTTCTTCTCCAGCGCTCCCCAGACTACTTCCCTCGTTTAACTAGAAATGCCTTTGCTTTGGCCCTTCAATCAGATTCACATCAGTCGCATTTTCTTCTTTGTCTACAGCGACTCCAACTGTTGTTCCATTGTGTTCTGCATAAAGAACAACATACTCATTATCCCTGAGCAGATTCAGTGCTCCCGATGCTTTCAGCCTTTCTATCTTATCCCGAAGTTCTCGAATATTCTGGTATTCATTCCACTTTGCCGCATCCAGGGAAATACCCGCCATACTGGAAATAGAAGCATCAGACACTTTGCCAATTACTGCTCCCAGTCCTGCGCTGAGCCATTCTACCGTATCCGGATGGTTTCTCACCCATTCCTGAGATTTCGCGCGGTTCAGGTATTCCATCACATATTCATGGATACTTCCGGACAGGGCGCCTGCCAGAGTCTCTCCTGTGCCCATGTCTCCCATGAGGGCACCAAAAGCTCCATGGAGGAGGACTTTTTCTGCGGAGCCGTCTTTCCATCCCCTGCTTTCTGCATAGGCATGAATGGCCTGGTTGCCGTATTTCTCCATCATGCCCAGAAGTTCCTGCTTTTCTTCCACCTTGGATTTATCAAAGATTTCCTTCAGCCGGTTCAGACTGTTTTGTGTATCCCGATTCAGCGTAGAAATATCCTGGTTCTTCTTGTCCGTAATAACGATAGTCCCTTTCGCAATGGCCGCTTTGGTACTGCTATCCGCCTTATCCTTCACAGTGGGGCTCATCTGCGGCGTAAGGCCGCGGGCGTTGAGGGGCGTGATGCTGTCTTTAGGAGCATAGGAGATGCCCATGCCGCCTGCTTTGTAGTCGGCTTTATTTTCTACATTTTCCCAGCTTAAAGTACCGGTGCGGAGATTGTTCTTATCCGCATCGCCTTTGCTGTCTATGACGGCACCTTTGAGGTGGGTGTTATCCTTGACCGTTATCTCAAAGCCCTTGTCTCCGGCGTAAATGCCTGCCTGGTTTGTCACGCTTTCGTAACGGGAGTTTGTGTGAGATTTACCGGCAGAAGCAAAGCCGGATGCTTTGCCGGAGGAAATGTCATAACCTAAAGAGATACCGGTGTTCTTCCCATTTTCCCGGTAGGTCTTCCTGTCCTGTTCGCTTTCCATGCTGAGGCTTCCGCCTGCATCTGCCTGTACTTTTTCTCCTTCTATCCGGCTTCCTTTAAGAATCATATCCCTGCCGCTTTCCAGTGAGAAGAACCTATTTTCTCATTTAGTAAGAAAATCTCAATATCCCCGCAATCATACAGGAAAAGCATTCTTTTATAAGTTAATATTTCCATCTTTATTAATCAATAAACTAACTCCACAAAAAATAATGGAAACATATGCTAACCCTCTTACATCTAGATATATAGCCCAAAAACAGTAATTATTCCTATTAACAGCACAGTTCCACTAACACCTAAATGCTTTTTCATATATTTCAAAATATTCATAATCATGTCTCAATTTGAAGGCTGCTGCTAATATCTGTAGTCTTCTTTCATAATCTAGCTCCATAAGGATCCTATTAACTTAACAAACTGCAATAAATATAAATGATAACTAAAGATAATCAAAAATTGCATACCAATGATAAATGCAATAACAAGAATGCATTTCATCATTCGTTTACTAAAAATCTTAAAGCTGAAATCCTTCTTCAAAATGAAATGACTATAAATCCATCCATGAGCAAACATCCCGGCAAACTCTAATAAAAATATTCCCAGGGTAATTTCTGTATTTATATCCTCATCATCATTTATTTTCAAATTAATACTAGTCGAAATTATCCAAACCAGCGACAATAAAAAGCAATTTATCAATAGTATAAGGCTGATAAGATAGCTAATTAAATTCTCTCTACGAATCAAGTGATTTGCCAGACTGTCGTAAATATAATGGAAAATCATATAAACCAAATATAGCGAAACCACACTGCCGCTAAAAAATAGCAGAGGAGAGCCAATAGCAAAGCTAATATCATTCATATTCTTAATCCTCCGCAGAATGATATTGATTTAGCCTTTTCCCGAACTCAATATCATTAATAGATTCATATCCACCATTTAATAAATATTTAACATACTCACGTCTTGAATCAACTATTCTGCCAAATGCATTTCCTAAATTCCCAGTGCCACTTAACTTTAAAGCGTAATCATCCACATCAATTGAAGACTTGCCCAGCAACTCCTAATAGTCATATTATTCAGTATTATCATAATAAATAGATTTCTTAATTGTCTTTTCAAAAGATACAGCATCCTGGCAGGTTTAATTTTCTCAATGCATTGAAGCAAAATGCGTCCCTTTATAGATGGTTATTTTATTGTTTCTTTGTATAAATATATGATTGCATATTTCATGTAAAAGAGTCGAACTCAATTCTATTATAAAATAATATATTTACGTTTTATTTCGTTTTTATATTATATATTACTTTTGTAGAAAAGGCGAGTTGAGCCTCTGTGCAGCCTTTCCCTTCCTGATACCTCTTCCCCTTCTCCATGACTATCCCTATAGAAACAGCACCGGCAAAATCCTCTCAGAAATCCTGCAGGCGCCCATCCATGGAGCAGGAGGGA
>ERZ773109.1762-NODE-1762-length-12286-cov-4.145287_pt1 | contig 12286 bp, 10 predicted proteins | sample MGYA00580569_ERZ773109 | MGnify/ENA primary metagenome ERZ773109 (study PRJEB29015, sample SAMEA2737852) | human gut metagenome | biome: human gut; feature: human-associated habitat; material: faeces | place: China | collected 2012 ...
TAACGGGCATGAAATGGATGGACGACCGCACGGACATATCGAAAAACACCCCGCAGGGCGAATACATGTATATCTACCGGCTGACGAAGGGGACTATCAACGACGACAAGCACTATATCCGGTTCCGGCATAACAAGGACGGAGAGTACGATGAAAACGGCGAATACGACGAGACATACGTTAAAATCGGCCAAAGCGGCTCTTTCGTCTGTACGGTCAACGTGTCAAGTACCGCCGAAATATTTATCGGGGAGCCGAACCCGATTTTCCCGTCCCGGATGGTCTGGAAAAAGACGAATATGGAGATCGAGATGTTCGCCCTCGACAATTCGGCCACGATCAAACTGAAATATATCGTAGAGCCGAGGTTTTTGAGTGCCGGGGAGACAATGACGATTAAAACACCGGTATTCTCCAGTTCCAACGCGCCGAATATGGCCGACGGCAAAACGCCGTATATCCAACTGGCCCTGACGAATAACACGACGGTCAAGGCGTATTTCTGTAAACGGCCCGGCTACGGTACGGCCCTCAGTGCGAAAAACATGCTCCAATCGGGTATTACGCAGATGGATTTCATCAGCGCCGTAAAACAGATGTTCGACCTGATGTTCTACACCAACGCCGAGACCAAAGAGGTGTATATCGAGCCGCGGGAGACATTCTACACCTCTACGCCGATAGACTGGCGGGGGCGGATGGACTACTCGCAGGAGATCGAGATCGAGGATGCGGGAAGCGATATTGGAAAGACGGTAGTGCTCGGCTATCAGACCGACGATGTGATAGAGCGGCACAACGAAGAGACCGGAACCGAGTTAGGCACCTACAAAGAAGATATTTTGAAGTACCACGCCGAGGACGAAGAGGATTTGACCAATCCGCAATTCGTAGCGACTACCGTAGTGAAGGGGAAAATCCCGGGTGCGGCGGCTATTTCGCTGATCGACTTCTCCCCGGAAGATGACGAGCCGTCCGACCCGTGGGAATTGGATTTGGATTCTTCGATGAAGGTGTGCGAATACCTTGGCATGAAGCCTCTGCCGGACGGCACAGACCCCAATATACCCCCGCAATATCTCCTGATCCGGGATAAAGGCGTGAATACGGCGATTAACTCGTTTCCGGAGGTGTCGTTCGACAACCTGCATTTCGAGGGCGCAAACGGCCTGAAATCCTACTATGCGAAAACGATAGAATCGTACAACTACGGTAAGCGGATCACCGCGCAGGTAAAGCTATCCCCGGCGGACGTGGAGAACCTCATGCTGCCGAACGATCTGCGGCGGGATTTCCGCGCACTGTATCGCCTCAGTATCGGCGGGGAGGATGTCTATTGCCGCCTGGAAGAGATCAACGACTACGACCCGGCCAGCGCCGAGCCGACAGAATGCGTGTTTTTGAAAGAAAATTAACTTAAAAATCAATATTATGGCTGACAATGTAGAGGTATTCAGGATCGTAGTAGACTATCAGACGGCGATAGACAACCTAAACAAGGTCGAAACAGAGCTACAGGCTCTGAAAAACGAGCAAAAACGGTTGACGGAGGAGGTGAAAAAAGGCACTCTTTCGGAAGCGGAATACAATGCACAGTTGGCAGCGGTCAAAACGCAAATCAGGGCCAAAACCGAGGAAGTGCGGCAAGCTGCTAAAGAGGTAAAAACTATTACGACACTGAATAAAGCTGAGGAAGGCTCCCTTGTTGCTTTACGGGCGCAATACCTGCTGATGGCTGCCGCCTATGACAGAATGAGCAAGGAGGAACGAGAATCCGCACACGGGACACTCCTTTTAAAGCACCTTAAAGAACTCAGCGACGAAATGGTCAGTGCGGAATCGGCAACAGGCCGGTACAGTCGCAATGTCGGTAACTATGCCAGCGGGTTCAGTCCTCTGAATTTTCAAGTACAGCAACTGGCCCGTGAATTACCGTCTTTGACTGTCTCAGCGCAGCAATTTTTCCTCGCGATCTCGAACAACCTGCCGATGCTGGTGGATGAGATGCAACGGGCAAGGGTGGCTAACGAAGCCCTGAAAAAAGCGGGTGAAACCACGGTACCTGTGTGGAAACAAATGCTAAAATCCATCGGTTCATGGCAAACCATGCTCGTTGTGGGGATCACCCTGCTTACTGCCTACGGTAAGGAGATCGGACAATGGGTGAAAGAACTGTTTAAGGGGAAAAAGGCGATCGATGAGGTTGCAATTGCAATGGAGATCGCCAACGAAAAAGGAGAAGCGTATAAAGACGCTTTCAAAAGCGCCAGTTCGACGTATGGACAGAACCTCGTATTGCTGAATCAGCTTCAGGATAAATGGAATCAACTCGGGGATGATCTGAACGCAAAGAAGCGATTTATTGACGAGAATAAAACCTCCTTTTCGAATCTGGGCGTATCAGTAACCTCGGTAAAAGACGCTGAAAATCTTTTTGTAGGTAATACGGCCACTTTTGTAGAAGCCATGAAAATCCGCGCTCAGGCCATAGCCAGCCAATCGACATTGGCCGAGTTGTATGCAAAACAATTACAGGCCAGCACGGAGGCTGAACGGCTGGGAATTATGGCTGATTGGAGAAAGAACCATATAACGCAGAATGACCGAGATGAAGCCAGAAGAATAGAATCTAAATTAAATGCTGAAAGCGGTACTCGTTCGCGTAGTATTGTGGTTGATCCGGCCGAAATAGCAGCCAAACAAGCCGAAAAATTTACCGAATACCAGAAAGAGCAACTTGCAAAGGCCCAGCAGTACGATACCCAGATTAATTTGGTGTACAAACAGATGGCTACCTCCTATAAGCAGCTTGAGGCCGAAATGAAAGCCGGGGGGTTCAAACCGAATGCCGGGAGCGGATCATCGGGTAAAACGGAAAACGCCTATAAAAAAATTGCCTTCGAAGAATTGAAAGCGGCGCAAGAACTCGCTTTGTCCGAACAAAATTACGCGGCCAAAATGAACGAGGCGATTTTGAACGATGAAAACCAATCGTATGAAAACCGCATGGCTGCTCTGGAGCAGTTCACATCGAATAAACAAAACGTGATCCTGCAAGGGGCCGATGATGAAGTAGAAAACCTTATCCGCAGCAAAGCAAAAGAGCTGAATCTCGATGCGGACAATAAAAACGACCGGGTAAAAATCGAAAAGATTTGTGCTAACCAAATCGGCGTTATTCGGGATGAAGCCAATACGAAAGTACTGGAGCTTGAGGAAACCAAAAACAAGAAAGAGATCGAGCTACGGGATAAAGCCGCCGGAGACATGATCGCACTTATGGCTGATGGTTCAGCAAAAGAAATGGCTAAACTCAATCTGCTGTACAATCAAAAAGTACGCGCAGCACAGGGTAACGCCGAAAAACTCCTGGCTATTCAAAAGTGGTATGAGCGCGAAGCCGCAAAAATCACTCCCGAAGGTAAACTGGCATCCGGCATGTCTGAGGCAGACCGAACCTATGAAATGCAAATGGATCTGATCGATCAAATGGAGATCAAAGAGGAAGAGAAAGACAAGAAACGGATCGAAGCCGAACTCACATTCCGTAAAGCGCAGGCGAAAACATTTGAGGACTACATCAAGGGGCTGCAAACTACCGGCCAATTATCCGAAGGCGAATACCAAGAGATGATTTCCGAGCTGGGCGGGATGTATACCGACATAGCGAACTTGCAAAACCAACTCGACGGCACCGCCTCTGAGGGCAAAGGCAGCAATTTTATTCAAAAACTCTTTGGCATAGACACATCTACGAAGAAAGGAAAAGCCGAATGGAAGGCTAAGAAAAAAGAGATGATTAGCCAGGTGACGGATTTTGCCAAAGAACTTACATCGTCTGTTATTGACATTCAAAAAGAAGCCTCACAGCGCCGATTGAAACTGGAGCAGGAACGGATCGACGCGGAGCGGGACTCGGAGTTGAAATCCCTTGAGCTCCGGTACAACAAGGGTCTGATGTCCGAGAAAGCCTACAACAAAGCAGTAGACGCAACCAATGCCGAAGCCGACCGGAAAAAAGAAGAGGCCGAACGAGCTGCATTCGAACGAGATAAACAGCTAAAAATTAAACAGGTGATGATTGAAACCGCCTTATCTATTGCCAAAACATTTGCGATGTATGGATGGCCTTTAGGTATTGTTCCGGCGGCTTTTGCTGCTGCTGAGGGGGCTGTACAGGTAGCCGTTATTTCAGCTCAACAATATGCTAAAGGCGGCATTATCCCTATCGGGGACGGCAAAAATGATGTTTCAATGGGAATGTTGCAAGGCCCATCACATTCGCAGGGAGGAATCCCGTTGATGGTGAACGGACAGCCCGTGAATGCAGAGGTGGAAGGCGGCGAAATCCTCGCGGTAATTAACAAGCGATCAGCCGCTCAGTATCTTCCTCTATTTTCGGCGATCAACGCGACGAACGGCGTGAAATTCGAGAACGGCGGGGTTATCGGCTCCGGGTGGACATTACCGACACCGGCACCACTTCCGCCCAGCAACGGACAAATGTTGGCTTCTATGCGGGATGATCTGAGGACATATTACCGGCAAACTGAACGTATGATAAAGGCTACGACCGAGAGAATTGACAACATCAAAGTCCACGTAGTCGAAAAGGACATAACCAAAACCCAGAAAAAAGTTGCAAGCATCAGAGCGAAAGCAACCATAATCGGAGGGAAATGATTATATTAGCGGTATAAACTAATTGCATTTGATTATGGAAGGCATTACCCTTTTGGTTAGCATCATTCTCATTGTTTTCGGTGTTTTGCAAATAATTCTATTCTTTAAACTATGGGGAATGACAAATGACGTAAGGTCGCTCAAAAATCATTTGATCTCGCAATTAGGTGCAAAGCCGCACACACAAGCATCAACCTCACCATCAGAACCTGTTCCCGGAGTAATAAAAAACAATGGAATTACCTATACTGTTACGGGCAAAGATGTTGAATACTCAGACGGAACCAAAGGTTCCCTTAAAACATATCCCGGATACCCTGAGTGTGGTGTAATCACAGATGATGGTTTTGAATTATTATACAATGATGTGTATTATGCTAGTGAAGCCCTGTATCAATATATTACAAGAAAAACTGAAAGCCCTAATGGTTTATATGAAAAACGACAAGCTTCTTAATGAAGTGCAAAAAAAATCAGCCCGTCAGAAATGACGGGCTTTTTTCATTCCAACATCAAAGTCCATGTAGTCGAAAATATGCTGTTGTTTGAAACAGCAAAGAGGAAATCCCGATTTCGGGATTTCCTCTTATAATTCATCTAATGGGTCGATTTTCGTTTGCTCGACATGTTGTTTCGTTAATTTATCATTCATATAACACAACCGAATCACACTTTCTGAACTCGATAATGAGATAGTGTGCTTGCGATCTGACCATATATTCATTGAGCCGTTACATAAACTTGTGCCTTGCCCATATTTGTCATTTAAATCATCCCACAATTTACAATAGTCATTGCCTCGATCATCAAACGGAAGAATAGTGATGGTACTTGCGAAGAAAAGATTATCGACAAAGCCAAACTCTATATCGTCGCATAGATATCCTGCGAAGGTAGGGGTTTGTACGATAATTTTATTATTAGAGGATCGAATGGAGGTGATTTCAATATCGACTTTTGATTTTAAAACGACTTCGGCATCCTCCTTAGACGTACCAAATTTAATACCCCAAAAGGAATTGGGAATAGGTGCTTTAGTGAAATTCTGAGGAATGGGCGGTTCTTCGGCATTATTATGTAGATGATATAATGTGAGCTTTAAATATCCTCCCATATTGTCAGCCCACACGGACTTCCACATTCTACTGAACGAATACCCTGATCTAAATCTTGCCTCTTCATCGTCAGAAAATCCTCTATTTCCTAACGAATCAGGACCGTACATGCGTGCAAGGTCGTTGATGAAATTTATAAATTTACGAATCGATGTTGTATTCCGAGCTTTAAACTTGAGTGTATAATTTTTGTCTTTTCGAAAATAGATAACTTGAACAGAATCAAAAATATCTAATTCAGGCTGCTCCAACTTTAGCAGATAATATTCTATCTCTTGGTCTGAGTCCTCAGAAACTTCAGAGCTAATGCATCTCGGCGAATATTTAAAAATGTCGTGAATATCGATATTAAACCAATCCTCTATTGTTTTCGTAGGAATACTCGTCCTGACCGATTCTTCAGGTGTATATGTAAAATCTTGTTCGTTCTGATTATTTCTCGTAAAAACTATCACGAGAACAACCACCGCTACGATAATGATTATAAAAGCTATCATATTATCTAATATTAATAAGAACATCTAATTTATGGTTTTTGATTCGCTTCTCAAAATTGAAGGTTGTATTTATAATGCATTCTAACCTGTAAGGCAAGTGATGCCCGCCGATAGCGGGCTTTTTTATTGCCTTCAAAAAATATTTTCATTTTTTTTCATTTCAGGTGGTCAAAACGGGTTGCTTATTCTACTTGTAAGCAAAACCCAGTTTTATGCACTCACTCGGAGAGATCAAGATCACCAATAAAGCCGCCGAAGTCATTATCGACATCGAGGGAATCATCGGCATTCCTGAATGGTGGCAGTTCGACAACCCGGACGAGCGGGTTGCCACCTACGACAAGTTCAAAAAGTCGGTAGGAGAACTCAAAGACATCAAATCCCCGGCCATCACGGTTAACATCCGCTCTCTGGGCGGCAGCGTTAACGACGCTTTGCTGATCCACGACACCCTGTCGGGGCTCAAAGCCACCGTTACGACCAACTGCTACGGCTATGTGGCCTCTGCCGCTACCATCATCGCACAGGCCGCCTCGTCCGGACGGCGCAATATCTCGGAAAACTCCCTGTACCTGATCCACCGGGCCAGTGCCTACGCAGAGGGAAACTCCGCCGAGTTTGAGGAGGCCATCCGCATGCTGAACAAGACGGACGAGCTCATTGCGGGTATCTATGCGAACCGCTCCGGCAGGTCTGCCGAGGATTTCACCGCTCTGATGAAAGTCGGCGAATGGTTGACCCCCGAAGAGGCCAAAGAGGCGGGTTTGGTGGATAATATCACCAAGTCATCGGGCATCACGAACCTCGACGCTACTTCGATCCATAACCTGAAATTGCCGGATATTCCGGCGGACAAACAAATCAAAAACGACAATAGCATGAAAATCAAACTGAAAGAGAGTTGGAAAGGGATTCTCAACTTCTTCGGACTGGAAAAGGACGCGGAAATGGAGATCACCGACGCCGAACTGGAGCGCATCAACAACGAAATGGAGGCGCGGGACAAGAAGATCGCCGACTTGACGGATAATGCCGCCGGAAAAGACGTGGAGATCGCAAACCTCAAACAGTCGGTCACCGACAAGGATACCAAGATTGCGAACCTCAAACAGCAGGTAACAGACAAGCAGTCCGAGATCGACAAACTCAAAGCCGCGCCGACGAAAACCAAAGACTGCGAGGACCCCGATCCTGCGGGTGAATCGCTCAAAAGTAACGCCGCCGCTTACGAAAACGACGTCAAAAACTTCAAATAATTCTGAATCATGGGAAAAGTAATCAAAAATCCTAAAACTTACGAAGGACGTGAGTTGGAGCAAATTTTCTTCCGTCCGATGCTCACCGGCCCGGATGCGGCCGACCTCGGCGTGAAAGTCATGTACAACATGCCGGTGCCTACTACGCTCAATTTCTGGAAACGGGCCGTAGACGTACTGAAAGCGTACAAGAAAGGCTGGGACGGCGGGGCAATCGCCGACAAATCCCAGAAAACGATCAATTTGTCGAAGGTAAAAAGCGAGATGAGTTACTCTGCCTCGGATTACTTCTCGATGATCTACGAGCTGATTACGAACCGCTCGGACGTGAATCTCGACGACCTTTCCGGTACCGAATTGGAAGCCGCCGAAACCGCGCTGTTCAAAGAGGCCATCGCCGAAGCAATCCGCGTGACGATGTGGTGCGGCGACACCTCGCGCGAATCGGGCTTCAACTCCTTCGACGGCTTCCTCAAGCGGATCAAAGCCGACATCGGCACCGGCGAGGACGACGTGAAATCTATCGCGTGTCCGTCGATGGCGACCCCGGACGCTGCCGAAGCGGTGCTGAAAAACCTGTTGGACAATGCGCCCCTCGTGCTCAAACAGTTCAAAGACCAAGGTAATCTTGTTTATCTGGTCACTTCGGACGTTTACCAGAACTACGAGGAATCACTCGACGCCGTGGTGCTGGAATCGGCCTATGCCGCCAAGCAAAACGGACGCCCCGGCCTGAAATACAAAGGCATTCCGTTGGTGGACGTGAAACTGGCCGGGTATCTGCCCACTATGGCCGACATGCCGCAGTCGTTCGCCATCCTGACGGATCGCCGCAACCTGGCAATGGCCGTCAACACGTCCGATTTCCCCGGTACCGAGGTGCGGATGTGGTACAACCCCGACGAGATGGAGAACCGCCAGCGTGCGATCTTCATGGCCGGATGCGACTACCTGCTTCCCGAGCTGATCGTCATCGCGCTGCCCGTGGCCGTCACGGGGGTGACGCTGGACAAAAACACGCTGTCGGTCGCTAAAGACGCTACCGCTACGCTGATCGCTACCGTTTCTCCCGATGATGCAGGCAACAAAACCGTGATCTGGAGCTCTTCGGACGACACCAAAGCGACCGTCGATGCAACGGGTAAGGTTACCGGTGTGGCGGCAGGATCGGCTACCATTACGGTGAAAACGGTGGACGGAGCAAAAACCGCGACCTGTGCCGTAACTATTACTGAATAAACCAACCTCAAACAAAAATTATGTCAATTCTTACAGGTTACACGAAAGTGTGCAAAAAGACTTCGGGCGGTGTGCTGACCATCGGCCTGATCGAAAAGGAAAATTTCAAGGGTGCGACCCTCGATGCCGACAGTGACGCCTATTCGGCGATCACGCTCGCCGCTCAGTCAGCATTCAGCAAGTACGAGTTCCTCGAAGATGAGGCGGAGTTCAAGGAGGACACCAAGCGCGAGAACGGCTCGGTGGTCATCACCAAGTCACTCGTATTCAAGCTGCCGACGATGAACGCCGCCTCGCGCAAAGCCGTGCAGGAGATCATCGACGCTTCGTACTGCGGTCTGGTGGCCGTAGTGATTACCCCCAACGGCGATGCGTTCGTGGTGGGCTATGGCGAGGACGTGAAACTGGAACGTCCGCTGCGTATCTCACAGTCTACCGGCACCACGGGTAAAAAGTTCTCGGATGCCAATGGCGACGAAGTGACGCTGACCTGCGACCACACCGAGAAATCGCGCATTTACTCGGGTGACACGGACGCGCTGTTCACCGCAGCGCCGGGAGCGTAAATCTTCCCATCCATCATGTTGCATGAAAGGGAAGTCCCTGCGGCTTCCCTTTCTTTAAAAACCGAAACTATGGCAAAGAAATACAGCATCAAACCCGGCTATGAAAACGCCGAAATCGTGGCGTCAAAGCCTCCGCACCCCAGGACGGACGGGGCGCGTTTCATCCTGTCCCGCTGCACGCAGAAGGATTTGAAATACCTGCACGATGTAGTGTTATTCGAGGGCGTAACCGTTTCGAGCGATGAGAAAGCAAAAACAGACGAACAAGACCGTTAAAGCCTTCGTGACCGAAAACCGGGTCGATCCGTTCGTTTCGATAGGTTCGACGATGGCCGCCACGGGTAACTGCTGGAGGTGGGGAACCGACAATATGTTTCCCTATGCCCTTGCCATCCTTGCACGACGTTCGACGGCGCACCGGCGGATCATCAACGACAAAGCGGATTATATCTCCGGCAAAGGGTTTTCCTTCGATGAAAACCGACCGGAGTTGGAAATGATCGTGGAGGCGGCCAACGGGACAGGCGAAACGCTGCGGCAGGTGCTCAACAAGCTGGCATTCGACAAAGCCCTGTTCGGGAATGCTTTTCTTGAAATCGTAACCAACCGCAAATGCTCGTTCGTCTCATTCTACCATCAGGATGCGACCAAATGTCGCCTGTCGAAAGACAAATCACACATTATCCTCTGTCACAACTGGCGGGAATACACACCGATGCAAGCGCCCACCTTGCCGCTTTATCCTCAGTTCGACGAAGCCCCGGACGGTACGCTGCGCTCGATTATCCACTACAAAGATTATGAGCCGATGTTCGAGAACTACGGCGTGCCGCCCTATATCGCCGGGTTGAATGTGTCGGCCATCGCCTACAAGACGGACAAATGGAATATCAGCCGTCTGGACAACTCGTTTCAGCTTTCGGGTGTGATGACCCTCGACAGCGATGTGAACAACGAGGAAGAGGCCAAACAGATCGCCGAAGCGGCACAAAATAAGTTTGCGGGGAAACCGGGGCAGGTATTGTTCCTGGTAAAAAACAGCGGAGGCGAGGATGGGTCGAAATTCATTCCGATCACTTCGTCGAACGAGGGAGACTGGCAGGCACTGCACGAGCAGTCTACAACAGATATTGTTGTTGCTCATTCGTGGTTCCGGTCACTGAGCGGATTGGACTGGACGTCGGGATTTAATTCTGACCGTATCCTGCATGAGTATGAAATCGCACTGAATACGGTGATCCTCGGCGAACAGGCCGAACTGATGGAGCCGATCCGGAAAGTGTTGGAAAATATGGCCGGAATCGACACCTCATCGCTGCAAATCATCAACCGGCCCCCCATAACCCTGAAACCCTCGTACATGATGGTGTGGGAGGCACGCAAGGCCGACGGGCTGGATTACGACGAGAACGACCCGAAACAGCAGGTTTTCCTGGCAAACCTAAAACAGTCGAAAAATGGTACTGATAACGAGTAACGAGGTTATCGACCTGGCATTCTCCAGTGTGGAGCAGATCACGCCGGGGATTATCAAGGAGACGAAAATCGAGGCGGCGCAGGAGCGCTACATCCGTCCCGCGTTCGGCGAAATGTATAACGCGATGACCGAAGGGAGATATCCGGAGTTCGTAAACACTTACCTCAAACCGGCCCTCGCGTATTTTGTCCGGCACGACGTGATCCCGGAGGTATCGACACCGGTAGGCAACACCGGCGCGATGCTTCCTTATACGAACCATGCGAATGCCGCAACAGACAAACAGCGGGAATTGGCGATGGATAGTGCGCTGAACAGTGCCAATGCTCTTTTGGGCAAAGCAATCCGGCATATCGAGGCGCACCGGGAGGATTTCCCGGAGTACAAACCATTGGTAAAATGCCCCTCGATCCGGGGCGGGATGATTCTTTAAGACATGGCAACGGGTAATAATTTCTATCAGGGGGAGACCATAACAGTCGGTTTCGCCGCATACGAGGACAATGCAGACGTACCGGTGGACATCACCGGGTACGACATTACAGCGATCCTGTACAACGCTTCGCGCGGACGTATTCTCACGATGAGCACGAACGAGGGCGGGTATCTGATCGTGAACCGCGTGGGAACCTCGGAACTGACCGTAACCGTTCCCGCTGCTTTTACCAGTAAAATATACCCCGGACTGCTCAAAATCGAAGTGAAACTAACAGAGCGGGAAACCGGGAAGGTAGCAATAGCAATGACCGATGTAATCTATTTGATGGGCTGTAAAATCGGAGGCATCAACCTATGAGGCTTGTGACGACATTCATACAAAATACGGAATCTACCGATCCCGATCTTTCGTACCTGAACCGCGCACGGTTCGTTTTGTCCGTGGCCGACGGGCATGGTTCCGACGGTGTGGGTATTCTGGACGCGGTGATTCGTAACCGGCACCTATTCCTGTCGATGACTTCCGGCGCGGAGATCGACGCGGGGAGCGTATTTACGGAGGACGATTTACCGGTAGCTTCGGATTCCCGTCTCGGTATCGCCGCGTTCGACCCGGCCTATTTTTCCATATTGGCCGGGAAAGTGTCGCTACGTGGTGATTTGGATTTCGGATTGAATGAAACACAGCTTGCCGAATACCTGACCGCCAACAAATACGCGACGCAGGCATGGGTTGCCGCACAAGGATTCATCGGCAGCGACGGGTTGGCCCTGTACGCTACGAAGGAATGGGTGCTCGGACAGAATTTCGCCAAAGCATCGAGCCTGGGCAATTATCTGCTGAAATCCGTCTGGGACGAGGTATTCGAGGTGACTACGGTTAACGGCGTGCAGGTATTGAACGTGAAGTTGGATATTGCGGGCCTCAAAGGCATCAGCGCTTACGGTCTGGGTTCCACCTCCGGCGGCAGTGCATCCGGTTCCCTCGGAGAATTGGTCAACGTCGGGCAGTGGG
>ERZ773109.1765-NODE-1765-length-12280-cov-76.586994_pt1 | contig 12280 bp, 13 predicted proteins | sample MGYA00580569_ERZ773109 | MGnify/ENA primary metagenome ERZ773109 (study PRJEB29015, sample SAMEA2737852) | human gut metagenome | biome: human gut; feature: human-associated habitat; material: faeces | place: China | collected 2012 ...
TAAACTGAAAGGAAGTTTCGTATGAAACACATTAAACGCGCAGCCGCATTGGTGCTGGCTGTTATGTTGTCTCTGTGCCTGTCTTTGACGGCATTTGCTGCTACTGAAACCTTTGGTACCCTGACCGTAACCGGCAAGGGCTTAACCGGGAAAACCGTGACCGCCATTCGTATGTTTACTGCCAATGTCAATGATGGTGAGGAAGGGAAATTCAACGGATTTGACAGCTATTCTCTGGAGGATGCTTGGCTTGGTTTCTTCAAGGATGCTTCTCGAATTGAGGCCGTCAAAACTGCTGGCATGATCACTGATTCTAATCCGTCGGATCAGGATATGAAAGATGCTGCTGTTGCGTATGTAAATGGTTTGAGTGACGCGCAGCTTGCCTCTTTGGCACACGATGCTCAGAAATGGGTGCGTGATACTCAGCACAAGGACTCTTTCTCGGATCTGACTAAAACCTCTGCAGCAGCCATTGCAGATACTACCGACAGCACCAAGGGTGTTGCAACCATTACCAACCTGACTTCCGGCTACTATCTGGTTTTCCCCGAAATGGGTTCTACCGGCAACGCTATTTCCAAGGACAATGCCACCGCTCGTGGCACGGATGCAATGCTGGTAAATATCCCCAAGAATAAGGGCAACACTGCTGCAACCATCAAGAGTACCTATCCCACGGTTGATAAGAAAGTGCAGACTACTGGCGGCGATTTCAAAACCGATGGCAACGCTCAGATTGGCGATAAAGTGACCTATCAGCTGACTGCGACCGTTCCTGATATGACGGATTACGACAAATACACCTTCAAATTCGTCGATACGCTGACAAAGGGTCTTTCTTATGTTGATAACTCCGTGAGTGTTAAAGTTGGCGATACTGCAATCACTACTGGCTATACCGCAACCTATTCTGCTGAGTCTAAAACCCTGACGGTTGCATTTGATGACTTGAAAACCACAAATAAAGGTGAGAATGCTACCGTTGCCGCAGGCGATGTGATTACTGTAACCTACAATGCTTATATCACTGCAGACGCAGCCGTTACTGACCCCGCAACCAACAAGGTGCATCTGGAATACAGCACCAACCCTGATGGATCCGGCACGGGTGAATCCACTCCTTCTGAAAGCAAAGTCTATACCTATCCCATCGAGATTTTCAAGTTCTATAAAGATGGCGAAACTGAAAAGGGCTTGGCAAACGCAACCTTCAAACTGAGCATCAGCGAGGATTCTACCGCGGCAGGAATTGAGCTTGTAAAAGATACAACTGCTGAAAATTCTTACCATGTAAAGGGCGAAGGCGAGACACCCACGACTACCGAGGTTACTACCCCGGATGGCGGTAAAATCACCATCAGAGGTCTGAAAGACGGCACTTACTATCTGCACGAAATTACCGCACCTACCGGCTTTAACAAACTGACTCACCCTGTCAAAATCGAAATCACCGCCGATGAAAATGACCAGAGCAAGGCAACCTATAAAATCGATAATGTGGCAAATACCGGAGCGAATAGCCATCAGGTCAAAGTTGAGAATATGAAGGGCACCATGCTGCCTGAAACCGGTAGCTTTGGTACCATCGGCCTGACCATCTTGGGCGTTGCCGTGGTTCTGCTGGGTGTGTTTGCCCCCAAAAAGAAGAAGGAAAACCGCTAAATGAAAGACAGGCTGCGCGGGCTTGCCCGTCTGCTGGTCATTCTGGTGGGCATCGGCATTCTCGTTTATCCATCATTAAGTGAATATCTGGCAGAGATCCACGGCAGCCGCACAACCGCCTCCTACGATGATTCGGTCAGCAAGCTCCAACAGCAGCAGCTGGACGAGCTTCTGGCCGAAGCGCGGGAATACAATCGGCAGCTGGCGCAGCAGAGCGATGGCGTAGATATTATCGATAATACCGAAGACGGCGACAAAAGCGGCCCCTATTGGCAGCTGCTGAACATCGATAACACCGGTATGATGGGTTATATCATAATTCCTCGCCTGAACACGACCATTCCCATTTATCACGGCACCTCGGAATCTGTTTTGCAGGTGGGTGTTGGGCACATGGAAGCTACCTCACTGCCTGTTGGCGGTGAAAGCACCCATGCGGCGCTTTCCGGGCATCGTGGATTGCCTACGGCGAGCCTTTTTACCGACCTTGACCAAATGCAGGTTGGCGACCAGTTCTATATCAAAGTGCTGGGGCACACGCTGGCTTATCAGGTTGATCAGATCCTTACGGTTCTGCCGGACGAAACACAGCCGCTGGCTATTGTTCCCGGTGAGGACTATGTAACACTGATTACCTGTACACCTTACGGTGTCAACTCACACCGGCTGCTGGTGCGGGGAACAAGAATCCCCTATTCAGAGCAGGAGATGGAGCAGGCAGCCGCCGATCAAAGCCCCAAGAACTGGTTTTACACTTTGCCGATTCAATTCCGGCATGGCCTGATTGGTGCGGCGGTAATTCTTGCCATTATCATACTACGGTGGCTTGTGATGCTGCTATGGCACAAAGCCCAAAAGAGGAGATGAGAACATGAGCTTACCAAAAGTCCGCAGGCTTTGCGCTTTGCTGTTTGCTGTTGTACTCGCGTTCTCTTTTCAGCTGGTTGCCTATGCAGCGCATAACCGCTACGACGATGATGACTATTCCATTACGCTGGACGCACATTACCGTGAGGACGATGGCTCCATTTACTTTCTGGCTGGGGATACTTATGAGCTGACCCTGATTGCTCACAAGTCGATAGACGATGATACGCTGGATGTAACCTACAACATTGTGGACGCTTACCGCGACTACGATTGTGATTGGCCTACAACCTCGGCTTCCGAGCGGCTTGCTATCGCTAAAGAGCTCGCGAAAGTCGCTGTGCCGGATAAAACCGGCGTGACCGATAAATATGGTAAGCTGACCTTTTCGAATTTGAAGCCGGGGCTTTATCTTGTGGCTCGCACGCAGGTTGCGCCTGCCAATCAGGAGTACATCCTCGACCCATACCTTGTAACATTGCCCATCATTGAAGATGGCGAGGTATTCAAGGATATTGAGGTAGATGAAAAGTTCGCCCATATTGACAGGCCGCAGCCTTCGCCTACGCCCAGTGCAAGCCCAACACCGGAATCTTCTCCGGTGCCTACGCCTACAATCACACCGGAAACGCCTAAAGCCAAGCTGCCGCAGACAGGTCAGCTGAACTGGCCGATACCGGTTCTGATTGCAATGGGCCTGAGCTTGATTCTGTTGGGTGGCTGGCTGCAAAGGAAGTCTGACCATGAGAAATAAGCTTGGCCATTATTGCACAGTGCTTGGCATTTTGCTTCTGCTTGCGGCAATCGGTTTGTGGGGTTACAACTACTACGATGCAAACCGTGCTGACGAAGCAGCACAAAATTTGCTGACCGAAGTGACCATGCAGCAATCGCAGCAGACACAGGAGTCGGCTATCGCCAAAGCTGCAGACGATGAAACCTTCCTCGGAACGCTTTCTATTCCCGCCTTGGGGCTGGAATTGCCTGTGTATAATCGCTTTGACGATAATCTGATGAAGGATACTGTCTGCCGATATTCCGGTGCTGTAGATACAGAAAATCTCGTGATTGCAGGCCATAATTACAAGCGGCATTTCGGGAAATTGAGTGATTTACAGCAAGGCGATGAAGTCATGCTGAAAACCATGGACGGAAACACCTATACTTATCAGGTTCTGGCTTTGGAAACGCTGAATGCTGCGGCTGTAGATGAAATGACATCCGGCGAATATGCCTTAACGCTTTTCACATGTGACTACAGCGGCAATGCGCGCATCGCGGTTCGTTGTCAGCCAACATTCTAAATCTAGGGCTGCAAGTTGACGAAAGTCGCTTGCAGCCCTATTTTTTATTGTGTAAAACAGGGCTGCTCACTTCAGCAACAAAAACGCTTGTAATCAAAATCGCAAAATACGCATCTTTTTTATTGGGGATTCACTACGCTCAGCGGATTACAGCGCACACCGTTTTGCATGACCTCAAAATGCAAGTGGTTGCCGGTGCTGTCGCCGGTAGATCCCACATAGCCAATCACCTGCCCTGCCGTCACGGTTTCACCAGCCGTAACGGCTGTTGCCGTCATGTGGGCATACCGCGTGGAAAGCCCGGCGCCATTGTCCAGCAGCACCCGATTGCCGTAGCTGTCATTCCAGCCGCTGACCAACACCGTGCCGCTGTGGGCAGCCAGGATGGGTGTGCCCTCCGGCGCGGGAATGTCCGTGCCGCGATGTCCGGCGTTGCCGAAGGCGTCCACTTCCCCGAAGTGGCAGGATATATAAGTGTGCCCCGGCAGCGGCCATTGCAGGGTGCCGTCACCGACCATGCCGCCGACACCGCCGCACAATGCCAGTAGATAAGGGCGCAGTTCGTCCGACAGCAGCTCGTCAAGAATGTCGCGCTGGTCTTGCGTGAAATTGTATTCTTCAGCCAGCTCGGCTACACTTTTGCTGCTGACCGTGATGTGCAGAATATGCTCCGTGACCGGCTCCGGGTCCGGTTCGTCCTCAGTCGGCTCCGGCGTGGTGGTCACTGTTTCGATTTCTGAAGTGATTTGGTGCATGGACCAAAAGGTATTCTGAATCAGCAGCTTTTTGCCTTCGTCGATGACAACCACATCGCTGTCGGAGTTGAGGTTGGTATGCACCGCAAAGATGGCCAGCACTTCGGGCCAATAGCTTGCCCAAGTGTGACCGTCCTCGTAGTCATATTCAATGGTGGTTTCACTGCACTCCGGGTGGGCAGCTACGATCTCGTTGATGGCTTCACCAAAGTCGGCATTGGTTTCCGCAACGATTTCCGCAATGCGGATGCTGTTCGGGTCGCCGGATTCATCGGCAAACAAAATGCCCATCGGGGAGCCAATCACCGCCGCAGCAGCGCCGATGACCATAGCCAACAGCAACACCACCCCACCAGCACCGAGCAGAGCCGCCAGCGTTGCGGCAGTTCTCCGGGCCGTGCGGGCCAACAGCTGCTTGATAGCGCTCATCAGGTAGCGAAACAGGGCTTGCAATCGGGTGGCAGCAGCCTTTTTGGGTGTTGTCATTCCCGGCAAGGTGGGGCTTTCGATACGCATTGGGGCGGTGATACTTGTGGCAGCGCGTTGTTCGGTTTGCCTTTGGAAGTGTCTGCGCACAGCCTCCCGAATAAAGTGCTGGCGTTTCAGGCTTTGCTGCCTTGTCTTTATCAGCTGGCTTTGGGAGATTTGTTCCTGCGGTAACGCACTGTCTGCCTTGGGCGTTTGGGGCTTGGCTTTTTCTATGGCAATCGCCCGAAAACGCCCGCGCTTGAATTGTTCGCGGCGTTCCTGCTGGGGAAGAACCTCTATGGTGGGTTGCGAGGCCGTCTGGCTTTTAGCAACAGGGGCGGCCTTTTCCGTACTTTTCTGCCGCTGTTCACGCTTGTCCTGCATAACGCGGAATTGCTTATAGCTGATTCTGACGGTGCTTACGGCTGCGTTTTCTGCTGTGCCAACCACTTGTTCGGCTCTATTCTGGATAGTCTGTTCCCCGTAGTCGGTGGTATCGGTATCCGGCGCTGTGGCCGCTTGCTTAGCCATTTGAGCACTGCCGCGCACAGCGGATTGCATCATCTTGCGCCGCACCAAATTGCGGCTGCGGTCGTCAGCTCTCATTGCGGTTATCCCGGTTGTGGCGGACCTGTTTGCGAGCTTGCATATCGTTCATCACGCGGGTATACTGCTCCGGCGTGGCTTTCATAGGGTAGATTCCCAGCGGAGTATCCGTAAAAATAATAGGATCATGGTACAGCTTTTCATAGCGCTTGAACTGTTCGTCCGTCAGGCTTATGAAGTTTCCGTTGCGTAAGCCGCAGATGAAAAAGCTGCCCGTGAGAATATCGTAATCTCCGAGCAGACGATTCAGCGGCATACCATTTAATTTGCCCTCTTGATTGCACACGACACGAACATTCTCTCTCCAAGGAGCCACAGATTCAATATCGCCGCCGACAAGTTTTTGCATGGATTTCAAGTCGTTTTCAACAATGCGCTCTTCCGGGTACTTTCCCGGCTGAACATATAAAACGCGGATTTGGGCTTCTTTGGGCATGGTAAAACTCCTTTGTAAATAAAAATCCCGCTATGCCTTGTCGCACAGCGGGTTGTGGGTGTAAAATGGGTATCAGTAAGAATAAGGGGATTGAATGATGACGCTTTTTATCAGTGCAGCCGAGTACGACTATCACACCTTGGTCAAGGTGGCAGAGATGGCCGGACTACACGGCATTATAGGCTTTCACGAAACCGAGGACGGGTATTTGTTGAGCTTTCCTGACGGTGAGAAAACGCCAACGCTTATTGACCTATACAAGTCCTACCTGAGGGATTTGGAAAATAACATTTGGGTACATTAAGATAGTTTAGCAATGTCGTGCAGAAACGGACTGGGACAACTTCCAGTTTGCCGAATAAGTAGGGGGCTTAAACAAAATGAATCCGATAGATATTATCCGACGCCCGGCTGCGTATGCAAGCGGTTACGAAAACCTCCCCCAAGAGGCGCAGCTGAAAGCAAAACAGCTGTGCTGGGAGTATAACAAAACTGGCCCGATGGAGGCTGACAAGCGGCAGAAAATTTTGAAACAGCTTTTCGGAACATATTCCCCGATGGTTGGCATTGAGCCGGACTTCCATTGCGATTACGGCTTTAACATCCATTTTCATGGGTTTGCCGTTCTCAACTATAATTGCGTGATTCTGGACACCTCTCCTGTCAACATTGGTGCAGGCGCTTTTATTGCGCCGGGCGTATGCATTGCCTGCTCTGGTCACGCAGTAGATGCGCAACAGCGTAGTCAAGGTATCGGCACTTCTGCGCCCATCACGCTGGAGGATAATGTTTGGATTGGGGCAAATTCAACGGTTTGCGGCGGGGTAACAATCGGTGCAGGCTCTGTAATTGGCGCAGGGAGCGTCGTTACGCACGATATTCCTGCCGGGGTCGTTGCAGCAGGTGTTCCCTGTAAAGTAATTCGCAAGGTGACAGAAATCGATAAAATCCCTGAGGGTAAAATTCTTTTTTGAGGATTTATCGGCGGGCCTCGGCCCGCCGTTTTTGTTTTGCGCATAGTTACTCTACCTCTCCCGGCTTTGTACTTATCAGCTTATACACCTTACCTGTTGTCGGCTGCTTATTTTCAAACGGGATTATGTTATTGCCCATCTTCAGAATCCCCTGCCCGGCAGTGGCCAGTTTCAGGTATTCCTGCTGCGGCTCTGACAGACCGTACAGTTTCCGCAGCGGCAGAATGTCCTTTGTCTGGCGCAGCATTACCACAAATTCACTGTTGGACAATACCGCGCAGGCGGTATCGTTGGTCAGGCAATCCTGCGCGTTCTGGGTAATGCCGGTGGCATAGGCGTTATATTTGCGGAATCGCTTCCAGCTCTGGTACAGAAACTTTGCACTTTCCTCATCGCGGAGCAACAGATAGATTTCATCAAAGTATACCCAAGTGGCTGCGGTTGCGTCCTTGCGGTTGCTGTTCATAACCGCAGTGTTAATAAATTCCAGCATGGAAATCATCGCCACCGGTTTCAGCTGCTCACCCAAACGATTGATGTTAAAGCAAATCAGACGGTTGGACATATCCACATTCGTGGGCTGCGCAAAAGCTTTCATGCTACCTTTTGCGAAAATCTCAATTGCCAAGGCAAGTTGCTCGGCTCTGGGGTGATGCTGTGCAAGTAAGTCTTTCCATAAATCCACCAGTGTGGGGCAAGGTATGGTATAGTGTGAATCCACAAGCGGCTTGTAGATATTTTTCAAGCTGCGATCAATCAGGCTTTTGTCGCCCGGAATCATGTTTCCCTCCATCACCTTTTCGAACAGAGAAAGCACAAATTCCGACTTCGCATTTTGCGGCAGAATCTTACTCTTTCCATCGGGGTAGAAATCCAGCGGATTGAAGTGCGTTTCGCTGATTGGCGAAATATCTACTACCTCGCCGCCCATAGCGTGTACCAAAGGGGCGTATTCGTTTTCGGGGTCTACGATATAGAATTTTGCATTCGGAAAACGAAGATACAACATCAGAATTTCGAGCTTTACGAACAGCGATTTGCCGCTGCCGGAGGTACCCAGCACCATACCATTTCCGTTCGGCAGTTCGGAACGCAGGCCGACAATCAAGTTGCCGGATACAGCATTGACACCATAGAACATACCGCCCGCGTCCATCACCTCCTGTACATTGAACGGCACCAGTGCGCACAACCCCTTGGTAAGCATAGTGCGCACACTGGCAATACGCCGCAGACCATACGGCATGGCCGTGTTAAAGGCACGTTCCTGCTGAAAGCGCAGTTCGGTAAAACGGCAGTTGAAGTTGGCTGCCGTGGTTTTGAGTGCGGCGGTTTCTGCTTTGAGTTCGTCCAGTGTATCGGCAAAATATGCCGCGGATAACAACACCAAGAACATCTGCTGGTCATGCTCGGCCATTTCGGTGCGAATATATTCGATATTCTTTTCCTGTGCCTGTGTCTTGTACGGCACCGTTGACACAAAGTCAAGATTTTCCACGGTTTTGCGGTTAAACCGCACCTTTTCGGCATCGGTTTTCATCCGGGAATCCTCGATTTCGCGGTAAGCGTCCTCGGTTTCGACCGGCTGAATGGCAATGGACAAAACGATGTACGGCACCTGCTGGAGCAGTGTCGCAATAAACTTATCGTCCAACTGCTGCGGATACTGGGCAATCGTCATGCACTTGGCATAGGAATCGTCAATCTCGATGTGGTCTTTGCAAAAGCGCATTGCATCCGGCGCAATGGCATCCCGAAAATCCTGTCCCAATCGGGTGCAGTTGTCAAAATCAAACTGGAAATGCGTTTCCTCTCCGATGCGGAAAAAGTTGTGCAGCACTTCCAGCCGGGCGTTGTTATCCAGCGCACAGACTTTGCAACCAATGTTGGACAACTCGCCCAGCATATTCCGCTGCACCTGATTCAGCCGTTCGCGGGCATCTTTGCTGTTCTGCTTGTTGGTGGAGAGAATCAGATACTTTTGCTGTTTCACATTGCCGATTTCTTTGGCGTAGGCTTTCATCAGCCGATTGCGTTCAACGCGGTATGCGTCAAGGCCATCGTTGGCGCGGTGGTACAGCACATCTCGCTCAAAGGAAATCTCGTCCATGCGCTGGCTGACAATGCAAAGCTGCGCCCAGCAGTCGGTAGGAATATTAGAATAAATCCTGCCCATCTTTGCCAAAATGTCCTGCTTTTTATCGTCGCTCTGCATGGCATAGTTGATGTCGGAGACACTCCACATCTGACTGTACACTTCGCCGGAGCGCCAAGTGCCGTCCGCATAGATTTCATCAATCGGGATGGACTTTTGCACAGAAGTCGGGATTTTGTAGCTGCCCCGCGTTCTGCGTGTGGAGGCATATTCATTTAATCGCAAACTTTTTCACCTTCTTTTTGTGTTTTGGTTTGGACAAATCATACTCGGTTTTCCATAACCGCCAACTGCTGCCAAGGATTACACTTTCCACTACAGCAACCAGAAATTGTTCAAAATTCAAATCGTCATAGTGGAAGAACCCTGCGGCGGCAATCGGCATGGCAGCCACGATGCACACCCAGCTGGCGGTTTCACGGCCCAGCAGCGGGGCAAGTGTCATATAAGCAAGCACCGCTAAACCGATGGCCACGCCGGAACAAACCAGCTGGCGCAATGTTAGGCCCATAAAGATTTCTTCCTGATAGTGGCGTATTTCCTTGTTAATTGGATTCTGCATAGCTTATAACCCCATCATTTCATGAATAATACGGTCAGAGCCTTTTACAAGCCCGACCAGCACCAGCATATTGAACACGGTTTCGGCAAGATAGCTCCACACCATTGTGGTCGGTTCACTGCCTGTGACCGTGGGTGTGCTGACAAAGGCTGAATAGATAATGCAGGCCAGCACGATGACAGCGCCCTCCAAGCACACGCCGATATAGCTTTTTACAAAGGAAATGCCGACTGACTGTGTGCTTTCCCCGGCAAAGCTCGCCAGCGGCAAGTGAGCCAACGCCGTGTACATATACAGGCGGAAGAACCGCCCATACACGGTGAGAATCATCACGAACGACAGCACTGTGATGAACAGGCTGCCCAAGATCGTGACAAGCCATAGTGGGATACTGGCGAGGAATCCCACATTTTCAATCGCAGTCTGCATTTCACCGGGCAGCGATACCATCGCCTGCGAGATGCCGCCCATGCCGGAGGTCATATCGGTGATAACGCCGTTGCAGATGGAAAAGATGTTGAGCATAATGTCCATGCCATACCCGACAAGTGCCTTGGCTGCCACAAAGCGGATCAGGTAATGCAGGGCGGCCTCCGGGCGCTTGAGTTCATGAAAGTTCATCGTGTTTTTGAACAGTGATATAGCAAAGAACAGCACCACGAGGGCATACCCTACGCCGACCATGGCATTGTGCAGGTTCTGCATAACGCCCCACACAGCGCCGCCCTTAAAAGATTGGGGGCCGGTTGTCACCAGCCCCCATAACTCTGTCAGCTTTCCATTCCATGTGGAAAATGCGTTGTTCAGATTTTCGACGATCCAGTTTTGATTCAAGTTTTCACCCACTTTCAGATAAAAGAAAACAGCCGACAGAAAGTCTGCCGACTGCATAGCTTAATTAAAAAAATTGTTTGTTATTAGGGTGTCCATTGTAGAAGCAACTGCATCACACACTTCATCAAAGCTGATGGTGGAAGCGTAGTCGAAATCTTTTCGGTAATTATCCCATTGCCTACGCATAATCTCGCTGTTTCGCACCGCTTCCACAATTGCTCTATAATCTTGCAAAATCGAATCAGAGCCTCGCTTACTGGCTGTAGCCATCAGTGCCGCCCCTAAAGCGGGAAAGTCTATATTTTCTGCTTGCAGTTTGGTAAGGATATAGACATCATAATAATCTCTTGGCCGGGTATTCTGGTCACTGCGAGATATTACAGTCTCCAGCTTTTCCGCCAGAATGGTGGCCAAATTGTATGCCATAACTTGAATATGACGATCTTCCAGCATCAACTTGTAGTCATATTGAATTTCGCGTGGTGTGATTTTATCGCCAGTAGTGATGTCCAGCTTTAAGGGAACTGCCATAGGCGGAAAATCGGCTGTCAAAGCTACGCGGTATCCAGTATATTCATCACCCTCCCGGATTTCACCAATGCTTTTGAATGTAAATGTGATGTCATCGTCAACAGGAACGGTGAGAATCTGCTCTATCATTTTTTGGACGGCATCCTGCGTAACTGGATAACCCTTTATGGTTGCATCCATATCCATTGTCGCTCTGGAGTTCAGCCCCACCATAGAGGAAATTAAAAAGCCACCTTTGATAATGTAATTATCCCGATACGGGGATAATGATACCCGCTCCAAGAATCGTTCCAGCATATAATTTTGCAGAACAAGCTGTGCGGAAATCTGGTTCTCTTTCGCCAGTTTTTTCATAATCGCTTTCAGCTGCATAGCGTTTTTCATAATAGTACCTCCAAATAAGGACGCAGCCGTTTTTCTACGCGTAGTTGATGAGCATATTCCGAAAGCAAAGGAATGTTCTTATCTTTACGGCCAGCGTACCGCTTGAATGCATCTGTAATGATCTGAATATCCGTGTGGCTGATGGGCTTTAGAATTTCACACAGGGTTTTTTCTGCATTGTAGGCCCGGACTGTATTTCCGGCAGGGGTGTCAACCAGCGCGATTCCAAGACTGTAATAAGGCTCTTTCTTGCAAGAGCATAAAATTCCCGCTGCTTTTGGACTGGATGTATTATATCCATAGGGAAATGCCATGTGAAACTTGTGTGGTGTCCTGTCAGTCAAATCATGCAGAAACAGTGCGGTATCCAATGCAAATACACCACGCTTATATCGCTCTTGAATGGATACAAATTCATCCTCCCAAACTTCCGGCAGGGTATATACCCCACGGGAGACCTGATCTAATCGGCCTGTATCGGCCAAATATTTCAAACTTCCGCGTGATATTCCGGCAGAAGAAATCATAGCAGCAGTTACGATGCCATTATTTTGGGAAGCCAACTCTATAATCTTCGTTGTAGAATCCATGGCACACACCTTCTCTCGAATTGACTTTCACGCTAAACATTATACGCTTATTTAGCATAAAAGTCAACGAGACGGCATCGCTTATAGAATCATATCCAAAATATCCTTTGCAAAGTAGATAACAACGCCGCCAAAAAACGTCATAAAAC
>ERZ773109.1784-NODE-1784-length-12174-cov-3.119152_pt1 | contig 12174 bp, 9 predicted proteins | sample MGYA00580569_ERZ773109 | MGnify/ENA primary metagenome ERZ773109 (study PRJEB29015, sample SAMEA2737852) | human gut metagenome | biome: human gut; feature: human-associated habitat; material: faeces | place: China | collected 2012 ...
ACTGCCGCCACTGAACCTGCCGTAAAAATAAGTGCTGCACTTTCACCAACAATTCTTCCTATTGCAAGAATAACCCCTGACAAAATTCCCGGAACTGCTGCCGGCAAAACAATAACAAATATTGTTCTAATTTTTCCTGCACCTAAACCAAAACTGCCTTCTCTAAATGAGTCTGGCACAGCAATAAGCGCTTCCTCTGTTGTTCTTATAATTGTTGGCAAAACCATTATTGCCAGTGTTAAAACCCCGGCTATTAATGAATATCCCCAATGTAAGGCAAGAACAAATGCAAGGAAACCGAACAAACCGAAAACAATTGAAGGTATGCCTGCCAATGTTTCAGTTGTAACTCTTATGATTTTTACAAGTTTTGAACCTCTCTTTGCATACTCAACAAGATAAATTGCTGCTGCCACTCCAATAGGTACTGAAATAATCAGTGTCATTGCAACTATTATAATTGTGTTAATAATAGCCGGTGTCATTGAAACATTATCTGAATTGTATTTCCATGCAAACAAGTCTGCATTAATATAGGGAACACCTCTTATAACTATGTAAGCAACAAGATAAACCATTATTCCAACTGTAATTGACGCTGCAAGCATTATAAGAATCAGCATAATAAGTGAACCCGGTTTTCTTAAATATTCCTTTAACTTGCTGTTTGTTTTTACTATAGGAGCTTTTCTGCCTACTGCTTTTACTTCTTTTTCCATTATTCAGACCTCCTATTAATTATTGAAAAACATACATTTATAATTAATACAAATACAAACAATACTACTGCTGTAGCAATTAATGCTCTTCTATGTAATCCTGTGGCATAAGCCATTTCAAGTACGATATTGGCTGTAAGTGTTCTGACACCACTTGTAATGCTGTCCGGTATAATTGCCTGGTTTCCGGCAACCATTACAACTGCCATTGTTTCACCTATGGCTCTACCCATTCCAAGAATAATTCCTGACATAACACCTGACTTTGCCGCCGGTATTACTGTCTTAAAAATACTTCTTTCCTTTGTTGCACCAAGGGCAAGCGCTCCTTCATAATATGCTTCAGGTACTGCCACAATTGATGATTCTGCTGTGTTAATAATTGTTGGAAGTATCATCATTCCAAGAAGAATTGATGCTGCAAGTATACCGTCACCTGCTGTTCCAAACATTTCCTGAATAATTGGAATAATAACAACCAGTCCGAAGAATCCGTATATAATAGAAGGAATCCCTGCCATAAGGTTAATTATTGGTTTGATAAATTTATATAATTTTTTTGGACAGTATTTTGCAAGAAATACTGCTGTTAAAATTCCGATAGGTACACCGATTATCATAGCTCCCGCAGTAACATATATACTGCCTACAATCATTGGCCATATACCCAAAAGGTTCTGTGACACACGCCACTGTGTTCCAAAAAGGAACTTTGTTATTCCTATTTCTTTAATTGCCGGCACACCATTTGCAAACATAAATACACAAATTGTTATAACTGCTGCAATAGATATACATGCGCATACAAGAAATACTATTTTCATTAAAAAATCTAATACTTTATTCAAAATATTTTCTCCTTCATTCACTAAAAGCAGAGGAATTTTAATCCCTCTGCCTGTACCCTTATATGCAGATTTTATTACTGAACATCAGCCCAATCTGTTAAGTCACCTGTGTAGATTTTCTTAATTTGATCTGATGTAAGGTTTGTTACCTGATTTTCTGTGTTAACAATTACTGCGATACCATCTAATGCAATTTTCTGAACCTGTAATTCTTTTGCTTCTTCATCTTTTAATTCTCTTGATGACATACCGATTTCTGTTGCACCTTCGATTGCTGACTGAATACCTGCTGAAGAACCTGATTCCTGAATTTCAATTGAAGCGTCTGCGTTTAGTTTTACATATTCATCTTTTAACTTATCCATTAATGGCGCAACTGATGTTGAACCTGCTAAAGTGATTTTCCCTTTCTTACCACTTGCCTTGTATGATTCTGTTGCTTCAACTCCGATGTAACCGTTTTCGTTTACAATCTGCTGTCCTTCTTTGCTCATAATGAATGAGATGAAGTCTTTGTCAATGTCTGATAACTTATCTTCTTTGTAACAAATGTTAAATGGTCTTGATACTTTGTAATTACCTGATTTAACGTTTTCTGCTGTTGCGTCAACACCGTCAACCTGAACTGCCTTAACGTCTGTTGATAAAGAACCAAGTGAAACATAACCGATTGCACTCTTTGTCTGTGCTACCTTCTGGAGCATTACTGATGTGCTGTTTGTAATCTGTGCTGAACTTACTGTAATGTCATTTTCGTTTTCATCTACAACTCCAAGAAGTTCTACGAAAGCTCCTCTAGTTCCTGAACCTTCTTCTCTTGAAACTACTGTGATTGCCTGTGACTTAGCTCCTGAATTAGAACCATTGTCACTGCTTGCACTCTTGTTGCTGCCGCATCCTGTGAATGCTAATGTTGTAATAACCAATGCAGATACTACTGCTAAAACTTTCTTTCTCATTTTCAATTTTCTCCTCGTTTTCAAGTAAATTTTTAATATGTTTTGAAGGAACTTATTTTTTGTTTCCTTCAGGGTACACATATATACTATTTAAATTTCGTTAAATGCAATAGCGCATTTTTGTTAAATCTATTTAAAATATTCAAGGAAAATGTAAAAATGTCGAAAGTTGTATACAGTCAGAGATGGGAATGGCAAACACGTTGATCATTCCCATCTCTGACTGTATATAAAATCAAGAAGAATTTGGAGAATGTACCCCGAAATTTGGATGATTTAAAATATCGGGGTACGGGTGCAAAACACCCTCGCCACGATCAATAACGAACGCAGCAAAATAACAAAATCAATCTATTTGTAAACATATATCCTTGCCTACAGGCAAAAAAATAAAGAAGAAACACATATCTTGCATTTCTTCTCATTTATTTCTATTATTTACTGGCACATTTTTGCAACTATCTGGTTGATTACTTTGCCATCTGCTCTGCCTTTAAATGCAGGCATTACTGTTTTCATTATCTGACCTTTGTTCTTTGTTGCAATTACGTCTGCAAATTTTTCTTTTAATTCTGCTTCAACTTCTTCTGCACTCATAAGCTTTGGTGCATATTCGTTGAACACATCATATCTTGCCTGGTATTCTTCTATTAAGTCTGTTCTGTCAGCAGGACATGAATCAATCTGTTCCTTTACAGTTTTTAATTCTTTAAGAATTACTTTGTTTACCATTTCTTCAGGAATATCATCTCTGCAGCCTGCATCAATTCCTGCTTTCTTTACTGCCTGAATCAATGCTGAAATTGATTCCTTTCTAGCTTTGTCTCTAGCTTTCATTGCAGCTATCATATCTTTCTGTAATACTTTAATGTCCATTGTTTGCCTCCTATATTTTAATTATTAATTAACTATCTTCTACCTAACATAGTATACCACTCTAAATTTAGGATTCAAATAGAAACTTTAACGTCTCTTGCTAGATTTCCTGCCGGACTTTCCGTTATGCACATTACCGGATTGTACTTTACCATTACGTGAATTGCCGGATTGCACTTTGCCATTACGTGCGTTACCTGTCTGTCCCTTAGCGCCGCGGGCATTTTTATTATTTACTGAATTTTTTCCTCCACGGTTATCTTTGCCTGAAAAATTCTTACCTGGCGCATCCTTACGTGAATCCTTAGACTTTCCGTTACCTTTTCCGCCGTTTCCACCATAGTTTTTCTCATATTTAAACTGTCTGGGTTTAATAAGGCATTCCTTGCCAAAACCTATAAGGTCTTCTCTTCCTGCTATATGAAGTGCTTCTTTAACTAAATCGTAGTTTGCAGGATTTCTGTACTGCATAAGGGCTCTTTGCATTGCCTTTTCGTGCGGATTTTTTGGAACATACACCGGCTTCATTGTTCGCGGATCAACTCCCGTATAGTACATTACAGTTGACATTGTTGACGGTGTAGGGTAAAAATCCTGAACCTGCTGAGGATTGTAGCCAATATCTCTAAGGTACTCAGCCAACTTCACTGCCTCTGTCATATCAGAGCCCGGATGGGAACTCATAAGATATGGCACAACAAACTGGTTCTTTCCTTCTTTTTCGTTAAGTTTCTTATATTTAGTGATAAAACTTTCATAAACACAATTCTGAGGTTTTCCCATATAAGACAAAACCTTATCAGAAATATGCTCAGGAGCTACCTTAAGCTGTCCACTAATATGATATTTAACCAGCTCTTTAAAGAAAGTATCATCTTTATCTTCCATAATATAGTCAAATCTAATACCTGAACGGACAAATACTTTTTTGACCTTAGGCAATTCTCTTAACTTTCTAAGAAGACTTAAATAATCCTTGTGGTCAACATTCAGATTCTTACAAGGATGTGGGAAAAGACATTGCTTATGCTTACACACACCTGATTTTAACTGCTTCTTACATGACGGATGATAAAAGTTAGCTGTAGGGCCACCAACATCATGAATATATCCTTTAAAATTAGGCATATCAATAATTTTCTTTGCCTCATTTATGATTGATTCGTGGCTTCTTGACTGAATAATTCTTCCCTGATGGAATGTTATGGCACAGAAACTACATGCCCCAAAACAACCACGACAACTTGCCAATGAAAACTGAACTTCCTGAATGGCAGGTATCCCACCTAAAGCCTCGTAACTTGGATGGTAAGTTCTCTCATATGGAAGGTCATATACATCATCCATTTCCTGTCTTGTTAATGGCTCCTGAGGTGGATTCTGTACAACATAAACTCCGTTTGGATAAGGTTCCACCAAAGTTTTTCCATTAAAAGGATCAGTATTTTCAGACTGAACCCTAAAACTATTTGCATACGCTAATTTGTCTTCCTTCATGGCATCATAAGACGGAAGAATTATTGGATCATAAGCAAGTTCTATATTTTTAGTCTTAAAAACAGTTCCTGGAATATAAGTAATATCCGTAACATCCATACCACTTGCCAAGGCCTCTGCAATCTGAACTATACACTTTTCACCCATTCCATAAGTTAAAAGATTTGCCTGACTATCCAATAAAATTGAACGTTTAAAACTATTGCTCCAATAATCATAATGCGCCATTCTTCTAAGACTTGCCTCAATACCACCTATTATAATCGGCTTTGTTTTGTTAGTTCTGCGAATAAGATTACAATAAGCAACTACTGCATGATCCGGTCTTTTTCCAATTACTCCGCCCGGAGTGTAGGCATCACTATCTCTTCTTTTCTTTGAAACATAGTAATGATTAACCATTGAATCCATATTTCCACCCATTACCAGAAATGCCAATCTTGGTTCTCCCAAAACATTAATGCTTTCATCGTCTTTCCAATCAGGCTGTGAAATAATACCAACTGTATATCCATTAGCTTCCAAAACTCTACTTATAATAGCATGTCCAAAAGATGGATGGTCTACATAAGCATCCCCTATTACAAACACAAAATCTAACTGCTCTATTCCTCTTTCCTTCATATCCTCTTTGGATATTGGTAAAAATGCCATATTTATTTTGTATGCCATATTAAGAAAATATGGTCATACGCTCCTTTCTCTTAACATTTACAAAACTTATCTTATGCTGCTTTCTGCATCTTCCAATGTTGCATATCCCTGTAAATGTGCTGTATTTTCTATAGTCATATATGCAAGATTTTTTCCCTCTCTTGCCAGATTTACAATAAATTGTGCATAAAGTTTCAACAATTCTTCTGAATATGTTAATAACTCTCCCTTTAAATAAGTTTCATAAGAAGTGTTGTCAATCTGATCAGCATCACTTGTTATATCCCTGGCATTAGATGCAAGCTTTGGATAACTCTTAGCAAAATCCTTCATCCAGTCTACCTGAATCTGTGCAATCTGATTTACAATTGCTATTGTTCTCTCCGATTTTTCAGGAAAATTATCTTTAATCTTCTCATATTCTTCAGGTGAAGTATGTTCCATCATTCTTCCATATTTCTCGGTTATCATATTCCAACCCTTAGCCTTGTTTTCTTCCCAAAGATTGCAAATGCACTCTAGCATTTCATCTGTCCAAGTCATATACTGACTCTTTCTCATAACATAGAAGAAAGGCCAATTATTCTGACAAGACGCTCTTCCACCAACATTCTGCACTTTATCAAAAGCTTCAAATTCAAGTTTTACTATTTTATCTATTGTTTTTTCTCTGTCAAACATTTCAACTTTCCCTTCTGCCAAATCCATAATTGGTCTCACATAGTCATTTAAAAAATTTGAATTTCTATTCTTTATTAGTTTTAATTCCAATAATTTATCAATTATAATTTTTGCTATTTCTTCCATAATAATAGCTTTTTCATCTTTTTCATTAAACTTAGTATTGTCATACAAATAACCATCCCAAGCATTCTTCTGAGCAGGAAGCTGACTTAATTTTTCAAGCAATGAAACAATCTTCTCAGTTCCATCCAAGCTACTAACTCCCTTAAAAAGCCATTTATAGTACGGTGCAAACTTATTATTTAAAATGTACACACATTTCATTGTCTCTTTCATAAAATCAGAAATGCAAATCTGTGCCGTTACATAATCTTTCCTTGCCATTGCTCTTTCATAATTGCTCTGACCTGTCTGCGCCATTGCCCCAAGCTGTCTTGCAAGCTTAACAAGTCTTGCCTGAAAAGGCTGATTTTCAAATTTTTTTCTTATCTTAGAAAAATATCCTAAATCGTCCCTAAAAACTTCACCGTTAGTAACTGTTGCGATTTTATAATCTTCAAGATTAATCCATTGTTCTAATGTTAGATTTCCATCTCCGGAACCTGTATACTTTTTATAAAAATCTTCAACTACACAAACGCCCACTCTTCCTTCAGCCATAATGGTGTCAACTCTTGTAATGCCCTTATAACCTTTTGGAAGTTTGTTATATTTATCCTGAAGTTTTTCACCGATTTTCTCATAAACATCTTCCGTAATCCACATACAAAATCCCGGGCCGAAATCGTGGTCTCTTGAATAAACATCATCAAAGCCAAATCGTTCTGAACCTTCCCCAACGAAGCCCACCGCTATTTTGTCCTCATATTCAGAAAAATTATTATGAATCATATCCTTGCCGTACTCTTCATAAAAACTTTTTGCCAGCTCTATACCTGTAAGTTCTTTCTTTTCTTCTTTTATTTTGTCAAAAACCTTTGCCAGATTTTCTTTTGTAATATTATAAGCACTGCCACGTCCCATATTTGCTTCTATCTCCGGCAACGCCTTTTCGTATAACTTAGCTGCCTCTTCATACTGTTTTAAGCTACACTTAACACTTGCCATGGCACAAAGGGCTCCGCTGTAATGAAAGTTTTTCACTTCATCTCTGTCAAATATTTCCAAAGCCTTCTTAAGGTAGTCTTCCGCCTGACTTACCTGATTAATTTCAATCAATGACGCTACCAGATTTGTATAAGTTGTGGCAACTTCAATATCCATTCCTTCTATTTTTTCTATAATGGACAGTGCCTTTTTAAGATGTTGGACTGCCATAGGAAAATCATTCATCTCCTGATACAAAAGAGCAATGTTATTGTTAAGACTTGCCATTCTATAATCATCACTTGGAATATTCTCATTATATATAGAAAAAACTTCTTTATAAACTTCTAAAGATTCCGCAAGTTTTCCTGCCGCTCTGTAAGCGTTTGCCACATTTTGAAGGGAAGTTGCATAATCCACAGTTCCTTCAATCCCCATTTTCTTCATTAATTCTATGCAATCATTACATGCCTTAATGGACTTTTCAAACTGACTTGTATCCCTGAAAAATCCCATCATTTCATTAAGAATTGTAAACTGAGCTGCCAAGTCATTTTCTTTTTTTGCCTGTTCTATGCTTTCATTGAAAAATGGCTCAACATCGTTAATTCTTCTTTCCGTATACAAACTATCCAACTCTTCTATAAAACCGTTAATATCCATTTTTCCTCCTAACCTGTCACTGCCATAAATAAACATATTTTATGCATAATTATCTAATACTCTTTGACAACATTTTTTAACATAACACTATTATACCTGACTATTTTCTCTTTAGAAATGCCAAATTTCCAATAATGCAAAATATAATAAACATACACAAATTAGCAACAACAACACTTGCTCCGGCAGGAATTGAAAAAGCGTATGAACAAAGCAAACCTGCTGTAAAATTTATTACCGCAAGAATTGCAGAACATATCGTTACACTTAAAAAACTTTTAAAAACTCTCATTGAAGTAAGCGCCGGAAAAATAATAAGACTTGAAATCAACATTGCTCCCATCATTTTTATTCCAAGTACAACAGTTACCGCCGTAAAAATAGAAATAAGTGTATTGTACATTCCAACTTTCACACCTGTTGCTTTCGAAAAACTTTCATCGAAAGTCACTACGAAAATTCTATGATAGCAAAATCCAAACATTATAAGTACAACAACAGACAGTACAACACTAAAAATAACATCATCTTTAGACATTGCCAAAATACTACCAAACATATAACTACACACATCTGTGCTAAGTCCTGTTGTTAACGATGTAACAATAACACCAATTGCCAATGATGAAGCTGACACCATAGCTATTGCCGCATCACTTTTCATCTTACCGTTTTCTGCCAATCTAAGTAAGAAAAAGGCTGCAATTATAACAATTGGTATTGAAAACTTAATTGGTGCAAATCCAAAAGCTATTGCTATGGACAATGCTCCAAATGAAACGTGTGATAAACCGTCACCTATCATTGAATATCTTTTTAAAACAAGGCTGACGCCTAAAAGAGCTGCGCAAAGTGATACCAATACTCCTCCGATAAAAGCCCTCTGTATAAATCCATGGGCAAACATTTCACTAATCATTTGCTACACCTCCCAAAAACATATTTGAAACATTTGATTTTTTATATTCCTCAACTGTTCCAAAGAAATCATTTTCCTGTTCTAAATGCAAAATATGTGTTGCATAATTTAAAGCATTCTTTATATCATGACTAACCATAATAATTGTTACATTCTCTTTCTTATTTAAATCCTTTATAGTTTCATAAAACTCCATTGAAGCTGCCGGATCAAGCCCTGTTACAGGTTCATCCAAAATCAAAACGCTGTCTGTTGCACAAAGTGCCCTTGCGAGAAGAACTCTTTGCTGCTGTCCTCCTGACAACTCTCTATAGCAACGCTTTTTCAAATCCAAAATATTAAGCTTCTCCATATTTTTTTCAGCCTCTGCCTTGTGTTTCTTATTATAAAATGGACATCTATGATCGTTATTTAGCACCCCTGACAAAACTACTTCCCAAACACTTGCCGGAAAATCTTTCTGTGCCTGTGTCTGCTGTGGCAAATATCCTACTCCTTTGTGGTTTTTTCCCTGCACATTGGCAATAACTTCGCCATTTAAAGGTTTAATCAACCCTAATAATGTCTTTATAAGTGTACTTTTTCCTGTACCATTTTCACCAACAACACAGAGATAATCTCCTTGGTCGATTTTAAAATTCAAATTTTTTGCAACTACTTTATTTTCATAACCTAACGTTACGTCTTTACATTCAAAAATCATTATCATTCTCCTAATGCTATTTTTAAGTTATTAACATTTTTCTTCATTAAATCAACATAAGTTACTCCGCTGTCAAACTGTTTCTGCGTAATATTATGACAGGAATTAAACTGAAGCGGTTTTGCTCCTGTGTCAGTTTCAATTGCGTCCGCCACAATATGACTGCTTAATTCCAAATAAAATACAGCCTTAATATTGTCTTCCTTAATCTTGTCCACAAGGAACGCAATAGTTTTGGCGCTAGGCTCCATATCACTTCCACATCCCGGAAAAGCTGCATAATACTTTAAGCCATATTCCTTTACAAAATACTGTAACGGAAACTTGTCCGCAAAAATTATTTCCTTAATTTTCGAATTATTTACCACTGTTCTGATTTCACTGTCTAACTCTTTTAATTGTTTAATGTATGACTCTGCATTCTTCTTAAAATTTTCTTTTTCCTCAGGTAAAGCCTGACTTAATGTATCACAAATTTTTTCTGTCATAATCATTTCATTAACAGGTGATGTCCATATATGCTCATCAGTTTCGTTATAACTTTCTTCTTCATGGTCGCTTACTTCACTATCATGACTATGCTCTTCGTGCTTCAGACTATCTTCACTATGACTGCCTTCTTCCTGATTATAACTGTCTTCACTATTACTATGCTCTTTATGATTATGACTGTCTTCGCTATGACTATGCTCATCATGACTGTCAAATCTTGTGTCCATTCCTTCAACAATCTCTTCATTAAGAACATCAACATAATCCAGCATTTTCATCTGAATCTGTTTCTTATTATTTAAGGAATCAAGCAACGTATCAATCCATGTTTCAAGTGAACCACCATTATATATAAGCACATCCGCATTTTCCATCTGAATAACATCGCTAGGTGTTGGTTCAAAAGAATGACTGTCCTGTCCCGGTGTAACAATCATCTTTAAATCAATTCCCTTAACATCCCCTATAACCGCTCTTGCCATATCATAATATGGAAAAAGAGAAGTCACTATTTTCAATCTATAGTTATCTTCTTTTTCAGTAGTTTTGCCGCAACCAGTCATTCCCAAAATCATAGATATGGTCACAATAAAAACTACTGATTTTCTTAAAAATTCTGTTTTCCTGCTAAATTTGTTTTCTCGAATAAATTCTTTTTTCAAAATTTTATTTTTCGAAAATACTTTTATAACTCTATTACTTTTCATAATTTAATAAACACTTTCATAAATCATTATTTTATTTATTTTTTTCTTCACACTTTCCGCATTTCTCGCATTTTCCATAGAATATAGTTTTCTTAGGATTAATACTAAAATGATGGTCTGCGTTCACGTGACTATATAACTCCGCCAAATGATGGCATTCCATCTTCGTCACTTCTCCACACTCTTCACATTTAATATAGAAACAATCCTGATTCTCACCCTGTTCTATGTACTGAAAGCAAGCTCCCGGCTGGCCTTCCACGCTAAACTTCGTTACAATGCCATCCTTTTCCATCTTCTCCAAATGTCTGTAAATAGTAGTAAGCCCTACCTGGCAATCATTTTCTTTCAAATAATTTTCTATATCCATAACAGTAACATAGCCATTTTTGTGCATTTCAAGACATTCTTTTATGGCTGACTGTTGTTTTGTTTTATACTTTCCTGCCACGGTAATTCCTCCTTTGACAATAACTTTCCAATTTGAAAATCCTTTTCATTTTATACTTATTGTTTCAAAAAGTCAACGAATTTGAAAGTCTTTTTCATTTTTTCTTTAGTGGAAATTTCAGGAAGTTCTCTTATGCCATAAAAAAACCGATTTCAAAAGCTAGATCAGCACTCTAACTTCTTGAAATCGGTATCTCAAACGCCTGCTTATACAAATTAATTTAAAGTAGTTTATGCAATATAAAAATATAAATAATGTCCATCATCTCTGGACCTTTTTACATATACCATATCCCCTTCTTTAATGTTATTAAAATCCCTCTTATTATTTACTATAACATAATCATCGATTAATCCCTGATCAGTTTCACAAATAATAAACCACTTCTGCTGTCTTATAACTGTCAAATCATCAACATGAAGCTTAGTATTAACTTTTAATTTTAAAATAGGAGTTCTTTCACTATTATATTCAAGGCCTTGCTCTATTTTTAATGCTCCATATGATAAAAGATTAAAACCAACAAAAACTATAATTGCAACAATGTAAACTTTCATATAATATCCCGGATTAGAATGTATCCAGGGAGAAATCCTATGAGCAATTATTTGAAAAATAACTCCAATTACAACCAAAAAAATAGATGCAATAAAAAGTTTTATCCAAATTCTTCTATTTTTCAATTTATAATGCAAATCAATATCTGCTACTTCGTCCTTAGTTGCTATATGAAAATCCTGTTCTCTTATATATACTTTATCCATCTTTTCATACCCTCCTCCAAAGCATATAAAAATTTTAAATAATATAGCATATGATAATGTTTTTAACAACCTTTATTATAAAAAAACTGCCGCAAGTCTGCGACAGTTCATTAACACTTAAGTGTGCGTGACAGGATTCGAACCCACGACCT
>ERZ773109.1787-NODE-1787-length-12150-cov-16.637619_pt1 | contig 12150 bp, 9 predicted proteins | sample MGYA00580569_ERZ773109 | MGnify/ENA primary metagenome ERZ773109 (study PRJEB29015, sample SAMEA2737852) | human gut metagenome | biome: human gut; feature: human-associated habitat; material: faeces | place: China | collected 2012 ...
ATACTTCTATCTTTTTATATGATTTTATAATTATAAGCTAACAGCAGTTAGCCCTTTTGTTCTTTTCATGAAGTTTTCTTCCGATATTCTCCATCCGGCAGAAATCCCTGGAAAATATCCCCAGCGGTTATCTTTATTGAAGCGGGAAGAAGCATCTGCACGGAAATTAACTTCCAATAGGAATTTGCCCATGTAGTCATAGTTTATACGAGCAAAATACGACATTAATGCCAATTCACGTGAGTATCCATCATTTGTCTGAGAATCATCTTGTCCTGCTCCCAAATCTGTTTGCTCGTTGGTAGGAAATCCTGTACGATTTCCGGTCAAAGTCTTATAATTATATTTTTCAACACGATAACCTGCTAATCCTTTCACATGATGTTTGCCAAAGATTTTATTATAATTCAATAGACCGTCGAATGCCATACGGTTGCTTACACTCATTGTTTCTGTCAACTCATTGGGCCCTTGATAAACATCTTCGTTCAATTGAATATCTTTCATGAATGCCTTATAGTCAGATAAATTCATTGTGTAGGAACCTTGTGCTGTCAGAACTAGGCCATCAATTAATTTATAGTCAGTAGCCATAATTCCTGTAAACTTCTGGCCTTTATGTAAACATCGTTCATTCATATCTAGCCAAGCAATTGGATTACCATCTCCATTGCCCCCGTAAGAACCATCCTCATTTTTATAAGGTATCCATGGAGCAAAGGTATTTACCAGATTAATAACCTGTCTGGGTCCATCTCCATAACGACTATTATTAGGTTCCCAATAATAATTATTGATATATGACAGGTTAGACCGCATATTCAATCTATCGGAAACTTTAATATCTACATTAGAACGTACGTTAAATTGTTTTCTACCACTGTTGCGAAGAACACCATCCTGTCCTAAAAAACCAATAGAGTTCATGTAACGAACAGTTTTTGTTCCACCTGATACACTGATATTGTGCTTATGTATAAAGCCTGAATTGTAGGCAAGATCATACCAGTCTGTATTAGGATGCCCATAGGGGTCGGTACCATTTTTAAATAATTCAATATCTTCCTGCTCAAAACGAGTGGCCTTTCCACTGTTTTCTAAAGCACGATTATAAAAGTCTGCTGCTTCCCATGAATCCATTCGTTCTACTTTTGCCGTAGGAGATTGAAAGCCAACACTTGCATTATAGCTTACTACGGGTTTTCCTTCACTACCTCGCTTGGTTGTTATCAAAATAACTCCATTTGAAGCTTTTGAACCATAGATAGCAGCTGCGGCAGCATCTTTCAAAACAGATATTGATTCTATATCATTTGCATCAATCTGATTAATAGAGCCTTCTTCAACACCATCTACTAAGATATAAGGGTCAGCATTATTCAATGTGCCTTGTCCGCGTACACGAATTGAAGCCCCATCAGCACCAGGCTGTCCATCGCTTGATGTAATAGTAACTCCCGGCATTAATCCTTGAATAGCGGTAGATACAGCTGTAATAGGACGATTTTGTAGCTCTTTATTTGATACTGATGCAACAGAACCTGTTAAATTAATTTTTCTTTGACTACCATATCCAACTACAACAACTTCGTCTAACGTTTCTGTATCCTCTTTCAGAGTGATAGTTAAATTTTTCTGAGTACCAACCTTAATTTCTTGAGTAATATACCCAATATAAGAAACCTGTAAAATAGAGTTTTCAGAAACCTCCAGTGTAAAACGACCGTCAAAATCAGTAATAGTACCACTGGTTTGGCCTTTTATCTTAATATTGGCTCCGATGATTGATTCACCTTTGGAGTCTTTGACAATACCTGTTACCATGTTGTCTACTTGTTGAGGTGTTACTACCTCTTCTTTTTTCTTCATCAACATGATATTTTTACCCTCCATGGCATAAGCAATATTAGTTCCTGTAAATATTTGGTCAAGAACTTCCGCTACCGGCTTATTGTGGGCATTAACTTTGACTTTCTTTTTAAGATTTACATTATTCACGTCATATACGAATAGATAATCTGTTTGACTCTCTATTTCACTGATGACTTTTTCTGCCGAAATAGAATTGGAAACTACCGTAACCTTCATATTCTGAGAGTAAGAATTCGTTGCATAAGCAGTTCCGGCAAAGATAAATAATGCCAAAAAAGTGTTCTTCATCATACGGAATGCATGTTTAATGTGGACAATAGATTCCTTATACAAAATATTTTTCATATTTTTGTAACATTAATTTTAGGTTATTATACTTAAAATAATTTTGAGTTTAGTCAGAAAGAACTTACTTCTTTCTTGACATTCATGGGATGATGTTGCCGCATCATCCCATTTTTTTGGTAAAAGAAATATATTATGTCATAAGCTGTTTTAGATAAGTTTAAAGAATTAGAATTAATTTATTATGATTTTGTTTGTTTCATCGTCTTTTTCATAAGTAAATCGGTTGTTTAGTCGTAGTACTTTCAGTACATGTTCAATTCCATCTCCGGCACGGAATTTTCCCGTATAACGATTGCCTAGAATTTCCTGATTATTTATTACGATGTCAACCCCATAATATAGCTTTAATTTTTCTATCATTTCTTTTACTGAAATGTTATCGAAGCAAATCAATCCTTCACGCCAACGGAAATATTCCATTTTCTTGATATGCTGTTTCACCAAACTATTTCCTTGTAGTCTGACCATTGTATTTGGCTCCAAGCGTAATTTCCTTTTTCCATTTGTCTGAATTTCTACAGAGCCTTCTAACAAAGAGGTTTCCCATATACTGTCTGTTGAGTAAGCTAATATATTAAACTCTGTGCCGAGTACCTTTACATCATATTTCTTGGTCTTTACAATAAAAGGAACTTCTTTATTTTTGGCAACTGTAAAAAATCCTTCTCCATCTAGTATCACATTACGAGACTTTCCTTGAAAATTTGTAGGAAATTTGAGGCTACTACGTGAATTCAGCCATACCTTTGTCCCATCTGCCAGTGTCAATTCGGCACGTTGCCCTGCTGGAACATAAATCGATTGGTAGGATATTTTTTCAGTATCTTTATTTTTCCAATAATGAGCAATAAGAAAAACAATTGCTATCATTGCAGCAATTTTTGTCATGCTATATACCGCAGAACGCAAAGTGAATATTTTTCTCTTGTTCTGTGGCTTTTCTTCCATTGTTTTACTTTGCCATAAGGCTATATCATATAACTTACGTTGTGCCAAATACTCACGCATATTGTCAGGAGATTCCTGTACCCACTCTGTTACTTGCTTTTTTTCAGCTTCGGAAGCCTCTCCTGATATATATTTTTGTAATAAATCATTTTTCATTTTTTCTGCCTTTTGTTAATATAACGATTCACTAGACATTAACCCTAGTGGAAGTTGTAAAAAAAATCTATTTTGTGCAGATGTTTCTTGATAAATTATAGAAGAACAATATATTCAGAAAAAATGATGCTTTTTAAAGATCTTATATTTATATCAATCAAACTAATGTCCTAGTAAAAAATATAAAAAGGGAAGATAATCTTTTAGGGCAACTCTCAGAAATTTTAGTGCTTTAGAGATGTGGTACTCTACGCCCTTAACCGAAATGCCTAGCTTTTCGGCTATTTCTTTGTTTGATTTATCATAAAATCGACTCATTATAAATACTTTACGGGTTTGCTCTGGTAGCTGTGCCAATGTTTGATGGATGATTTTTGTTATTTCTTCTGAAAAAATATCATTGGGGATACAAGCTTCAAGTGCAGAAATACGAAGTGAAAGTTCCTGGCGCTTCCAGTCTGCTATCATTTCGACTGCTGCTAGTTGAACTTCTTCATGTTTTAGGTAATCTAGTGATTTATTTTTTAAAATAGTAAGCAATAGAGGAGCAACATAATCTATTGGATTTTCTTTCGTTTTTTCCCATAATGCGATAAGTGATTCGGAAGCAATATCTTCAGCTACCAAATCGTCGTGTACATAGGATTTGGCAAAATAAAATGCTTTTTTATAATATAATGAATAAATATCTTGAAAAGAAGTCCTTGTTAATTGCTCCATAAAATTTGTGCCTTTCTTCTGTTTACGGAACACAAAGTTACTAATAAACTTACGACAAAAACAAAATGTTTCCTCTCCATACCTGGAAAAAGATTGATTTGTATTGGATAATAAACAGAAAATGTAAAACAAATGAAATAAATTCTTTCTTTTGTTCCTTAATTGAATATTCATTATCTAGGTCATATTTAACATAACGTGATATAAGATTAGAAAATACTAAATCATCCGTCATTGATAATATTCATATTAATGATGGTGAATTTTTCGGAGGGAACAATAGGTGATAATTAGCCGACAAAGAATTATTAATGAAGTTGAAAAAAGGATGATGTTGACGAAACAATGAGAACCCTTCAATAATATTGATTTACTATTTTTTTATATGCTATTTTTTGTATTCTCCTGAAAATGAGCGACTAACAAATCCTTCTAAAATAACGCCTTATTATGGATTATTTTTGTACAAATTTTTAGAAAAATTCTCGAAGATTTGGGCAAAAGATGCTGATGTTTTTTTAGAAATAAAGTTTATTAGGCATTTTCCCTTTCGCACCCTTCACGAAGTCTTTCAGACATGAGTCAGCAAATAATATTTTATGATATGTGAAGGGTGTGGAAAGATGCAGTTAGAATATTTCTTTTCCTTTATACACGAGCTCTGCTACATTCTTTGCTTCCAGTTTTTCCATCAGACGTTTCCGGTATGTTTGTATCGTATTTGTGCTGAGGCACAGCAGGTCTGATATCTCGGAAGTGCTGAGACCTTCGGAGAGATAGGTGAGCACCTCTTTTTCGCGTTTTGACAATTCTGGTATTTTATGTAAGTCAATATTTATCTGTTTTTTATGAAGAATGGAGAATACTTCGCTGAAATATTTATGCCCAAGTCTGATTTGATTGATAGCTTGCTTCAGTTCGCTTGTACTTGCATTTTTTGATACGGCTCCTGATATTTCTTCTTCTGCTAATTTAGCTATAACCCATGGCTCTTCATGCATGGTATAAATCAGAATCTTGCAGTCGGGCATTTGTTCCTGCAAAAGATGAATAAGCTGAAAGCCGTTTATTTCAGGAAGTTCCAGATCGATAATGCAGAGATCGAAACTTTCGGCGGATATTGTTGGCAGCAGATTCTCCATGCGGGTTATGCTTTTGCATAGTATGTTGCTTTGCTGTGAAGCGATGCTCACAATGCCTTCTGCTACAATCGGATGATCGTCGACAATCAGTAACTTGTATATATCTGGATTCATTTTACTTTAAATTGTAGTGTGAATATATTGTTGTTCTCAGACGATTCTCTTTGGATAGTACCGTCGATTGCTTTGGCACGGTCGTTTACAGTCCGAAGTCCTATTCCTCTGCTGTTTGCTTTATGAGGGGTAGTTACGGTACCATCGTCGGTTATTTTCAATGTATATTGCTTTTCGTGCTCAGAATAAAGGCTGACGGAAATGCAGTGTGCATTGGCGTGTTTGACAATATTCATGGTGATTTCCTGAACTATACGGTATAATTCATATGCTGTTTCATTCGGTATCGGGTTGCACGAACCGGATGTATATGTGACTTGTATGCCTGTGTTTTCACTTAACTTCTCGGCATATTGATATAATATTTCATCCAGACTTAAATGCTCAAATTCGGGAGGCATCAGCTCATGGGAAATATTACGTACATTGTTTCTTACCTCTTTGATGAGCGTACCTAGTTCCTGTACGTTGTCAGAATTTGTGGTATTCTCTATTTTCATTTGTAATCCTAGCAGATCGTTGGCAATGCCGTCGTGCAACTCTTTGGCAAAATATTTGCATTCTTCTTCCAGGCCTTCTATGTAGCGTCGCGCTGCATTCAGCTCATTTTCCTGCTGGAGCAGTTTGATCTTTCTTTCTGCCATTCGTTTTTTGTAGTGTAATGTCAGTATAACTATCAATACGATAACCAGCAGGCATCCGACGCATACGGAGGCTTTGAGCAGGAAAGCTTGATGTGCCAGTTTCTCTTGTTCCAGTTTGCTGATTTGCAGCTCTTTTTCCTGAGTTTGGAACTTGACATTAAGTTCTGCCATTTTCTGAGTCAGATTATGCTGCGCTAGCGTGTCTGTCCACATACGTGCGCTGTCCATGTATATATATGCCAGTTGCTTGTTCCCTACTGCATCGTAACATTGGGCTATTTGTGTCAGTAGTGTTTTGGGTTCGCTGCCTGTGTTCCTTTTACGCAGCCACAACAGATCTTGAAGGGCTTTTGCATAGTTTCCCCTTTTCATCTCCATACTGGCACGTACCTGAATATAGCCAATGGCTGCGATTCCGGAAGATGGAATTTCTTTCAGAAGCTTGTTTCCAAGCTGAAGATACCAGTTTACCGAATCTGCTTGCTCTTTCTTTTCGAATATTCTTAATAATGAGGGCATACATCTTATTTTCCATGTCGTGGAGTTATTGCCGGCTTGACAGGCTATTTCCCAGGCTTTTCGGATTGAATATTCTGCTTCGTCCAGCTTGTTTACTTCAACTTTAATGCCGCTACGAAGCTGCCAGGTATGGAATGCTACAAATATGTCATTGCTGTTTTGTGCATGCTGGGCGGCCAGATCTGTATATTTTTCGGCTTCGTTTAACAGACGTATGTTGAAATAAAATATAGAAACGTTGTTGTAAATATGTGTAATCCATCCTTCGTCTTTGTATTTTAGGGCAGCATCGAGGGCCTTATTGTAGTAGTAAATGGTTGAGTCGTTCATGTGCTGCCGGCGATAAAAGATAGCAAGGTCATTGTATACGCTGATGTGTTTTTCCAGATCTTTGATTTGTGGCAGATAAGGAAGAACACTTTTTTTCATGTTGAAGGCTTCGTCATCTTTCCCTACGTACGACATAAGGGTAGCTTGTTCATTCAATAGGATGGGGTATACAGGAGATTGTTTTGCTTCGGGCATGGCAAAGGCACTGTCGAAAGTCTGCTGGGCTTGATCAAGTTCACCTTTTTCCATTAAGCTGGCTGCACGTTCATATAACCTCATCAGCAATGTGTCGGCTGGTATTGTTTCTGAATGGAGCGGACAGATTCCCGATAATAGCAGTATTAACAGTAAATAGCGGTATATTTTTTTCATAGTGTTTAGCCGTGAATGTTCTGAGAGCAAATATACGGCTTTTATTTCCATTATTTCTTTATCAGGAAGAGATAATGGCTTTTTACTTATAATTTAAAAAATAATCACCTTTTTAGGTGACAAATAGTAATCTGTTTTATTTGTTAATTTGCAAAAACAGCAATAAAGAGAAGTTTGCTTGCTCAATATGGAGCGGGTGAACCGGGGTGGGAAAGCTAATAACATAAAAATAAAGGCATATGTATATGAGAGTATTAGGAACAACAGCGTGTTCTATTGTTGCATTGATTTTATCTTCTTGTGGTGGAAGTACATCTTCTTCGGAAGGTATGTTGGGTGAAATTCCTGCATATTATGAAAAGCAGGGATTGGATTTTTGTGCTCAGGTATCAGAAATAGGTAAGGCAAGTGGGTATTCGCAAGATCAGGAAACAGTTGAGAAAGTGGTTAAACTGGCAATGGATCTTTCGGAGAAAAGCAAGGAAGAAGGAAAGACACTGGCTGATAAGTTGATTGGGAAGGTTGTAAGTTATCAGGAAACGGAGGGCTTGCCTTATAAAGTTGTATCGGATGTAACTATTACGGATATTGAATTACCTTCTTTTACTTTCAATTCGTTCATGTTCGACGAACTGAAAGTTGAGCTGAAATATCAGGTTGTTGCTACGGAAGACATATCAGAACGTTATCTTTTTACATATTGCTTTGTAACGGATACGGAAGGAAATAATCTGGATTGTGCCTCGTTTACCGGAAAGGCTGAAGGGAACCCTATAGCCGCAGGTGATACGGTAACGGTTGCTGATGATATTAAAATAGCAATGGTATCTGCTGATGTCTTGAATAAATTTCACACTTTGAAATTTGTTTCAGAAGCTACTTATGAAGAACAGCGTGAAACTATTAATAAGCAGATGGAACAATGGATTAAGGAGTATGAAACGAAAATGACTCCGGAAGAAAAACAGTAATGACTGATAGAAATATTGGGGCTTTGGAAGAAGCCTGAATGTCCTTTTTATTTAAAAATGGTTGTAAAAAACCCCTTCACATTAGCTTGACTTTGGAGTGTAAAGCTAAGTGAGGGGATTATTTTTTAAGTGTATCAGATATGAATTATGTTAGAAAGTAGGTAATGTTACTTTAAAGAGGTCGCTGGGTTGGTGTTCACGCTGGATGACCTCTAACATTTTTTTTACTATTGACGGATTTTGACTGGCTACATCGTGATCTTCATGCAGATCTTCCTTCAAGTTGTATAGTGATGGGATTCCTTTCTTGATGATAAGTTTCCAGTCGCCCATACGTACTGCCATCTGATCGGTTTCATGGAACTCCCAGTATAGGAATTCATGTTCTTTCTGTTTTTTGTCGTTCCCTAGAAGGGTAGGGGCGAAGGATATTCCGTCGAAATGATCTTTATTCTTATCTGGTAACTTTTTGTCACCTATCAGTTCGCAGAAAGTGGGCAGGATATCATAAAAAGCAAGTTGGTGGTCGTTGGTTGTTCCGCTTGCAATATGTCCTGGCCAGCGTACGATGAATGGAATACGGATGCCTCCTTCATGGCATTGGCGCTTCAGGCCTCTTAGCTTGCCGTCTCGTCCGAAGAATTCAGGATCGGCTCCTCCTTCTTCGTGAGGCCCGTTGTCGCTGCTAAAGAAAACGATGGTATTTTCATCCAGTCCTTTTTCTTTGAGCTTTTTCAGAATTTCTCCTACGTAGCTGTCCAAACGGGTAATCATACCGGCAAAGTGTGCATGAGTGTGGTCAGAAGGATTATATCGTGATCCTTTTTCGCCGCCCCATGTCTTGTCGGTAAAGAATTTCTTTTTATAATCGTTAAAGATGGAGTCGTGTGGTTGTGCCAGTTCTGCATGGGGAAGGGTGTATGTGAAAATGCCGCAGAACGGTTGCTCTCCAGTTTGTGCGTCCAGCCATTTCAGTGCCTCTTGATGAATAAGGTCTGCCGAATATTGCGGGCGTTTGAAATAGTCGTCACCAAACATCGGGTACTTGATATTTTCTTCCAGTACGATACGTTTCACTTCCTTGTCGCCTTTCGAACGGCTATAGCGATTCAAAAAATTGGGATAGTATAAGTGTGCCTGGAACTGACATATGTATCCGTAGAATTCGTCTACACCTCGTTTATCGGGAGTAGACCAGGAGCCTTCGTAGCCTCCTGCCCATTTGCCGAACATACCGGTTGTGTATCCGTTCTTCTTCATGACTTCGGGGAGGATAACATGAGTTGAATCGTATGGTTCCTGGCCGACAACTGCGTAATCTTGGTTCTCTCCGTAGGTTACGACTGCCGACTGGGGCCAATATTCCTTGTTGCCTCGTACGTGAGTGTGACCGCTATGTTGCCCGGTCATCAGGGTTGCACGTGAAGGAGCACTTACAGGACTTCCTGCGTATGCTTGTGTAAAACGCATCCCTTCTGCTGCCATTTGGTCGATATGAGGGGTATTTATGTATTTCTGACCATAGCAACCTAAGTCTCCATATCCCATGTCGTCGCATAGTATAAAGATGATATTAGGAGCTTTATGCTGGGAGAAGGCGCTGGCAGCACTTATTAGGGCAGATAAAATCAAGCATTCTTTTTTCATGGTATTGTTAGGTTTTTATTCGATAAGTATTGTGTAAAATATGCTATTGTAAGGTTTCTCCAAGGTATATTATTACAAAGTTAATTAAATCGTTGTAATTCTTTGCCTTACATGATCTTAAATAGTGTAAATAGGGATGAGCCTATGGATATATTATACTAGATATCAGCTTGAGTGTTCTTCAAGTTGGCATCTAGTATTCTGTTTTATAAGATAATGTTTTGCTGCTTTCCTTCCAGCCATGTTTTGATATTTTGGAATACAATTTCTGCCCGCGCTTCCATTGACTCGGCAGAAGCGAAGGCTATATGCGGAGTTACAATTGTATTTTTAGTATGCAGTAACGGATGATTTGTATCGAGTGGAGGTTCATTTTCGAATACATCGATTCCGGCTCCACTTAGATATCCTTCGTTTAAGGCTTGGGCTAGTGCTTCCGAATCAATTACTCCTCCACGGGCTGTATTTATTAAATAAGCTCCCTGTTTCATTTTGCTGATACGTTCTGCATTAATCAGGTGATGAGTTTCGGGAGTGAGCGGACAGTGAAGTGATACGATGTCTGATTGTTCCAGCAGTTCATCCAATGTTACGAAATGAATGAAGGAAGGTTCATTACCCGTTACATGACGTTTGTTACCTAAAATTGTACATCCGAAAGCGTGGCACAGTTCGGCTGTACGTGTTCCGATGGCTCCTGCTCCTACGATACCGACAGTCTTTCCTCTCAGTTCACATCCTACCAGGCCGTCTTTTGTCCTTCCTTCCCGACAGCGTTCAGATACCTGAGGTACGTTTCGGAGTAAGGAAATCATCATGCAAAGGGCCAGCTCTGCTACCGATTGTGTAGAATATCCTGCGGCATTGCTTACTTGTATTCCTTTGGCGCGGGCTGCTTCAAGATCAACATGGTCTACACCTGTGAATGCAACATCAATATATTTGAGTTTTGAACAGCTGTTGATAACTTCTGCTCTCAACGGCATGTTGGCTATCATAATAATGTCGGCATCTTTAGCTTCTTCTATTTGAACTGCTGGATCGGTATTTTTAGGATAGGCCTTAAATTCATGCCCAGCTTCTGTTAGTGGAGCTATGTGGCGTTGCAGGGATGATTCGCTGATTCCCAATGATTCTAATAATACGATTTTCATTTTCTTAGTTTATTTATAGTTGTATAAAGGTTCTTGGTATGTTCAGTTAGAACCATTTTATTCTGCGGAAAATGATGAAAGCCATGGCCGATAGGAAGATCGATGAAAAAACAATGATAGAAAAAGCATGTGGAACTTCTTCTATATGTATGTCGACATTCATACCGTAGAAACTGGCTATCAGTGTAGGGACCATCAGAATGATAGACAGACTTGTCATACGTTTCATGATGGTATTTACGTTATTCGATATGATTGATGCAAAGGCGTCCATTGTTCCGGTCAGGATATCGCTGTAGATATTTACCATATTGTGAGCCTGTTTCAGTTCAATCAGGACGTCGTCTGTCAGTTCTGGATTTTGGTAATCTTTCTCATTGAAAATGTTTTGTAACTTCCCTACCATGACTTCATTTCCGCGGATGGAAGTGTTGAAGTATACCAATGTCTTCTGCAGATTCATTAATCGGAGCAAGTCTTCATTTCTGATACTTTGCTCTAATTCCTTTTCTGCCATGCTTACTTCGTTGTTTATCTGCTTTAAATATTTTAGAAACCATACAGCTGATGAATAGATAATGCGTAAGATCAGCTCGTATTTATTCGGAATATTGATTGATTTACGGCAGATATGCTGAATGAAATCAGGTATCATTTCGGTTGAATGGTAGCAGATGGATACTATAATTTCATTGTTAGTAATAATACCAATGGGTACAGTTGTGTATGGCACCTTCTGATTAGGTGTTTGTACGGGTATACGTAAAATGGTAAGTAGCCAATTCCCTTCTGTATCTGTACGAGGACGTTCGTCGGTATCGGCTATATCGTTTAAAAAGGAAGTTGGAACTTTTAGATCTTCTCTTAAAAATTTGAAATCATCATCGGTAGGGCATTCTACATTTACCCAGCAGTTAGGAAGCCAGTTGTTTTTTTCTACGAAACCTCCTGTTTCACTGTAAAGATACTTTCTCATTGCGTTGCTCCTTTCTTATTTTGTATCCGCCGGTGGTGTGAGCAAGGCAATAAGTGGATTCAAAACCTCGCTTACTCCCGGAGGAGAAGGTTAATACTACTTGTGCACGTTCGCGAGTTTGAATCGTCCATGATTATTTTTATTTTTAGGTTACAAAAAAAGTTCGTCTTGTGAACGAACTTTTTTGCTCTTCAGGTTGGACTTGAACCAACGACCCTCTGATTAACAGTCAGATGC
>ERZ773109.1790-NODE-1790-length-12129-cov-5.216912_pt1 | contig 12129 bp, 9 predicted proteins | sample MGYA00580569_ERZ773109 | MGnify/ENA primary metagenome ERZ773109 (study PRJEB29015, sample SAMEA2737852) | human gut metagenome | biome: human gut; feature: human-associated habitat; material: faeces | place: China | collected 2012 ...
ATTCTCAATTTTCCATTCTCCATTTCAAAATGGGGCCGTAACGGGTTCGACGGGGGTGTTGAAGCCGGGATAGCGGGCCGCAGTGGGGATCTGCGATAAAAGCTCCAACTGTTTATAAATTAAACAACAACAATTATACTCTTCAGGCTGCCTAATTAGGCTTAGCCCGTCGGCTCAGGGAGGACCACGGCCCAGAGACCCGGCGTCGATCAGTGGTGAACGTGTACGGGGTAAGAGTTGCCTCCGTCATGTAACATGACTCTACCAAAACGGTAAGCCTGTTTGCCGGCGTACCGCGGCGGGAATCTTAATCGACAAACTGCGCCCGGAGAAGTCCTCGTGGATGCGCTTTCGGACAGGGGTTCAACTCCCCTCGGCTCCACCAAAACTAACACAAAACCGACGGTTTAGACCGTCGGTTTTGCTTTTATCTATGATAAATTATAACTTTTCTGAGAATGCGATTTTGCGTTGTAGCCATTTGTAGCCATTGACAGCCGCAAAATTCCGTGGTATCGTTAAGCCACAGAGGTGAGAAGCATGGCATACGGCAGCATTACGCAGCGCGGCGACAAGTACCGCGTGTGCTTTGACTACGGCATTGACCGCGAGGGAAGGCGTGTCCGCAAGTACCGGACGTTCGATACGAAACGCGACGCGACCCATGCGTTCAACGAGCACAAGGTCAAGATGGACAAAGGGACGCAGGTCCTGCCGAGCGAGTACACATTCGCGCAGTGGCTTGACTACTGGTACAAGGACATCATCCTGCCGCAGATCGAGGAGACGACCGCATACGGCTACCGCGGCATGATCGAGAATTACCTCAAGCCGCAGCTCGGCGAAATCCGGCTGCAAAAGCTGACGGCACGCGATATTCAGCAGTATTACACTTGGCTGATGGACGAGAAGAAGCTGTCACCGAATACGGTCATCAAGCATCATAATCTGCTGACGAATACGCTGAACGCGGCGGAGCGGCAGGAGTACATCACGAAAAATCCGATGCGTGCGGTGTCGCCGCCGAAAAAGCGTCAGCGCGAGGCGAAGTTCTACACGCCAGAACAGCTTGGCATTCTGCTCGACAAGGCTGTCGGAACGCGGCTCGAGCTGCCGGTGTTTATCTGCGCGTATCTCGGACTGCGCCGCGGTGAGCTGTGCGGTCTGCGGTGGAGCGATGTTGACCTTGAACACAAGACCATCACGATTGAGAATACGCGCACGCAGGCGGGTAAAAAGGAAATCGAGAAGGGCACCAAAACGGCGTCCTCGACGCGCACGCTGTACTTGCCGGATACGCTGTGCGATATGCTGAAGGCGGCGAAGGAGAATCAGCAGGCGTGCAGGGCAGAATATAAGAACGCCTACGACGACAACGACTATGTGGTCGTGATGGAGGACGGCAGGCCGTTCCGGCCGAATTATCTGTCCGAGCTGTTCGGCAAGTTCCTTGCGGATAACGGTCTGCCGAAGATCGTGCTGCATGAGCTGCGGCATACATTCGCGTCGCTGTCCAATCAGGCGGGCATTCCGGCGTATAATATCGGCAAGGCGCTTGGTCATTCCACACCGGCCACCACGCAGAAAATCTACACGCATCTGCTCGACCAGACGCACACGCAGGCAGTCGAGGGCGTGGCCGCAATCGCGGACGAGGCACGGCGCAAAGCAGGCAAGGAATATCTTTTACAGCTTGCGAAGGCGCTTATTGATGAAATCCGCGTGTGGGACCCGATGAAGTTCGGGGACTGCAACGAGTACATGGAGGAAATCCAGTCGATTGGAAAACGGCTGGAGCCGCATACGGATGCGGAAGCACTCGGCAATATGCTTTACGAGACGTTCCGCGCCTCCTTCGGCACCCGCTCGTTCCGGTGTACGCCTGAGGAGTGCGAGACGGTAGCAAAACGGGTGTTTGAGAAGGTGCAGAGGTGAAAGGAGAGGCGATATGGATTACATTTTAATGAATAAAGACGTGCCCTGTGCGCTGTTCTCCTGCGAGCAGGACGAATTTGGCGAGGAGAGTGCTATTCTTCGTGAGTGGTATACCGACCTGCGGCCAATCGGTCTGCAATCGCTGACGGCATGGCTTGAAAAGCGCAAGGCGCCCAAGCATCGTAAGCACATCGAGCAGCTTCTCGAGCAGTACGGCTGTGTCGGTCTGGAGGGCTTTCTGCGTGTGACGCATGCGCTGTCGCTCAACGATACATTTTGGGTGAAAGAGGAGTCGGAAACGCTCTGCTGGGATGAGGTTTCGCTTTACCGGAACGAGTTTGATGCGCTCATCGCGCAGGCGGCATTCAGCGGTATCATCAGTGAAGAAGCGCTGTCCTCGACTTCGCCGGAGTTTGGCACGGACGGCTACTACGCGAAATGCTGGGTGCGTGAGGCTGACGGCATTTATCTGTACAAGAGCGGCAGTGATACCTATGAGATTGAGCCGCTGTCTGAGTTCCTTGCGTGTCAGTTTGCGGAGCAGATTTGTCCACAGGCTGTGCATTACGATCTGGGGTTCTATCATCAAAAACTGATCTCCAAGTGCCGCCTGTTCACGGATGAGGAACACGGCCTTGCGAAAATCGGCGATTTTCCCGACCACCCGAATAGTGTATCGGGACTGCTGAAATTGTATGAGAAATTCGGGGCGGAGGATGTGCTTCGGCGGATGTTCGTGCTCGATGCGCTGATTTTGAATACCGATCGCCACCTCGGCAATTTCGGTTTCCTGTTCGATAATCAGACGATGGAAGTCAAGACTGCCGCGCCGATGTTCGACCACAACCGCAGCCTGCTGTTCGATCTCGACGAAGATCAGCTGGCAAAGCCGGAATGGTATATCAGCAAGTGCCGTCCGCGTATCGGCGTGGATTTCATCAAGACGGCAAAGGGAATGCTAACGGACGAAATCCGGCAGGAGCTGAAAAATCTGGATGGGTTCCGCTTTGCACCGCACCCGACGATCGAGCTGCCGAAGGGGCGGCTTGAGGCACTGTTGGATGTCGTGGAACGGCAGAGACGGGCAGTTTTAGAGTAAAAAAACGAGGGTACATACCATGGCGGTGTGTACCCTCGCTGTCATTTATATGTGCTCAGATCGCCTGCGGCTTCTTTGCATCGTGGGAGAGAACCTTGATGTAAACGCCGTCCTCGCGGACCTGGGCCTCCGGCAGATCGGTGTCTGCTTCGGACACAGCCTCCGGCACGGCAGGTATTTCGTTAGACTCTCTGCTCTTCGCGGCGCTGTTCAGCTCCTCTTTCAGACGGTTCTCGAGCCAGTCGATCATCGCGTCGCGCGGAACGATGATGCGGCGGCCAAGGTGGATGCATGGAAAGCCTGGCTCGCGGAGCAGGTCGTAGATGCCGCTGCGAGAGATTGGGAAGATCTCCAGCAGGTCGTTGGCAGAAAGCATTTCGGGCTTCGACTTCAGATGTGCAAACATATTCATGATAATTTCCTCCTAATAAATATTAAAATGGTATAGATTTTGATGAAACCGGTCCAGCCGATTTACCTGCGGGGTGGTGGGCGCAGAGTGCTCCTCTGCGGTTATAATATATACGCCGGTGTGCGCCTTAGTCGGTTTTCGACTTGCAGCGGCAGCATTTACGGCACTTTTTCTGCGGTTTCTCTCCGAAATACTTCTCGATGACACGCCACAGGCATTTCTTAGAGTCGACCAGACTGTGCAGCGCGTTCAGTCGCTTGAGCCTGCGCGCTACCGCCTTGCGGCCGCCGGACTGCGACAGGGTGCGCTTGTTGCGGTCGAAGTCGGACTTGGTGTAGAACAGCACGCAGCGCGACTTCTTGCCGTCACGGCCGGCACGGACGATCTCCTGAACGTAGCCGTCCATGGAGAGCGGCAGACCGGCGTGAATGACGAGCCGCACATCCGGCTTGTCGATGCCGAGACCGAACGCATTGGTCGCAACCATGATCGGCTTCTTGCCGCGCATGAACGCCTGCTGCGCCGCCTTGCGCTTGGCGTGTTTCATCTTGCCGTGGTACTTGCCGACCGGGTAGTCGCGCGCCTTGAGCCACTTGCACAGCCGCTTGACGAGCTTCACGGTCGGGCAGTAGATGATGACGGCACCATGCTCGTCCCACTTGCTCAGCTCGCGCTCGACCGACTGGAACAGCGTGTGTTCAATTGACTGGCTGCACTTGCCATTGCGCGCCTTGCCGCTGCTGTCGATGCGCTTGATGTACAGGCGCAGGTTGTCGCGGCGCATGGGCGTGCGGAACAGCGAAGCGTTGTCGATGTTCAGTGACTTGCGGATGCGGGCGACGTCTTTGCGGGTGGCGGTAGCCGTCAGCGCAATGACCTGCGGGTGAAGGGAGAGCGAGTCAATGAAGCTGCCGATCTTGCCGTAGGCCTTGCGGAAGTCATCCTTGGCCTGCGGCAGGATGTGCGCCTCGTCCACCGCGATACGGGTGAGAATGGGACAGCTCTGGAGGGTTTCGGCAACCGCCGGGCTGCGGAGCTGCTCGGGAGCAAGGTAGAGCAGGCCGCCGTGCTCGGTCATGTCCTCCAGCACGTCGCGGTGCTCGGCTGCGGACAGGTCGCTGTTCAGCACAGTGGCACGGATGCCCTTGCTGCGGAGCGACTCCACCTGGTCGAGCTGGAGCGCCTTGAGCGGCGAGATGACGAGCGTCAGGCAGCCGGGCTCCATCACGGCCGGAAGCTGATAGAGCAGCGACTTGCCGCCGGACGTCGGCATCAGAACGATGACATCCTCGTTGTTCAGGATCGCCTCCATCGGGGCTTCCTGCTGGGGGCGCAGGTTTGCGATCCCCAGCTTTTTCATGCCCTCCTCACGGAATTCCTTAGTATTAATAGTCATTATATTTGACCTCCTTAAAATTATCGAAAACCTAAAAACCCGCAAACCTTAGAACTTCTGATCTGGAAACCAGAAGCCGTATACGGTCTCTTTGCCTATCTTCACAGAGTGACGATCGCTGATCATACCGGCCATCTTCACCGCACGAGCTTTAAAGACATTGTACAGTTCCTCGGTCATGCCCACGGGCTTCAGAAAACGGAGAAGGGACTGCTCCGTGAAAATGATAAAATGCTGTCCCAGATAGTCTTTCGAGGTGGGAGAGTGACGGAATGCAACAGCGTCCGGATCTATCTTGAGTCGTTTCTTTGCCTCAGCCGCAGTCGCAGGCTTGTCGATGATTTTATCTGCGTAGCTGCTCTGGTCGGCTACCAGATCAAGCGCATCCTGGAGAATTTTCTCGCGTTCTGCCTCAGCTTCATTCTGCCGCTCTTGTGCGGTTTGGAAGCTGGTTTTCGCGGTTTCCCTGGCCTGACCCTGCTTCGGAAATACAGAATCGAGAAAAACTCTGTGAAGTACATCACGCCATTCCTCGAACGGATTACGAAGAAAGCCGCACATGTGATACATCCGATCGCGCCAGCGTTTGCTCGCGTCAGCGGCATTCTTCCTGGTCAGTACACGCGAAAACGCGGTGCGGAGCCAGCTCAGCTGGGCGTCGGTCAGCGCAGGGATGACCTCCGGCAGCTCGCAGTCCACTGTATCGGAGCGGTCGAAGAACGTCTTGCTGCGGATGATCGGAACCGTCGAAAGCCGGGGCGGAAGAACGCCCTTGTACGCACGGGAGCGGTCATATGTATCGAGCTTGTCAAAGATCGGAGCGAGACAGCCGCCCTTCACAGTACGGAGAACGACCAGACGATCGTGGCAGCCGTTCCAGTCTTCAATATCGCCGTTGTCCTGTACGGTGATCTCACGGGGAGCAGCGCTGCATGCACCGTCCTGCACGGTGAAATTCATCGCTGTCAGCACACGGATGAAATTGGAATCTGCTTGCAGGTTTACCTTTTTAAGAGTAAAATTGTAGCAGAAGACCGGGATGCCGTCACAGCCGGAAAAGCTGCGGAGCTGCGTATCGAGCGCGGCGATGAGGATGGGGGTGAGCCACTCGGAGTTCGCCTTCAGCATGTCACTGAAGTCGCCCAGATCGAGGGGCTTATTCATCCAGTCGCAACCGTTATTTTTAATCGCCGTCTTGGCCGGATGGTTCACCGTGGAAGTGATCTCCTTCGGCTTCGACGAGATACGGTCCGCGATGTACCTGTAGGCCTCCAGCTCATCGTCTGCCAGCTCGATGTCCGGCAGCTTGAACTTGCGCTCTGCGAGGGACATCGGAATGGCGTACAGAAGGCAGTCGCTGGGACGGCACAGGCACAGTTCGCGATGACGATAGGTGTAGCCATTGACGACAGTTGCCAGCGTGTAAGCCCAGAAAGCAAAGCCGGGAACGGTGATGCCGTGAGGAGTGGTCACATTGCCGTGGTGCCACTGCAGATGCTCGTCCGCTTTGATGCGCTTTTTGCACTTCGAGCGCCACCATTTACTGGGTTCGCAGCCGCCGAGCGGGATGACCTGCTCGACCTGTCCTGCTGCGACGGCGGAACGGAGAATATTTGATTTTTTCATAGGTTTGGATCACCTCATTTAAAGTTTGATGCTCCTATCCTATCACACGGAGAAACACATTTCATTATCGGTGTCTTTTTCATGAATGAGTAATGATTATAAGATTTAAACGATCGAAATGCAAAAAAACATGGATTTATGCAATGAATAAAACAGCGTAATATACCTTCGGGGAGAGAAAGATAAAATTATGAGTAAAACTAATCACGAGCATATGGTAAATATGGATAAGGGACTTCAATGGCCATACTACTTGAAGGAAGGCGGGCACCTTACTCCCATAGGAAAACACTTTTCTCAATCGGATGCCAGTATCGATGATGAAGAACAGTGGATACCTGTTTCGGTTGATAAAAGCAGGAAAATACAAAAAGCCCGGTGTTCATTTCTTCGGAAATGCGGTATGCTTTCGAGAAATGAGCAGGACAATTATGGAAAGCTTGGATTGAAGACCTGCTTTATATTAGAGAATACCAATCGAATCAATCGTATAGATACCGTTGAAGAGCTGTTGGCAGATCAATCTACTCTTTTTTCACGCGCATTCATGCGGTACAAATATGCGAAAGATATATTTGACGAGTACTTGGGTGAGGCTGCTGGATTGAAAAATAGAATGGAGCTTGCGGAGTTTTTTCGCAGTAATTATTATCGTGATTATAAGATTCCGGGACTTCAATTGAAAGCGGATACGTTAGAGAGCGTGCTGAAACAGCTTCGTAATCATGCGAGTCAGTCAAGAAGAGACTTGACGTTTTATCCAGAAAAATTAAACAGACTTATGGAAGTGACGGACGAAGATGAAAGTCAGATTACCGAGAAAATCCTGCGGCAGTTAAAAAGATGGGGAATAGAGACCAAGATAGAAAAAAATCAGGTCAATTGCCTCAAAGACTGTATCGATATCTATTGCAGCAGTATTACAGAGTATCGTGCGTCTAGCTGTGGTACTATAGACCATTTTTCTCCGGTTAACAATCGGGGAGAATATAAGGAATTTAAAGACTATCAGCACAGAAAAAAAGTGTTGAAAGAAATGCGTGAGAAGTGCGTACAGTGGAGCACTGAGCATTCGTTCCCGGATGCTTGTTCATCATCTGTACAGAACGGCATGGTGCTTTCTCAGAAGAAAGAGGAAGAGCTGATGCGCGCTGTGCAGGAATATACAGCAGCTTCGCGAGGAAAAGAAGATCTGGACGAGGAGAGGATTAAGGAGATTGCAGAGGAGGTACTGAAAGACAAGAATGTCGCTGCGATACGCTTCCTGATCATCTGCGTACAGCGTCGTTCGTTATTGGGAAAACAGACGGATGGAAAGACACGGGATCTCGACTTGAGCGATTTGAATGGATTCTGCAAACATGTCTATCGAGCGAAACCGGATGAAAGCGTTCAGCGTTTCATTCGCCTGAAACTGCTGGCCAGCCTGTTCAAAATCTTTGAGTACGACAGTCATCAGGTTGAAGAAAATCTTATGTATTTCTTGAAATACCACGGATATGGCATTCTATCACCGGAGGAGTATGCTGAATGGGAAACGGTATTGAAGAAATATGGTTTAATGGAAAGACCGGTGAGCCTGGCAAAACGATATTACGACAGCTGTGAGGAATGTATTAAGTTTGATCCGATTCATCAGTATTGCTATAGGGGTGCATCACAACTCCATCAGGGTGGATGGCTGGATTTCGCTGAAAATGCTCGATATGGCGCATATATACGCGGTGAAAAGCCTCGAATGAACATTCCTGAGAAGATTAGGCAAGATTATTTGGATGAATGGGAAAAGCCGGTTCCGACTGCTGCTGATTTGGCAATAATATGCTATGAATTCGCAACACAGCAAAAATGGAATTTTAAATGCGTAGAAGAATGGGCTGAAAATCTTCGCAAAACTCAGCCGTTATGCAAAAGGGATATTGATTTTGACGAGTTTAATACACTGCTGACAGAAGCTGTTATTCTAAACCGGTCGATTAAGAAGGCTAAACTTGAGCTGATGCAGGCTGTCAACCGAGTGAGATGGTATGAACGCTAAGCAATAGGGAAAAGGGCCGCAGACGGAAAGTACAATCTGCTGCCGCCGGGCGTACTGCCGCCGGCGGAGCCGCTCTGACCATAAACCGTTATTACTACACGCCAGCGTCATCATCCTTAGGGAAACTGATGACAGACGGGGGGAACAACGACGTGCTAATGTTCGTGTAACAGGGGCAGTCGAACAAAATGTTCCCTTATCTTCTGCACATTTATCAAATTTACAGTTGTAATTTCTATTTTGTAATTGTACAATGGCAGTGAGTTGAATTTTCGTTGAAATTCAGATTAAAGTACGCTTTTCGAAAGCGGACGAAAGGATGGTTTTATGCGAAAACGATTACTCAGCATTCTGCTCTGCCTTGTCATGGTGACAGGACTTTTCCCGACCGTAAAAACGGCAAACATATTGCTCTGACGCTCAAGGACGGCAAATATACTTTCATTATGCTGGCGTCTAGCGTGGAGATCAAGGCAGAATTTACCGTGAAGCAGGACATGCTCTTTGCCGACGTAAAGCCGGTTGATTACTTCTATGACGCAGTGCAGTGGGCAGTTGAAAACGGTATCACGAACGGCGTAAGCGACACGCTTTTCAACTCTGATGCAGACTGCACCCGTGCGCAGGCCGTCACTTTCCTGTGGCGCGCTGCCGGTGCTCCTGAGCCGGAGGATGCAGACAGCTTCACTGACGTTCCCAAGGACAGCTACTATGCCAAGGCAGCAGCGTGGGCGGTCGAAAACGGCATTGCGAGCGGCGTGAGCGCAACCGAGTTTGCGCTGGACGCGATCTGCACCCGTGCGCAGATTGTCACCTTCCTCTGGCGCGCCGAAAAGGCTCCGGCAGTTGATGCAGAGTCCGCCTTCACCGATGTGGAGAGCGACGCCTATTATGCCGATGCAGTTCAGTGGGCGCTCAAGAATGGTGTTACGAACGGCACCTCGGCGTCTGCCTTCAACCCTGATGCCAGCTGCACCCGCGCCCAGATTGTTACCTTCCTCTGGCGCACGCTGCAGCATGAGAACCTTGACCGGCAAGATATATTGGGATAGGAAATGCGAAAACCGAGGACATGCTCCTCGGTTTTCTGCTTTCTGGAAATATAGAAGGATGCGGGATGTGTCAGATGCCGGCGGAGATCAACAGTGAGCGGACCTCACACACATTACGACTGCAATGCGTTCGGGCATTAGGTATACTGTATAATATACTGTATAATATAGAGTGATAACAGGTTCTAAACTGAAGCGGCAAGGACAAAGGCAGGCGATGAAAATAGCAAACAGGAAAAACGTCCGGCGGCGAACCCGGAACGGGACAGAGTAAAGGAGATATTTCGCAAGAATATCCAAATCGCGAAGAAGCTGCAGCACGAAGGATACCGCGACACGCTGGCAATGTACGATCTGTCGGAGAAATACTGCGCCCGACGTGTGAAAGCGGTGACGCATCTCATTCCGGAAATGCGGAAACGATACGCTGCAAAATTCCCGGACATGGACATCGCAGAGGAATTTACGGAAATTGCATCTGCGCTCAACACGACATACGACGAGCTGGATAACTGCTTTCTTCTGTGTCAGGGCGCTGCGATCTGGATGCTTGATCAGATCGTAGAGGACAAGGGCGCGGTGGAGCTGAGCATGCTCCTGTCAAAATGCGATTGCAGTGTCAACATGACAGAGGTATATGATACACAATATACTGCGCGGTTGATTGGAAGAATGACCTGCATGCTGCTGTACCGTTACGGAGACTGCGATAACAATGTAATCCCATCCGGATATTTTGCAAAGCGTGACGAGAACAGCATATTCCGTGAAATTCTTGCGCTGATACCGGAAAAGGCAAAGAATATAGCGGCAGTAAACCTTCGAAAGAAATACTGGGCGTGGGCGGAGCTCTACTTTGAGGTACTGTATCCGGTTGTTCAGTCCGACAATTTACTGCATAAGCGGATGAAACGGTTTGAGGATGAGCTGAAAGATCTGAAAGCGCAGAACTCGCACCGGCGTGTGCGCAGCCCCCCCTCGCTGCTGTCGCCGGAAGAAACGATTGACGACCGTGCAGGCTATATACAGCGAGAGATTATCCGGCTTGGCAATCGGATGAACGAACTGTCGATAGCAGCTACAGATGTGTGCGACCGGCTTCATGAATATCGTTATTCCAGCGTTCAAATCGATATGATGAACCGGGAGGATATGCAGGAATATATGATGCCCGAGAGTATCGATCGAATGCAGGCTTGTCCGGTTGAAGACCCTTATGAAGTCTGCTTTGCGCTGCTGTACCTGCTGGATCAGGATGATGACTGTGTTGGGTCGTACTCGTTCATGCTCGCGGTCGTGTCCAGAGCTGTGGCCATGCTGCCGTGGAACGGTGAAGTATATGACGAAGCGGATGATGGATACTGGTATCATGATGACGAAAGAATACCGCCGCAGCCCTTGGATTCGGAATGGTATGAAATGAAATATACCGGAGATGTGGACAAGGCAGGGGAACGCAGTGCAGTTAATCTGGCGCAGCTGGTTTATCAGTATACAGGGACGATCATGCCGCGAAATACGCGCCGGTATGATGAAGCGGCGAAAAAACTGCGAAAGAACGGGCTCAAGCCCTCGCAGGCCGGCATGCTCTGCGCGGTGATGAATGTGCTCGGTGAGGCTTCCCGTCAGGTCGGATATGTGCCTGAAACAGTCTGGAAAGAGGAAATTCAGACGCAGAACGCAGCGGACGACGAGCCTGCAACAGTGGAGTCCCTCATAGAGGCAAACAAGCACCTGCAAGCCGAGCTGGCACAGCTGAAAAGCTAGGCAAAGAACACGAGCTATGAGCTTGCACGGGAAAACCGTGCATTGAAAGAGCAGATAGAGAAGCTGACGGGCGCAGCAAGCGGCATGACGCAGGAGCTTGCCGATCTGCGCGAAATCGTGTTCAACCAGCAGCAGGAAATGCCTGCGGAGGACGCAGTCAGCATTAAAACTGCGTTCCCGTATCGCTTAATCCGCCGGGTTGTTGCATTCGGTGGACACGATTCCTGGCTGCGCGAGATCAAGTTCAAAGTGCCAGACGTACGTTTTATGGGTGAGAATATCTCGAATGCGGAAATCATTCGCAGAGCAGATGTCATCTGGATTCAGACCAACTGCATCGGACATGCTGCATATTACGGTGTCATCAATCTTGCAAGACGCTATAATCGAAAGGTTCGTTATTTCCAGTATGCCAGCGCAGCAAAATGCGCCGAGCAGATAGCGGAAGAGAAAGAAAAAAGCAAGACATGGGCGTAGAAAATGCCTTGTGCACTGAATCACCTCAAAAAAATGTCCGGAAGGGTCTTGCACCTCCCGGACATTTCCGTTTATTACAGACGGACCTTTTGGGACAATTTTTACTATGAATTTATACTGTCCGAAAAGTTCTCGACGGCCTCGATGATGAGGTCAACCACTGCGCCGATGGCCTGAAAGATCGGGCCGAGTGCAATCATGCGCATCGCCTCCTTTCAATCAGTACGCATAGAGCAGTTCGTCGGTCATCTCATGAAAGAGTTCCGGGTCATACAGCATTTCCTCGATTTCCTCCTCGGAGCAGCCGTAATCGAGAAGAGCCTGCAC
>ERZ773109.1798-NODE-1798-length-12106-cov-8.228197_pt1 | contig 12106 bp, 10 predicted proteins | sample MGYA00580569_ERZ773109 | MGnify/ENA primary metagenome ERZ773109 (study PRJEB29015, sample SAMEA2737852) | human gut metagenome | biome: human gut; feature: human-associated habitat; material: faeces | place: China | collected 2012 ...
GATCCATCAACAAGGCTAATCTTCTTTTATTATCTTTTCATGAATAATTCAGGTAAATTATGTACAATTTTTTACAAAATCACACAATTTACCACAATTTATATTGAGATGCTTTATATAAAGGCTATTAAGAAATATTTAAGAAATTAATTACTAAAAAGTGCAAATGATTTTTTTGCGAAAATTTGCAACAAAAATTAAATCTTGTTAAACTTCAGTTGTTGTAACGAAGAGGTGATATGATGAATTTTATCGAAAAGCACAGTAAAATTTTAGCCGTAAGCCTATGTCTATTGACTTCTGGACCAATTGTTTCGACAATGTATGCTAAAGAAGTTCAACCAGGATGGCATGGTGAAGGCGCAGATCGTTATTATGTTTTAAAATCAAATCGTCAGACAGCTACTGGTTTAACAAAAATCGATAAGGAACTTTATTATTTTAATAATAATGGAGAAATGCAGTTTGGATGGCAGACTGTTTCAGATGAAACTTACTATTTCCAACAAGACGGAACTGCTGCAACAGGTTCTGTAACTATTCAGGGTAGTGAGTATAATTTCCAAAAAGAAGGTGTCCTTCTTCATGGTTGGAGTAATGATGGTAAATCATACTACGATGAAAAAGGAAACAAAACTTCAACAAACTGGGTTGAAGAAAATGGTTCAAAATATTATTTTGATGCCGATGGAAATTGTGTAACAGGATGGCAGGAAATCGATGGCCAGAAGTATTTCTTTGGTGAAGATGGAAAGATGGCTACAGGTCAATTTGATGTAGACGGAAAAACATATTTCACTCAAGAAGACGGTACATTCCGTACAGGATGGCAAGAGATCAACGGTCAAAAATTGTATTATGCAGAAAACGGTGAAGTAACTAAGAATCAAATCGTTGAAATCGAAGGTGCTAAATATGCGTTCGATGAAAATGGTAATTTGATTAAAAATGCCGAAAAAGATGGATATAAGATTGATGAAAATGGTGTTGCGACTGAAGTAACCCCTTCTGAGGAAACAACTCCAACTCAAGATACAACGACTCAATCTCAGACTCAGGCTCCAGCACAAACAACTACTCAAAGTGCTCCAGCTCAAAGCACAACAACAACTACAACACAAGCGCCAGCACAGACATCGACTCCTAGTGCTCCAGCTAATGATTATGTAGCTCCAACCCCAAGTGTGAACAGTTCAGCAATCGCTGCTGCTGCATTAGCACAAGTAGGAACTACACAAGATTGTACAATGTTAGTAACTAATGCTTTGAGAGCTGTAGGAATTAATTTCCACGGTTGGCCAGAAAACTATTTGAGTCTTGGTACAATCACATCAAGTCCAGTTGCAGGTGACATTATTGTTTATTCAGGACATGTCGCTATTTACATTGGAAACGGACAAGCAGTTCACGGTGGATGGAACGGAAGCCAGACTGTTGTAGCAAGCGTTTCTTGTGACAAGGCATTAATTGGATACGTTCACGTAGGCTAGATTGAATTCTAGCCTTTTTTTTTGTTTTTGTGGTAGAATTATTAATATATTTTCAAGGAGGTTTACTTATGAACTATATACAAACGCAAAAATTTAGTGATGTTTATGTTTCTTGTAAAACCATGATGCCTTTTCATCGAAATACAATCAGTGCCTTAAACGTGCTTGTGTATATGATGAAGGCGAAAACGCAGAAAATGAATTCGAAACAAAAATTAGCTTCTACCTTAAATCGTGCTTATGGAACGAAGGTGTCTTATGGTTTAACATCTTATGGAGATCTAGTTCAACTCGATGTTCGTTTTCAGTTTGTCCGTCCAGACTGGATTGAAGATAAAAGTTATTTAGATAAAATTAAAGATATTATGGATGAAGTTCTGTTTCATTCTGTATTGGATGAGGAAAACTTTAAGGAATCTGTGTATTTATTAAAAAATAGATTATTGGCACAAATGGATGATCCTGCTAATTTATCATGTATGTATGCCTTTGAGATGGCACATGATAAACATTCAATTTCAATTCCAGTGCAGGGAAGTTTAAAAGATTTAGAGACACTTACTTTAGACGATGTAAAAAAAGTCTATACGCTATATATGGATATGGCAAAACACTTCTATATCTGTGGTTATGTAACGGATGAATTGTATGATTATATTGATAGTTTAGATTCACATTGTGCTTTTATATCCGAAAGAACGTTGCTTCCTGTAGTAGAAACAAGCTATAAAACGTTTGAAAAGGATATTGCGCAAACTTGTATTTCGCAAGTCTATTCGACAGGTGTTGATATTTCAAGTTCGGATTATGAGGCTGAACTCATTTTAAATAGTATTTTGGGGCAAAGCCAGAAGAATTTAATGTTTGATGAAATTCGTGAAAAGAATAGTCTATGTTATTCTATAAGCTCTTCTATTATTCGCTTTGATGGAGCTTTATTAATTCATACGGGTGTGAATCGTAAGGATGTCACAAAAGTATTAAATTTGATAGAAACACAAATAGATCGATTATTGAATATGGATTATGATGATCGATATTTAGAAATCGCAAAGATGGACTATAAGGACCGTATTATTAGTGGATTAGATCATGCTCAATCTTTGATTGCGCAAGCTTTTTTAGATGATCTTTTACATCGCCAGCTCACGCCTGAGCAAAGAATTGAGAGAATTATGAAGGTGACAAAGGAAGATATTTCACGTGTTGCTTTACGATTGAATTTGGCTTCAATGGCCATTGTTGCGGAGAAAGAAAATGAATTATAATTTGGATATTAAAAAAGAAACGTTGTCAAATGGTTTACAGGTGATTCTTGTTCATAAACCGGATTATCAAAAATCACTATTTCTTTTAGGAGCTAAAGTAGGTGGATTTGATATTGATCAAAGAGTAGATGGGCAAGTGATTAGACATAAGAGTGGGATTGCGCACTATTTAGAACATCAAATGTTTTATTTGGATGGAGAAGATGTAAGTGATTTATTTGCGAACTTACAGTGTTCTACAAATGCATATACTTCTTATACAGAAACGGCATTTTATTTTTCGACTACGGCGGATGTGAAAAAGCCATTAAAACTTTTATTGGATTTTGTCGAAAATTTAGATGTGACAAATGAAACGATTGAAAAAGAAAAGGGGATTATTCTTAGTGAATATGATATGTATCAACAATCGCCTGAACAGCGTCTTTTCAAAGAGACTTTGATTTCTTTGTTTCAATATCATCCAATGAAGGTTGATGTACTTGGTTCAAAAGAAGATATCCAAGATATGAGCATGGAGGATTTAAAACAATTTTATGCATTAAATTATGATCCTAGTAAATTGTGTCTTGTGGGTGTAACTGGAAAAGATACAAGTGAAATCATGGATTGGATCAAGGAATGTCAAAAAGATGTGTTGAGTAAGTTGAATAAAAAGATTGAGCGTGTCTTTAAAGAAGAGCCAAAGGAAGTAAATCGCAAAGAATATGTCGATCATATGGATATTCATCAGCCTTTTGTCTGTGTTGGCTATAAAATGGATGCTTGTAAAACAAAGACAGAAGCGTTTGAAAAGGATTTTGCGGTGAATATGTGGCTAGATTCTATCATGGGTCCTTTGAATCCTAAATTTCAGGAATGGCTAGATCAAAGAATCTTTACGCAGTTTGTAGGCGCAGAAGCGGATTTTACTTTGGATCATAGTTATATCTTGTTTTATGCTCAAACTGTAAATCCAGATGCCTTTATAAAGCTTGTAAACGAGCTTGTACAAAATAAGGTGATTTCGGATGAAGACTATCAGTCGTTGCATGCACAGGCGATTGCGAATAATTTGCGTGGCTTAGATCATTTTGATGGATTGGCCAATGATTTACTTCGAAGTCACTTTGAGGAATATGACTATATAGATAATTTAAACAGCGTTCAAAGTATGAAAATTGAACAGGTACATACTTATATTCAGGATTTGGATTTCTCACATTCTTGTGTGACAAAAATTCTTCCGAATGACTCTATCTGATCTAATTTGCGTTTTTTTTAGCGAATTAGAGGGAAAAAACGCATGTAAAACACAAAAAAAGACGACCTATAGATAAGATAGGTCGTTTGTTTTATATGTGGCATATTTGTAGAATACCATTGAAGAAGGATGGTGATAAATATGGTGGTCAGATTTGAAGGAGGATAATCAATTATGAATGCGTTTAGTATCGTGGGAAAAATTACGGATATGCCGGTGTTAAAGGAAACGAGCAATGGGTTAAAGACTTGTGAGCTTCCGATTCGAGTGCAGCGTAATTTTCCAAATTCAGAAGGTGTTTATGAAAGTGATGATGTGGTCGTTGAAGTATGGCGAGGTCTTGCAGAAACTGTAAGTGCTTCGTGTAAGATTGGAGATTATGTAGGAATCAATGGTCGTATTCATTCGCGTAAATACCAGAAAGATGACAGGATATATCTAAACTATGGCTTTGTAGCTGAAAAAGTTGATTTTCTACGTTGATCAACAGATAAAATACATGAATTAAGAAAACACATCCACAAAAAAAAGAAGCGATTGATTCGCTTCTTTCTTGTTCTATGCCTAAGATTAACGGTTGTAGAATTCTACTACTAACAATTCGTTGATTTCTTGAGCTGTGAATAGTTCTTTACGTTCTGGGTAACGAACATAAGTACCTTTCTTAGCATCTTTGTTTACTTCAACAAAATCAACAGTTGCTGTTGCAGCTTCTAAAGCTTCGTTGATTACGCTTAAGTTTTTAGCGCGTTCACGAATTTCGATAACTTGTCCTGGTTTTACTTGGAAACTAGGGATATCTACTTTCTTACCATCTACTAATACGTGTCCGTGGTTTACTAACTGACGGCTAGCACGACGAGTACGTGCAAATCCCATACGATAAACGATGTTATCTAAACGAGATTCCAACATTACTAAGAAGTTTTCACCAGCAGAACCAGCTTTTTTACTTGCTTTTAAGTAAGTGTTGTAGAATTGTTTTTCACTTAATTGGTAAGTGTGACGAATTCTTTGTTTTTCCTGTAATTGGATACCGTAGTTTGTTAATTTTGGACGACGAGCATTTCCGTGTTGTCCTGGAATTGTGTTACGACGAGTTAATTCTTCACCAGTTTCTAATACTGAGAATCCAAGACGGCGTGACTTCTTCCAAACGCTTCCTGTGTTTCTTGACATAATTTTTCCTCCTATTGTTTTATATCATCCACAAAACAATAACAGTACAAATCTTTAAAGGCTGTGTTGACAATGATACTTTCCGCTATCAGCTATTAGCTTACTCATATCGCTAAACAAGGCTGCAACGCATATCCTTTAACTTTGTATGCTGCTATCAATTTATGCTTATGTATCATATCAAAGAACATTAATAAAATCAAGAAAATGATGCAATGATTTTGAAGTTTTGCTATAATAAGAATGGTTTGCAAGGAGGTACCACTATGGATAGTGTTTTGAATTTCTTTCGATCAGTTTACGCGTTCATTCGAAATCAACTTTCTGTGACTGTAATCATCTATCTTTGTATAGCAATTCTAGTCTTGATCTTGATTTGGATCATTATGCGTATGATCAAACGTAAAAAGGCGTCGAAACGACTTTCTGATCTTGAAATCGAAATGAATGAAATTCGTAACAATTCCTTGGCCTACAAATTCAACAAAGCATCGGCATTCGCAAGGGTGAATGATGATATCATGGATAAAGTGAAAAACTTGACTCCAAAATATGATACTTGTCAAAAAAACTTAAGTGCTTGTGATGATTTGTTTAATGAAGCAGATGATTATGTTTCTAGACATCGTCTTCGTAAATCTATGCGAGCTATGGATGATTTAGAAACTATGATGGATGAGACAAAAGAAAGAATTCGTATTGTTACTCAGTCATTAGATCACATCTTGGCTCGTGAAACAGAGGTTCGTGAATCGGCAAATGCTTTAAAAGAGCGTTTCCGTAATGTGAAAACTGTTTACCAAGATAATCGTTCTTCATTCTATGGATCTGTTAATTATGTAGATTCATGTTTAGAGGAAATTGAAAATGAATTCTCTAATTTTGAAGAGTGGATGTTTGCTTCAGAATTTAACAAGGCAAAGGAAGAACAAGAAAAAATCTCAAAAATGGTGGATGAGATTAGCTCTAAAATTGCAGCCTTCCCTGGACTCTATGAAAAGGCCAAAAATGTATTGCCTCGTGCAATTAACGAAGTTCGTTTGCACATTAAGGAATTACAGGAAAAAGATATCGACTTATCTTATTTAGAACCAGAAGAAAAATTAACAACCATTCAAAGTGCTTTGTCTAGTTCAATTGATCAATTGGATGCAGGTGAATTTGAAATGGCACAAGAAAACTTGGAAATCATCGGGGATCACATTCTAGCATTACAAGATGATGTAACGAATGAAAAAGAGGCTTATGATGAAATCCATGTGAGTCTTCAATCTAATTTAGATCTTGTTAATGTCATTGGTCAGGAACTTGAGGAAATCATGGCGCTTTATGCCAATATTAAAGATCGTTTTGGTCTAGAAGATTGGACACACCGCTTCTCTTTGGCACAAATCCAAATGGAAGATTTATCAAATCGTCGTGATGAAATTCAAAAAGAATTGAAGCAAAATCAACGTCCTAGCGTAGATGTAGTTCATGGTTATCGTAAATTTTCAGAAGATGTTAATGAATTCCACGATCAAGTCAAGGATATGAAAGAGATGTTAGTGGGAGCAAGCAGTGATGAATCACGTGCTAAAAAACAATTGACAAAATTACAATTGATTTTAAATGAAGTACGTTTAAATACAGTAACACGTCATTTACCTAGTATCTCATCTCAATTTTCTGCAGATTTAAAAGAAGGCGAACGCTTGATTCAACGTGTTCGTGTAGTGTTGGATCACTCACCATTAGATGTACAAACATTAAATGCAGATTTGCAGGATGCCATCGACTTTGTATATAAGTTATACAATAACGCAAACAATTTAGTCGGTGTTGCCGTTATGGTAGAAAATGCGATTGTGTTTGGTAACCGTTTCCGTAGTACGCATGCACAAATGGATTCGGATTTAACTCGTGCTGAGTTATGTTTCCAAAATGGAGAATATACTCGTGCACTTAAGATTGCGATTCAAGCAATCGAAAACATGCACCCAGGAATTTATGAGAAGTTAGTAGCTCAAAAAGATCCTGCAGTCATGAACCAGGTGCAGTAATGATTTATTTTGATAATGCTTCGACAACCTCTGTACGTACAGAGGTTCGTCGTGTTTATGGGCAAATGTTAGAAACTTGTTATGGCAACCCAGATAGTTTGCATGCGGCTGGTCGCCAGGCAAGTTCGCTCATGGAAAAAAGTCGATCAAATATTGCTTCTATGCTTCATGTAGATCCAAGTGAAATTATCTTTACATCAGCTGCTAGTGAATCAAACACTTTAGCTATTGTAGGCTATGCCTTGGCAAATGAGCATAGAGGTCATCATGTACTCACAAGCAATGTCGAGCATTCGAGTGTTCGTCATGCGATGGAATTTTTAAAGCGTTTTGGATTTGAAGTCGAATTTCTTCCAATTAATGAAGAAGGAATTGTTACGCCAGAATGCTTAAAATCGCATATGCGTAAAGATACGATTTTAGTATCGGTTATGCATGTGAATAATGAAATGGGAGCTATCAATCCTATTTTAGAACTAGAAAAAATTGTACATCAGAATCCTACATGCGTTTTCCATGTGGATTGTGTACAGAGTTTTTCGAAAATTGATATTCCTTTTGAAAAACTAGATATGGCTACGATCTCTGCACATAAGATTCATGGTCTAAAGGGAAGTGCCATTTTAATGAAGAAAAAGAAGATTCAACTTGTTCCAATCATCCAAGGTGGTCAACAGGAACAAGGACTTCGTGGTGGAACAGAAAATGCACCGGCTAATATTGTTTTGGCAAAAACAATTCGTTTGGCTTTAGAAGAACAATCTAGTGCTTATGATCATGTTTTAAAGATCAATCAATATTTGCGTGAAGAACTAGCGAAGATCGAAGGTGCACATGTACATTCGCCTTTAAGTGCGATTCCTTATATTCTTAATATTTCATTTGATCAAATCACAAGTGAAGTCTTATTGAATGCTTTAGATCAAAAGGGAATTTGTGTTTCCGCAAAAAGTACTTGTTCATCACAAAATACGAATGCTTCTGAAGTGTTATTGGCTATGCACAAGTCAGAATTTGATGCGACACATGGAATTCGTTTATCTTTTTCTTATGAGAATACTTTGGAAGAGGCAAAATATTTTATAAAAACATGTAAGGAGATTATAGAGAATTATGGCTTATCGTTATAATCATATCTTAATTCGTTATGGCGAATTGAGTTTAAAAGGAAAAAACCGTAACAACTTTATTAAGGCACTTTATGACAATGTTCGTAAGGCTTTAAAAGCATTCCCAACATTAGAATTTGAAAAGCAACATGACCGTATGTATATTTATCTTCATGATGAAGATTCTAAGCAGGTTAGTGATATTTTAGCTAAAGTTTTTGGAATTTCATCTTTCTCATTGGCTATTAAGGTGGAACCTGATTTAGATCAAATCATTGATGCATGTTATGAATCTTTAGATTTAACAACACCAAAAACATTTAAGGTGGCTGCGCGTCGTAGTGATAAATTATTCCCTTATATTTCGGATGAAATTAATCGTAAGGTAGCCACTAAAATTTTAAAGAACAGTGACTGGAAAGTGGATGTTCATAATCCGGATGTTAAAATTGTTGTTGAAGTTCACCAAGATGCAGCTTACATTATGACAGATCGTATTCAAGGTGCTGGTGGATATCCAGTGGGTGTTGGTGGAAAGGCCATGGTTTTATTAAGTGGTGGAATTGATTCTCCAGTTGCCTGCTATTTAATGATGAAACGTGGTGTACACATAGAATGTATTCACTATGCTTCACCTCCATATACTTCACAAAATGCCCAAGAAAAAGTAATGGAACTCGCAAGACTTGTATCTGGTTATCAAGGTGATGTTTTAGTTCATGTTGTTCCATTTACAGATCTTCAATTGGCAATCTATCAAAATGCGGATGAAAGTTATGCGATCACATTGATGCGTCGTATGATGATGCGTATTGCGACAGGCCTAGCTAAGAAAAGACATGCTCAAGCTATCGCAACAGGTGAATCAATTGGACAGGTCGCAAGTCAAACTTTAGAGAGCATGCTTACAATCAATGATGTCACAAATATGCCGATTATTCGTCCAGTTGTTTGTATGGATAAAGTTGAAATTATTGATCTTTCTAAAAAGATTGGAACATATGAAACAAGTATTCTTCCTTATGAAGATTGTTGTACGATTTTTACACCAAAGAATCCGGTCACTAAACCTCGTGTGGATAAGTGTGAAAAATATGAGGCAAAATGGGATTTTGACAAGATGGTACAAGATTGTATAGATAATACAGAAGATATTTGGGTACATCCAGTTAAGGTTGAAGAAGATTTATTCTAAGAGAAGTGAAATATAGCGCTTCTCTTTTTCTTTTATGTTATAATCTTTTTATGTTGATATGTCCTGTGTGTAAAAAGAAACTAATAAAAGAAAATAAAACATTTCGATGCGAAAATAATCATTCTTTTGATTGTGCCAAACAAGGTTATGTGAACTTATCACGTAAACAGACAAAGAATCATGGGGACAACGCTTTAATGGTCAAAGCGCGTACAGATTTTTTAGAAAAAGATTATTATGATTTTATGCGTCAATATGTAAAGGGAAAGGCTAATGGATCTATTTATTTGGATGCTGGCTGTGGTCAGGGTTACTATACAAAAGAGATAGGGGCGAACTTTGAACATAGTTATGGGATTGATTTGAGCAAGGAAGCGATTCTTCATGCGTCTAAACAAGATAAACATACGCAATATATTGTGGGTAGTTTATTTGATATGCCTTTTTTAGATGAGAGCATAGATTGTGTTACAAGTATTTTTGTGCCTTTAGGTCAAGATGAAATCTATCGTATACTAAAAGAAAATGGATATTGGATCGTAGTAGGTCCGGGTCCTAAGCATTGTTTTGAATTAAAAGAAGTATTGTATGACACACCCTACGAGAATGAAATGCCAGAAATACAAGAACAATATGAGTTGGTGAGTCAAGAAATCATTCGAGAAACGAAAATGGTTGATGATGTATGGTCTTTACTGGAAATGACACCATATCGATATAAAACGAGTCAAGCTGGACTTGATCGTGTAAAACAATTAGAAAGGTTAGAGGTTACGTTTGAGTTTGTCGTAACTGTGTATAAAAAATATGAAAACAACAGTAAAAAAATGGGGAATTAATGGTGAGGGAATTGCGTTCCATGAAGGAAAGCCAGTATTTATTGAAAATGCCATTCCAGAAGAAGTCATTGAATTTGATATCAAAAGTGATGAGGGCACATATTTAGTTGGAGAATTAACTCGTTTGGTTGAACAGAGTTCAAAGCGTCGCTATCCACTTTGTCCAATTTGGAAAGAGTGTGGTGGATGTGCTTTGATGCATGTGAAGTATCCGGCTCAATGTAAAATGAAAGAGGGAAATCTAAAAGAGACTCTAATTAAGTATGCGGATTATAATGGTCGTATTTTACCAATTATAAAAAATCCTGAACCATTGTCATATCGTAATAGCTGCAAACTTCCTTTTGGTGAAGAATATGGTGAGCTATATACAGGAATGTATGAGCGTGATACAAATCATTTTCAAAAGATGGAAAGGTGTTATGTGCATTCTAAATTATTAGAACAAACGCGCCAAGAAGTTCTAAAAATCATGAATGAACATCATTTGAAAATGTATGATGATAAAAAGAAAACGGGTTATCGTACATTGGTCATGAAGGAATTTGATTCTAAGATTCAAATTATTTTTGTGACAGGAAAAGAAGATTTAAGTGAAGAATTTATTCATGATGTAACGCAGTTAGAGGGTGTTGTATCGATCTGGCAAAGTGTAAAAACAGAAACAAAGCGTGAAGTATTTGGAGATATGCGTTTTATTTGGGGAGAAGAGAAGATGCATCTTCAATTAGAAGATATTCAATTGTCTTTACTTCCTAGATCTTTCTTCCAGTTAAATACGAAACAATCTGTGAATCTTTATAATGTGGTTAAAGATTGGATGCCAAAATCAAAAACTACAATAGAAGCTTATAGTGGTATTGGTGCCATTAGTTTATTTGTGAAGGATAAGGCTCAAGAAATTATTGGTGTTGAATCCATTCAAGATGCGGTTGATAATGCCAATGAAAATGCGATGTTGAATCATGCCGATAATGTATCTTTTATTTGTGAAGATGCAGGTAGTGCATTAGCACATTTAGTACAAGAAAAAGATGTGGATACTTTGATTGTGGATCCTCCTCGTTCTGGTTTGGATGATACAATGAAAGAAACGATTCTAAAATCAAAAATCAAAACAATGATCTATGTTTCTTGTAATCCAGCTACTTTGGCAAAGGATTTAGGTGTATTAAAGAAAGAATATCGTATTGTTAAGATTCAACCAGTCGATATGTTTAGTCAAACTCCACATGTAGAAAGTGTTACACTACTTGTTCGTAATGATGACTATAGACCAAGACGTCGTTTTGATGATAGAAAAGATCGTGACTACAAACCTAGACGTCGATTTGATGATAAAAAAGATGGTGACTTCAAACCTAGACGCAGATTCGATGATGATAAGCCAAGAAGAAGATTTGATGATAAAAAAGATGGCGACTTCAAACCTAGACGCAGATTCGATGATGATAAACCAAGAAGAAGAGATGGAGACTTCAAACCAAGACGTCGCTTTGATGATAAAAAAGATGGTGAATTCAAGCCAAGACGTCGTTTTGATGATGATCGTAAACCAAAGCGCTTTTCAGACGACAAACCAAATCGTAGATACGGAAAATAAACATGTAAGGATTTCAGGAATATGACTGAAGTCCTTTTCTTATTGGATTTTGTTAAGTACACCTAACTAAAAAAGTTCACAAATTGTTACTATTCACCGATAATCAATAAAAAAGCTAATCAACAAAAAACTTGTCAA
>ERZ773109.1803-NODE-1803-length-12095-cov-28.001827_pt1 | contig 12095 bp, 8 predicted proteins | sample MGYA00580569_ERZ773109 | MGnify/ENA primary metagenome ERZ773109 (study PRJEB29015, sample SAMEA2737852) | human gut metagenome | biome: human gut; feature: human-associated habitat; material: faeces | place: China | collected 2012 ...
GAAACGACGATCAGGGTGCCGTCGAAATCCATCAGCGCTTGCTTGAGGATATCTTTGGTTTTCATGTCGAGGTGGTTGGTCGGCTCGTCCAGAATCAGGAGGTTGACCGGTTCCAGCAGGAGCTTGATCATTGCCAGACGGGTACGTTCGCCACCCGAGAGCACTTTCACTTTCTTCATAGACTCTTCCGGCCCGCCGAACATGAAGGCGCCCAGCAAGTCGCGTATCTTGTTGCGGATTTCTCCTTTTGCCACGTCGTCAATCGTCTGGAAAACCGTGAGGTTTTCGTCCATCAGCGAGGCTTGATTCTGCGCGAAATATCCGATTTGCACGTTATGTCCCAGCGTCAGCGTGCCGTCATGGTCGATTTCGTTCATGATACATTTCACCAGCGTCGATTTACCTTCACCGTTCTTGCCTACGAAAGCCACCTTGTCGCCACGTTCAATTGTCAGGTTGGCGTTGCGGAACACGACATGATCGCCGTACGTCTTTCCGACACCTTCCATCGTGACGGGATAACTGCCCGAACGGGGCGAAGGCGGGAATTTCAGCCGCAGTGCCGAAGTATCTTCCTCGTCTACTTCCAGCAATTCCAGCTTTTCCAGCATCTTGACACGGCTCTGCACCTGCAAAGTCTTCGAGTACGTCCCCTTGAAGCGTTCGATGAAGGCTTCCGTTTCGGCGATGAACTTCTGTTGCTCGTCATAAGCCTTCTGTTGCTGTTCGCGGCGTTCCTTGCGCAGTTGCAGGTATTGGGAGTAGTTTACTTTATAGTCGTAGATGCGCCCCATCGTTACTTCAATGGTGCGGGTGGTGATGTTGTCCACGAATTTGCGGTCGTGGCTGATCACGATGACCGCTTTGCCGTTATTGATCAGAAAATCTTCCAGCCATTGGATCGATTCGATGTCGAGGTGGTTGGTCGGTTCGTCAAGCAGGAGTACGTCCGGTTTTTGCAGCAGCAGTTTGGCGAGCTCGATGCGCATGCGCCAGCCTCCGCTGAAGTCGCTCGTCTGACGTTGAAAATCTTCGCGTGTGAATCCGAGTCCGAGTAATGATTTCTCTACATCCTCTTCGTAATTGGTTGCGTCGATGGAGTAAAATTTTTCGCTGAGGGCGGACACTTCCTCGATCAGTGCCATGTAACTGTCACTTTCGTAATCCGTCCGTGTTTCCAGCTCCTTGTTCAGTGCGTCGATCCGTGCTTCCATCTCGTGCAGATGCGCGAAAGCCTGTGCCGTTTCGGCAAACACGGTTCTGCCGTCTTCCGTCATCAAATGCTGTGGGAGATAGGCTACTACGCAATCCTTGGGGGCCGAAACCTTGCCACGGGTAGGCTGTCTGACTCCTGCCAGAATCTTGAGTAAGGTACTTTTTCCCGCTCCGTTTTTTCCCATCAGGGCGATGCGGTCTTTTTCATTAATAACGAAAGAAATATCACTAAATAGGGTAGTGCCGCTAAACTCTACGGCTAGTCCGTCTATCGAAATCATACAATTCTTTATAATTTGAGGCGCAAAGATAGCGAAATATATCAATCTTTTTTATAACTTGCGGGCTGAAAAGCATTATTAACTGAAATATGTTGACTAAAAAGTAATTTTAGAGAATAATTTTAAAAATAATATAGAAACGATATGGAAGGCGGACAAACAAATGAATTCAGACCTCTTATCTTAGTGGCTGAGGACGACGACAGCAACTTCAAACTGATCAAAGCAATCATCGGAAAGAAATGTGATATACAGTGGGCCAAGAATGGCGAAGAAATCGTGGCACTGTTCAAGGAATACGGCAACGAGGCCAAAGCGATCCTGATGGACATCAAAATGCCTGTGATGAACGGACTGGATGCTACGAAAATCATCCGCGGAGAAAACAAGGAAATCCCTATTATCATGCAGACCGCCTACGCTTTCAGCTCTGACAAGGAGAATGCGATGAACGCGGGAGCGAGCGAAGTGCTGGTGAAACCGATCACACTGTCGATTCTGCGCAATACGCTGACGAAGTATTTCCCCGAACTGGTCTGGTAAACCGATCTCTTTTTTTGTCCGGTAGACTGATCTTTTTTGTTTGTTAAACCGGTCCTTGCTCCGGCAAACATGATCTTTATCCGGCAAAACGGTATCGCTGAGTAGAAAAACGGTATAACAATTCGGGTGTTTTTTCCTGTTTTGTATTTGTGATATTAACAAATAGCTGACGGGGATAATATGGATTTTTACTATATGAAAATCCACATTATCCCCGTCAGCTGTGTCCGGACGTTTCTATGTCAATCCGGATATTACTGTATCAATCCGGGTGTATTGTCTGGAATGCCTCTGCCCGACACTTTCGGCAGAAGGCTGTAAAAGTAAAATAGGCGGACCTCACGGTCGGCCTATTTCTGTTCGTTTCCGTTAATTTGTTAGAGTTCAGAAACGACTCTATGTAAAGTCTCTCCTTTGAGAGATTTTAAGAGCGATTTTTATCGGCTTCCGCCTGCCCACCAAACGGGTTCGGAGTATACGTAGTCACCGTTGCCGTAAGCGGCTTTCACTTCCGGGTTGGCAGCTGTGTCGCTGTTTCCGTATGGGTAGCGCAGCGGGAATTTGCTGGAATTGTTCGGGTTGGTCAGCGTGATGAAGTTTTCGTTCAGTCCCTTCATACGACGGAAATCGTTGTACGTCTCCGTGGCTTCACCGGAGGCACCCCACATGGCAAGGTACTTCTGAATCATTGTTTCCTGCAATGGGTTGGCTGCATATTTCGCTTTCACTACGTCGTCGAAATACTTTCCGGCAGACGTTTCCGTGATTACTTCGCTGGAATTGGTGTTCAAACCGCTTCCCAACTCCTTGATGGCAATGCTTATGCTGTTTTCCGCATTCAGCAAGCCGGCTACTACCGCTTCTTTCAGCGCGTCTTCCGCATCACGGTTCAGACGGCACAGAGCTTCTGCTTTCAGGAACATCAGTTCGTGATAGCTCATCAGCAGGGTCGGTGCGGTTTTGGCGTAAACGAATGCAGAGATACCGTATTTGGACGTACTCTGATCCGGACTACCGTTGGGAGCCGGAACGAGGCTGGGATCGTTGGCTGCTACCTGCGAACGTTTTTTGTCGACGATCGGAGTGAAGAAAGCACGGTTGGCACGCGGATCATTGTAGGCCAACAGCTTGGTGCCGAGGCTTGTACTGGCTCCGAATCCGGCACGAGAGTTGTAGAAACCGTAGAACGGGTTGATGTTGTTAGAGTCGTAGATGTCGAATGCAGCCTGGTCGTCAGCCGAAGTGAACGATTTGCTTACATAGTCCAGCACCTTTTCATAATCGGCCGATTTGTTGCTTGAGCGGTTGATCAGTCTCATGGTGTAGCGGGCTTTCAGGCCGTAAGCGAATTTCAGCCATTTGTCCGCGTCGCCGGCATAAAGGAAATCCTGCTCGGTCACGTCTGCCAAGTCTTCTTTCTGAAGATTGGCGATGGCGTCGTCGAGATAACTGATGATTTGAGTATAGATTTCCTGTTGCGTATCCATTTTCGGGGTCATATAGACCGGAGAGCCTTTTTCGTCCACCAGCGCAGCCTGACTGCACGGGGCATCACCGAAGAAATCGGCAATCAGTGCGCAGTTGTAAGCGGCCATCACTTCGGCCATTCCCCGGGTGACGTCGTTGCCGTGATCTCTGCCTCCTTCGCCACATTGGTCGATGATGATGCGGGCGTTCTTCAATGAAGAATAGATGCCGTTCCATGAGTTATTGAAGGTAGACGAGGACGACGGTTCGTTTTCGCGGACTTCGGCGTAGTAAAGCTGGTTGTCGACACCTACTTCGTATTCGATATACGAAGAGGCGTATGTATTGATGTCACCGCTGGCGTTGGAGAAAGCGGTAGAGGTGATTACATCTGCCAAGATAAATCTTGAGGCAACACTGGTGGTGTGGTCGTGGTCCTTGTTGATTCTGTCCATCGTGTCCTCCGAGCAAGCAGAGAACAAAGACAGAGCGGCAACAGCCAGTACACCGGTTATTTTATCATATCTTTTCATAATCTTCTTTCGTTTAGCTAATTAGAATTTTACATTTACACCAAAACCGTAGCTTGCAGTTCCCGGCAGAGAGAAACGCTCGAAGGCACCTCCCATGTTGTCGTTACCCTGAGATGCTTCCGGGTCGAATCCCTTCAGCTCGGACCATACGATGAGGTTGCGGGCAAATACGTTTACATCTACGTTTAGCCATTTGCTGGCGTATACCGGGTAGCTTACAGAAAGCTCACGCAGTTTGATGAACGATGAATCGTAGATATAAGATTCGTTGATAGAACGCAGGCGGGTGTAATAAGCCTGTGCGTTAGTCACTTCGATGTCGTTGGCGGCATACGTCGGGTTGCCCTGCGCGTCTGTTCCGGTTTCTTTCACGGTGTTGGGAACGACGAAGTTGCTCTTGCGTTTTTCGCCCGATTCTTTGGTGACACCGTAGAAGTTCATTTCACCGGCAGTACCGCAGTACATTTGTCCGCCTTGTTTCCAGTCGAACACGGCAGCGATACGGAATTTGTAAAGCTCGATATTCGTGTTGAAGCCCAGACGGAAGTCGGGAGAAACCCGGCCGATCACGTCGTCTTCGCCCACCTGCGGAAGTCCGTTCGCGTCTACCACGATCTGTCCGGCCTTGTTGCGCTTGTACGTGCTGCCGTATACTACGGGGAATTTCTCGCCGATACCGGCACGCACCTGCGGAGTGACGAATCCGCCGAGATAGATGCTTTCAACACCCGGTGCAAGTTCGTCTACGTAGTTGTCGATCTTTGAGAAGTTGAAAGCGAAGTCGAGCTTGAAGTTGCGGTTGTTGACCGGCGACACTCCCAGTGTAAGTTCGTGCGAGTTGGTATGAATCTTACCGCCGTTCATGATCATGCTGTCGTAGCCGGTAGAGCCGGACAAAGGCACTTCGAAGATCTGGTCTTTTACGTTCTGACGCGAGTAGGTATAGTTCAAAGTGAACAGTCCGTTGAAGAATGTCAGGTCGGCACCGATTTCGTATGACTTCGTGTTCTGCGGTTTCAGGTTCGGGTCATACACCTTATAATAAGGGATATATGCCATCGTTCCGTTGATCGGGTAGGCGATGGGCGTGCCGTTGAAGAATCCGCCGCCGTAGCTCGGGGTGTAGTAATAGCTTTGCATATAGTCGCCTGCCATACCTACTTCGGCGTACGATGCGCGCAGCTTACCGAATGTGAGGATGTTGTTTTTCAGCGGTTCGAGTTCGGTGAACACAAATCCGAGCGATACGGAAGGATAAGTGAACGAACGATTGTCGTGCGGCATATTTGAAACGACGTCGTTACGGATTGTTCCGTTGAGGTATACCATGTTTTTCCATGCCAGAGACAGGTTGGCAAAGTTACCTACCGTACGTTTCTTGTTGTACGACTTGGAACTCTGGTAGATAGAAGCATTGTTGATGTGGTTCCATCCCGGGAAGTTGAAGTTCATCCCTTCGGAGAAGGCATATTGCGTTCTTTTCTCTACAAGTTCGTTACCGATCAGGGCGTCGAATACCCAGTCCTTGTTGATGTCCCAGCGGTAAGAAGCTGTCAGCAGCGAGTTCAGCTCGTTGATGCTGTAGTGGTATTCGATGGCGTCGCCGGTGTCTGCCATTGTACTGCCGTATCCGTAGATTTCGCTGTAGTTGGTGGTGTAGGCGTCGTCACCGAGTTGGTATTTCACGTCCAGTTTGTGGTTGTCCGTGCCGAATTTGGTCGTGAATTTCACGAATGCGTTTCCGAAGAAACGTTGCGAGCGTTCGGTGAACAGATTGTTGTCCACAGCCCAGTAGGCGTCGTCGATCCATGCCTGGCGGTACGTGTTCTGCTCGTACGGGTCGCCTTCGACGTGCGAGGGGATTCCTTTCATGTTGTAGCTCACCGGAGCGTTGTAGATGGTAGCCGTCACGCCGGAGTTGGCGGTAGACTGCTTTTTTATCTTGGAAGTCACGAAGTTACCGTTGAAGCCAGTCGACCAGTTGGGGCTGAGCTGAACTTCGGCAGACATTTTGGCGTTGTATCTGTCCATACCGGTAGTCGGGATGATGCCTTCCTGGTGGCTGTTACCCAGCGAGAAAGAGTAGTTTCCTTTGTCCAGATTTTGGGAAACGTTGACGTTGTTGCTCCAGGTAATGCCGGTGTCGAAGAAATCCTTCATGTTGTTGTATGCTTTCGGCGTTGCCCACGGGTCAAGACCGGCTTCGGCACGTTGGGGCACGTAGTATTGTCCCTGACGTTTTCCCATTTTCTGGGTGAAAGCGTTGTCGGTGTTGCCGCCGTATGTAGGATCGTTGGCGAGGTCGGCTATTTTCGGTCCCCAGCTGTGGCCGGAATAAGGGTCGTATGAGCCGCCGCTGCCTTGTCCGAATTCGTTTTGCAGTTCGGGCAGTGTAGACACGACATCGAACGAAAGATTGCTGCGGAATGTGATCGTCGGTTTGCCTTTGGCCACTCCTTTACCGCTTTTGGTGGTGATGACGATGACACCGTTTGACGCACGCATACCGTAGAGGGCAGAAGCTGCCTGACCTTTGAGGATGTTGATGCTTTCGATGTCGTTGGGGTCGATGTCCACCGAACGGTTGGCGTAGTCGGTACCGTAGGCGGCGCCGTTAGCGTTGTCGGTAGTCGTTACGTCGGCAGCGGAAGAGATCGGCATGCCGTCGATGACATACAGAGGTGTATTGTCGCCCGTGAACGAACGGGAACCGCGGATCGTGATCTTGGAAGATGCACCCGGCATACCGGAAGAGGGAGCGATGTCCACACCCGAAACTTTTCCTTGTAGTGCTCCTGCAAGGTCGGTGTTGGCCGCGCGTGTCAGCTGGTCTGACTTCACGTCCTGAACGGCGTATCCCAGCGCTTTCTTTTCGCGGGAGATACCCATGGCCGTTACTACGACTTCGTCTAGTGACTTGGCGTCACTTTTTAATACTACTTTGATAACGCCTTGTGTGATCGTAACAGTTTGCGGAGTCATTCCTACATAGGAAACGCGCAAAGTTTTAGAAGAACTTGGTACGGTGGGGAGTTGCCCTTTCGGGAAGCGTTAAGTGTTTTTGGGGCTATTTAAGGCATAAAATGATAAAAAGATACCATTTCGAACGAATATCTGATGTTTTTTTTATGAAAATAGCGGTTTTAACACTTTCTTTCTGTTAGGTAATAATGTTTAAATGCTGCTAAATACGTCTTTAGATTTACTTATTTGATTTATTCTCTGATTAAATTCTTTCAATATGATACTTTATAGTTAAAAACGTAACACTTTTTTAATTTTGATATAAATAGTGTTATCTTTGCACCCTGTTAGAGACTAGAAGTCTATTTATAGGTTAAATTTAAGAGAGAATTTATGAAAAGAAAATTGATGTTCTTTATGACCTTCCTTTTTGTGGGTATAGGTCTGGTGACAGCGCAGACGTCCCGAGTTACCGGTGTGGTAACCGCCGAGGAAGATGGCCTGCCTGTTGTAGGTGCTTCGGTATTGGTGAATGGCACTACTCTTGGTACTATCACGGATATTGATGGTAAGTTTACAATCACGAATGTACCAAGTTCTTCTAAGACTTATTGATATTTTATAGCCTCTCTTTTTCCTCCTTTTTCGTCCTATCTTATTGTAAATCAGAATATAAGTGCTGCTTTCTGCAACTTGGCTTCCCGGCTCACTTACTATAATCGCAACCTTTTCCCTTTCTTTTTCGATCTCAGTCATCTTTTTCGGGCAGGTACTCGGCTTGTTTTCAGGGGGGCGGATGCTTAGGTTCTACCTTTATTTGAGGCTTTCTATGAGCGATAGGGGCAGACCGGTCTTTTCGGCAATGAGTTGATTGTCAATTCCTTGCTTTTTCATGTCGATGGCTGTCTGAAAGATGTTCAAGGCTTCTTCGCGACCTTTCTTCAGGCCTTCCTCAAGTCCTTCTTCAAGTCCTTTCTTCAGTCCTTCTTTCATTCCTTCTTTCATCCCTTTTTTTATTCCTTCCTTTTCCGCTGCATCCATTGTCACCAAATAATCCCGGTACACTTTGACGCTATTATCGTATAGCTCCCTCTCTTTTGGGGACATAGAAGCCACATCAGCGATCTCTTCGAGTTTTTCGAAGACGGCTTTTCGTGCCTTGAATGGCAGGCGTTTTAAAGTTTCCATATTATTTAATATATAAATCCAACGTTCAAAATTCGTTTCACATTCCTCTTCGCTTTTTTTGAAGAGGGGGAGGGCGATGAATATTTGCCGGAATTTCTCCGAGAAGAGTTCACCAGTCTCCTTGTCTGCAAGAATAACGTCTGTCCGGAGTTTTATGTTCTTGTCCATGATGAAATTCATCAGAAAGACTCCGTAAACAGCTTTTATTTCAAATTTCCAGTCGTGCCCCGTCCGGCCCTGGTTGACGATGGCACGGGAGAGATAGAAAATGGAGCGTTCTTTAAAGTTGCTCTGCATGCGGTTTTGCATTTCGACAATTATCTTTTCGCCCGTGTCCGTGGTGCAGTAGACATCGTAGATGATGCCTCGTCCTTCCGGGTAGTCCGGCAGCTGCTCGTTGTTCAAAAACGTTAAGTCGGTTATCACTCGTTCACCTTCGAGAAGGTCGTTCAGAAATTCGATTAGTAAATCCTTGGAGACTTCTCTGCCGAATATTAATTTGAATCCGTAGTCGGTGAACGGATTGATAAATTTGCTCATTGTTTTGGTTGTTGCTCTTTTAGGTTGTAAAGAGAGGTTTCTCTTTGCATACGGTAAAGAGGCTTTTTCTTTGTCCCACAAAGATAGGATAAATTATTGTTTTATGATGCGTTTGGCGGGAGAAATAAATGACGTGGGCGCTCAAAAATGCTCATCTTCCTCTTAAAAATGTTCATCTTCCCCTAACTCGCTTTTTGAGGATACCGGTGTAGGTGTCCTCAAATTCTGCCGGGTGATTGAGCGCCCAGAGGATGTAGTCGCCCGGCTCGTTCTTTTTGAGCAGGGTGGAGCGGTATTCGGAGCTGAGGACTTTCCATAAGGTGCCGCACGGACCACCCAGCTTTCTGCGTCGGGCGAGGGCGAGGATGCCTTTCACGGTTTGTTCGTTCCGGATGCCGATGGCGTCCATGTTGAGGCGCAGCAGGGATTCGGAGAATCCTCCGGAAGCAATGCTTTCGTTCGGGGCTTCTTCCTGCTGGTTTCTTTCGTACTGGGTTCCGTTATGCTTGGGTTCTTCTAGCTGGTTTCTTTCGTATTGGGTTCCGTTATATCTAGCTTCTCCCTTCTGATCTATTCCTCCATTTCTTCTTTCTTCCTTATTTTCCTCCTCCCTTTTTCCGGACGAGATTTCTAAAGACAAACCTTTGACAGCAACAGGCGCAGCCTGAGAAACGCCGTTTGACGGAACGGGCGGCTGCTCTCTATCTTTCTCCCATTCATTTTCGGTTTTGCTTTGTCTTTCTCTCTCTTTGTCTTTTTCTCTTTCCGGTTTGATATCATTTTCCATCTCTCTTTTCGGTTTGCTTTGAATCTCAGTATCCGTTTCCGATTTACTTTCGATTTCTGTATCCGTTTCCTGTTTTGTTTGTGGGATTGTTGCTGCAATTTCTCGGTTTTTTGCAGCATTAATTTTCATAGCTGCTCCGTCGGTCACTGTTTTTGTAGCATTGATTCCTGTGCCTGCTGCATGGATGTCTGTGCCTGCTGCATGGATGTCTGTGCCTGCTGCATGGATGTTTGTGCCTGTCGTGCCGATTCCTGGCTTTGTTTTAGTAACTTCTGTAGCTGTGATATTGACTCCTGTTTTTGTTGTGTTGACTCCTGCATCTACTATCTTGTTTTCCGCTTCATCCACTTCTGTACCTTTTGAATTTATATTGCTTCTTATGTCTGCGGAATTATTTCCCGTTCCATCCTTTTCTTCCTTGATGAGCCAAAACCGTTCCAGCGGAAGTTTGTATTTCCTTCGGCTGTCGGTAATGATTTTGTGGTATTGCTCTTGGATGGCTTGCGAAGTCAGAATCCCGTACTCCTTATATATATAGGTGTCGAACAGTCCGACGGACAGGCAGTCGTCGATGATGGCCTGCATCTCCTCCTCCTCGCAACACACTTCCTGCGAAATGTCGAACAAGGTATCTTGATTCCATGCGACGTAAAATCCCTTTTCTTTGTAGATGAGGCAGAGCAGGGAAGTGAGTGCGGCAATTCCTGCCGCATGATGACGGTTGGAAATGCGGCGTACCTTCCTGTCTTGGAAGAAGTTGACATCGAGCGGGAAATAATCTAATCCGGGTTTGGAAATACGGGCCATCTTTTTGAATATTTAGAGTGATATTGACTGATAAATAATGAATAAGGCGAATCGGTAATTTTAATTTAGCTCATTTCAGTATGGTGATAAGCTACTTGATAGTCAGTTCTGTATCTCAACTGAGGGTGACTAAAAAGTCGATTCTATCTCTATTCTCCTCCTTCGGGAAGGAGGAGTGGTCGCAGACCGAGGTGGTAGGAGAAATAATGTTTATACCTATTTTTTTGTAAATGATAGGATTATGCATTCACCTACCACCTCCCCCTACGGGTACTCCTCCTTCCCGAAGGAGGAGAATAGAGTTACTATTGCGTACAACTACTCCCTAGAACTCCTTTTTCACATCGAAGCAGGGACAGGCTTTCATGTATTCATTGGGTGAGATGATGCCGTCTCCGTTGAGGTCGGGGCTTGTGTCCCGGTGTCCGATGACCTGTTTCACGTTGGGGAAGGCCAGTTGCAGAGATTTCACCAGTCGGATGAGGGCGGTGCGTTGTGCATCTGTCCGTGTGTCGGCGGGGCGGCCTTCCTTGTCCAGTCCGCCGACGTAGCAGATGCCGATGGAACGCTGGTTCCAGCCCATACAATGCGCCCCGTCGAGGGTGACGTCCCGTCCCGGTTCGATGGTGCCGTCGAGGCGGATGACGTAATGATAGCCGATGGACCAGAAGCCACGGGCACGGTGCCAGCAGTCGATGTCGGCAGCGGTGATGTCCTGTCCCGCACGGGTGGCGGAACAGTGGATGATGATGGTGTCTTTCATTGCAGAAACTCCTTTCTTTGTCCTCTTTCTCTGGGCAATATATAAGTGTTGAAACCAAAAATGGCGGATTCTTCGGGGGACAGGCGGCGGTAATAGTGCTGCGTCACTGAATGATGTATAGGGGCAAAGAGAGAAATAAGAGGAAAAGGCGATGAAACAAAGGAAAAAGAAACTGGCTGCACACATACATTGCCTGCCTTGAACTCCCCGACTGAATTGCTCGATTTGCCTATCCCAAGCGGATTACCTGCTTCGAACTCCTCGACTGAATTACTCGATTTGCCTATCCCAAGCGGATTGCCTGCTTCGAACTCCCCGACTGAATTGCTCGATTTGCCTATCCCAAGTGGATTGCCTGCTTCGAACTCCCCGATTGAATCAGCTTTGACGGTCAGCACAGGTATTTCGGGTGCTATCAGAAAGCATTCTTCCGAACCGCTTCTTTCGGCTCTTGACTTTTTCTTCATGGCCGATTGCTTCAGTCTTTCGGGGTGTAATAAATGCAGCACCAGCCAATTACGTTGTTTAGGGTTCATTTGTTCCCCTTTTACCAGTGCGTTCATGGATGGATAGGCTTGCAGGATATTTCCTGCCTCGTCCGTTGTGGCACAGGGGACGGGGGAGAGGGCGGGTGACGACGGACGCAGACCGGTCCGGATGGCGTGCATGACATTGTCGTAGGCATCGCACCATTCGAGGTTGGCGACGTGGTTGTTGAGCTTGTTTCCGTCGAGGTGGTTCACTTGGGGGAGACGCTTCGGGTTGGGGATAAAAGCTGTTGCCACTAAGCGGTGTACAGAGTAGCCGACGTATATCCCCTTTTGGCGGATGGCCACGTACTCATAACCTTTTGCGGTAATGCTGCTGCTGATTATCAACTTCGATTTGCCTTTGAAACTCAATATCCGCCCGTGGTCTGAAACCATATAATCGGAATTTGCTTCGATAAATCTCCAATTTTCCATACTTTATTCTTTATATTGTTAATAAAATTATACTTCGTTAAA
>ERZ773109.1805-NODE-1805-length-12086-cov-3.212701_pt1 | contig 12086 bp, 9 predicted proteins | sample MGYA00580569_ERZ773109 | MGnify/ENA primary metagenome ERZ773109 (study PRJEB29015, sample SAMEA2737852) | human gut metagenome | biome: human gut; feature: human-associated habitat; material: faeces | place: China | collected 2012 ...
CTTCTTCAAATGTACCGGTTATGGGACTCCAAACAGTGCAGCCGTTGGGACAGATCACAGAATCAGAAGCAAAGATGGAGAAAGATATTGCAGATGGTGAACCAGAGGGTATGCTTATAAAATCTCCTCTTGTGGGAACTTTTTATGCAGCACCTGCCGAGGACGCAGATCCGTTTGTTTCTGTTGGAGATCAAGTCAAAAAAGGTCAGACGCTTGCCATCGTGGAAGCAATGAAACTGATGAACGAGATTGAAAGTGATTTTGACGGTAAAGTTGCGGAAATTTATGTGGAAAACGGACAGGCAGTAGAGTATGGACAGCCGTTGTTCCGGATTGCATAAATTCAGGGTATAAACCTGAAAAAATGTGGATCATTCGAATGTACAGAGAAATTAATGTGGATAAACGAAGTTTCCATTGTAGGAGTATAGATTATGAATAAATTAGGGGTAAAAGAAATTGAACAGATTCTTCCTCACAGACATCCATTTCTTCTTGTGGATTATATCGAGGATTATGAGCCGGGCAAATTTGCCGTCGGTTATAAATGCGTGACTTTCCGTGAGGACTTTTTTAAAGGACATTTCCCACAGGAACCGGTCATGCCCGGTGTGCTGCAAATCGAAGCCATGGCTCAAGCAGGCGGTCTTTTAGTGTTGAATTCCGTAGATGAACCGGAACGTTGGAGCACCTACTTCTTACGCATAGACCAAGTGAAATTCCGCCAAAAAGTGGTTCCGGGAGATACCCTCCTTTTTAAAGTAGAACTATTGGCACCGGTACGTCATGGCATCTCGTCCATGCGCGGTTATGTGTTTGTGGGAGAAAGCATCGTGACCGAAGCCACATTTACTGCACAAATCGTAAAAAACAAGTAAGATAGAATTTATGAGCAAAATAAGTCCTTTGGCTTTCATAGATCCGGAAGCTAAAATCGGTGAGAACTGCGAAATCGGCCCGTTTTGTTTCATTGACAAAAACGTGGAAATAGGCGACAATAACGTGTTGATGAACAGTGTAAGCGTACTATACGGAGCACGTATCGGCAACGGCAATGTCATTTTTCCGGGGGCTGTTATCAGTGCCGTGCCTCAAGATTTGAAATTCCAGGGAGAAGACACCACAGCCGAAGTCGGCGATAACAACAAAATCCGTGAGAACGTAACAATCAACCGTGGTACGGCGGCAAAAGGCAAAACCTGCGTAGGCAGTGGTAATTTGCTGATGGAAAGCGTACATGTAGCCCATGATGCTTTTGTTGGAAACGATTGTATCATCGGCAACGGTACCAAATTGGCCGGTGAAATCATCATCGACGACCACGCCATCATCAGTGCCAACGTTCTGATGCACCAATTCTGTCGCGTAGGGGGATATACGATGGTAGGCGGAGGTACACGTTTCAGCCAAGACATTCCACCTTATACTATATGTGCACGCGAGCCGGTTGCCTATTGCGGTCTGAATCTTGTCGGATTACGACGGAGAGGCTTCAGCAACGAACTGATAGAAAACATACATAATGCTTACCGCATTATTTACCAGGGAGGCGTACCTTTGAACGAAGCCTTACAGAAAGTACGGGAAGAAGTGCCTGCCAGTCCGGAAATAAACTATATCATCGAGTTCATTGAAAACTCCAAAAGAGGATTTGTCCACTAAATATCATAAAAAGCCATGGTATACCGTTTTACCATTATCTCTAATGAAGTAGAAGATTTTATCAGAGAAATCAAAATAGATGCCGAGGCCACCTTTTACGACCTGCATCAGGCCATATTGTCTTCGTGCCACTATGCAGACAATGTGCCTACTTCTTTTTTCATCTGTAACCAAGAGTGGGAACAAGAACAGGAGATTCTGTTGGAAGACATGGGCACAAGCCGCTCGGACGAAGACCTGTATTTGATGAAAAAGACACGGCTCAACGAGCTGTTGGAAGACGAGAAACAACGCATGGTCTATGTTTTCGACCCGTTGGACAACCGCATGTTTTTCATTGAGCTGACTGAAATCAGTTTCGGAAAGACGCAGGAACAGCCGGTATGCAGCCGAAGCCATGGCGAAGCTCCGCAACAATCCATGGACTTGGAAGAGTTTCTGAATAAGGAGACCACCAAACCCTCGGAAGATTTAAATGAAGATTTCTACGGAAGCGAAAGTTTCGACACGGAAGAATTCGACCCCGAAGGATTCGAAATCAGCGAAGGAAACCCTTATCATTGATTCATGAAGCCCCGACTTGTCGTATTGATAGGGCCTACGGGAGTAGGAAAAACAGAACTCAGCCTTTCGTTGGCTGAGTTTCTTCATACTCCTATTATCAACGCGGATTCACGGCAACTATTCCGTGACCTGCCTATCGGAACCGCCGCTCCGACCGAGGCGCAACAACAGCGTGTCAGACATTATTTCGTCGGCACACTTGGGCTAACGGACTATTACAGTGCAGCACAATACGAAACAGACGTACTTCGTTTATTGGACGATCTCTACTCCCAACATCCATACGCCTTACTGACGGGCGGAAGCATGATGTACATCGACGCGGTTTGCAAGGGTATCGACGACATTCCTACCGTAGACGAAGAAACCCGCCGCCTTATGTTGGAAAGATACGAAGAAGTGGGACTGGAACAGCTTTGCAAAGAACTGAAACTGCTCGACCCAGAATACTACAACCTCGTAGACCACAAAAATCCCAAACGCGTCATTCACGCATTGGAGATATGCTACATGACGGGAAAACCTTATTCAAGCTTCCGCACCAGCCAACCCAAGGCACGTCCGTTTGACATCCTTAAAATCGGATTAAGACGGGAACGGGAAGAACTATACGAGCGTATCAACCAGCGCGTGAACCAAATGATAACAGACGGACTGGTGGAAGAGGCACGAAAAGTCATCGCCTACAGGCATACCAACGCCCTCAATACCGTAGGATATAAGGAAATATTCAAATACATAGACGGTTCCTGGACTTTGGAAACGGCTGTGGAGAAAATCAAACAAAACACCCGTATTTATTCACGTAAGCAAATGACATGGTTTCGCCGCGACGAAAGCATTCATTGGTTTCATCCGGATGAAACGGAAGCTATAAAAAAACTCATAGAAAAAGAGATTATGCCATAAACTTTTTCTAAATTTGCTCCTATTAAACATCATTCAACCTACATAAGTCAAATCACATGAGTCGCATTCTTCAAAAGACAAGCCATTGGTTGAAAAAGGCCGGAAGGGGATTCACCAACCTCTATCGAGGCCCTTGGTACAAGAAAACCGTAGTATGGATTATCACTTGCGTCCTATCGGTTATTTTACTTCTTATTGCCGTTGACCTCAACTTTTTCTATCTGTTCGGGAAATCACCCGGATTCAAGGACATTGAACATCCGGTCACCAGCGAAGCTTCCGAGATATACAGTGCCGACAGTGTACTTATCGGTCGTTTTTTCAGCGAAAACCGTACGCCGGTCGAGTACGAGGATATCTCTCCCATTATCATCCAGACCCTCATCGATACTGAAGACGAACGTTTTTACCGCCACCATGGCATAGATTTTCAAGGACTTTTTGCAGCGGTAAAAGACATCGCAAGCGGACGTGCCCGCGGTGCCAGTACCATCACCCAACAACTGGCCAAAAACCTGTTCCGAGTACGTACACAATACTCTACCGGACTGCTCGGCAAAATTCCCGGGGTGAAAATTCTGGTCATGAAAGCCAAAGAATGGATTGTAGCCGTCAAGTTGGAAATGATATTCAGTAAAGAAGAAATACTCACCATGTATTTCAACACCGTGGACTTCGGCAGTAATTCATTCGGCATCAAGACTGCATGCCGCACCTACTTCAACACGACTCCCGACCAGTTGACCTACGAACAAGCCGCCACATTGGTAGGTTTGCTGAAAGCGACATCCAGCTACAACCCGAAGCTCAATCCCAAGAACAGTACCAAACGGCGCAACGTGGTGCTGACGAACCTATACGACCACGGTCATCTGGTCATTCACGGTCACAAGGCCACTCGTGCACAACTCGATTCTCTCATGGCACTTCCCATGATTGTAAATCCACGAAAGGAAGAAAGCAGCTACGACGGCATCGCCCCCTACTTCCGTGCCGTCTTGCCGGAGTACATCGACATGCTGTGCGAGAAAGGAGCGATAGCCGGCGTAGACGAAGAAAACAAACCGGACCTCTATGCCGACGGGCTGAAGATATATACCACGCTGGATACCCGTATGCAAAAATATGCGGAAGAGGCTGCCATCCAACAAATGGAAGTCCTCCAGCAACGTTTCAAGCAACATTGGGGCAACACAAACCCGTGGCAAGACGAAAGACACCAGGAGATTCCGAACTTTATCGAGGACTTAGCTAAAAAAACGACAGCATACAAATATCTCGAAACCCGTTTCCCTGACCAGCCGGACTCCATCACTTACTATCTGAATCTGCCCCACAAGGTCAAGGTGTTCAGTTACGACGGTCTGAAAGAAGAAGAGATGAGCACCATGGACTCCATCCGTTATATGGTCAAATTCCTGCATTGCGGTTTCGTAGCCATAGAACCGGACAGCCGCCATGTCAAGGCATGGGTGGGCGACATAGACTTCGGCTCGTGGAAATACGACAAAGTCACCGCCATGCGCCAACCCGGTTCAACCTTCAAACTCTTTGTATATGCAGAAGCGATGAACCAAGGACTGACCCCCTGCGACACCCGGATCGACGAATGGCAACAGTACCCGGACACCGTAGACGGCAAACCTACCAAATGGACACCCCATAATGCCAACGGCACCTTCTCGGGAGCGGCGATGCCACTTAAATCGGCTTTCGCACAGAGTATCAATAGCGTGGCAGTCAAGTTAGGTTATGAACTGGGCATCCACAACGTGGCACAGACCGCACATGCCATGGGGATCGAATCACCGCTGCACGAAACTCCGTCGCTGAGCTTAGGCTCCTCCGATGTCAATCTGTTGGAACTGGTCAACGGCTACTGCACGGTCATAGACGACGGCAAGATGAATCCGCCCATCCTGATTACTAAAATTCTCGACCGCGACGGCAACATCATCTATGCGGCAGAACCGGAAGAGCAGCAGGCCATTCCATACCGTTCCGCATTCTTCATGCAGCGGCTTTTGCGAGGAGGCCTGACTGAGCCGGGCGGAACCACGGCAGCCCTGTGGAGCTACATCCATCCTGTACTGAAATACACCGACTTTGGAGGCAAAACCGGTACATCCAACAACCATTCCGATGCCTGGTTCGTGGGCGTAACGCCCAAGTTAGTCGCCGGCGGATGGGTCGGAGGAGAATACCGGAGCATACACTTCCGCACCGGAGCCTTAGGACAAGGCAGCCGGACGGCCTTGCCCATATTCGGCAACTTCATCCAGAAAGTCCTGTTGGACGACCGCTTCGCCCAATACCGCGCCAAATTCCCAAAACAACCGCTCGAAGACATCGACCCCACCACGTACACATGCGAAAGCTATTATGCGCCACAAGAACCGGATTCGCTTACGGTATCCGCAGATTCATTGGGTATAGCCCTTCCGGGGGACTCTTTGCAACGCGGTAACGCCTCACCGGAAAAACAGCCCGAGGCGAAAACAGAAACAACGGCAAGCGAGGGAAGCGGTAACCATCCGCAAGCCTCACACACGGACCTTGACATCATAGCCCCAAAGATTTGAAAGAAGACATTGAAATAGACCTTCAGAACCCGGAGTTCCAGAGCACGCTGAAACTCATACAGTTTACCCGTAACTCGGTTTTCCTCACAGGCAAAGCCGGTACGGGTAAATCCACCCTACTAAAGTATATCTGTAGCCACACACGGAAGAAGCACGTGGTATTGGCACCGACCGGCATAGCAGCCATCAATGCCGGAGGCAGCACCCTGCACAGCTTTTTCAAGCTCCCTTTCCACCCGCTCCTGCCCGACGACCCTCGGTTCAGCTTCCGCAAACTGAAAGAGTTCTTGAAATACAATTCCGCCCATCAAAAGCTGGTGCGTGAAACAGAACTGATCATTATCGATGAAATCTCAATGGTACGGGCGGACATCATCGACTTCATCGACCGCATCCTGCGCCTCTACAGCCGCAACCTGCGCGAACCGTTCGGCGGAAAGCAGTTATTGCTTGTCGGAGATATATTCCAACTGGAACCGGTTGTCAAAGCGGACGAACGAGAAATCCTGAACCGTTACTATCCTACGCCTTATTTCTTCTCGGCCAAAGTATTCCAGGAAATGCGCCTCGTCTCCATAGAACTGAAGAAAGTGTACCGCCAGCAAGATGCCGCCTTCATCGCCGTACTCGACCATATCCGTACCAATCAGGCCGGAAGTGCCGACCTGCAACTGCTCAACAGCCGTTGGAACCGAACGAACGATGACAAGTTGAGCCATGGACTGAATATAACCCTGGCCACCCGAAGGGATAATGTAGATTTCATCAACCGCCGGAAACTATCCGAAATAGACACCGAGAGCACACTCTTTAAAGGCGAAATACAAGGCGAGTTCCCGGAAAGTTCGCTCCCCACGCTGATGGAACTGGAACTTAAACCCGGCGCACAAGTCATTTTCGTCAAAAACGACCAAGACAAACGTTGGGTAAACGGAACTCTGGGTACCGTTTCGGCCATAGACGAAAAGAACGGCCATATCTACATCGTCACGGAAGACGGAACCGAAATGGAAGTCACCCGCGAAGTGTGGAGCAACATGCGCTACACCTACAACGAGCAAGAAAAAAAGATAGAAGAGGAAGAACTCGGCATCTTCCGGCAGTTCCCCCTGCGATTGGCTTGGGCCATCACCATCCATAAAAGCCAGGGACTGACTTTCCGTAAAGTGACCATCGACTTCACCGGTGGCGTCTTCGCCGGAGGACAGGTATATGTAGCCTTGAGCCGCTGCACTTCATTGGAAGGTATATGTCTGAAGAAGGAAATATCCCGTTCGGATATTTTCGTCAAGCCCGAAATCATCCGGTTCGCCCAACAATTCAATGACGAAAAGGCTATCGAGCAAGCCATGAAGAAAGCCAAAGCCGACATCGAATACCAAGCCGCCGTACAGGCATTCGACCGCGATGACTTCCGCGAAAGCCTCGATCACTTCTTCATAGCCATACACAGCAGATACGACATCGAAAAACCGGCCATCAAACGGTTCATTTGCAGCAAACTCAATATCATCAGCCGACTTAAACGCGAGAACGAAGAGTTGAAACGACAAATGGCAGCCCAACGCAAACAGATGCAGCAGTACGCCCATGAATATTACGAACTGGGCAACGCTTCCATCCTTCAGGCCCATAACCTGCGTGCCGCCCTGGCCAATTACGATAAGGCCCTGTCGCTCGATCCTTCATACGTAGACGCATGGATACGCAAAGGCGTCACGCTGCAAGACCATGGAGAATACGAAGATGCCCTCCAATGCTTCAACCGAGCCGCCGAACTCAGCACAGCCAATTTCAAAGTGCACTACAACCGGGGGAAGAACCACTTGCTTTGCGGACGTACAGAACAGGCTGTAGCCGATTTCGACAAAGCCGTATCCCTTAAGCCCGAACACGCCAAAGCTCACGAACTGTTTGGCGATGCCCTGTCGTGCTGCGGCAAGGAAGAAGAGGCCGCTATCCACTGGGCCATCGCGGAAACGCTTCGGGAAAAGCGCAAGGGTCGTTAATCTTAGTTAATAAGGAGTCGGTTTGCGCACACAAATAAAGCTATTTTCGTACATTTGACTGTTTATTAACCTATTCATATTCAACATGAGAAAAAACCTAAAGACAGTGTTAGGCATTTGCCTTGTGTGTGCCGGTACATTCGCAAGCACCACAACCCTCCAAGCCAAAAAGAAAGTAGCTTACCTTTTTACCTATTTCACAGGTAATGCTCCCGAACAGGAACAAATCTGTTATGCCATCAGCACGGACGGGTTCAGCTATACTCCGTTGAATGACGGCAAGCCCGTCATTTCCTCCGACACGATTTCTTTAAAGAAGGGGGTACGCGATCCTCATATCTTAAGAGGCGAAGACGGCTACTTCTACATGGTAGTCACCGACATGCGTTCCAGTCAAGGATGGACCTCCAACCGGGGCATCGTACTGATGCGCAGCAAAGACATGGTCAACTGGACGCACCACACGGTAAACTTCCCTGAAAAATATGCCAACACGATGTTCGCCAACGTCATCCGCGTATGGGCGCCGCAAACCATCTACGACAAGAAGGCAAAAAAATACATGGTGTACTTTTCTATCCTGACTGACGACGGACAGTGCCCCTACGACAAGGTCTTTTGGGCATACGCCAATGAAGATTTCAGCGACCTTGAAGGAGAACCTAAAGTCCTGTTCGACTACAAGAAACCTTCCATCGACACGGATATCGTGCAAGACGATAATGGAACTTATCACATCTTTTTCAAAACCGAAGGCGAACAGAAAAAAGGCATACGCCAATATCTGGCCAAAGACTTGCACAATCCGGCAGAATGGGAACTGTTGCCCGGTACGTTTGAAGATACCGACAAAGCGGTGGAAGGTTCCGGCGTGTTCCAACGGATAGAAGGAGACTGGGTTCTGATGTACGACTGCTACATGAACGGGCACTACCAGTTCTGCACCAGCAAAGACCTGATGAAGTTCAAACGCGTGCAGGATACAGCCACTCAGGGAGCGTTCACTCCGCGCCACGGCACGGTCATCGCCATCACCCAAAAAGAGCTGAAACGGCTGCAAAAGGCGTTTCCCAACACGAAGTAACCGGAAGGCGGCCCAAACCATCCGCCCCATTGAAACTAACCCATAAATTATAAAACCTATAGTAAATAATGAAAACGCAACTATTAACCTTTGCATTGGCTCTCGCGTTGGGACAGACTGCCATTGCCAAAAACACGACCCAGAAGATAGCACAAGTTACATCTTCCGTTACCCTTAACGAAGACGTGGATTACATCGTGACGGGCACAACCCCGTTCGCCTCGTCAGGCAGTATCAATATCACCAATACGGAACATGCCGTCGTGATTCTGGAAAACCTGCGTCCAAGCGAGGCTCTCAGTTACCTTTCCTTCATTAAGATTAATGGGGAGCCGGCGGTCAACGATGAGAACTGTCAAGTGAAAATGTATGCCCATGGCGCCATCATCTTTCCTTACAGCAAGGACATCAAACCGCTGACGGTCTATTCCGAGCCCAACTTCGGAGGGGAATCCGTCAATGATTTCGGACTGGAAAATTCCAACGGCTACATGAATACCCTTTCGACCGCCAAGCTCAACAATCGAATCAGGAGCTTCAAACTGAAGAGAGGCTACATGGTGACTTTTTCCAACAATCCCGGCGGAAAAGGTTACAGCCGCTGTTTCGTCGCCGATAAGGAAGACTTGGAGTTTGCCGAGCTACCTATGGAGCTCGACCACAGGATTTCTTCCTATCGCGTGTTCAAGTGGCATAATTTCCAGAAAAAAGGTATTGCCAGCGATGCCAGTGCAGAAATCGTCAACGCCCTCAAAGTAACATGGTGCTATGACTGGGGACAGGGCAATGCAAGCCGCGAGCCGGACTGCGAATGGGTTCCCCATCACATCTATGAAGACTGGCCTTCTGTCTCAACCTGCGGAAAGGTGACCCAATCCTGCCACATGCAGACCAACAACGAACCGGGCAACAGTGCCGACGACCATCCGCAAAGCGTGGAGACCGTGCTCAACAACTGGGAAAACCTTATGGCTACCGGCATGCGCCTGTGTTCCCCTTCATCCCACGACGGAAGCCTCTCATGGTTAGAACAGTTCATGACAGAAATCGACAAACGCGGTTGGCGTTGCGATATTCTCGACATGCACTGCTATTGGCCTGAATGGAACTTGAATAACCAACTGAAGGGTTATTATGACAAATACAAACGCCCCATCTGGGTGTCGGAATTTGTTTGGGGAGCTTCGTGGAACAACAACGGAATCTTCGCCACAGACCGTTCGTTCTCAACCGAGAACCAACAGAAAAACTACGACGTAATGAGCAAGGTGCTCACCAATTGGAACAGTTTCGACTATGTGGAACGTTATGCCTATTGGAACAGCGAAGCCGATTGCTCCAAACTTTACAAGTATGGTACTGGTCCTTCCATCTTGGGTAAATGGTATGGCGAAATGAACTCGGGTATGGGTTACAGAAAATCCTACGAGTTCGTGCCCAAGGTGGTGTACAGCACGCCCTCAGGACTGACTTTGGAATATACCGAACGCACACGTAAGTTGGCTCTCAATTGGGAGTATAAGAACAACATGGGCTTCACCGATTCCACATTGTTGGAAATGCGCTTGGACGATGGCGAATGGCAAACCTTGCAGAAATACGAAGCTCCGGACAAGAATTCCTATGCGTACAACGAAGTCTTCCCCGAAGATTTCAAACGGGGAACTTACACGTACCGGGTGCGCAACTTCGACATGGACGGGAACGTGCGTTCTACGGACGAAGTACAGCTCTCGTTGGTGGCAGCCAAGGGCGAACCGGGCTTCCAGTACGGCACCTTGGAAATCAGCGATACACAGGAGTTCAATACGGAATTCGATGCCATCGGTGAAGATGAAAAACCGGCCGTTTTTGCAGGCTTGCTTTCCTATAACGATTCAAAGGTCGTACCAGTCAATACAGTGGTCAGCGTGCTGAGCGACAAATTCTCCTTCTGGGCTTTCCCTTGGAACGAAGGGGACTACGAACAAACCATCACGGAACCGGAAACCACGGACTTCATGGTACTGCGCAAGGGTGCCCACCAAATCGGTGACATCACGATGGAAGTGGGAGAAAGTGCAAGCAAAATCAAGAACGACACCACGTGGATCAGTTTTGCCACCCCGTTCCCCGAAGGTGTAACTCCGGTAGTCATTGCCAACGTGCTGTCGCGCTACAAGGCATATCCCTACGTAGTCAAGGTTTGGGACATCACAAACAAAGGCTTCGCTGTCAAACTGGCCCGACAAGCCGCTGTGGACGAAACGACCAGCACTTTTGCCGGACAAGACATCTTCTACGTGGCAGCCACTCCGGGAACCGCCAAGATGGAAGACGGCAAGATTCTGACTGTGGGTCGCAATACAGAAGACAAGGTGGACGGCCGACGTGCCCGCGAAGTCAATCTCGTGGACGAGACGGGCAATACCATAGGATTGTTCAGCCCCATCATGCTGTTTGGTCCCCAGACCAACAACTATGATTGTGCCTCCGTATACAGAATCAGCAGCTACACGACGGACGAAAGCAATACGGACATCAAAGACGTGCCCGCCACCACAGGAGTGAAAATCATCCGCCAAAAGGACAAGACCAACGAAACTATCAAGGAAATAGACAACGCCACCAACAATGGCGATATCATGGGCTGGATAGCCGTAAGTTCTCCCAAAGAAGGTGAATCAGGTATCAAAGGTACAATCGGATCCGCCCCGTTCAAAGTTTTCGTACGTGACGGCCATGTTATCGTAGACGGTACGGACAATTACCGGATTTACGCCATCAGCGGCCAACAGGTTCCCCGTACGGCACGCCTTTCAAGAGGTATTTATGTGGTAAAAGCCGGAAGCCACTCCGTCAAGGTAATGGTTCCATAACCTCTCACAAGGGCTTCCGCAAGGCATCAGACGGCCTTGCCACAGTATCAACAGTTCGCCCCCGAACGGCATATCCTGCCATTCGGGGGCGAATCGTTTTCATAGATTTATATTGACATACAGCGACACACCCATATCTTTCAAAAGAAAACGCAACAGGCTATGAAACAAGTATTTATATGTATGAAGAAATTGGCGTTCCGTTCTGCGCCAAACAAAAAATCAATCTCAGGCGAACGATTTTCCGTTCTGCGGCAAACGATTTTCAAATCTCAGCCCGACGAAAAAGCCTTTCCAAAATCCTTAAATCTTGAACGAAGCCTTCCCCCTCCTCTGCGTCTTGCCCATAAAAAAAGGGGCACCTTTGAACTGCACCCCAAAAGTTGGACGTTAAATTAAATTTGATTATTCAACTCTC
>ERZ773109.1806-NODE-1806-length-12085-cov-4.809809_pt1 | contig 12085 bp, 9 predicted proteins | sample MGYA00580569_ERZ773109 | MGnify/ENA primary metagenome ERZ773109 (study PRJEB29015, sample SAMEA2737852) | human gut metagenome | biome: human gut; feature: human-associated habitat; material: faeces | place: China | collected 2012 ...
CGGCTGGAAGAAATACACACATTTTTCTCCAACGAATGTTTCATATGCAGTTCCACCCGAAATCTGCATCATGCGCTTCCTGTAATATTACTTATCAAAGTAAAGTACGGTATGCTTATTGCGGCAGTTCCTTTTAGCATCTAGTTGTTGGTATCCGATGCAGCTCTGGAAGTGACCGCTGAGCTGTCGGTTTTGGAGGTTGTTTCGGAGCTGCCTGTCTCAGAGCCTTCTGTTTCGGTGTTCTTCATCTCGGAACTTTCTGTCTCAGAGTTCTTCGTCTCAGAGCTTTCTGTCTCGGTATTTTTCATCTCGGTAGCGGTCGTATCCGGAATCTCGGTCGGATCTTCTGTCTCTGGAACAATATCCGGATCCTCGTAGACAACCTCGCCGGTACCGGCACGGAGAAGAAGGCTCTTGGAACCGAGGATATTTACGGTAATGGTATCGCCGTTCTGCACATTGTCCAAGCTGGTCGTAATCAGGTTCGATGTCAGGAATGTGGTAGGAACTTTATTGCCGTTCACGAAAATCTTCGTATTCTTGGTAAAGTTCGCACCATACACCGTCAAGGTGTTGTTGCTTGTATTCTTGCGGACAGAGGAGACGGTAACGTCCTCAACATCCATCACAAGGTCGGATGCCGGGAAGCGGTCCTCTCCGCCGTAGGAGTAGCGTTTGCCGTACAGCAGATCGTACTGCAGATCCTCCAGACCGGAAAGATAGGTCTCGGAAGCGGTCTGTGTCTGATGATAACGGAACATGGTTCCCTCATGAATACCTGACTGATCAGTAATGTGAGCAAGAAGCTGGTAAGCGGTCAAATCGGCATCTTTTTTTGCAAGCCCCATGTTGTTCCAGGTGATGTACTTGGTCTTGAAAATATCACCGGACTTCATATCCGCATCGGTAAGTCCCATCGTTGGGAGATGATCGCCGAAGAACACGATGATGGTGTCCTCTCCGCGGCGGTCAACCGCTGTGATCAGATCTCCGATGAAGTCATCCACTTCATGAATCATGTTGACATAATATTCCCACTGGTTGTTGGAAGCCTCGTCTGCGGCGCCGGAAACAAGAATATCCGGATTTTCCAGAACCTTCTCGGTCGGGTAATCGCCGTGACCTTCCACGGTAATGGTATATACGAAATCGGACTGGTTTTCTGTCGCGTTCATAGCTTTTACAGTCTCTTGTACCAGCACATCATCGGTCGGCCAGTTGCCATTCGGCGTGTACTGGGAGATATTCATGCACTCCTTGCTGGTAAAGGTATCAAATCCCATCATGGAAAAAGCATTGTTGCGGCTGTAGAAAGTAGCGGTATTGTTATGTACGACATGCGTACCATAACCGATCTGGGAGAGATCAGCGGCAATACTTTCGCAGTCCGTCTGCTTTAAGATCGTCTTATAAGGATACTCGCCGGTACCGAAATACTGCATGCTCATTCCGGTCAGAACCTCGAACTCCGTATTGGCGGTACCTGCACCTACGACCGGTACGGTAAGGTAACCGGTGGAATAGTTTGCCTCAAGGTTGTGGAAATTCGGAATCGGATCTTCGGACATATTTAAAAAGTTTACTTCGTAAGGATCACAGAAGGACTCCAGTAAAACACAGATAATATTTGGCTCGCTGCCTGTGGAAACAGTGGTTGGGCTGCTGGCGGAATCAACAAGGGTGTTGATCGCATCAACGGTTTCCTCGGAATAATCCTCCGGTTTATCCATGCCTCTTCCGACAACACTGGTGGAAAAACCGTACACAAAACCGTAATCAGAGTAGCCCTGCGCAATATTTGCAAAATAGGAAGCAAGAATGTTGGAACTCTGTGCTGCCTGTGTGGTAATAGGAAGACCGATTAAAATCAGAGCGGCAATGGAGACCGGACCAAGTACGGTATGGCGCTTTCCCTGATAACGGGGTCCCTTTGCAAAGAGAAGACCAAGAATGACAAAGAAGGCGACCACAACGGACACGACCATGGTCGCTTCCTCAGCTGTAAAATAGTTGGTGTTCTGCATTGCGAACAGATCCGGCAGACATTTTAAGTCTGTGTAGCTGAACGGTGTGACACGGTTTGAAAGAATCAGACCGTTGACGGTTCCAAGGAAAATCCACAAACCGCTGATTAAGATACGCATCTGTGTACGATATTTTGTCAGATAGACAAGGGACAGAGATGCAAAGATAATCAGCGCATTATATAAGAATGCAAGCGTGTGATTGCTGATGAAAGTTATAGCGCTCACAAAGTCCCGTCTGGAAATCGTCTCCACGGCAAGAATTAACAGACAGGCTAATAAAAAGTGGAAAATAAGAGAATACTTATTAAGGAAAGCAATCCGTTTATAATATTTTTCACTGTGTGGCTTCTTCTGCGGAAGAATGCTCTTCAGAGATTGAAGCTTACCGGAAAGCGGTGCAAGCTTTTCTTTTAGAATGTTAAATAATTTTTTCATAGAACCCTCCCAAAATGACTGTAGGCGGTGTGAAACACCGATACGCTCACGCGTGCAATATATGTGGGCAGCCGGGCTGCCCATTCTCCAGTGTAAAACTCCTGTAAAAAGGAAGTAAAGCTAAATTTCGATACTAAGAGAATATAGCGCTAATTGCATCAAAAATCAATCGGGAAGATGAATAAAAAAGGTTTAAGATTTCACGGATTTCTATAAAATATGAATAAAAAATGAACAAACTATGTCCAAATGAAAAATGTATCACTTTACAAACTTGTCGATCGCATCATTTAAGTCCCGGATGACCTGCTCATCCCCGGTTTCGACGGCGTCGACCAGGCAGTGGCTGATGTGATCCTCTAAAATGATTTTACCGATATTGTTGATGGCGGAACGCACCGCCGCAATCTGAACAAGCACTTCGCTGCAGTCCCTGTCGTCCTCGATCATCGTGCGGACGGCCTCCATATGTCCGATCGCACGGTTCATGCGGTTTAAGACCGCCTTGGTATTCTCGTGGTGATGCGGGTGTGTGTGAGTGGAGCCGTGGGCATGAGTATGAACGGAGCCGCTGGCATGAGTATGAACGGTGTCGTCAGCATGCGTGTGAGTAGAGCCGTTGGTGTGTGCATGGGTGATGCCGTCAACGTGCGTATGAGTGATGCCGTCGGCGTGTATATGTGTATTTGCTGTGGAAGTCTTCTGTGTTTTCATGGGATTCCTCCGATTCGTTGCATTTCATTCAGTGTATCATATTCTCCCGAAAAAAAACAGGTTGTCTTTTCTGTATAATGCTTATATAATAAGGAAAGAATTTGGCAGACAAGGGGGTATATCGGGGATATACCCCTTATTTTACGCGGAAAGCGCAAAGGAAGGAATAGAAAAAGGATGAATTTACTCGACATCATAGGCCCTGTGATGGTAGGACCGTCAAGTTCACATACAGCGGGAGCTGTGAAGATCGGCAGAGTCAGCAGAAAGCTTTTAGCGGAGGAGGTTGCGGACGCTAAAATATATTTTCATGGCTCTTTCCTGGCAACGGGCAAGGGACACGGTACGGATAAGGCGATCCTGGCAGGACTGCTCGGGATGCAGGTGGATGATCCGAGAATCCCGGAGAGCTTTACGCTGGCAAAGGAATCCGGGATGAGTTTTACACTGGAGGGGATTGATCTGGGGGACGTACATCCCAATTCGGTCAAGATGAATCTGACCGGAAAATCCGGGCGTACGCTGGAAGTCATTGCGGCATCAGTAGGAGGCGGACAGATCCGGATCTGTGAGCTGGACGGGCTGACAGCGAATTTCAGCGGGGATTATCCGACCTTGATCGTGCACAACATCGACCAGCCAGGGCATGTGGCTGAGGTAACTTCGATGCTGGCGCACAAGTCGGTAAATATTGCTACGATGCAGCTTTACCGCGAGAGCCGGGGCACCAGGGCGGTCATGGTCATCGAGTGCGACAGAGAGGTGCCGGGAGAGGCAATCGAGTGGCTGGAGCATCTGGAGGGAATTTTAAAGGTTACCTACTTAAGCATGCTGGAAGCATAGAGACATCAGACGGGCAGAGGGATGCAGCGTATGTGACGGGAAGACGGTGAAAACTGTCTGGATGATAGGAAAACAGAGGGAGGATGACAATGTACCGATCATTGGAGGAACTGTGCCGGGTGGAGAAAGAGACCGGGAAGCCTTTTTGGAAAATTGTGCAGGAGGATGACTGCGTGGAACAGGGCATCAGCGCAGAGGAGTCGTTTGCACAGATGAGCGGGATGTATCAGGCGATGCAGTATGCGGATGTACATTACGATGAGACGCTAAAGTCAGCGAGTGGACTGGTCGGAACAGAGGGAACTAAGATGAAGCGGGCGCGGGAAGCGGGAACGCTGCTCTGCGGAGACTTTATCGGAAAAGTGATGGAAAAAGCGCTGAAGACCAGCGAGTCCAATGCCTGCATGAAGCGGATCGTGGCGGCACCGACCGCAGGCTCCTGCGGTGTGGTACCGGCAGTGTTTTTGAGTGTGCAGGAGGAGCGCGGTTTTTCTGAGGAGCGCATGGTGGAAGCCCTGTATGTGGCAGCCGGAATCGGCGGCGTGATTGCTAACCGGGCGTTTCTGGCGGGCGCGGCAGGCGGCTGTCAGGCGGAGATCGGTTCGGCTTCCGCGATGGCGGCAGGTGGTGTGGCGTATCTTCTGGGCGGCGGTGCGGATGAGATTGCTAATGCAGCGGCGCTGGCGCTTAAGAATCTGCTTGGACTGGCATGCGATCCGGTGGCGGGACTCGTGGAAGTTCCGTGTGTGAAGCGCAATGTCATGGGAGCCGTGAATGCCATGACTTCTGCAGATATGACGATGGCGGGGATCTTCAGTAAGATTCCGCCGGATGAAGTGATTGACGCGATGCGCAGTATCGGGCGCAGCATGAATGAGGATATCCGTGAGACCGGAAAAGGAGGGCTTGCGGGGACACCGACCGGAGTAGAGATCCGCGACCGGATGGCTGGAACGTTGTAATAGAATGGCATGTGGGGTGAAAGCATATGAAGCATTCAAAGAAGAAATTTATGGTTCCGTTTATCGTATTTTTGCTGGGAATATGTGTGCTGGGGGCTATTGTATATGGCATGGAAAGCAGTCTGCGCAGGCAAAACAATACAAAAGCAGAGCTGAATGCAATGACTTATGCAGAACGAATGCGAACGGATATCATGGAGGGTATCGGAATTACCAGGGCATTGCAGCAGATTGTGATCAGTGAGAACGGAAAGCTGGATCAATTTGATAAAGTGGCAGAGAATATGATGGCAGATTATATTCAGAGCATACAGATTGCACCGGAGGGTGTGGTGACGGAAATCTATCCGGAACAGGGCAATGCAACGGGAAAGATTGATCTGCTGCACGATAAGGACAGGGGAGAAATCTCACAATATGCAAGAGACCATCACACGTTAGTTCTGCAGGGACCGTTTCAACTGAAACAGGGAGGGTATGGAATTGCAATCCGCAATCCGGTATATCTTGAGGATGAAAGCGGACAGGAGCGCTTCTGGGGATTTACCATAGCGATTATCCGTGTACCGGATATTTTTGCAGATTCTGTGAATGCGCTCTCAAATTTCGGATACGAATACAGGCTGTCAAAAACGGTTTCCCCGTGGGAGTCAACTTATGAGGAAGTATACAGTTCCAGCGGAGAGATGGCTGATCCGGTTTCCTACAGTTTTGAGATAGGCGGAGAAGAGTGGAAGCTTGAGGTAATGCCGAAGAGTGGCTGGGTAAACAGTCAGTATTTTATCGTAGTGATAGCAGGAGGTGCATTGATTGTACTTCTTCTGACGGGACTTACGGGCGCATTGATGGTTCTTGAGGAAAATCGAAATAATTTTAGACGGCTTGCAGTCACTGACAGCCTGACCGGGATCTATAATCGCCAGGGATTTGATGAACTGGTGGAGCAGTATATGAGACAGAACCCGACGAAGCATTGTATCGTTGCACAGACGGATGTAGATGATTTCAAGATGATCAATGATATGTATGGTCACGCCGCCGGTGATAAAGCGTTACAGAGCCTGGCAAAAAGCATGCAAAGCTTTTTTAAAAAAGATGCGGTACTGGGACGAAACGGGGGCGATGAATTCTGTATGTTCCTGCCGGACTGTTCCTATGAGGATGCAAAGGAGCTGATGCAGCAGTTCACAAAGTATCCAAAGACTTTTTCCTACAAAAATGAGGAGCATACATTTAGCATTTCACTTGGATATGCGGAATATCCGGTGTGTGCCAGTGATCGCGCACAACTGATACGCTGTGCAGATGTAGCGCTTTACGAGGTAAAGCTTCGGGGAAAGAATGGATGTATGGCATACAGGGACGGACATCAGATGGAAATTCGTAAACAGCTTGGATTTGCACTTAAGGATATTTCGGAGAATCTCCTGGGAGCCTTCATTATTTATAAAGCGGACAAGACAGACGATGAAATCTTTTTTGCAAATTGTGAACTGATCCGGCTGACAGGATGCAAGAGTATGAAGGAAATGCTTGCGTACACAAAGAGCAGTTTTCGGAATCTCATCCGTGAGGACGAGCAGGAGAAGATAGAGAAGAGTATCTGGGAGCAGATTGAGGACGGACATTCAAATGACTATATCCATTTTCATATGCGAAAAGCGGATGGGACGTTTCTTCCGGTGCTTGACCATGGAAGAATTGTAGAGAGCAGCCGATATGGAAGGGTATTCTATGTATTGATTATGGATTGGAATTCCATGCAAAGACATTACAGCGATAAAGTTCAGTTTTCGGAGAAATGAGGGATGAGCCGGGATATCATCCGGAAACATATCAGAATAAAAGAAACCCGCGCGGATCAGAATTCGCGCGGGTTTCTTTTGTCCGGTGCACAAATATGTGCTGCCCTGGTTCGGGAACCAGTTCGCCGGAAAACTAGCGGTTGCTTCTTCTCCAGATGTGCATCTGCTCCGCCTCTTTGATGAGGTCGTCGCGGAAATCGGGATGCGCGATCGAGATCAGAGCCTCGGCTCTCTGCCAGGTAGACAGACCCTTTAAGTTCACCTTGCCGTATTCGGTTACAACATAGTGTGTATTCGGTCTTGCGTCGGTAACGATGGAACCGTTTGCCAGCGTCGGGCGGATACGGGACTGCACCTGACCGTCCTTGGTCTTGAAAGTAGAGGATAAGCAGATAAAGCTCTTGCCGCCCTTGGACAGATAAGCTCCGAGCACGAAGTCAAGCTGTCCGCCTGCGCCGCTGATCTGCTTGATGCCTGCAGACTCTGCATTTACCTGACCATAGAGATCAATATCCACGGCATTGTTGATGGAAATAAAGTTATCCAGTGCGGAGATCGAGCGGATGTCGTTCGTGTAGTCGACCGGAGCGCTCATCAGTTCCGGGTTGTCGTCCAGATAATCGTACATTTTCTTGGTGCCGGCGCCGAAAGCGTAGGTCTGGCGGTAACGGTCGATATTCTTTTTGGAACCGTTGATCTTACCTGCCTTTGCAATATCGACAAATGCATCCACGTACATCTCAGTGTGAACGCCGAGATCCTTCAAGTCGGACTCTGCAATCAGGGAACCGACAGCGTTTGGCATGCCGCCGATACCGAGCTGTAAGCAGGCACCGTTCGGAATCTCATCGACGATCAGCTTTGCGACAGCCTTATCCACATCTGTAGCAGGACCGCCTGCACCAAGTTCACCGATTGGCGGGTTGGAGCCTTCTACGATGTAGGTGACATCGGAAATGTGGATGCCGCACTCGGTACCGCCGAGGCAGCGTGGCATATTTTCATTGACTTCTACGATGATGTGCTTTGCGCGCTCGCACATTGCACCCAGATGTGAGGCACTCGGACCGAAGTTAAAGTAGCCGTGCGCATCCATCGGAGCGACCTGGAACATGGCAACGTCATCCGGGCAGTCAAGCTCGCGGTAGTAGCGCGGCAGCTCGGAGTAGCGGATCGGACAGTAGTAAGCCACGCCTCTGTTTATCATCTTGCGCTCGATACCGGACATATGCCAGGAGTTCCAGCAGAAATGCTCACCTGCATCCTCACGTGCAAAAACAGCCAGCGGCTTCATCAGGATACCGCCGCGCAGCTTGACGTCTGTCAGTTCGTCGGTGCGCTTTGCGAGAGCCTGATCCAGTGCGTCAACGGTGTTGGTGCACCAGCCGTAATCTACCCAGTCTCCGGATTTGATGAGCTTTACCGCCTCATCTGCGGAGACAAGCTTCTGTTTGTATTCTTCACGAAAATCCATCTCAAATACCTCCCACACAAAAGATTGTTAAAATTTTACCATAGTTTCATCCTATCACTTTATGTTGTATTTTACAAGCCCTGCCGGAGCGTATTTCCGGAGATTTGTAAGATCAGGTCTCCTCCGGCATCCGCCAGTCTCTGGAAGCCTCCCGGTATTTGTCGAGCATCATTTCATACTGGATGGTAAGCGCTGTGTCGGAAGGAATTTTGGCTTCCTCCCCGGCGAGGAGCGTCTCGTAACATTCGACAAGACCGAGCAGCGGAAGATCCCCGCTTGTGTGAACGTCCAGGATGCTTTCCGTCTCGTAGGCGGCATTGTAGAACCAGAGAACCGCTTCCGCGTAGTCGCGCTGTCCCACAAAATAGGTTCCCAGTTCGTAGCAGATTTCTGCGCACGGTGTGGTGAGCATGTCCTTCATGGTCAGCTTGAAAAATTCGTTCTTGTTATCCTCCATGCGGTAAATCCGGGCTAGGACGCAGGCAGCTTCCTTTCGGGCATCATCTGCCGGGTCATTGTCGAAAATGAGCTGGAAGATCGGTTTTGCATCAGTAAAATCCTTTTTGTCGCCCGTTTTTAAAAGCTCTTTGGCATACATGGTGCGGATTTTTGGGGAAAATTGCCCGTCGTGTTCAAACGCTTTGATGAAGATGGAAAAATCGCGCTTGCTGTGCAGGGACTGCGGACAGTGCAGAATCTCCACATCGCTGTCAAAAGTGACTGGCGTTAAGCGGACGGTCTCGTGAATCGGATCGATCCAGGTAAACGTGCGCAGTCTGCGGAACAGCTTTGGCCGGTATTCCTTTTTTGCATTCAAGACGGTGTCGAACGTGCCCTGCGTCACATATTTCATCTGTACAATCTCGATCTCAGGCAGAAGGGCACCTTTAAGACGGAGAAAACGCTCGCGGTTTGCGTCGTCAAGAATTTCATCGGCGTCGGCGGTGTAGATATATTCCATCGTTGCTTTGGAAAAGGAAAAATTGCGTGCGGCGGAAAAGTCGCTGGTCCATTTGAAATCGTAGATCCGCGAGGTGTACTGTGCGGCAATTTCTTTCGTGTTGTCGGTGGAGCCGGTGTCTACAATGATGATCTCGTCCATGAGATCGGCGATGCTGTCCAGACAGCGCGCCAGCACTGCGGACTCATTTTTTACAATCATACATAAACTGATAGTTGCCATAGTTTCTCCTTTGTGGGAGGCAGTGATATGCCGCTGCCCTGTGCGTGATAACTTCTATCCTAAGTATAACGCAGCGGGGGATGACAGGCAAACAGGAAAATAAATTGTCGTGGCAAGATGGAAGGTTCTGTGCTAAAATGAGCGGTGGTTATGTCTGCAGGGCGGACGGAAGGACAGATGGAAACGGAGTATACAGATAAATGAGACAAAAAGAACAATTTATGCAGAAGACGATCGTTGTGTGGCTGGGAGCACTGATCTGCTGCACGCTGTGGGGAAGTGCGTATCCCTGCATCAAGATCGGATACGGGATGTTTGCGGTCGGGGCGGAGGATGTCGCATCGCAGATTCTGTTTGCAGGATGCCGGTTTTCGCTCGCGGGCGTGCTTGCCATTCTGCTCGGGAGCGCAGCGGGCAAAAAGATATTGATTCCGAGGAGAACATCATGGGGAAAAGTGCTGATTCTCTGCATGATGCAGACGGTACTGCAATATCTGTTTTTCTACATCGGGCTTGCCCGGACGACCGGGGTAAAGGCGTCGATCATCGAGGGTGTGAATGTGTTTTGTGCCATCCTTGTGGCAAGTCTTCTGTTTCACCAGGAGACATTGAATGGAAGAAAAATCATCGGAAGCATTATTGGATTTGCGGGAGTAGTGCTCGTGAATCTGACGGGAGGCGGTCTTGACCTCGGCTTCACGTTTCTTGGCGAGGGCTTTATTTTCCTGTCGGCAGTCGCATATGCTTTTTCCTCTGCCTGTATGAAGATTTTTTCAAAGGACGAGAATCCAGTTGCCTTAAGTGGCTGGCAGTTTCTGATCGGCGGTCTTATTATGATGCTCTGCGGCTGGCGGAAGACTGACCGTATGGACGGGAAAAGGTGTCTTGCTGCTGCTCTATATGGCGATGATTTCTGCGGTGGCATATTCGCTGTGGAGCATTTTATTAAAATATAATCCGGTGTCTAAGGTTGCAGTCTTTGGGTTTATGAATCCGGTGTGTGGTGTGATCCTGTCTGCAATTCTGCTCGGAGAGACAGGCAGCTTAAGTGTGATGTCGGTGGCAGCGCTGGTGCTGGTATGTATGGGAATTTATATTGTAAACCGACCGGAAAAGACAGAATAAAAAAGGAGGAACCTATGAGCGCGATTGTTACATTAAAAAAAGGTGAGGGAAGAACCATCAAAGCCGGAGGAATGTGGGTGTTCGACAATGAGATCGACACGGTGACCGGAACATTTGAGAACGGCGAAGTGGTGCTGGTACACGATTTTGACGGTTATCCGATGGGAAGAGGTTTTATCAACGTCAATTCTAAGATCCGTGTCCGGATGCTGACGAGAAAGATCGATCAGGAAATAGACCGCGCATTTTTGCAGATGCGTGTGCAGAATGCATGGGATTACCGCAAGACGACGGTGGACACCTCCTCCTGCCGTGTGATTTTCGGGGAGGCGGATTTCCTGCCGGGGCTGGTTGTAGATAAATATGAGGACGTTCTGGTCGTGGAGTGTCTGGCGCTTGGAATGGAGCAGTTCAAGGAGACGATCGTGGAACTTTTAAAGGAGACACTTGCGCAGGACGGGATCTGCATTCGTGGCGTTTACGAGAGAAGCGATGCGAACGAGCGCACGAAGGAAGGCTTGCCGAAGGTAAAGGGATTAATCGGAGCAGAGTTTGACACGAATGTGGAGATTGTGGAGAATGGCGTTCATTATATGGTGGACATCGTGAACGGACAGAAGACCGGATTTTTCCTGGATCAGAAGTACAACCGCCTTGCCATGCAGCGGATCTGTAAAGGGAAAAAGGTTCTGGACTGTTTTACTCACATGGGGACGTTTGCCTTAAATGCGGGAATCGCGGGCGCCGCAGAGGTCACGGGTCTTGATATTTCCGAGTATGCGGTGGAGCAGGCGCGGGAGAATGCGCGTCGGAACGGGCTGGAGGACACGGTACAGTTTCGGTGTGCCAATGTGCTGGATGAGCTGCCGAAGCTGGCACAGAGCGGCGAGCAGTACGACGTCGTGATTCTTGATCCGCCGGCATTCACGAAGTCGCGTCAGGCGACGAAAAATGCAATTAAAGGTTATCGTGAGATTAACATGAAAGGCCTAAAGCTTGTGAAGGACGGCGGCTATCTTGCCACCTGTTCGTGTTCACACTTTATGACACAGGAACTGCTTGCCAAGACGATCCGCGAGGCGGCGCGCTCGGCGCACAAGAGGCTGCGCCAGGTCGAGTTCCGTACGCAGGCACCGGATCACCCGATTCTGTGGGCGGCGGATGAGAGCTATTATCTGAAGTTTTTTATCTTCCAGGTGGTAGACGAACGCTAAGCGTTCGTGATGAAAAGTAAGCGGCTGAAAGTGGCGGAAATGCTTGATTTACAAGGGTTGGAAGGTGTTTGGTGATTAGCTTGCAAACCTCGTAAAATATCGCAAAATATCGTATCACAGTGGTATAAAGTGGTAAGAAAAGTGGTAAGTCTGAGTGGTAAGCACCTAAAATGTAATGAGTGGTAACTATGAAATGATAATGATATCGGAGAAGGTTATACGTTCGCTCTTCATAATACGGAAATTTCTAGTATAGATGTAGCGTTTTGTGGTATACTATAGAAGAACAAATACCTTTCTGCG
>ERZ773109.1807-NODE-1807-length-12084-cov-4.431873_pt1 | contig 12084 bp, 9 predicted proteins | sample MGYA00580569_ERZ773109 | MGnify/ENA primary metagenome ERZ773109 (study PRJEB29015, sample SAMEA2737852) | human gut metagenome | biome: human gut; feature: human-associated habitat; material: faeces | place: China | collected 2012 ...
TTATCCGAAAATGATTATTGCCAGAACCAAACATCCAAAATATAGCTATGAAGGAGTCGAAATTCACGATATAGCCGATTGGCTGCTACAAGAATAAGCAGGGCGAAATATCTCCGTCTACAGAGTAAAATAGATAGTTACTTTTCCTGCCTCCTGTGATAAACTTGTTCATGAGCGGGGGAAAGATTTTTGGACTGCACCCCAATATCGTCATAAAAGCAGGGGAAATGCCCCGGAATTATTTAATATTAGGTAATAAAAATGACAGAAGAGAAATATACGATCCATAAGTATAAAAGAATTTTATTTTATGTGGTAATACTTGTGCTGCTTGCAGCATTTTTTTTAGGGCAGAGCATTTACCCCAGTGAGAGGGAACCGGTCACGGAGGAAAGCATTACTTATGCCGGAACCTTTTACCGGGAATTGCCAGACGGAACAGAAGAGGAGATCCAGGTTCCGGACCGGTATGATGTGCCTGCCGGTGAGCTTTTAGTCATCCGGTCAGTGCTCCCACAGGACTATAATGAAAATACGATCGCCATCAGATCCTCTATGGAGAATGTGCGCATTTATATCGGAGGGAAACTGAGGACGGTGTATGATACGAAGAATACCAGACCCTTCGGGAAAAATTCTGCCAGCGGGTATGTGTTCTGCGAGACATCAGGTGAGGATGCGGGGCAGGAAGTGCGGATCGAACTGCAGTCTTTTACTGAAAAGTATTCCGGTGTCGTCAATACGGTATATTGCGGGGATAAATCAGATATCTGGACCTATATGTTTCACTGTTATTTTATAGTAACTCTGATCGCCTGCACTATGTTGTTTTCCGGACTGGTCGTGCTGATCATCAGTCTGGTGCTCGATATTATATACAAGACAAGATTTGATCTGGAGTATCTGGGATGGTGCATGATCCTGGGAGCAGTGTGGATGCTGGGAGAATCGAAGCTGCGTCAGCTGTTTGTTCCCAATGCTTCCATTCTGTCGAATATGTGCTTCCTTGTTGTGATGATCTGCCCGATTCCGATCATGTTCTATATTGATAGTGTGCAGCAGGGAAGATACCGGAAGGTCTATCATGTGGCAGAGTGTATCATTTGTGTGAATTTTGTGATATGCACGGTCTTACAGGTACTGAATATCGCAGATTTTATTTCGACAATGTTCTTGTCCCACATAGTGATCGCAGGAACGTTTCTGACGATATTTATCACCATCTGCCGGGATCTCATCAAGGGAACAGCGAAACATTACAAGCTTCCGCTGATCGGACTGGTAGCTGCCATGATCGCAGTCATGCTGGAGATGACAGCGGTGTATCGTGTTGTGTCTCTATCCGGAATCTTTATCGCAATCGGGCTGGTGGCTCTGCTGGTCGTTACTCTGATCCAGACGATGGACCGCATCCGCGAGCTGGAGCTGGCACGACAGAAAGAGGCCCGGGAAACCTTGGATTACCTGACAGGACTTCCCATGCGTCATAAAGGTGAGACACTGATTATTGAAAAAATGCAGGAGCATGATGGCTGTCTGGGATTTGTGGATATGGATAATCTCAAGAAGATCAATGATGTCTATGGACATAAGGCGGGGGATTATGCTCTCAGGCTGGTAGGAGCAATGCTCACAGAGTGCATGGAGAATGCGGTGGTCTGTGCATGTGCAGACAGGGAGAAAGCTTTGAAGAATACTATATAAGAGCGGACAAGGCATTGTATTATGTCAAACAGAACGGCAAGAACAATTACCGGTTTTATGAGGAGCTGGTGGAACAGTAAGCATCGATATTCCATGCCATTTTAGAATACCTGATGCCGGCCGATGTATTGACACTGGAATAAATCGTGGCAGAAATCCCAGATAAAAGCAGGAATTTAGGAGAAATAAAATAATGTCAAAAGATGAATATCTGATCACAGATGCCCCACTCAAAGCGCTGACTGTTTTTGCAATGCCTATGATTCTGGGCAGCTTTTTTCAACAGGTTTATAATATGGCGGATTCCATTATTGTCGGTCAGTATGTTGGTTCGTCTGCACTTGCGGCTGTCGGTGCATGCGCGGCACTTACGAATGTATTTATTTGTGTGGCACTTGGTGCCGGTGTCGGTGCAGGCGTACTGGTAAGCCGCTATTTTGGTGCCAGAGATTACGGCAAAATGAAAACGATTGTGTCGACATCTTTGATCAGCTTTCTGATCCTAAGCATACTTCTTGGTGTATTCGGCTTTCGTTTTTCCCATCCGATGATGAGCCTTTTACAAACGCCCACTGACATACTGGAGGAAGCTGTACTGTATCTGCGGGTATATTTTGTGGGATTTCCGTTTTTATTTATGTACAATATCCTTTCGACGATGTTCACCTCAATCGGGGAATCAAAGATTCCGTTGGGTCTGCTGATATTTTCTTCTGTTTTGAATATTATTATGGATCTTTGGATGGTGGCAGGACTTGGATTGGGTGTATTTGGTGCAGCCCTTGCAACTTTGATCGCACAGGGCATTTCTGCGGTATTTTCATTCGTGATCTTTTTTTACCGGATGCGCCAATATAAGAGTCCATTTCACTGGTTTGACGGACAGGAGTTACATTATATGCTCCGGATTGCCATACCGTCAGTTCTCCAGCAGTCCACAGTATCAATAGGCATGATGATCGTGCAGGCAGTTGTAAACCCATTTGGTACACAGGCACTCGCAGGTTATTCGGCAACAATGAGAGTAGAGAATGTTTTCTCACTGATATTTGTGTCCATTGGCAATGCAGTTTCGCCGTATGTGTCCCAGAATCTTGGTGCTCAGAAAATCGGGCGTATTAAAAAAGGTTATCACGCTGCACTGGTGTTAGATCTGTGCTTTGCAGTTCTGGCTTTTATAATTATTGAAACACTGCACACCCAGATTTCTTCATTATTTCTGGGAAAAGACGGAACTGCTTTCGCATATCAGGTATCCGGGGATTACATGAGATGGCTTGGCTATTTCTTTATTTTCATGGGTATTAAAATGGCAACGGATGGAGTTTTGCGTGGACTTGGAATCATGCGTCCATTTCTTATAGCTAATATGGTAAACCTTGCGATCCGTCTGTCGGTTGCTTTGATTTTTGCACCGCGCTTTGGTATTGCATTTGTCTGGCTTGCCGTACCGGCGGGCTGGTTGGCAAACTTCCTGATTTCCTATGCGGCGCTTAGAAAATCGTGGCCGGATGATAGAATCGCTGCATCCTGCAACGGTTGTATGGATTCTGCAGAAACGAAGAAGTAGCTGCAGCTGCCAATGGAACCGCACGGATTGACTGCAACAAAAACTTCCAGAGAGGCGGGGCGGAAGCAGGAGCTGCTGCGGTTGAATCCATATCGGAAAATATCTATAGTCGAAAAGCAAAAAGGCGGGAGTCTCTGTGAGAGGCTTCCGTCTTTTTAGCTACAGCAGGAAGAATGAGTTTTCTAATCGATCTTTAAGATCAGATCAAGTACGCGCTTTGCGCAGCGCTCCAGATCACTTCGATCCAGTTCACCCAGTTCCATCGCTTTTTTTACACGCTCCGGGAAACCGCACGCCATCTTCACGTCATTTCCGGCTTTGATCTCCTTGTAATGTTCCCCTCTCGTCCACCAGTCGGAGGTTACCATTCCTTGAAAATGCCACTCGTCACGCAGGATGCCTTCGAGCAGATCGTGATTTTCCGAAGCGCGGTGGCCGTTGATCATATTGTAAGCGGACATGATGACCCACGGATCGGCTTCCTTCACGATGATTTCAAATGCCTTTAAGTAGATCTCGCGGAGTGCGCGCTCGGAGACGCGGGAGTCGCTGTGCTTGCGGTTGGTCTCCTTGTTGTTGCATGCAAAATGCTTCACGGCTGCGCCGATGTGCTGCGACTGAATGCCGCGCACCATGGCTGCGCCCATTTTGCCGGTGAGCAGCGGATCTTCCGAATAGTATTCAAAATTTCTTCCGCAGAGAGGATTGCGGTGAATGTTGACCGCCGGTGTCAGCCATACGGCGATGTTGTTCTCTTTTACTTCCTCTGCGCCTGCGGTTCCGACCTGCTCAACCAGGGCAGGATTCCAGGTGGAGGCGAGCAGTGTGGCGCATGGCCATGCCGTTGTGCAGACCTCACACTGCGGGGTGATGCGCAGACCGGCAGGACCGTCGGCGGTCATGATGTTTGGAACGCCGTATTCCGGAAGATTGCCGTAGCCGTAGGTATTCGCGACAGAGGTATTCGGCTGACCGCCGAGCAGATGAATTAGGTCATCATTATCGAGCTGGGCGGTAAATTCATCCAGGGAAATCTTTCCCTCGTAAACGTCGATCAGCGGATGCGCGTTTTCCTTATAGAAATTCAGCAGAAGGTAGGAGCCGCGTCCGCGTGTTGCCGGGGCGAGAGCCTCCTCGGTGCCCGGTACCATTTTTTCAAAAACACAGGCATTCGGATCGTTGGCAGTTCCCTGCGGAAGCTCTTCGTAGCTTCCGTCTGCGAGCAGACGCTTCTTCAAGCTTGTAGGTGCGGCTTTGGAGGAAAGCTGTTCTACCAGCAGGTTGGCGTTAAGCGTCATGACATAATCCAGCGCAATGACATCCCGGACGGAAGTTCCGATGTAAAAATGATAGTCTCCCTTTTCCAGTATGTAGGAGGATTTGAAAATTTTTCCCAGATCATCGTAGGAAGCCATGGAATCCTTTGCTGTCTCGAGCGTCAGAAGCTGGCTTTCGCCCGGGAGGAGCGTTCTTGTCTTGCAAAAAGCGGAGAGTTCGCGCGCCGGTTTCTGCAAAAGTCCCTGCGGCGCACTGTAATACATCTGCACGACTTCTTTTCCGCTGTAATCTCCGGTATTTGTGACAAGGACAAAAGCGCGAATGGCCTGCTCGGTTTCGGTCACACTCTGCACCACAAGGGAGAACTGTGTGTAGGAAAGTCCGAATCCGAACGGGTAGCATACGCGTTTTGCCGCATCCCCAAAAGTCTCAAAATAGCGGTAACCCACATAGATATCCTCGGTATAGTCCACGTAGTCAACCGATTCGTGGAAATTCGCGGTGGAAGGATAGTCGTTCACGGAAGCGGCGAAGGTGTCCGGAAGCTTGCCGGACGGGGATACCTTTCCACACAGCAGTTCCGCCATGGCAAGTCCGCCCTCCATGCCGCCCTGCCATGCGATGAGCGCGGAGGAGATCTGATCGTCATTTTTGATCCAGGAGGTATCGATGATGCCGCCGATATTTAGGACGACTGCAATTCTGGAAAAATGCTGCTTTACCTGCGCGATCATGGCGGATTCTTCCTTTGTGAGATAGAAGTCGCCGTCCGGGAAGATCTCTCCGGAGATTTTCGGCATGCTGGTCTCTGTCTCCCACGGATTGTATTCCCCGTTGTATTCGATGCTGGAGCGGTCCCAGCCTTCTCCGGAAAAACGGCTCAATACGATCACAGCCGTGTCGGTATAGGCGCTGGCGCCGGCGAGAAGCTCGGCGGAGAGCGCCGGCTCTGTCGTCATGCCGGGAACGGAACCCTGATCGTACAGTTCGTTCACATTGGCGCGGTAGAAATCGCACAGCGGCTCGTAGAGGGAGACGGCATCGTGGAGCATCTGAAAGCCATCGTAGAGATTGTGCACATACGATACGGTCACATCGCCGCTGCCGCCGCCTCCCTTGACATAATCAAAACTGCCTTTTCCAAAGAGTGCAATCCGGCTGCCTGCTTTTAACGGCAGCAGATTGTGCTCGTTCTTTAAGAGAACCATACCCTCTGCTGCAGCTTCCCTGGAAAGTGCGATGTGTTCTTTGGAAGCAGTCACGTAACAGCCCTCTTTTAACGGACGATTTGGCTGATACATCACTCTGGTCCATTTCTTCATTTTGACCTCTTTTCCGGCATACGCCTGATATTATTTTGATATTTTCCATCATGGAACATTGTCTATGTTCGTATTATAAGCAGATAATTCCGTTTGTTATAGATCGAATTTTGGCAGAAACATGGGTCGATATTGATATTTTTTCCTTCTGAAGGTATGATGGTAGAAAGAGAAACCGTGCATGTGAAAAACACGGGGAGAGCAGGAAAGAGAGGGAGCGGGAGTGCAGCAGGGGGAACATGAGATTATATCCGATGACGGGCTGATGCAGCTCTATTTTACGCAGGTCGACGCGTCCAATGAATTGCTGCCGGCACATTGGCATGAGCATCTGGAAATGATCTGTATGCAGCACGGGGCAATGACAGCGTACATCAATGAGACGTCGTATGAACTGCAGCAGGGAGATATTCTCGTTGTCAATCCGAGAGACATTCACTACACGCATGTCCATGGGGACGGGCATTACTATCTGCTGCAGATTCCGCCGGAGCATTTAAAGCGCGTCAGTGAGGACTGGCGGGGACTGCATTTCGGGGAATATGTTCCGTATTCGGAGGAGACCGCATCCGTGAATTGCCGGATGTCACAGAAGCTGGAAGAAATGAAGTGCCTGCAGGAGCAGGCGGCGGACGGTACGCATCTGCTATTTCTTGCAGCGGTTTATAAGCTGCTGTATCTGCTGTATACAAAGGATGCGGCCACGGTCGATCATGTGCTGCGCCACCGCTCCAGGAGAGATTTTGAGCGGATCGAGCAGAGCATGCAGTATGTGAAAAGAAATTACACGAACCCGATTACACTAAAAGAGACGGCAGATGAACTGTCGCTTACGCCGGAATATTTTTGCCGTCTGTTTAAAAAGTACACCGGCCAGACATTTTTGACTTATGTAAACCAAATCCGCCTGCAGTATTTTCACAGTGATCTGCTGCAGACGGACGAGAGTATTACTTATTTAATGAATAAAAATGGAATTACCAACTATAAGGTGTTTCTGCGCAGCTTTAAGGAAACCTATGGCATGCCGCCCGGTCAGCTTCGCAAAAAGCAGAGAGAAGTAAGAGATGCCGGAGCAATCAGTGCGCGGTCAGCTTTTTCATCCGGAAATGATAGTAAAACAGAAACAGAACGGATGTTAAAACCCAGGACACCGGATAATTGAGGAGCGTTACGGTGAGCGTCGGGAAGAGGGCAACCACTCCGAAAATCCATACCACACGGAACAGGCAGATACCGCCGGTTGTGATGAGCATTGGAACGACGACATCACCCATGCCGCGCAGCGCACCGGAGAAGACCTCGGTAAAGACGAACAGCCAGTAAAATGGAGCCATGGTCGCCATCATTTTCAGTCCGATCTCCACGACATTTTCATCGGTCACAAAAATGTGGAAGAGCGGAATGCGGAAGCATACGAGCACCAGCATCAGAAGGATGGCGGCAGCAAAGTCCATGCCGATACACACGCGGATACTTTTTCTGACGCGGTCATACTTTCCGGCGCCGTAGTTCTGACCGACGAAAGTTGTGATGGCAATACCGAAAGCACCGCTGACCATCCAGACGATCGCGTCCAGTTTTCCGTAAGCCGCCCATGCGGCAACCGTGTCGGTTCCGAATTTGTTGAGCGCGGACTGGATAATCATGTTGGAAATGCTGTACATGGCATACTGAAATCCGCCCGGCAGTCCTAAAAGCAACTCTGATTTGAGAAGTTTCGGGTGGATACGGATCTCTTTTAAGGAAAAATCGCAGAGATCTTTCTGGCGCATCAGAAAGACGGTAACGATCACGGCGCTGATTCCCTGCGAGAGAAGCGTGGCGACCGCCGCACCGGCAACACCGAGTCCCAGCCCGACGATCAGGAGCAGGTCGAGAACAATATTGATGACACAGCAGATCATCAGACAGTACAGGGGACGTCTGGAATCTCCAAGTGCGCGGAGCAGCCCTGCTCCGGTATTGTAAATAAACACGAAGAAAATGCCGGCAAAATAAATGCGCAGATAGAGAATGGAATCACTCATCAGTTCTTCCGGCGTATTCATCAGTCGAAGAAGCGCCGGGGCAGCAGTGATGCCGATCAGTGTCATGATGACGCTGCCGATGATAGAGAAGGCATAGATCGTATGAATACTGTCGTCCACCTTTTTGCGGTCCCCGGATCCGAAGAACTGGGAGACGATGACGGAAGCACCGGCGGTCAGCCCGGTAAAAAAGTTGACCAGCAGGTTGATGACCATTCCGGAGGAACCGGCGACCGCGGCAAGTGCATTTTTCCCGACAAAGCGTCCCACAATGACGGCATCGATCGTGTTGTAAAGCTGTTGAAAAAAAGAACCCAGTAAAATAGGAAAGAAAAATAAAAGAAGCTGTTTCCAGATGATACCGGATGTGATTTCGTTCTTGGAAGAGGTTTCGTTCATGCTATAATCTCCATATCTGTTGTAAAGGTATAAAAAATGTGAAAATAAGTCCGAAATATATTATAAAATCTGCAGCATAAAATAACAAGAAAATCCGTTTATGTTTTTGACGTTCTGTGATAATATAACACTATAAAATGCCTGTTGCCAGGGATGGACAGGAAAGCCACGGAGGACACACTATGGATAAGAAAGAGAATCAGCCACGTGAGAAAAAGGGTATGCCGCTTGCGCCGGTCTTTTTGCTGGGAGCAACGGTGCTGCTGTTGATTGAAATGTATTTTATCGTCAACCTGCCCCGTGTATATCTGGTGCAGATCATTCTGGGAGCAGCAATTCTCGCCTGTACTTATGTATTCATCGCTGCCTTATTAAAGGAGATACATAAGACCGGGGAGCAGGCAAAAGACGAATATGAGAGGATGCTTCGCGGGGAAAAGGCGTCATATCTGATGCTCAAGAAAATCTCGGAGCAGCTGGAGGCGGTTGACCGCAATACCAGGGAGCCGGGCGAAGAGATCATCACAGCGCAGAAGGCGATCGCCAAGGTGACCATTACCAGAAGCAAGGAAAATGCAGATGCACTTATGAATTCCAACGACCGCGTAGTGGACAATCTCTTACAGTTAAAGGAGAGCATGGATGCTGGATTCGAGCAGTTTGCCGGAAAGCAGCAGAACATGATGGATGATTCCGTTAAGGAACTCGTCTTAAAGCAGCAGGAATTTGCTGAGGAATTAAAGGAGATTACCGCAGGGCTTAAGGAGATTACTGAGGGACTTCAGGCAGTGAAGGAGACGGTTGCCGAGGAAAAGGCACAGACGCTTGCCGCTATTGAGAGCCGGATGGACGAACTGGTAAGCCAGAATGCGGCGTTGGAGAGCAAAATTGCAGAAAGCACGGCAGCTGCAGCAGCGCAGAAGCCAGAGCCTGACATGGAGCCGGAGCTGGTAGAATCAGAGCCGGATATGGAAGCGGAGCCGGAACTGGGCATGGAACCACAGCCGGAAGCGGTCATGGAGTCGGAAGCGGATTTTAGCATGCCGGATACACCGGAGGAGGAACTGCCGGTTGTAGATGCAGAGACGGTGACGGATGACACCCCGGTGATGGAAGAGTATGAGGAACCGATCGTAGATTCCGACGCGATTGTGGAAGAGGAAGATGCGGCAGCTGCCACAGACGATCAGAATGAGGCTGAGGCAGAGAGTGCGGCGATAGACAGTTTCGATTTTGGAGCAGATGGTCTCGATTTCGGAGGAGACAGCTTAGACCTTGGAGTGGACGGTCTCGATCTCGGGACAGAGAACCTTGACTTAGGAGCAGATAACTTAGATGCCGGAGCAGGCGGACTTGATCTTGGATCAGAAGGACTTGACCTCGGAGGAGACAGCTTAGACCTCGGAGGAGACAGCCTTGATTTAGGAGCAGATAGTCTCGATCTTGGAGCAGACAGCTTAGACCCCGGAGGAGACAGCCTTGATTTAGGCGTAGAAGGACTCGATCTTGGGGCAGACAGCTTAGACCTCGGAGGAGACAGCCTTGATTTAGGAGCAGATAGTCTCGATCTTGGAGCAGAGAACCTTGACCTTGGAACGGAGAACCTTGATCTCGGAGTGGATAGCTTAGATTTAGGAGCAGATAGTCTTGATCTCGGAGCAGATCTGAAAGAGGAAGCCGCGCCGGAGAATGAAGCACCGGACGAGCCAGAGCCAGTAGCCGCGCCGGAGAACGAAATACCGGACGAGCCGAAGGTGGCCAAGCCGCAGAAAGAGCCGGAAACAAAGGAATCGGAAGCTGCACCGATGGATTTTTCTGATCCACACAAGCTTATGACTCCGGAAGAAATTGCCGCATTGATTGCAAAAATGTAAGAGCAGGTTCCGGGATAAGAAATGAAGTTATTAGCAGTTTCAGAATAAAAAATGAGCGTGGAAGATTCTTTGAAGTAAAATATGAGAATTTCTTCCACGCTATTTTTGTATCTAATTCCGTGTCTTTCCAGTCTTTGACACGCCGAGGACTATGTCCGTCACGCCAAAGACAATGAGCGGACTTTCTGGCAGCACTAAGCGTGCTCCCTCATAAACAATATAAAACCGCGCGAACCGAAACTCGTTGGCATCTGCTATTGAAAACAGGGCAGATGCCGACTCAGACATCGGCTTCGCGCGGTTATGTTTTATTCGGGAGCAACACTAAGTGCTGCACGAAAGTCCTTAAATTGTCTTATGGCCTGCGGACATGACCCCAGTGTGTTCAAAGCATGGAAAACACGGATCAGCGCAGATACAAAAGTGGCGTGATTAGAAATTCCGCTCCCAAGCTTCTCTTACAGATCAGACTCCGCGACGATCGTCACGATATTCTTGATGACGGAGACCGCTGTCTGCATGCCCTCCACGCTGATATGCTCATACGGACCGTGGAAGCCGTAGCCGCCGGTGCCAAGATTCGGGCACGGAAGACCCATAAAACTTAATCTGGCGCCGTCTGTACCGCCGCGGACCGGACGTGAGAGCGGTGTGAGACCGGTCATCGAGATTGCCTTTTTTGCAATGTCCACGACATAAGGATGCTGTTCGATGATCTCAAGCATATTGGAGTAGGAATCCGTGATGGTAAGAGAGACGGTTCCGGTGCCGTATTTCTGGTTGATCTCCACTTCCAGTGTGCGGAGTCTGTTCAGGCGTGATTCAAAAGAAGCCCTGTCGTGGTCACGCACGATATAGGAAAGTTCTGCAAAAGCGACATCACCCTTCATGTCGGTCAGATGATAGAAGCCCTGTCTGCCCTCGGTGTGCGCTGGTGTCTCCTCCGGCGGAAGCTGCGACTGGATATCGCACGCCACAAGAGCGGCATTTACCATAATATCCTTTGCCTCGCCCGGATGCACATTGACGCCTTTAATGGAAAATTTTGCGCTCGCGGCGTTGAAATTTTCATAGGCGACCTCGCCCTCGTAATCGCCGTCTACCGTATAGGCGAAAGCAGCCTTAAAATAATCCAGGTCAAATAAATCTGCACCGCAGCCGATTTCTTCGTCCGGGGTAAATCCCACCCAGATATCTCCGTGAGGCATTCCGGAAGAAATGATCTCTTCGAGCGCTGTGACGATTTCTGCCACACCGGCCTTGTCATCCGCGCCGAGCAGTGTCGTGCCGTCGGTGGTAATCAGGGTTCTTCCCTTCAAATCCTTCAGCGTTGGAAAATCAGAAATCTTTAACATTGCCCCAGTACCGTTTAAACGGATGTCACCGCCGTCATAATCCGGAATGATCTGTGGTTTGACGTCCTTGCCGGAGTAGTCCGGTGCGGTATCCATATGTGAGATAAAACCGACGGCCTTGCGTCCCTCACAGCCGGCAGTCGCCGGAAGCAGACCGTATACATAGCAGTGGTCGGTCAGAACCACATTTTTAAGGCCGAGATCCCGTAATTCCTGCTCTAGTACCTTTCCGAGATCAAACTGACGCCCGGTAGACGGAATCTGTATCTTGCCGTCTGTCATGTTATTCTCATCCGATGTCGTCCAATAGGACACATATTTCAATAATCGCTGTTCAACTTGCATAAGAAACCTCCTTGATCTATGCCATTCTATCTATAAAATAACACAATTGAAAAAAAATTTGAAGTTTTTTAAAAAAAATGTTGCATTTCTAAAATTTCTGTTATATAATAATTTTCGTGCTCGGGTGATACAGAACACGAGATACAAAATAAGCGCCACTAGCTCAGCTGGCAGAGCACCTGACTCTTAATCAGGGTGTCCAGGGTT
>ERZ773109.1817-NODE-1817-length-12050-cov-2.843185_pt1 | contig 12050 bp, 8 predicted proteins | sample MGYA00580569_ERZ773109 | MGnify/ENA primary metagenome ERZ773109 (study PRJEB29015, sample SAMEA2737852) | human gut metagenome | biome: human gut; feature: human-associated habitat; material: faeces | place: China | collected 2012 ...
ATCGACACCGGCGTGGGGGACCAGCTCATCTTCCAGTGTGTTGCGGTGCTCCGGGCGGACGTTGTCCGCCGTTGCCGGAGGCAAAACAATCCAAATATACGAAATAAAAGCGAAAGGGTTACTCTGAGAGCGAAATCCCTGCCGGTCAGCGGCAGGGATTCGTACTCCGGAACGGGATCCGGTAAAACCGTCGGCACACGCTTGGATATAATCCCCCAAGCATGTGAAGACGGCTTTTTGTGCGGTTACTGTTTGGCCTGTTTCCCGGCGGCAGGTGTGCCGCATCCTGTGTTACCTGGCGCGGGTTTACCGGATATGGGCTTCCGGCAGTTGCGCTTCAAGCGTTTCATCGGCCGTGATCAGGCAGTTCAGTACCGGTGTGGTGCGCTGGGCGTCGGGAATCCTGATGCGCGTGATGGAGTTGGCCCGCAGGATCACCGGCAATTCGTCGATAACCACCTTGTAGGAGATATCCGAATTGTTCGTTACGTCGTACGTGGTGGTTTTATTTTTGTCGTCACGTGCAAAACGGCGGTAGTCGAGCGACGCGTCCATCAGCGCGCGGAGCAGGTCGGCGGGACCGATCAGCAGGTCGTGGAACATCACCGCGCTGCGGCGGGCGAATAGGGCCTCTTTGATCCCCCCGACCGAACGCTCTTTGGCAAAGACGAGCGTCATCGGGCGCGGCATGCGCGAAAGGCCGTACTTGCCGGTGATGAGCTGGTGCGCGTCCGAGCCGCACATGTAAGCGAGACGGTTCTCCTTGCACCATGCGATCGCTTTGGGATGGTATTCGGGCCCGTTGATCAGTTCGATCCCGTGTATTTTGCCTTCGTCGATCAGCTTGCGGTGCACGTCGTACATCGTGACCTGCCTGTCGGGCCAGCCGGGGTGGTTCCACATGATGAACGCTCCCTGCTTCACGGCGTTTTCCACCGCCTGTACCGGATCGTCCGTGTCGAGTGCGTTTACATCGGTCACAAAAAAAGCATTCATGTGGCCGAAGGGTTTTTGGCGCGTGATCTCGGCTCCGGGTACCACCAGGATGCCCATCCGCTCGCCCGCTTCGGCGGCGATCTTGTAGGATTGGTTCTGGTCGCCGCAGACCAGCCCTTCCTTTATCCGGGGACGGTATTCGATATGTTCGGTGATCGCGATGGCGTCGAGTCCCTCATTCCACGCCTCGTTGACCCGCACGTCGGGCCATACGCTGCCGTCGGAATAGGCCGAATGGATGTGGAAGTCGCATTTTAACGTCGTGTACCCCGGAATGTCGGGGACGCGGATCAGGTCGCGCGTATGGGTGTAGAAGTGGTCGGTGAATTCGGGCGTTTCGTTGCCGGGACGTACTTCGGGCTGGGCCTGAAGCGCGACCGCACAGCAGAGAAACAGCGGGATGAGCAGTTTTTTCATGACTTTGCGGGTTATTTCGGTTAATAACAGACGATGACTCAAAGATAGTGAATATTTCCGAAGTCTCCTCCTCCCGGACCCGGATATAATCTTTTGTTAATCTGTTGTTAACCGGAAAGTTACATGGAGACGGCCGTTGCTTGCTGCCGCGCACGGGACGGCACCCGGTGCTCGGCGTTTTCCGCGATCAGAATTGGAAATAGATAAACGGCTGGATCTCGGCCGACTTGATCAGCATCACGGCCCAGACCAGTACCGCGATCGTCACCACCTTCACCGGCAGCGGAGACTCGGTCACGGTGCGCTGTGCCCACAGTTCGCTCCGCACCGGCATCAGGTGCAGCAGGTAACCCACGGCCATCAGTCCCATTACGGCGGCGTATCCCGAGACGACCTGCGGGATCAGTTCCGGCTTGAAGTCGGTGAAGATTTGCGACAGCATATTCCGGGCGGTCTGCAGGTCGGTGGCGCGGAACATGATCCAGCCGAAGCAGACGACGTGGAACGTCACGACGATGCCGATGATCCGCCGCCAGCGCGGCATGTCGGCACCCTGTGCCTTGAAACCCGGCACGTGGGCCATGAACCATTTGTGCACCGCGAGCGAGGCGCCGTGCCAGCCGCCCCACAGCACGAAGCGCCATGCCGCACCGTGCCACAGGCCGCCCAGCAGCATCGTGACGATCAGGTTCAGGTAGGTCCGCAGGTGTCCTTTGCGGTTGCCGCCCAGCGAGATATAGAGGTAGTCCTTGAGCCAGCTCGACAGCGAGATGTGCCACCGCCGCCAGAATTCGGTGATCGTCGCCGACTTGTAAGGCGAGTCGAAGTTCTTGTTGAAGTGGAAGCCGAGCAGCAGCGCGATGCCGATGGCCATGTCCGAATAACCGGAGAAGTCGCAGTAGATCTGCAGCGCGTAGCCGTAAAGGCCCATCAGATTCTCGAAGCCGCTGTACAGCAGCGGGTCGTCGAACACGCGGTCGACGAAATTGAGGCTGATGTAGTCCGAAATGATCGCCTTCTTGAAAAGGCCCGACAGGATCAGGAAGATACCCGTACCGAACATTTCGCGCGTGACCGTCAGCGGATTCTGGCGGATTTGCGGAATGAAGTCGCGCGCCCGTACGATCGGGCCCGCCACCAGCTGCGGGAAGAACGACAGGAAAAAGATATAGTCGATCCACATGCCCAGCGGCTCGATGCGCCGGCGGTAGATGTCGGCCGTGTAGCTGATCGACTGGAAGACGAAGAACGAGATGCCCACCGGCAGGAAGATGTTCTGGAAGTCGAGCCAGTGGTGTCCGCTCAGTCCGTTTACGATGCCGATAAAGAAATTCGTGTATTTGAAGTAGATCAGCAGGCCGATGTCGAGCGCGACGCTCAGCGCGAGCAACCCTTTGCGCAGGCCCTGCCTGTCGCTTCGTGCGATCCCTTTGCCGATCAGGAAGTCCGAGACCGATACGGCTATCAGCAGCAGGAAGAAAAAGCCGCTGGTCTTGTAGTAGAAGTAGAGCGAGAAGAGCGTGACGTAGACGATGCGCAGCATCACCTCGCGGCGCATGAACTGGTAGAAGAAGGTGAACCCGCCGAAGAGGAACAGGAAAAGCCCGCTGCTGAAAATCAGCGGCGAGACCGGGTCGTACTGCAACAGCTGTACGATTTTATCCGTTATTTCACCCAGTTCGTTCATCGCTCGTTATCCGTTCAATCGTTTAGTGATTCGTGTCTTTACCGTTTGGCCGTATCACCTGCGCCCCGGTCTCTTCGGGCTTTGTCTCTTGCCATTCATCCTTTGGGGAAACTTCCTGCTGTCCGTCCGGCTTGCAGGATCTTCTGTCCCGGTTCCGGAAGCCGGATATGTCGTTCCCCCTATTTCTCCTCTGCGGCATCCGTTGCCGCCGTACGCGTTCCGATCTTTTTCAGTTGAAGGTCGCCCGCGACAGTACCGGTCGTTCCGTGCAGTTCCTTGTAGTCGTTGTAGGCTTTCACCAGCGCGTCGCAGAGCAGGTCGCCCTGCAGGCGGTAACCGTCGTGAGAAAGGTGTATCCGGTCGGCTCCGGCCAGTCCGGCCCGATACCACCGCTCCATCGATCCGTCGCCCCCGGCCACCGCATAGAAATCCCACACGGGCAGTCCGTGCCGCCCGGCGGCCTGTACGATTTGGTCGCGCACCTGCTCCGCATTCGGGTTCGGCTTGCGCACGTAGCGTCCTTTCACCCGCACGCGGCTCCAGCACTCCATCGGCGTGGTGAGCAACAGCGGGCAAAGCGGGAAATATTCTTTCAGCAGGCCGATCAGTTTTTCGACCTGTGCGCCTACGGCCGCTTCGTCGAAGTTACGTCCGTACGAATCGTTCGTTCCCAGCGAGAGGATGATCAGTTCCGGTTGCAACGGAACGGCCTGCCGGACGATCTGCGGGTTGCGGTTCATCGCCGTGAAGGTGTTGCCGTTGATCCCCATGCTGTGGAAGAGGATGCCCCGGTTGCCGTTTTCGAGCGAGAAGCCGTAGTAAACCTGCCGGGCGTAGGCGGTATCGGTCGTCGCAGAACGGAGCGTGACCGAGGTGACGGTCTCCCGCAGCGGAATCATCGTGCTCTCTTCGGTATCGCCCAGCGGGCACAGGATGTCGTCGGAGAGCGAGTCCGGGGCTTTCAGCAGCGGCGCTTCGCGGTGGTGGAATGCGCGGAGGCGGTCGAACGGAGAATCCTTCGCCGTGATCGTGAATTCGGCCGTGCGGCCGTTGCCGGAGAGCGCCATCCCCGTTACGCCGGGCATTTCGTCGGGACTAACCTGGGTGCAGCGCGAGGCGGTCCATTTCCCGGACGAGACGATTGCGTAATCGGGCGGTTCGTTGGTGCCCGAGAGCCTCAACGGGGCGATCAGTCCGCGTCCCGCATCGCCGAAAAGCATTTGCAGGCGGCTCCGTACGCGGTTCGGGAAGAATCCGGCCTGCACGTGCGAATCGCCCAGTTGCAGGATCGCAACGGGCAGTTGCTTCTCGCCGCGCTCGAGCCGGGCGAACTCGCCGAACAGATCTTCGAGTGCCTGCACGTTACCCGTGATCCGGTTGCACGACGTATCGGCGATACCCGGCACCGGCATCTGCTCGATCTCGAACGGCGTCAGCGCCGGCACGGCGGGAGCCTCGTCCGTTCCCCGGACGAAACCGCGCGCCAGCACGGTGATCAGCAGTAGGATTATGATCGGAATATACCTCATCGCGTTTCGCTGAAATTGTCGTTACCGTCGTTGTGGTTATTACGATTGTTGCCGGAGTCGTCGTTATTGTTGCCGTTGCTGCCATTGCCGCTGTTGCTTCCGGGTTGTTGGCCGGGCTGGATTTCACTCGGCCGTGTCCCATTCGGTCGGGTGTCATGCACCCTTTTGCCGTTCCGTACGCTGTCTGCTTGAATCCTTGTCGTATCGCGCATGCCGGAGGCAGCCTGGCTGGCCGGGGTGACTCCCGCCCCGGCATTTGTTGTATCCGCAGTTACGCCTGTTTCGGTTATCGTTCCGGTACCTGTACCCGTTTCTGCCCCGGTTTCAGTTTCGGTTCCGGTCCGTTGCCCGTTACCGTTCCTTGCCGTGTTTTGATCCGTTTGGCCGCGTTCCCGGTCCGTTGCGGCGGTTCCTGCCTCCGTTTCTGTGCCGCTTTCGGCCGGATTCTGTTCCGTCCCTTCGCGTTCCCATCCGGCCGGGAAGGCGTTTTTGCCCGTATCTGCCGCGGGGCTGTGGTAGAGCGGCATCGGCTCGTCGCCCTCGCCGGGGTGCTGCTGCGCGTCGTATACGAGCGCTGCGGCGAAGCGCTGCGCGATATATTTGCCGCCCGGATAGCGGATATGCGTATGGTCTTGCGCGGCCCACTTCTTTTGTACGAAGTTCACCATGCTGTTCTCGCCGCCCATCGCGTCGAACGTATTCCAGAAAGCGACTCCCGCCGCCTCTGCCGCCTTGCGCTGCGCGTCGATCATGCCCTTCACGGCGGGCATCGTCACGAACTGTCCGTCGCGCAGCGTGCTGCGGTCGCCGACGCCCATCACGAGGATGCTCGCACCGGGGAAGCACTGCTGTACATAGCGGATGATCCGCGTGAAGGTCTTCGAGTAGGAGTCGTATTTGAGCACGTCGGGCGACATGACGTTCAGGCCGTACTGCAGCACGATCAGGTCGTAGCCGAGCATCTGTCCGATCTGCTGGTTCACGAAGCTGTTGGTTTCGAATAGCGCCATGCCGCTGTTGCCGCGGATCGAGTAGTTGTCCACGCTCACCCCGCCCGCATCCTCGAGCACGATCCCGTAGCCGGTGAATCCGTCGGTCCGGTTCAGCGTCACGCTGATGCTGTGTACCGGTGCGTTGATAACGATCTGCTGTACGTGTTCGCTCGGTTCGGGCGCGAAGAGGCGGCTTACCGAATCGTTGATCACGACGTTGAGCCGTGTGTTGTTGCGGTTGGTAAAGACGAGCCGCGCGGTACCCGCCTGGTTGATGTGCTTGCGGAAAGTGACGCCCTGCAGCCGGGTGGTGGCGCCTTCCTGCGGAATGCAGACGAAGCCCGAGACGAAGAAGCGGTCTTTGATTGCGGCGGGGATTTGCGCGCGGTCGCGGATGTTGTAGATGTCCCAGTTCGAGAACGAGTGCAGCACCGTGCCGCGGAACTTGGCCAGCGGCGAAGCGAACGGCACGAAGCCGACGCCCCGGCCCCCGCAGAGGTTTTGCAGCTGTTCGCGCAGGTCGGCGGTGATGATGTCTCCCTCGATGAACGAGTCGCCGAGCACCGCGATACGCACGGGCCGTCCTGCTGTGCCGCGGGTCAGCGCCCGGTTGAAACGCATCATCGCATCGGGGCTGAACAGTTCGATCGGCACGACGTTCTGGTCCGCTCCGGCGGGCTTGGTGAGCAGGATCGGTGCGGCGGCGGGCCTGTCGGTCGCGATGTTCCACTCTTCGAGCTTCGCTTCGGGCAGCGAGAGGGTGTCGCGCTCCGCACTGCGGGTCGCCGAGTCGATCACTTTCATCGCGGCGGCTTCGTTGAGGAAGGTCGTGTCGAAATATTGGTCCGCTTCGAGCAGTTCGGGCGACTCTTCCTGCTTGATGATGTCCGCGAGGATGTTCGTACGCTTGAAGGTCAGCGATCCCAGCTTGAATTTGGGTAGTTGCGACAGCCCGGCCATCGCCGCGATCACGAGGATGGTGGTGAGAAACGAATATGATGTGTAATCCCGCTGTGAGGACATTTGTTAAGGGTTTGCAGGCCGCTTGTCCGGGATATGTTCCCTTCTCGAGCTGTGCCGTTTCGGAAAATGCCGTACCGTGCGGTGTCCCGGTTGCCGTCGTGTTTCTCTCTCTGCAGTATCCCCCCGCCGTCGGTTTTCGGCTGTCGCTGCGTTTCGGGCTGTCGTTGCAGCGTGGTTCGCAGCGGGTAAATCTATCGGAGCCGATTGGGTTTCAGTTGCCTGAGTGTGCCGGCAGCCGTTGCAGCCCGGTTCGGGGCGGCTGTTCCGCTCGCCGGATCGCACGGATAAACCGGTGCGAAGTTAGTCATTCGCACTGACATTGCGGACTGTTTCGGTTGAAAAATTACACCGGGATTTCTGAGCCGGGTGTTTTTGTGCGGGCGGGTCGCGGAAGACGGCGACGCAAAGCGGCACCGGCGTTTGGGGTTGTGTGCGTTTTGCCCGGAATACGGTTGCGGCGGCAAATGGGAATACGACAGAACGGCCCCCTGCCGGGAGCCGTTCTGTCGTGTCCGTTTCGGTATGTCTGCATACGGTTCCGGTTCGCATATGCTATTCCGGTTGCCGCCGTTTACTCTGGGGTCGGTCGTTTGCCGTGGTTTTATGCGGAACGGTTCCGCCTCTTCGGCAGGGACCGCCTACCGCTGTTTCAAAGGCACGAACTTGCGTTCGGCGGCGACGTTCTTGTAGGCCGGACGGATGATCCGCTTGCTGTCGAAGTTCAGCTCTTCGATGCGGTGCGCGGTCCAGCCCGTGATGCGGCTCATCGCGAAGAGCGGCGTGAAGACCTCCTGCGGCAGGCCGATCATGTCGTAGACGAAGCCCGAGTAGAAGTCGACGTTCGCGCAGACGCGCTTGTTGACCTTCGTTCCCTTGAAATTCATGAAGTTTTCGATCGCACGCTCCTCGAGCAGTTCGAGGAATGCGTACTCCTCTTCACGCTCCTTCTCTTTGGCCAGGTCCCGGGCCATCTCCTTGAGCAGCAGTGCGCGCGGGTCGGAGATCGTATAGACCGCATGGCCGATGCCGTAAATCAGCCCGGTGTGGTCGTAGGCCTCTTTGCGCAGCATCTTGTTCAGGTACTGGTCGATTTCGGTTACCTTGTCCCAGTGGCGGATATTCTCCTTGAGGTGGTCGAACATCTTCATTACCGCGAGGTTCGCGCCGCCGTGCAGCGGGCCTTTGAGCGAACCGATCGCCGCGGCGATCGACGAGTAGGTGTCGGTGCCCGACGAACTGGTCACGCGTACCGTGAAAGTCGAGTTGTTACCGCCGCCGTGTTCGGCATGCAGCACCAGCGCGCGGTCGAGGGTTTTCGCTTCCAGTTCGGAGAACTCGCCTTTGAGCATGTAAAGGAAATTTTCGGCAATTGAGTACTCTTCCTTCGGGTGGCGGATGTGCAGCGTCTTGCCGTGGCTGTGGCGCATGATGTTGTAGGCGTAGGCGATGATCGTCGGGAACTTCGAGATCAGGTCGATCGACTGGCGCATCAGGTTGTCGCGCGAGGTGTCGTCGGGGTTTTCGTCGAAGGTGTACATCTCTAGTACGCAGCGCGCGAGGATGTTCATCACGTTCGATCCTTCCAGGTCGAGGATGTTCATCTTGGTCTTCTGGCCCAGCGGCATGAAGGCGTGAATCAGGCTCTGGAACGATTCGAGCTCTTCGCGGTTGGGCAGGTAGCCCGACAGCAGCAGGAAGGCCGCCTCTTCGAATCCGAAGCGATTTTCCCCGTGGATGCCTTTCACCAGGTCGTTCACGTCGATGCCGCGGTAAAGCAGCCGACCGGGGATCGCCTTGAGGCCTTCGGGCAGGCGTTCATAGCCGACCACGTCGCCGATCTGCGTCAGTCCCACCAGCACGCCCGAATGGTCTTCGTTGCGCAGCCCCCGCTTGACGTTGTATTTCGTGAAGAGTTCGTTGTCGATGCGGCTCGTGCTTTTGATCGACTCCGAAAGCTTGTAGATGATGTACTCCTTTTTCATAAGCCTCAGTTGATTTGCGTTTGTTCTCTGTGATATTTCTTTTTCCCTCTGCCTTCGCCTCGTCTTTTAGGGTAGCCCCCTTATATTCGTACGGTTCGGCCATCCGGGAACGGCAGGCCTGTTTTCGGGCACACCTGTTCCCGGAGAGTCCTGTTTTCGGGTCGTTCCGCCTTCGGATGGATTATTCCCGGGCAGGTTCCTTTTCCGGCGACATAAGCGTCTCTCCGGCATGGTTGCCGTTGTCTCGGGGGCAAGGTACGAAAAACACGGAAAAAAGGAATAGGTGTATCCGAATTTATCCGATTTTCGGTAAAATTTTACAAATTTTCCGTCAACCGTGTTTATTTTAGGGGGTGTCGCCTGGAATTTCCTATAATTTTATCTCGTAACAGGTTTTTTGTTCCCCCGTGTACCGCTTTTATGTTGCTCTCCTGCCCTTGGCTTTTTTGCCGGGCAGTCGTGCATTTGCGGGAACTCGGATGTTTTGCGGTTACAGCCTGCCGAGCAACTCTTCGCCGAATGCCGAGGTGGAGAGCGCCGTCCCGCCGGGCATGAAGCGCGCGAGGTCTCCGGTGGCGCGTCCCGCTTCGAACGAACTTTCCATTGCGCCGGTGATGAGTAGTGCCGCTTCCTGCCAGCCGAGGTATTCGAGCATCATCACCGCCGAAAGCAACAGCGAAGAGGGATTGACCGTATCCTTGCCCGCGATGTTCGGCGCGGTGCCGTGCGTCGCTTCGAAGATCGCGTGGCCCGTGAGGTAGTTGATATTCGCGCCGGGGGCGATGCCGATGCCGCCCACCATTGCTGCGAGCTGGTCCGAAATGTAGTCGCCGTTAAGGTTCAGCGTCGCAATTACCGAATACTCTTCGGGAATCAGCAGCGTGTTTTGCAGGAACGCGTCGGCGATCACATCCTTGACGATCACTTTTCCCGCCGTTTTGGCCGCTTCCATCGCGCGGTCGGCCGCTTCGGCGCCCTGTTCCTTTTTGATCGCATCATACTGACGCGTGGTGAAGGTCTGTTCCGCGAACTCCGCCTCGGCTACGTCGTAACCCCAGTTTTTGAAGCCGCCTTCGGTGAATTTCATGATGTTGCCTTTGTGGACGAGCGTGACCGACGGTAATTTGCGGGTTACCGCGTATTCGAGCGCCGAGCGCACGAGCCGCTGCGAACCCTCGCGCGAGACGGGCTTCACGCCGAACGATGAACTTTGCGGGAAACGCACCTTCTTCACGCCCATTTCGTCGGTGTGGAACTTCAGGAATTTCTCCGCTTCGGGCGTTCCGGCCTGCCATTCGATCCCGGCGTAGATGTCTTCGGTGTTCTCGCGGAAAATGTGCATATCGACCTTCTGCGGTTCTTTCACGGGCGACACCACGCCGCGGAACCACCGTACCGGCCTCAGGCAGACGTACAGGTCCAGTTCCTGGCGCAGCGCCACGTTCAGCGAACGGATACCGCCGCCCACGGGGGTCGTCAACGGACCCTTGATGCCCACCTTATAATCGCGGAAGGCCTGCATCGTCTCGTCGGGCAGCCAGCTGCCCGTCTGTTCGAACGATTTGCCGCCCGCGAGCACCTCTTTCCACAGGATGCGGCGCTTCCCGCCATAGGTTTTCGTCACGGCCGCATCCACGACCTTTTGCGTTACGGCCGTGATTTCGGGGCCGACGCCGTCCCCCTCGATGAAAGGTATCTCCACTTGTTGCGGGACTTGCAGTTTTCCCGCGGCGCTGATCGTAATCTTGCTCATGTGTCTGCTGGATTCGCGATTGTCGGATGCGACGGAAGGAAGCGCTTCCTTCCGTCGCATCCGACTACCGTTCTGTTTGATGTCTATTTTATGATTTCGACGATTTCCCCCGATACTTCGGACCCGTTGAGAAACCACGTATCTTTGATTTCAAGGTCTCCGTTGGGTTTCTTCTTGAGGGTCCTGTTGAAACTTATCAGGTCGGAGGAGCCGTCGGGCCAGATGATCGTTACCGATTCGTTCGTGTAACTTTGTGCACCTTCGAGTTCCCCGAAGCGAAGCAAATAAGGCCCGCCGCAGCCGTTTTGTTCTATCTTCAGACCGTAAAAGCGGGGTAAGATTGCCTTGCTTGTCAGCTGGTTTTCGTTGCACACATATTCCTGTCCTTGGTAGAGCGCTTTTATTTTGCTTACTTCCAGGGCGCCGGAGGCCTGCGGATTAAGCAAGTTGTGCCTTTGGGCATCGGTTACCATAATAGACACTGTGACAGGTGCAATGTCCCGGATCAGTAGCGTTTCGGTATCTTTTTTACAACCCGACAGCATGATGGCAGATATCGCCAACAGCAGAAAAGCAATGCGTTTCATAGGCAATGGATTTTAAGGTTAGTATCCTTAGAAGTACTTGATCTCGCGCCCTTCGATCTCGCTGAGGAGGTTATTGGCCAGCGAACTGGCGCCGATGCGGAAGCGCTCGGGCGTGAGCCACTCTTCGCCGAGGATCTCTTCGACGATGCTGTAATAGAGTGCCGCGCTTTCGGCCGTAGAGATGCCTCCGGCAGCTTTGAAGCCCACTTTACGGCCTGTTTTTTCGGCGAACTGGCGGATCGCGAGGCACATGGTCACGGCGGCTTCGGGCGTCGCGGCGATGCCGTTCTTGCCGGTCGAGGTCTTGATGAAGTCAGCGCCCGCTTCCATGGCGATCGTCGCCGCTTTGTGGATCAGTTCCGGTTCGGAGAGCGTACCCGATTCGAGGATCACTTTGAGGATCGCATCGTCGCCGATCTCGGCGCGCAGCGTTTCGATTTCGTTGCCCGCCAGGTCGTATTCGCCCTCGAGCATCTCGCCGATGCTGATGACGATGTCGATTTCGTCGGCGCCGTTTTCGATGGCCATCGCCGTTTCGAGCATTTTCACCTCCAGGTAGGTCTGCGAGGATGGAAATCCGCCCGACACGCTGGTGATCGCCATTTTAGAATCGCCGGCGGCCAGTCCGACGGTCTCGACGAAAACCGGATAGACGCAGATCGACGCCACGCTGCCCGCCTCCGGGAAGAGCCGGGGCTGCTCGATCGCCTTGCGGGTGAATTCACCGATCGAGCGTCGCGAATCCGTAGCGCCCAACGAGGTGAGGTCGATACAGCCGAAGCACCGTTTGTACACTTCTGTCCGGCAGTTGCGCCGGGCCTGCGGCCCGATCTTTTCGAGCAGCGCGCTCACTTCGTCCGCCGTCGGGGCGGGACCGAAATTGCGAAGGGTAGGGGTGTATTCCATAGCAGTCGGAATTTGTGCGGGTGGGGTCGGGAGCATTCCTGCTTTTCCGGGGCCTGTGCGGTCGCGTGTCGGCGGCCGGTGCCGGAAGGGAGCGAACATCCTCGTTACAAAGATAGTGATTTTGCTCGATAAAATGGCAGGGACGCTCCGAAGAGCGCCCCTGCCCGGGAAATTATTT
>ERZ773109.1827-NODE-1827-length-12012-cov-2.845446_pt1 | contig 12012 bp, 8 predicted proteins | sample MGYA00580569_ERZ773109 | MGnify/ENA primary metagenome ERZ773109 (study PRJEB29015, sample SAMEA2737852) | human gut metagenome | biome: human gut; feature: human-associated habitat; material: faeces | place: China | collected 2012 ...
AATATCGTCACGCCGGTGGCGGGTACTACCCGGGACTCGATCCTGACGCGGTACAACAAGTTCGGCATGGACTTTTACCTGATCGATACGGCCGGACTGCGCAAAAAGACCAAAGTGACCGAGGACCTCGAGTTTTATTCGGTACTCCGTTCCGTGCGCGCGATCGAATCTTCGGACGTCTGCATCCTGATGCTCGACGCTTCGCAGGGGATCGAATCGCAGGATATGAACATCTTTTCGTTGGTGGTGCGCAACAAGAAAGGGTGTGTGATCGTAGTGAACAAGTGGGACCTGATCGAGAAGGACAACAATACGATGAAGGAGTTCGCCGAAGCCATCCGCTACAGGCTTTCGCCGTTCAGCGACGTGCCGATCGTCTTCACTTCGGTGCCGAATAAGCAACGTATCCTCGAGGTGTTGCAGACGGCCATGCAGGTGTATTATTCGCGAATCCGCAAAATCCCTACCTCTCAGTTGAACGAATACCTGCTGCCGATTATCGAGGAGACACCTCCCCCTGCGATCAAGGGGAAATATATCCGGATCAAGTATGTGACACAATTGGCGTCGCCCACGCCGTCATTTGCCTTTTTTGTCAACCTTCCCCAATATATTAAAGAAGGATACCGCCGTTTTCTCGAGAATAAGATCCGCGAACGGTGGGATTTTACCGGGGTTCCACTCCAGATATTTTTCCGGCAAAAATAACGGACACTTTCAGATTATAGATCAGCGCGAAATTTTTCGCGCTTTTTTATTTTGTTGATATTAAGCCGATTGGGAAAATGAGTTGTGAGCCTCCTTTCAACGGAGAAAATCTCCGTCACGGATATGCCGAAGGATTTGAAGTCGGATATTTTATATGTATGTATTTGATATAATGCTTGTTTTGGCGTTGTGTTAGTGAAAAAAGAAAATAATTCGCATAAATTTATGAACCGATATTGAACGTTTAAATTATTTATTCTATCTTTGGCATAGAGAAGATAAAGAAAGCGTTTTAGTTATCGTCCTCAGAAAGGCAGTCGGTCCGGTTTGCGTGGAGGGGAGAGAAGCATGGACGCTCATGTCGTGTAACTGAGTGTAACGTGTCCGTATTGAGAGGGCTTGTAGAAGCATAAGACATGAGTGGAGATGCCCCTTCAGGTGGTAATTCCGAATTTGACCTTCAGGTATTTTTGAGGTTTTAATTAAGCAGCCGCGCGCTTTTTTTGATTCCAGCTGTGAAAACTTTTTAATCTAAAATTAACTTACCGTCTGGTGGCTGGATGGTAACTAAACTTATTAATTATGAAGAGTAAATTTTTACTATTGGTGGGTGTACTCTTTGCTGTGGGAGCCGTGTTGTCCGGCTGTAAGGATGATCCCAACGAAAATCCCTATCCCGACACACTGAAACAATTCTCCGCGGAGGCCGCTTCGGGAGCCAATGCAATCAATTCCAACGGCGGTACGCGTACGATCGCGTTCTATTCTCCGGTGACCTGGACGGCTGCCGTTACCACCAGCGACGGCGGTGACTGGGTTAAGCTCGAACCTGCCAGTGGTCCCGTGGGTACCTGCTCGGTGACGGTGACCGCTGCGAAGAACGAGTCGAAAGACAAGACCCGTTCGGCTACCGTTACGATTACCGCCGGTTCCGAAACGCTGACCTACACGGTAGAGCAGCGTTATCAGCTCACTTTCGACGTGACCAATGCAGACAGCAAGGCCATTTACCTTCCGACCGAAGGCGAAACCTTTGTGCTGAATCTGGACAATAATGCCGGCTCTATCGGTTATTCGGTATCTATTTCGGATGCCGATGCCAAATGGATCACTTACGACAAGGGGTCGAAAGCCGTTGACAATCTTTCTTTCACGGTCGCTGCTATCGATAACGATTATTTCGGTACGATCCGCACCGGTTCGATCGTAATCTCCGAAAACAACGGCGGTCCGGGCAACATCACCATTACTGTGAAACAGGCCGGTACCAAAACCATGATGATCTGGCCGACCGCGACCCAGAGCGTTGCCGATATCATGACCGGTTTCGACAATACCAAGTATGAGACCCTGTACCTGGCCGGTAAACTGGCTGATGCTACGGCCGTTGGTGCCGTGGGTACTTATGTGGGCGGATCGGTTGAAAAAGTCGACCTGACTGATGCTGCGGCAGAATCAATTCCGATGAACGCTTTCCAGGGGTGCAGTACGCTGAAAACCGTGACGATCAACACCAAGGTGACCAGTATCGAAGCCGGTGCATTCGCTGGTTCGGGCCTGACGTCGTTCACGTTCCCGCTGAATTCGGAGAAGGTGAAGGTCGACGGCAAGGATAAGACCGTCGATATGCCGAACAAAATTGCCACGATCGGCGATAACGCTTTCCAGGGTACCAAGCTGGCTTCGATCGAACTGCCGGGTGCTTTGACTACTCTGGGTGCCAATGCTTTCGAGGGTTGCCCTGCTCTGAAAGAAGTAACGTTCGCTTTCAGCGGTTGGAAAGACAATGAAAAGTACGATACCAAGCTCGACAATGCCGTAACTTCAATCGGTAATGCTGCATTTATGACCTGCCCGAGCCTCACTTCGGTTAAGTTGCCGGTGAATGCCCTGACGACTTTGGGTGACGACGTATTCAATGGCGATTTCGCACTGGCCGGCGCATTTGACCTGCCGAAAACCGTGACGACTATCGGTGCCCGCGCTTTCCAGCAGACGATCATCTCTTCGATCACGCTGACTGCGGTAACGACTTTGGGTGACGACGTATTCAACGGTTGCAATTCGCTTGCTTCCATTACTTCGAAGACTGCAACTCCTCCCGCCGTACCTTCTACACTGGGCGTGATGAGCAACGGTAACCTGGTTATCAAAGTGCCGTCTGCCGAGGCAGTAGCAGCATATCAGGCAGCTACAGGGTGGAGCACGTATTCGGCATCCATTACCAAATAGGGTATTTGCCGGATAAGTCAACTAACTGACAAAGAAAAACCCGCACGGATTCCGTGCGGGTTTTTATATTTCGATTGTAAAGGATGCTTTCATCTTCCTTAGCTGTAATTTATAGTACACGTTGTCCCGATTAGTATGGGGCTTCGCGGAAGGGAGATGCTGTCCTGTCCTGGGCCGCGATAATATCCGGACGGAGTCCGGTTTGAACTTCGCCGACACGGTTAGGAAAATACAAAACCGACCCGGAAACAATAGTTCGGGTCGGTTTGACAACCATATTCGATTAACTATTTTTGGTCTTTAAACGACATGTTATAATATAAAGGCCAGGAATTTTCGGGATGTAATCGAGTCGGATTAGAACTTAGTTTGTCGGTATGTCCTCTGCCGTCAAATCGACTTGCTGTGTGTACCAAAGCCAGATGGTAGCGAGTTGTTCGATGCGGATCGCCGCACCGGGTTTGATGACGAATTCGCTGACCCCGACCGAAGAGTAAGGGTTGCCCCAGTCGTAGGTGTAACCCAATTGCGTCCATGGATAAGGCGGGTCGGAAGTGTAAGTCGTACTGCGCAGGTGCTCGATCCATTGCTTGTGTCCGGGATCGACCTGTTGCGGAAATTTCACCGTCGAGAAATGGTTGTGCACGTCGGGATCCGGTGTCGGGCGCACCAATTGTGAGACCGGCACCCAGAACTGGACGATGTATCCGTAATCTGCCTGCGGCGGTAATCCTAATATTTGCTTAATGCGCATTGCGGCCGAGAGCGAATCGAGCAACGGTTGGTTGTGCATCACCATGCCCAACTCGGGAGAGAGGCTGACCCAGATCGCTTCGTCGCGTGATGCAGGCGCCTGTTTGGCGGCTTTGCCCGTCCATTTCGGCAGGTCTTTCGTCTGAATGGCGGCTACCACCAGTACGAGGGAGTCTCCTTTGCGGTCCACCCACGGATCATCGACGCTCCACAGGCGGTCGGACATTTTACCCGGCGTGATTTCCTGGGCTTCTTTCACCGCTTTTTGATAGATATTTTGTAGCCGGGCATTTACCCTGCGGGCTTCTCGTACGGTCAGGCCGGAAAAAGGCAGGGACTCTCCATCCGGGCTTTGTTCCTGTGCAAAACCGGGTTGGAGCAGCAACGAGACTCCCAAAATCAGTAGCGGCAGCTTTTTCATTTGCTTTATTTTTAATTGTCCGTAGATACTTGTCAATACCTACAAAGAAAGGAAATATTTCGGTAGGGGCGCTCGTCCTCGGGAGATTCATTTGTTAAATTGATAAAAAAAATGGATTTTTGTACGATCCAAATCGCATACGTTCGCATGAAACATATCCTCAGCTATACTTTGCTTGCCTGTACCTTGCTGCCGGTTTCCCCGTTGGTTGCCCAAATGACTGTTAACGACATCGCTCCGGTATCGCCTGTTCCGGTTTCGGCGTTGCCATCCTGGGCGGATCCGTCGTATGCCTCTGAAGGAAAAGCTGCTCCGCGACAGGAGTTTATCAGCTATTCGTCCCGGGAACTGGCTGAAAAGGACGATATGAACGATGCCCCGCACTACCTGCCGCTGGCCGGGAAATGGCGTGTGAATTATTCGACCACCGCCCAGGGAGGTGAAGCGGGTTTTTATCAGCCTCGGTTTTCGATTGCCGGGTGGGATGAAACCGACCTGCCCAATGCAGCCAAAGCCGCCGGCATCTCTCCGCTCGCCGGATTGGTGCCCCCGCAGTTGCCAGCAGAAAATCCGCTGGTGCAATACCGGGCGGCACTCGATGTGCCTTATTTGTGGCTCGACCGCGATATGTATATTCACATCGAAGGAGTTGGCAGCGCTTATGCCCTCTATATCAACGGACGGCGTGTCGGTTACAGCAACGACAGCCGCACGCCGGCCGAGTATAATATTTCGGATGCCGTAACGGACGGGATCAACTCGATTGCGATCGAAGTGTACGGTTTTTCACAGGGGAGCTGGATGGAAACGTCGATTCCGCCGCTGGTTGCCGGTACCCTCGGCAATATTTATATCTATTCGCAGCCGAAACTGAGGATCGAGGATTTCGTCGTCCGGGCCAAACTCGATTCGGCCCGCGTCAACGGCATCGTCTGGATCACAGCTATCATGTCCAACAGCTACCGCAGCGCGGAAAAGATCACTTTCGGTTACGATATTTACTCGCCGGAAGGCAAATTGTTAACCTACAATATGCTCGAAACCGAGGTGGACCCCGAAGGATACGACACGCTCCGCTTCAAAGAATACATTTATCCGAGTGTAAAGAAGATGTGGTCGCCGCAGGCGCCGAACCTGTACCGGATGATGCTCTATGTCCGGCGCGACGGGCGTATTACCGAATATATCCCGTTCAAGTTCGGATTTAACATTACCGAACTGGAAGACGGCGTGCTGGTGATTAACGGACGTAAGGCCGCTTACAATGCCGCGGCCGACGAGGCTGCCACGGCAAGCGAACTTCGTAGCCTTAAACAGCAGAAATACAATACGGTTTGCGTATCCTATCCGCAACCGCGCTGGTTCTATGAGCTTTGCGACAAGATCGGCATTTATGTGATCGACCAGGCCAATATCAACAGCGGTTACCGCAAGGACGACCGCAACGTGGGCGGTGCCGTGGCCAACGATCCGCGTTTCCTGTCCGATTTCATCGACCGGGTCGCATATATGCGCGGACGTTCTAAAAATTATACGTCGCTGATCGCGCTGTCGATGGGGGGCGAAAGCGGTAACGGCTACAACTTCTACAAGGCTTACCAGTGGCTCAAGGGGGCGGATACGCTGCATCCGGTTATCTACCGTGATGTGCAGGGTGAGTGGAACAGTGATTTCTCATTCCCCGGAGCCGAGGATGTACAGCGTTTCCTGAACGAGAACTCCGTGGTCAGGAAGAATCCCAAGAATGCCCGCCGCTGATGAACATCGACCTGATTGTCGTCGGCAAAACCGACTCGCCGCAAATCGAGGCGTTGCTCGCCGACTACCTCAAACGACTGAATTATTACGCCAAAGTTACCTTGATCGTCCTGCCTGATCCGAAGAACCGCAAGACGGTCTCGGCCGAAAGCCAGAAGCGGCAGGAGGGCGAGGTGCTGTTGCGCCGTTTCAACGACGGAGACGGGGTCGTGTTGCTCGACGAGCGCGGCGAACAGATGCGGTCAGTCGATTTCTCCGCCTGGGTGCAGAAACGGATGAACAGCGGCCTGAAACGGCTTTGTTTCGTGATCGGCGGACCCTATGGCTTTTCCAAAGAGGTGTATGCCCGTGCCGATGCGAAGATTTCACTTTCGGCGATGACCTTTTCACACCAGATGATCCGCGTGTTGTTCGCGGAGCAGCTTTACAGGGCTTTTACCATCCTGAACAACGAACCGTACCACCACGAGTAATTTTGGTCGTCCTCCGGCAACTGGGCCTGACCGGTTCGCTGGGATCTGTTAAGTAATATTTGCCGGGCATACCGAGTGTGCAATAATTTGGTGTGCGATATTATCAGTATAAAATAACTGAAAAGCCGGGCTTTAAGGCCCGGCTTTTCGTATGCCTGTCGTTTGGAATTTATTTAAAGGAAAATTGTGTCGGCCGGTCCGAAACGGTGCGGTCGTTTTTCCGGTTTTATCTTTCTTGCTTGTCGAGTTCTGGGGATTAACGTTTTGCCGACGATTACATATCCGTTTCGGGATCCTCTTCAGGCGAAGGAACCGGTAATTTGCGGACATGTTTGGCCACATCCTGCTTTTGCTGGTTCTTTTCGATAATGAATTCCACCGGATCGCCTACGGCCAGGTCGGCGAAATTGCCCTCGACGTCCTGGCAATGGAAAAAGAGGTTGTTGTTGGGGTATTTGATGAAACCGAAACCGCTTTTAAGACTGAGAATTTCACTTACTTCGACCGTGTGTTCCGTTTCCGGAGGGCATGCTTCGTTGCAGACAAACAAGTTGCGGACCACCGGGTTGTTTTGTTCCAGTCCCCGTTCTATCTCCTCGTGCATTGCAATAGGGTAGGTCGCCAACGAAAGCAACTCGTGCGAAGTTCTGGTAACCATTTTGATTCCGTCGTCGGTGAGGTATTCGAACTCCCAGCTCAGCAGCATGATGGGTATGCCGGCAGCCCTGATTTTACGCATCAGTGGTGTGTAATCGGTATCCGAAACGATCAGTACGATGATGTCGATCGTCCCGCTCAGCACGAGTTCATAAGCTTCGAGTGCCAGCCAGACGTCTACCCCGCGTTCTTCCCTGCGGCCCTGTACATTGCGCAGCGGCAGGTAGTGGGTGTTGACTCCTTCGGACATCAGGATGTCGTCGAATACGCGGTCGTTGTACAGTTGGTTGCCTCGCATAGCTGCTTCAGAAGCATTGAGGCGCCCCCGGAAATAATGCGCGACCGAAATTTGGCATTTGACCGTTTCACAGCCCGCCTCTTCGGCTACACGGTGCCGGATGAACCGGTGCAGGCCATTCAGGCTCAGCCTTCGCCTTTCGGGGTGGATATAGTTATAGTAGTTGGAGGCGTGCAACAGGAAATTCCCGTCATAAAATACGCCGATACGGCAGGAGGTATTGATCGAATTCATTCTGACTAATCACTAATATTGCATAAATCATGTGAAATAAACTCTTCTATGAACTTAGGAAACGCTATGCGCTATAAATTATACAAATATACAAATGAAATAGCTAAATATGCAACTTGAATCCGCTTTTTACTCTGTTTGGACATGAAATTCGCACAAAAACGCATGGAAATGTGCCTAAATCTTTTTTGCTGCCAAGCAGTATAAGGCTATTTGCATTAATCTTTAGAAAGATTAACTTTGAAAAAAATTAATTAACTCAGGATACAAAGATGGATTTGGATAAGTTGCTGGCGGAACTCGACGGCATCGGCCGCATCGCCCGGAGTTGGAAGGAACAGGATCGGGTAGCTGAAATTGAGCGGCAAATTATATTGGATAAGCTCCGGCATATTTATGAAAAGGTGATGTTTTCCGGTGACGTCGAGGTTTGCGAAAACCCTGCCGAGAAGCAGACGGAACCGCAGGCGACAGATCGTGCCGGTGTTGCTTTGGGCGGAGCAACCGGACAGTCCGAGTCATTCGCACCGATTGTCGAAGCGAGCGAACCTATACCCGGTGTAGATGGGAAAATCGCATCCGAAATGTCTGCTGTAGCGGATAGGTTTCCACAACCGGAAGTATCGGATATGCCAGAGGATTCTCAATCGGTTTCAGAACCCGAGGCGGAACAAGGCGAGTTTGTTTCGCAGCCGGAAGAATCTGTTTCAGGAGTGGCTGAAACAGGAAATATCGAGGTTTCCATGACGGTCGAAGAGCATAGCGTAGAGCAAAAACTCTTCAGCGATGAGCCGCTCGTGCGAACCCGGGTGGACAAACGGGTGATCTTGTCGCTATACGGCGATGACTCTTCTCCTCGCAAAACCGTTACCCAGGCTCCTCCCCAATACCGGACCGATGAGCCGCAACCCTCCGTGCCGCAATTCCCGTTGCAACCGGACAACGTCGCTACGGAATCTGCCCCGGTATCAAACCCGGCGATCGAAATAGGGGGGGCTGCAATGCATGGGGGCGAAAGCGTTTCGCATGTCGAAATTCCGTACAAAAAGGTGCTCGGTGAAACCCTCGCCAACCAGACGGCGGCGGTCAACGAAGTGATCGGTAAAAAGGCCGCTCATACGGATGTCGCATCCCGCTTGCGGGCGAGCCGGATCACGGATTTGAGGCACAGCATCGGTATCAACGACCGCTTTTTACTGATTCGCGACCTGTTTGGCGGTAAAGCGGAAGAGTATGAGCGGGTGATTGATGAATTGGACGCCTTTGCGGAACTTGACGATGCGATGATCTATATTCAGGAAAATTTCGAGTGGAATCCCGACTGTGACGGTGCAACGCTGCTGGTGGAACTACTCGAACGCAAACTCGACCGCTGATGGGCAAGCTTTTTCTGGTGCCTACGCCGATCGGCAATCTCGACGACATTACCTTGCGGGCGATCAAAGTGTTATCGTCGGCCGATATCGTGTTGGCCGAAGATACCCGCACTACGCAGGTGTTGCTGAAGCATTTGGGGTTGGACAAGAAGCTCTGGAGCCATCACAAATTCAACGAACATGCAGCGGTCGAATCCGTTGCTGCGACGATTGCCGCCGGTGAGACGGTGGCGTTGGTGTCGGATGCGGGGACGCCGGGAATTTCCGATCCCGGGTTCCTGTTGGTACGCACCTGTCTCGAACATGGCATCGAAGTGGAGACTCTTCCCGGGGCGACGGCTTTTGTCCCGGCGCTGGTCAACAGCGGGTTTCCCTGCGACCGGTTCTGTTTCGAAGGTTTCCTGCCCCCGAAAAAGGGGCGTTCGCGGCGGTTGCAGCAACTCGCCGATGAGGAGCGGACGATGATTTTTTATGAATCTCCCTACCGTTTGGTCAAAACGCTGACCCAGTTTGCCGAGTTGTTCGGCCCGGACCGTGAAGCTTCCGTTTCGCGGGAGTTGACCAAAAAATTCGAAGAGAATGCTCGCGGCACGCTGCGGGAACTGATCGTCCATTTCTCGGCCCGGGAGGTGAAAGGGGAGATTGTGATCGTCCTCTGCGGCAAACCCCGCAAAGCGAAACGGGAGGATGCCGATAATGATGCGGCGGACGATGCGGAGCAGGACGGTCTACAGGAAGATTGACCGTGTTGACACAATAGTATTATGGAACACGAAAGCAGCAATGACGGAAACAGAAGAAAAAAATACGACCGGAAATTCTAAAGGAAACGGAACTGAGACCAGCTCTACACACTCATCCTCTCCCTCGTGGCGCGGCTTCCGCCGCTTCATACGCGGTCGCTTTGATTTGAGCGAGGACAAGGCATCCGAGAGCGAAGTGATCGAAAATATCCGCAAAGGGATCGAGTTTAAAGGAACGAACCTGTGGGTATTGGTGTTTGCGACCTTCATCGCATCGCTGGGACTGAACGTCAATTCGACCGCCGTGATTATCGGCGCGATGTTGATCTCGCCGTTGATGGGACCGATTATGGGGATCGGGCTCTCGGTCGGAATCAACGATTTCGAACTGATGAAGCGCTCGCTGCGCAACTTCGGGTTCATGGTGCTGGTCAGCATCGCGACATCGACTTTTTATTTTGTGATTTCACCGCTGAGTAACGCGCAAAGCGAACTGTTGGCCCGCACGGTCCCGACTACGTACGACGTGTTGATCGCGCTGTTCGGCGGTTTGGCCGGTATCGTGGCCCAGTCGCGCAAGGACCGTACCTCGACGGTCATTCCGGGCGTTGCGATCGCCACGGCCCTGATGCCGCCGCTCTGTACGGCAGGATTCGGATTGGCCACGCTCCAGTTCAAGTACTTTATCGGGGCGTTCTACCTCTTTTTTATCAATACCGTCTTCATTGCGATCGCCACCTACATGGTGGTCCGTTTCCTCAAATATGAGAAGCATAGCTTCCTCGACTCCAAAAAGGAACGGAAGGTACGCCGTTCGATGGTGTTGATCGTGTTGGTTACACTGATCCCCAGTGTTGTAATCGGTTATCGCATTGTCAAGCGCAGCGTTTTCGAAGCCAATGCCGACCGTTATGTCGCCACGGTGATGAAGTTCCCGCAGGCGCAGGTGGTCGATTACAGTCGCATGCTGCGTACCGACGGCAGCAGTTATATAGATGTGGTACTGGTCGGCGAACCTGTATCGGAGGATGCGATCGACAACGCCCGGCTGCAAATGTCCGGTTATGGCCTGCTCGGTACCGAATTGATCGTGCACCAGGCGGGCGAGCGCGGTACGGCCGATCTCTCGATGCTTTCGTCGGGCTACCGCGACCTGCTGTCGGAGAAAAATCGGCGTATCGACGAACTTCAGCAACGGGTTTCCACACTGAAAAACGATTCGTTGCCTGCCCGTGAGATGAGCCGTGAGATCGCAGCGTTGCTGCCCGGTACGACCCGGGCCTTTGTATCCCGTGAAGTGACTTATACGGCGGAAGGGGCCGTAGCCGATACGGTCGTGGTCTGCCTGCTCCGGAACGACCGGAAACTGACGGCGGATGAATGCGGCCGCATCGAGAAATGGTTGCAGACCCGCACGGGTACCCAAAAGATTAAACTATACCTGGAAAATGGATTATAAAGCGCTTTGCACGTCGGTATGCGAGATTGCCCGCGAGGCCGGAGAGTACATTGCCCGGCAGCGGGAAACGTTCACATTTGCCGATGTCGAGTTCAAAGGGACGCAGAATATGGTCTCTTATGTGGATAAACAGACCGAGATGATGATCGTTTCGCGCCTTAGGGAGCTGACCCCCGAAGCGGGTTATATTACCGAGGAGGGCACGATCGAAGCGTCGGAAGATGCGTCCCTGCGGTGGATTGTCGATCCGCTGGACGGTACGACCAATTTTATTCACGGTCTGGCGCCCTATTGCGTCAGCATCGGGTTGTTGGAGGACGACGAACTGGTCGTCGGAGTGGTTTATGAAGTCAATCTGCGCGAGATGTTCTATGCGTGGAAGGGCTCGGCGGCCTATCTGAACGGCCGCGAGATAACCGTGTCGCAAACCGACAGGATGGAAAATGCGCTGATCGGGATCGGATTTCCCTATTCGGCATTGGGGAATGAGGACGGTTTTATCGATAAAATGGTCTATTACCAGTTGCATACCAATGGCGTACGCCGGCTCGGTTCGGCAGCGGCCGATATCGTCTATACGGCCTGCGGGCGCTTCGATGCGTTCACCCATCTGAAGCTCTCGCCGTGGGACGTGGCAGGGGGTGCCTTGATTGCCATGCAGGCCGGCGCACGGGTGACCGACTACTCCGGCGGAGATAATTTTCTGTTCGGACGCGAGATTATCGTCTCGAATCCGTATATTTACGAGGAATTTAAGCAACGGGTTTGATGAAACTTAACTCTTGGCAAAAAGTACAATACCGCCTGCTGTGGTGGAGTTGCCGTGCGGTAGGGCTGTTGCCCGAACGCGTGCTGTACTTTTGTCTCGGGGGATTGATCCGCTTGATCCTATACCGGCTT
>ERZ773109.1840-NODE-1840-length-11950-cov-15.760740_pt1 | contig 11950 bp, 8 predicted proteins | sample MGYA00580569_ERZ773109 | MGnify/ENA primary metagenome ERZ773109 (study PRJEB29015, sample SAMEA2737852) | human gut metagenome | biome: human gut; feature: human-associated habitat; material: faeces | place: China | collected 2012 ...
GGAAAAGGTGGCGGAAAAGTGCCATCTGGAGCAGTTTGAGCTGTCCCAGAATTACCTTTCCTTCTATGACAAGCTGGAGAAAGCGAACAATTTCCTTGAAATGGTGATTGAAAATGCAGATGCGCCGGTGAAGGGACAGCTTATGCAGTATGTGCTCCGCGGCATGAGTGATGGGGGATACTGGACCGAGGCGGCGGACCTGGTAGAGAAGTACGGCGTGGTGCCGAAACAGGTGCAGCCGGAAACATACCAGTCCGGCCATACGGACCGTTTCGTTTCTACCCTGAACCGCCTCCTCCGGAAGGATGCCATGGAGCTTCGGGAGCTGGTGAAGGCTGGAAAGGATCCCTACGCCAGAAAAGCGGAAATGATGGAAGAGGTGTACAAGGCAGAATGCATTGCCTTCGGCGAGCCGGTGCAGACTTTTGATTTCTCCTACCGCGATAAGGACAACCATTTCCATGAGGACCGGGGACTTTCGCCCCTCGATTTCTATCACAAGTATGTAGGGATTTCTCTCAATGACTACATGGCTGTCATCAATGAACCTACCTTTGACAAACCTCTGGGCCGCCTCATCGCATTCCACGGGGTGGAAAACATGGCAGGCCGGGATATGAAGGGGCTGAATCTCACGGGGAAAGATATGGAAGATCTCTGCGTGAAGCAGCTGAAAGCCGGCGAGCCTGTGTGGTTTGCCTGCGATGCCGGTGCGGCAGGCGCTAGAAAAGAAGGGGTGTGGGACCCGATGAGCGTGCGGTATGAAGACCTTCTGGGCGGGTTCTCCATGGACATGGATAAGGGAAAACAGCTGGAATACAGCGCCAGCTCCGCCACCCATGCCATGCTTCTCACCGGCGTCCATCTGGACGAAAAAGGAAATCCGGACCGCTGGAAAATCGAGAACTCCTGGGGCAAGGACGTGGGGGACAATGGGTACTTTGTGTGCTCAGAAGCCTATTTCCAGAAATTTGTATATGAAGCAGTGATTCTGAAAAAGCACTTCACCGAAGACCAGAAGAAAATGATGGAACTGGAACCGGTATATATCAACGCCTGGGACGAAGATTATTGAAATCAAAAGGGGCTGTGAAGAAATAATTTACAGGAAGCCCCTTTTTGTACGTGAAATATAAGGCTTTCGAAGAGCCTGCCCCTGGGCTTGGGGAGGCTCTCTTCAAAGGCACAAACCTGAGGGAGCCTTTTCCTTGTGCCAAAGGAAAAGGCTCCCTCAGGTTTGCAGTTATGCCACAGGCTGAAAAAATAATAAAGATTTTTCCCAAAAATCCATTGACAGATTGCAGGTCTGCTGGTATAATCAATTACGTTGTCGGGGCATAGCGCAGTTTGGTAGCGCACTTGGTTCGGGACCAAGGGGTCGCAGGTTCAAATCCTGCTGCTCCGACCATTTATGCGGGTGTAGCTCAATGGTAGAGCGCCAGCCTTCCAAGCTGGTTACGAGGGTTCGATTCCCTTCACCCGCTCCATTTTTTTATCCGCTTCTGGCGGATTTTTTATTTGCCCATCAGGGAGAGGGAAGAAAATAGAGTTTGACAAATACAGGGACGTCCTGTAATATATATATGTTCATGCCGGTATAGCTCAGCTGGTAGAGCGGCGCATTCGTAATGCGTAGGTCGCAGGTTCAAATCCTGTTGCCGGCTCCATGAATTTAAGGTCTGGAATTCATCGATAAATACGATTCATTCCAGACCTTTTTTCTATTGTTTTGGAGTGCTGAAATACTCCTAAAAAATAGTCAAAATCTGGTTACTAACCAGATTACTAACCAGATTTTTTGTGATGAGTGGTTTATCTCGGATCATTCTGCAGCTCCGATGGCATATTAGGTCATAAATCGGCCGCCGGGGATTTAGAGACAAAACCGTTAAAAGTCACAGCAGGCCCCTTCGGGGCGCGGATTTTCAGCGAAAATCCTGTTATCCTCCATCGCCTGCGGCGCCACTGTCGGGCATTAAGATGCTTGCTTCATGTGCAGGCTATACTCGAATCATAGCCCCACTCGACAGTGCTGCAGGATAGCACCTTTCCAGAGGAAGGGGGCTATATATTGCGGCGAAGCCGCCGCCACCACCTTCTGAACCTTTTGAACCCTATGAACCTTCACACCGAAGGCGTGTCCAAGGGGATAGCCCCGTCAACGTACACCCTTTCCCGCTGCGCGGGAATTTTCTTCAAAGGGAAACAGGAAGTAAGGCGGTCAGGGCACTCTGCCTGAGAGGCTGTGAAAAGAATTTTCTGGCCCCACTATGATATAATACAGAAAACAGGATTGCCATGATTTCAATGAAAGAGGTTGATTCCTATGAAACTGGTTGTGATTAACAAGTTATCCGATGAAAAAATCGATGCATTGAAAAAGGCGGTGCCCGGCTCCGTGGTGGAAGCCTACAAATCACCGAAGGAAGCCCTGCCCCATATGGCAGACGCCGATGCCATTGCTCTCTGGGGATTTCAGGATGTGGAGCCCCTCCTTCAGGCAGCGCCCCATGTGCGCTGGGTTCATTCCCTGTCTGACGGGGTGGAAAAACTTCTTACTCCCAGTATGATGGAAAGGCCCATTATTCTTACCAATTCCCACGGTGTCCATGACCGGGCGGTATCGGAGCACACCATGGCCCTTCTTCTTTCCTGGTTCCGCCACATCCCTGACGCCGTCCGCAGTCAGAGCGCCCATAAGTGGTCCAGGCCCCACGGGGAATCCCTTTTCGGCAAGACCATCCTTATTGTAGGTTTCGGCAGCATTGGCAGGGCCATTGCCCAGCGGGCCAAGGTTTTTGAAACCCATATTCTGGCAGTGAAGAAACATCTGTCCCATGAAATGTTCGCAGACCATGTATACACCCAGGAAGAAATCATGGATGTCCTGCCCAAGGCAGACATCATCATCGCTGCTCTTCCTGCCACACCGGAAACGGATAAGTTCTTCGATGAGGAAAAATTCAAAGCCATGAAGAAATCGGCCCTTTTCATCAACATTGCCCGGGCCTCCGTGGTGGATGAACCGGCCCTGGTAAAGGCTCTTGAGGAAGGGGACATTGCCGGCGCCTGCATGGACGTTTTCTCCAAGGAACCGCTTCCTGAAGATCATCCCTTCTGGGACATGAAAAATGTGATCATGACCCCTCACATTGCCTCCATGGTACCGGATTTCTGGAATAAGCTCACCTTCCTTCTGGAAACCAATTTCATCGCCTTCAGCCGCGGCGAGAAGCTGCTGAATGAAGTGGATAAGAAAAAGGGTTACTGATGGCTATGTAAAAAGAGGACTGCCTAGGCAGTCCTTTTTTTATGGCTGTTCTTGGTCGGTATTTTTTACGTTTCAAAGCCCTTCCGCATAGCCTGCCTGCTGCAGCAGGCCATAACCCAGGGCGAAGCGGTGAATCCTTTGAGGCTCTGAACCTTTTTCTCCCGTATGCTATAATATAGAAAATAAATTCGATGATTACTATTTCATACATGAGGAGAATACTATGGCAGGGAAAAAGCGGGTACGGAGAACGAGAGCGGCAAAGAAGGGAGGACATCCTTTTCTGGTGCTTCTTTTCTTTATAGCCCTCATTATGGGTTCTGCCTATATGACGGACCGCATGACCAATGCCCCTGATTCGGAGGTGGCCCAGAACGTTACCACCATTGGCCACCTGTTTAACGATAAGGAGATGCAGGGGCTGGTACCGAAGGAAGACCAGGGTACGCCGGAAAGCGTGAAAGAAAAAATCAAAGCCGCCATGGATAAGGTGGTGACGGTGCAGGTAAAGGCCGATGATGAAGAACCGGCGGGAAGCAGCGTTTCCTCCAATGAAAAAAAGGACGGCAGCCAGACAATGGAAAAGGGGAAAAAGGCTTCCTTCAGTCTACCTTCCATTGTGTCTAAAATTACAGGAAAAGAGGAAAGCCATGAAAACACAGCGGCCCCTTCTTCCCTGCAGGGAAAGCCAACGGAAGCGGCTTCCTCCGCTGTTTCATCTACCCCTTCGTTCACTGTTTCTGCTTCCTCCTCTGCTCCTGCGTCTACAGCAGCCGCTGCTCCTTCCGCGAAGAAGGATGCCGGACATACGAAGGTTCCTGCCAAACAGAATGCAGCGCCCCTGAAAGCTGCACCGGCAGCTTTGCCAAAGCCCAATACACCTTCAGCAGTAAAGGGAAAGCTGGCCGTGGTCATCGATGATGCAGGACGGGACCTGGCATCCCAGCATGTCTATGAATCCCTGGGCATTCCGCTGACTCTGGCCGTCATGCCGAACCAGGTGCACACCAGGGACGCCGCCCTTTCCTGGCATGCCCATGGCCTTCCTGTGATTCTTCACCAGCCTATGGAATCGGTTTCCGGTATCGGTATGGAATCCAAGGTTATCCTGACTTCCATGAGCGATGAGGAAATCAGGGGCCTTCTAAAGAATTCCCTTTCCCAGGTGCCGGAAGCGGTGGGCATCAATAACCATCAGGGTTCCAAGGCCACCACGGACCGTCATACCATGGAGGTGGTGATGAATGAGCTTCATCATCGTCATCTCTTCTTCTTTGACAGCCGCACCAATTCCACCACTGCTGCCGACGGAGCAGCGGCCTCCTACGGCGTGCCCTATGTAAGAAATGACCTTTTCGTAGATAATGAAGCTGACGTGGCGGCTATATCCGCCATGATCCGGGAAGCGGCCAAACGGGCGCAGAAATACGGCACCTACGTGATTATCGGTCACTGCCGCCCCAAGACGGCGGAAGCCTTCCGCCAGATGGTGCCCCAGCTGGAAAAAGAGGGCATCCAGTTCGTTTACGTTTCTTCTCTTGCCAAATAAGGAGAATTCCATGGTACAGACAGTTCTTATTTCCGGCGGCACTTCCGGCATCGGTCTTGCCACTGCCAATATTCTGGCAGGTGAAGGCCTTCGGCCCGTTCTTCTGGGAAGAAATGAAGAGCGGGGACAGAAGGCCCAGGAGCAGGTCAGGGGAAGCCTTTACGTTCCCTGCGACGTGACAGTCACAAAAGACTGCCAGAAAGCGGTGAAAGCGGCATCGGCCATTGGAAAAATCACGGGCCTTGTCCTTTCAGCCGGTATGTATGAAGAAAAACTGCTGGAAAATACCACCGATGAGGAAATCGAGCATTTCTTTGCTGTCAACGTTTTTGGCGCCATGAAACTGACCAGAGAGGCCATCCCTGCCATGAGAGGGGCGGCAGGCAGCATTGTGGCGGTGGCTTCTGACGCTGCTCTCCAGGGCAATGTGCAGTGCAGCCTCTACGGCGCCACCAAGGGCGCCCTGGTTTCCTTTATCCGTTCTCTGGCCCTGGAAATGGCAGTGGAAAACATTCGGGCCAACGTGGTGTGTCCCGGAGACATTGATACCCCCCTTCTGGACAGGCAGCTTCGCGACTATGGCGGCAGCCGCAAAGAAATGGGGGACTGGTATCCCTTGATGCGCATTGGCCGTCCGGAAGAAGTGGGGGAACTCATTGCCTTCCTTCTCTCACCGAAAGCTTCCTTCATCACCGGCGCCGCCATTCCGGTGGACGGAGGCCTTACAGACTGGTAAAAAGAAAAGGAGGTCTTTCCTCACCGGGAAAGACCTTCTTTTTTTCTTGCTTTTATCTCCGAGACGCCATCTATTTACACCATGCCAAAAAGGCCTCACCGGAGAGGTGAAGCCTTTTTTGAAAAGGCACTTCTCATGAATGAAATGAAGAGGCTTCCTCCATCAGAGCTTTCATTTCGGGGGCCGAAGGGACTTTTCTGTTTTCAGTGCACTGAAGGGAAGCAGCCGGGCTCTTTACACCTCCTCCCTCCTGCTCCATGGATGGGCGCCTGCAGGATTTACAAGTGCTTGATTTTGCATCGGCGTTATAATGTACTATGGATGGGCGCCTGCAGGATTTACAAGAAGGCTTTCAGCATTGGCTGTTTCTATATGCATAGTCAGGGAGAAGGGGAAAGGGTATCAGGGAGAGAAATAGAAAGAGGAGTATAGCCGGTCAGAGAATATTTCATTTCAAAGGGCAGGGACTGCCTGGCAGGTGCCTGCGAAATCAGAATTTCTATTGGTGCTTTTTATGATTTTAGGTATAATAGAGATAAGTAATGGTTTGAAATCACCATACATCAGCCATTCTTTACACTGGCAGATTCATGGTTTACGGCCCGGATGTCCGGGCAGGGAGGTTTCTATGAGCGAAGAAAGAGATATGGAAAAGACACCGGTTGTTCGTCCTGAAGCAGCTCCTGAGGTGAAGGAAGCGGCTAAGCCGCCCATGGAAAAGGAGGAGACAGGCCTTCCGGCAGAAAAAGCGGAAGCCGGACTTCCTGCCGAGAAGGAACCGGCAGGCCTGCCGGCGGAGAAGGAAAAAGGAGAGGTACCGGCAGCTGCTGGGGAGGAGACGGAAGAAGTCCATGTGGATTCTCCGGAGCCTGATATGGAAATCAATATCATTGATGACCGGGATAAGGAAGCGGAAGGGCTTATCCGCTGGGCTGCCGGACGGGCCGGAGTCATTGTGGCGGCTCCCCTTCTGGGCACCGCTGCCCTGGTGGCCAATGAGGTGTACATGATTTCTAAAATCGGTACGGTCTATGGCGTGGAGCTGAACCAGAAGGCAGTGCTGTCCTTTATCGGCTCCCTGGGGGCTACGGTGGTGGGATCCACGCTGGCCACGCTGATTCCTATTTCCTTCATGCAGATCCCCATCGGTGTTTCTGTGACCTACGGTATCGGCAAGGCAGCCCAGCGCTGGATCAAGGACGGCATGCCCGATGATACGAAGCCCTATCGTGCTGTCTTTGAAGAAGAAAAGGCGGAAGGGGAAAAGGATGTAAAGGAACTGGAGGAGAATCCGAAGAAGGATGAACCTCTGGGTGATGAGAAGAAGGATTTCACAGCCGAACTGAAGAAGAACTGGAATGACGTATATCCGGAAAAGGCTCATGAAGCAGTAGACAAGCTGGCCCGCCAGCTCACCGAGTCTGCCGGCATGCTGGGAAATAAGCTGGTAGATGCGCTGAAGAAGGCCGGCGTCACTGACGAGCAGATCGAAAAAGCCAAGTACACCGCCCTCGGTGCATCGGAAGTGGCCCAGGAAACGGCGGAAAAAACGGCGCGGGATCTGCAGGCCATTGCCCGCATCAAGTCCAGGGAGTTCAGAAAAGATGCAGCCCGCCGGGCTGATGAAATGAAGGCCCAGGCCCGGGTGCAGATGGATGAGCTCCAGAAGAAGACGGAGGAAATGAAGCGGCAGTCTGAAATCCAGTCCCAGCAGATGAAACTGAAGTCGGACAAGCTGAAGGCCCAGGCCCGGGTACAGATGCAGGAGGCCAGAATCCAGGCAAACAAGCTGAAAATCCAGGCCCAGGAGCAGGCGGAAACGGCCCAGGCCAAAGCCCAGGAGATTTCTGATAAGGTCATGGAATCGGCAGGCCGGTATCGGGATGCTGCTGTGGAAGCGGCCACTCAGGCAAAGGCAGATATGATGAGCGCCGCTGAGGAGTATCGGGCAAAGATTGAGGAAAGGGCCCGCCAGAAACAGGCCGAAGCGGCAGAAAGGGATGGAAAAAGCGTTGAAGGTGCTGGAAAAGCTGAAGAAACTGCTTCTTCCCCTGACGAAAAAATTAAAAGCGAATAACCGGGAAGTGAAAGGGGACCTGTCTGATCTTCATAAGGAAAAGGTGGGACCTGTCACGAGAAACGTGGTATCTCCCTGGGGCAGAAGGCGGATAGGCCACCGGCGGTCCAATCACCCCTGGGTTAAAGGAAGGTAAGAGAAAGGAGCGGTGAAATCACAGGTTCAATGATTTCACCGCTCCTTTTATTTATATACCATATATGCCTTTCCGATGACGGAAAAGAGACCATGCAAAAAAGCCGGCTTTGGCCGGCTGAAAATGCAAAGAAATCAGATGTCTCTGTTTACTTTATGAGAACGAAGGCAACGAGTGCAGACATTCATTCTCTTGACCTGTCCGTCTACCAGTACGCGAACTCTCTGGATATTCGGTTTCCAGGTTCTCTTTGTTTTCAGATGGGAATGGGATACGTTGAATCCCGTAGCGGTTTTCTTGCCGCAAACTTCACAATAGTTAGCCATGTGCTACACCTCCTTGCACTTCCGCAATTGCAACATTCATAATATATCACAATTGCTTTTTTTAAGCAAGTCTTTTACGTAATCAATTTTCAGGAATATAATAAATAGAGATATTGCTGTTTTGTCCCGGGCACTCTTTTTCCGGGCTCTGTTTTCGGAAAGGTTTTCCTCATGCATTTATCAGATTCGGTACAATATATTAAGGGCGTAGGGCCCAGTATGAAGGAAAAGCTGGCGCGGCTGGGCATAGCCACGGTGGAGGATCTGATTTCCTTCTATCCCCGGCGCTACCAGGACTGGACAAAAATTACAAAAATGGAGGAGCTTTCGCCCGATGATGAGGCTGTCATTTACGGCAGGATGGCGGATATGCGGATGCTTACGCCAAGGCGGGGCATGAGCATACTGAATGTGCTTCTGGTAGACGGCACCGGCGCCGTGACCCTGGTGTATTTCAACCAGCCCTGGAAAGGGGAAATCTTCCGGAAAGATACCTATGTGCTGGCCTACGGCCGGATTGAGTACAACTACGGAAAGCTCCAGATTTCCAATGCAGAAATCGAAATCGTAACGCCGGAGGAGCTTTCATCCTTCCAGAAGCTGGTACCGGTGTATCCCCTGACCGAAGGCATACGCATCGGGAAGATGCGGGATATGATTTCCATTGCCCTGGATCAGGTGGAGGATATGAATGAAAACCTGCCGCCGGACACTTTGAAAAGGGAGCATCTCATGGGCCGGCTGGAGGCAGCCCGGGCCATGCACAATCCGAAGAACTGGGAGGAGCAGAAGGAGGCCCGGCGCCGTACGGCCTTTGAAGAGCTCTTCTTCATGCAGGCAGGCATCCTGCTTCTTCGGAAGAAGCGGGAGAGCCATGTGATGAGCATCAAGTGCGCGCCGTCGGGAAAGCTGGTGCAGTCGGTGCTTGATAATTTCCCCTTCCATCTGACTGCCGGGCAGAAGCAGGCCTTTTCGGATATTGAAGATGATATGGAAGGGCTCATCCCCATGCAGCGCCTCATCCAGGGGGACGTGGGCAGCGGCAAAACCGCCGTGGCGGCGCTGGCACTGGCGAAAATCGTGGAGAACGGATACCAGGGAGCGCTGATGGCGCCTACGGAAGTGCTGGCAGGACAGCATTACAGGACCTTCCAGGAGTTTTATAAGGGACTTCCCATCCATGTGGCTTATTTGTCAGGCCAGACGAAGACGAAGGAAAGAAATGAAATCCTGAAGGGGCTGAAGGATGGGTCCATTGATGTGCTCATCGGCACCCATGCCCTCATTGAGGAGGATGTGGTGTTTGCCCATCTGGGACTGGTCATTACGGACGAACAGCACCGGTTCGGCGTAAAGCAGAGAAAGGCCCTGGAAACGAAGGGTGGATATCCCCATATCCTGGTGATGACGGCTACGCCCATTCCCCGAACCATGGCTCTTTCCATTTACGGGGATCTGGACCTCTCCTCCATCCGGGGCATGCCGCCGGGACGGCATCCGGTGAAGACCTATGCCATCGGCAGCGCCCTGCTCCAGCGGGTATTCAATTTCATGGGAAGGGAAATGACCGCCGGCCATCAGGTGTATGTGGTGTGTCCGCTGGTAGAAAAGAGTGAGAAGCAGGATCTGGCCTCTGCGGTGGCGGTGTATGAACAGCTGAAGGAAAAGGTGTTTCCCATGTTTCAGGTGGGCCTGGTGCACGGCCGCATGAAGAATGCGGAAAAGGACCGGGTCATGACTGATTTCCATGACGGAAAAATCAATCTTCTGGTGGCCACGTCGGTCATCGAAGTGGGGGTGAATGTGCCCAATGCCACCATCATGTTCGTCTATGGAGCGGACCGGTTCGGCCTTTCCCAGCTCCATCAGCTTCGGGGCCGGGTAGGAAGGGGCAGCGCCCAGTCCTACTGCATCCTCTATTCCGACAACCAGAATGAAATCACCCGGCTCCGCATGAAACTGATGTGTGAAATTCAGGACGGCTTCCTCCTTTCTGAAAAGGATCTCCTCCTTCGGGGCTCCGGCGAATTTTTCGGTTACCACCAGCATGGCATGCCGGATCTGAAGGCGGCGGATATTGTGAAGGACCTGCCTCTTCTGGAAAGGGCGAGGAAGGAGGCAAAGCGGGCAGTGGATGGCGGCGCTGATTTCAGAGATGAGCTTTCCCATCGCTTCGGCGGGGCCTTCTTCAAGAAACTGTATGAAGAGGATGGAAAGTAAAGGGGCGGCAAACCTTTCCCCTTTGCAATTCCTGTTTTCCTGTACCTTTTATTTATGTTATAATGATTAAATTAATGGATTCAAAATCATATACCTGAAGTGAAAGAGGAAATCTGATTTCAAGAAACGGAGGCTATGATGAGAGCAGACAAGTTTGGCAAGAGAGGGCTTACTTTTGATGATGTACTTCTGATTCCGGCCCATTCCACGGTACTTCCCCGGGATGTGGACGTAAGCACGAAGCTCACAAGACATATCCGGCTGAACATTCCCATTATGAGTGCCGGTATGGATACGGTCACGGAAGCGGAAATGGCCATTGCCATGTCTCGTGAAGGCGGTATCGGCGTTATCCATAAGAATATGAGCATCGACGAGCAGGCCCGGGAAGTGAAGCTGGTCAAGCGTTCTGAACACGGCGTCATTGTGGATCCTATTTACCTGGCTCCGGACAATACCCTGGCTGATGCGGATGAGCTGATGAATAAATACCATATTTCCGGCGTTCCCATTACAGAAGAGGGAAAGCTGGTAGGTATCATTACTAACAGAGATATGCGTTTTGAGACGGACCTGTCCCGCCCAATCAGTGACATCATGACTCATGACGGTCTGGTGACAGCTCCGGAAAATACCACCATTGATGAAGCCAAGGAAATCCTGAAGGCCCACCGCATCGAAAAACTGCCGCTGGTGGATAAGGAGGGATACCTGAAGGGCCTCATCACTATCAGGGATATCGAGAAGATGAAGAAATATCCCAATGCCGTGAAGGATGAGGACGGACGCCTTCTGGCAGCCGCAGCCATCGGTGTGACACCGGATGTGGAAGACCGGGTGGAAGCACTCCTTGCTGCCAAAGCAGATGTGCTTGTGATTGATACGGCCCATGGTCACAGCGAAGGGGTGCTTGAAACCATCCGCCGCCTTCGCAGAGATTTCCCTCATCTGGAACTGATTGCAGGCAATGTGGCAACCTATGAAGCCACCAAAGCGTTGATCGAAGCCGGCGTAGATGCGGTGAAGGTAGGCATCGGCCCTGGTTCCATCTGCACTACCCGTGTAGTTGCCGGTATTGGTGTGCCCCAGATTACCGCTGTTTATGACTGCGCAAGGGCGGCTGAAGGCACAGGGGTGCCCATCATTGCCGACGGCGGCATCCAGTATTCCGGCGATATTGCCAAAGCCCTTGGCGCCGGCGCTTCCTCTGTCATGCTGGGGAACCTCCTGGCCGGCACCGACGAAAGCCCGGGAGAAACCATCATTTATCAGGGTAAGAAATACAAGGCTTACCGCGGCATGGGCTCTCTGGGAGCCATGCAGGCCGGAAGCAAGGACCGCTATTTCCAGCAGAATGCGAAGAAACTGGTGCCGGAAGGCATTGAAGGACAGATCCTCTACAAGGGCCATGTGTCCGATGTGCTTTTCCAGCTCATCGGCGGTCTCCGTGCGTCCATGGGCTACTGCGGCACGCCGGATATCAAAACCATGAATGAGGAAACCCAGTTTATTGAAATCACCGGCGCCGGCCTTCGTGAAAGCCATCCTCATGATGTAAGCATTACGAAGGAAGCACCGAATTACAGTACGAAATGAAGGATATAACGTTGACATCCCATGTAGTCATGGATATCC